>Ga0196964_10000163_pt1 | contig 46359 bp, 80 predicted proteins | sample S1_10metaG_FD_148615 | JGI IMG/M metagenome (GOLD analysis project Ga0196964, IMG submission 148615) | Soil microbial communities from Anza Borrego desert, Southern California, United States - S1_10 | ecosystem: Environmental > Terrestrial > Soil > Desert | place: USA: California | collected...
AAAATCGCCTCTACCTTTTTTTCTTTCGGATAGTCATTTATCATTTTAACATTTATTTTTTCAGCCAAAACTATTAATGCTTCTTTTTTTACGATCTCTGTATTTACAGATTGCTCTAATTTTATTTCCATGTTTATACTATGTTTGTTATTATTCCATTTGTTGCCGTGATTGTCTTTCCGTCCTGAGAGGTAAAAGTTCCTGATGCTCCAGAATCTCCTGATGCCGAATAACTGGTAGCATCAACATTTCCATTTATTCCTGTAAGCCTTATTTTTATTTCTCCTACTCCATTATCTATATCTACTGTTCCGTTACTAGCAGAAGTTCCAATAGTAACCAGATTTTCAAATAAAGCATCTGCCTGAACATCTATTACCGCTCCTGTTCCTGCAAGAATTAATGTATTACCGCCATTATAACCAATGTTAATATTGGTAGTTAATTTTCGGCCTTTAGTAAATGTAATGAGATCATCTGCTGCTGGCTCGCTATCCCATACTATGTTGTCTCTTATTATTTTTGTCATGTTGTTTCGGTTATTTTAGCTGCTCCTGTTGCAGAAGCCCATATACCTGTTACTAATCCGTTATAATCGTCAATTATTACCGTGTCGCCATTATTTAGTTTGTAACTATAATCTGTTGTCGTAGCCCCGCTTCCTTCTTTTACATAAAGTACAGCCGTGCTATCATTTACAACTACCAGTTTCACCCTTGATGTATTTGCTGCTTTTAATGTTTGTGCCGTAACTGCACCTGAAACAGAAGATGTCGTACTTGTTGTACCATCTTTTTCTTGTACACTTGTTGGATTTGTAGATGGGTCTTTAAATGCTTCTATTAATGCGATAACAGCAGATGCACTTGCGCCTTCCGGACTTGTTATATCGGAGTATAAAAAACGATAATGATTTTCGCCATCAACTATTATAACATCATTATCAATTGCTTTTAAGTCCAGGTCAGATTTATCAATAAAAACAGTTTGGGCATCTATTTTTTTATACCCTATTCTTTGGTAATCAGCAGTTATTTCTATTTTAATAGTGCTGCTTGAATCGGTAATGTTTATAGCCATGATTTTTATTTCTTTTTCTTTTTATTGCTTTCAAAATAGTCCTTTTGCCACCTCCATACTGTATACCCTATTGCTGCCAGAAGGGAGATTATTTTTAAAAACTGTTCAACATTTGAAAAAGTAATACCTATTGCACTTATGTTGACCAGCCAGATATATAGTTCATTTTGGTATTTCATAAATTAGATTTTATATAATAATCAATCGGTTCGTCATTAATTTGCGGTTCTTCCGGAACTTCTTCTTCCTCGATAACGTCAAATACATAGTCCAAAACGCCTAATTTGTTAATCTCCATTATAGGCTCTTCAACCATTTTTTTAACAGTCTTTTCTATAATCTCGATTCTCTCAATACCAGCTTCATCTTTGGTTATAACTTCTTCCTGTTCTATAACCTCTTTTTCAACTAGCTTCACTTTTTTTTTAAATACTTGTCTTTTTGCCATTATAGTAATGCTGATACCCTTAATTCTGCATAAGGGCAGTTGGTTGTTACTGGTTCTGATGTTGCCGCAGCCGGATAATTTGCTGGCATTGCTCCATAAGCACTTGCCACTCTATAAATATGATTAACTACAATTCCGGTAGATGGAGAGCCTAATAAACAAGGGGCAGAGTTTATAAAAGTAAATCCATTTAATGCGCTATTTATATTCATAGCTATCCATACTCTTTTTGATGTTCTAAAAAGATTTTGTGCAATTACTAATTCTTTTAATCCGGTAGATGAACAATCAACTTCCCCCTCTTGAAGCAATGCTCCGGGATAACCAGAGCCATCATCTGAATAAAGACCTAATCTCGCCAATCCACCTACAGCCAGCGTAGATACGTTTATTCTTATTCTGTCTACTGACTGATCGACTCCTATAACATAGGGCATTGCCCTTAAAGAATTAATTGCAAATCCAGCAGATGTAGTTACTGTATTTCTTGGCATTCCGTAATATCTATTCACTATCCTTAGTGATTCATACGAAAGGCTTGTGTTATCCATTCCAGGAACAGTAATACTTCTGTCAGGAAAAGTATAGGTTCTGGAAGCAGTATTTGAGTTTGTAAAAAATGATGTGAATGTGCCGAGAACATTCTTGAAGTTAATTTTTAAAAGAGTAAGCCCTGCATATCCGCCCGAAGCATCCTTATTCGTTGTAACCTCTGCTCCTAATGTTGCCGCTGTTATTCCGAATGTATCATATGGAAGTGCATTCCAACCAGTAACACCATCCCCCTTTTTCCATTTATTTGTGTCGGTTTCGTACCCTTGTTGCCCTGCTAACAAAACAGGATTATTGGCTGTCCAATTGGCTGCAGTATCTCTCCTTCTTTGAATGCTTCCTGTTAATGCTGTCATGATTCTACTATTGAATTTGTATAAACTGTTGAACTATTTCCTTCGTCAATTCCGCTAAATACCAGAACAGTATAATCAGTACCACAAGCCGGCTGTGCTATTACATTCCCATCCTGATCTTTGATGTTTACAGCACCGCCTCCAAATTCGTTCTCCAGGCATTCAATTTGTTCATCTGTAAGACTGTTGATTACATCCTCATCACAAAAATCATATTCTGGTAAAATGCAAGTGTTTAACTTATTCTCATTTAAACTATCTAAAAGAAGTTCGCAAGGTGTTGGTACAACTTCTTCTGATTCAGGGTCGCAGCATTCCACTTCCGGAGGTGTATCAACAAAATTAAGAATGATGCAATTGTATGTTAAATATCCAAATGTTAATGTGGCCTTAGTTGTATAGGTATTGCTTGTATAAACAATTACTTCAAAATCTCCCGCATGCTGATTAAACAATCCGGAAGGAAGTGTTGCATAGTTTAGAATAAAATCCCCATCCGCATCGGTTATAACAGTCTGTTTATAAGTATTGGCAAACTTGTCAGTTATGATAATATAATAAGTAGTTAAAGGCGTTAAGCCTCCTGCTATTATTAGCGTATCACAAACTTCAAATTCTAACTCATAACACTCTTCACATACTAAAGCGGGTAAATCACAGGCTACGATCATTTTTGTAAAAAGTAGCCCCGGTTAAAGGGCTACGTTATAATTATTGAACTTGTGTACAATCAAATACATCAGGAGCGGTATATGAACATGGCAAGTTCTTACTTGTCCATTTCACATCCACCGACCAAACCACTTTAGATTTAACATCTTGAGCGATTGGAAACTTAGGTAATATTGTTACTGTTTTATCAGACAGATAAATCAACGTTTCCGTTCTCCAGGAAACTTTATAGGCATTTCTTGCATTTTTTAAGTTGTCGTAAAAATCGCAGTTGCCGTTAAAGTTCGGGTCAGCATAGTTTAACAGGAAGTCGTATCCATCCAAAGAAGTTGGACTATCTCCAAAACCTTGTCCTTCCTGTGGTACGCCTCCGTCAAAAGTTCCATAGGTTAAAGGAATAATGATTATCTGTCCTGCTAAAATTCCTGTATTCCATTCGGAAGCAGAAGCAGGGTTAGTGAAGGTAAAATCCTCCTCTATAAAGGCAACTGAACGAATCCCGCCTAACTCAATGGTTAAACATGGGTCGCACAAATGCTCTGGTACGTTGTCTTGGCAGTTGTTGCCAGGGTAATAAATTGCCATAGTTTTTTTAGTTTTTTATGTGCATATATCAATACATGATCTGTCGTATTCGCTAACAATCGTATAGGGAATAGAGAATAAAATGCTATTGGGTTTTAAATTGTATTCCACTCCAGCATATTCTCCTCTAAAAACTAAAACGCTGTCAAGATTTACATCACCTGTCTTGATTTCGCAGCTTCGTAAATTGTATAATTGTTTTTGTGCCTTGGTCAATTCTTGTGGGAATCCGGCCTCAACACCTGCAACTAATTGTTCTTTGGTTATTTGTAAAATATTTCTATCACCGTAAACAACCATTATCATATTAGCTGTTTCCTGTGTTATTTGATTGTCTCCGAAGTCGTCCGTTTTGTCGTATTTAAGATCAATAACCCTATGATAAATCATAAAGGCTTTTACATCATCAATAGATAAGTCCGTACATTCTCCGTCATTATCAACAATTGCAGGAATAGTAACATCTTCTCTTGGCAAGAGATGGGCAATACTATTTATAGAAGCTTTCTGAAAACGCTTATCTGCAAGCGTTGACGCTCTTTCTTCTACATTAATAATATCTACTATCTCTTTTAAATAAGGCATTACTTTAAAATTTTATTCATTTCAAATTGCGCTATTTCTGTGGCTTGCTTCCTCTCTGCTGATGTCAGTTTCCATATTTCTCCGTACTTCTCTTCCATGTATTTAGAGATTTCGAAATTCTTATCGTTCTTAAATCCTAATCCCCATCCACCGGATGTTTTTATAGGGTCTTTAGCACCGATAGCAAAATCATTTTCAAGTTTCCTTGTAAGCGATATAACTACCTTTGAATCAGAATTACGGTTGTATTTCTTCTGTCTTAGCTTTAAATAATCAGGGTCATAATCTCCTATTTGCTGACCGTTTGCATTTAGACCGCTTTCGTGAATTCTTTCTCTCACCTCCGCACACATGGTAGTTGCTACTGTTCTAAGGATTTTGTCTTTATCCTTAACAGTCAATAGCTTTTTTTTAAGCTCTTTTACTACCGATGGTATGTTGGTTTGCACATTTATCATCTTTTACCCTTTGGTCTTGGCGGTTTTCCGCAGCATGATTTATTCATGGCATATTTTCTTTTATGATTACCTGATTATGGCACTCCAAACAACAATCGCATAGATTTAAGTCAATACCATCAATTGCGTTCATTAGCTCCTCTTGAAATATGATCTCAAATTCTGATCGTAATTCTTTGGCTTTAGCAGCGTTAATGGTGGTATAGAAATTAATTCTAGGTGAATGAGAAAGCTCAAACAAAAGCTCAGAGCCTAATAAGTACCATAGAGCATTAGCAAACGTTTCTTTATTAGCGCATATAAAAGCGTTGTAAGAACATTGAATTGAGAATACACCGGAAAGCCCGAATGTATTCTGACCTCTTGTTACACCGGAATTAAATACCGTAGTTGTAATATTACTTTCACCGCCTTTTATTATTGCCTGACAATCATTGCAGAAACATGAACCTTCATTTAAAAGGTCTAGCTCCACACCATTAACAAGCGTGGCGTTATAAGCAACAAATAGTTTTCTTGCTGTATACTTAGTATTTACTTGTACTGTATTCCACCCTATCGCTCCGGTTACTGAAAAACTATCTTCTTCAACCCCTGTATTGAGGTTGAAGATTTTGATAGTTGTATTTACAGCAGCGGGGAGGTATAACATTAGATGCTGAATATTGATCTCCTGAAAGTTGCTTGCTACATAACCGTCCGTGTTTTCAAAATTGTCGAGGTCTATTATAAAGCCTCTATATTTAGCAGCAAGAGCAGTTAATGAAGCAGTATCAATTCCTTCTAACAGATCAACACTTTGAGTAACATTCTTTATTCTATACCTTTTAGAAAACTCGGCTTTAATCTTAGTGAATAAACGCCTTGTAGCCCTAACTTGCACATCGTCCCAAACTCCTTGATAGTTCACTTGTTCAGCATCGGCAGTATTGTCGATGCTTTTAAGTGAAATCCCTGGAAGTGAGTTAACGAATAGTCCGCTAGGCGGGTCTACTACGCTACATCCCTGTAAGCCGATATAATCTATAAGGCATTCGCTCATTTGTTTTTAAATTATGGCTGTAAGCCGTTATTAATCACAAGTTTCGCAATCGTTACTTATAATATATCTCAATGTTCCTCTGTTTCCAGTAAGATCATCAGCGGCTTTATAAGCATTTGTTGGAATGTTATATAATCCAAACTGTTTGGACAGAATCAGGTTAAAGCCTTTTCCAAGTTCTCCTAAAGAATTACCTGAATAAGCATCGAAAAACTCCTGGGGGCAATCGTTGTATCTTAACTGAAAGTCAAAGTTTACCGCCTTAACATCGTTAGCCATTACCAAAGGCAAAGGAAGAACTCCGAAAGTTGAACCGCCCGGTTTAACTCCTGCTTTAAATCCTTGATAGCGTAGATATTCAACAATCTGAACTGCATCTTTTTCGAACACTCCGATTTGATTTGCAGCCCATTGTGTTGAAGAATCTTCATCATGGAAATAATCAAAAGCACCAGCCATTAATTTTGAATCAATACCAGCTTGGTCAGCTTGTTTGGCGAATTGCTGTAAAACATAGTTTAACATTAATCCGTTACCAACTATTTGAGGACGACCTGAAAACTGGTTACGCTTGAAATCTGTTAAGATTTGAGTGATACCATCGTTCAAAGGATTTATTGTTGAATCCTTATTGATGTTTATTGTATCAGCAACGTTATTTCCTGTTCTTCGGTTTACACCAAATCGACCAGCTTGAAGTTGAAGCAAATCTCTGTTTACAGCGCCTATCAAGGAGTTTGAAGCAGTCATAACACTATCAATGAACTCATTCATCATTGATGTAGCAGGTTTACCTACACTAACTGTTTTACTTGCATCTTCGCAGTATTCAGCGATTGTTTCATCTTCGATATGAATTGCAATTTGTCTGTAACTTCCTACGGTTACAGTATCTTCTGTGTAAGAAGGTACAAGTGTATTATCGCAACTTGCTACTGTATCAGTATCAGCTATGATAAACCGTTGTTTCTTTTTGATTTGAACAGTCTTCAAATGACCGTTGTAAGAATCATTTTTAATTACACCCGGAGACATGCTTGTTAAAAGCATATTCGTAAATCCGTTGGGTTCTATTTTGTATTGTGGTGTCGCTTCTTTGGCGATCTCTCTTATATGTTGTAATAAGTAGGGACAAAATCCATTAGCCATTATTTTTGAGTTTCCTAAACTCTTTCGTTACCGTTAGCTTTCGGCAACTCTCGACATGCTTTCAACAGAAGTATTTATAGCAGCTTCGAATGAAGATGTATTTCTTTTGCTCGTTGACGGAGTTACCACTATTGGCGTTGCAGGAGTATTGTTATTTCCGCTAACAACCAATAATTTGTTTTGTGCTAAAACCGAATCGGCAAAGTCCTTAATGGTAACAGGCTTATTATCTACATAATAATCTGTGTCGGTTGACGTTTTCAATTTTAGTTCACCGTTTTCCCGTACTATTTTCACACCTTTTTCTTTCAAAGAATTTTCTAAAGCTATTTTTGCTGTACTTAATTTAAGTTCCTGTGCCATTTCTTTTGGTAAAGAATAGTTGTAGTCGCTTAAAATAGAGTTCAACTTAATATTAGTGAGTTCCGATTCGTGCTTATTTAATAAAGCATCGTATTCAGATTTGGCTATTGTACTGGATTTAAGCGTAGCTATTTGACCATTTAAGTCAGCTATCTGCCTGTCTAGTTCAGCTTTCTCACCGGGGGCTTTAGAAGCCTTTGACTTTTCGAGTTCTGCTACTTTTTTAATAAGTTGCGAAGTTCGTTTGTGAGTTGATTGCTCGCTTAACAATTCTTGTTTAACAGTATCTTCTAGTTGAAGGTCTGTCATAATTTTGTTAAGTTCTGAATCAACACCGTTTAAAGCCTGTGCAAAGAAGTGTGATTTTAACGTGGGATTGTTTTTCGCAGAATCAAGAGTAAAATAATTACTATTGATCTTTGACGCAATCGAATCAGGAATGTCTATACTAGCCAATTCCTTATTTTGAAGCAAAGACAAAAGCCCTGCATCATCTTTTGGTGTTCCGCTATTAACGGCAAACGTGTTGAGAAAGTCTCCGATTTTCATATGTGTAAATTATGTTTCAAAAATACTTTGCAAATTATTTGGAAGTACTATGTAAATCAATATGTTTGTTATATTATATAACAAGAAATAAGCATGACAGCAAAACGTAAGAAGTGGAAAAAATGGCAATGTGCAATAATGAATTTAATTGATTTTAGATATTGGAATTGTGATTGCCACTACCATGCCCCTTATGGTAAGGCTATAATGCTCGGATGCTCAAAACACGACTAAACATGAAAGAAAAACTTAAAAAAATTGTTTTATCAAGTGTAATGCTATTAATAGTCGCAATTATATTCTATTTACTAGGAGCATTTTGGGAATTATCATTTGATGTAACTATTTGGAAAGAGCGTACACGTGAAATAATAGCTGCAATATTCATTCTTCCAATGGTGTTTTGCGTTGTTGTCACAGCAATAATAATAACTGACTAATGAAATCGAAAAAGGTTAAAAAGAAATAAAAAGGATTTAATATGGCAATACCGCGTAAACCATTAGATGAGTGCAATACTGTACAAATAACCCTTTGCGGGGAAGCAAAGAAAAAGGTTGTTGAATTTCAGGACAGGTACAAAACAAAAACAGGGAGAGTGTTAAGCTATCCCTTAGCAATAATTAAAATGATTTTAGGATGCGATGAAAATAAAATACTTGAATGAATCAGAGCGAAATACTTTGCGATAAATGTGGAACTAAATTAATTTCTAAAGGAGAAGAAGCTGTTGATGATATGCTTTTTGAATTGGGTATACCGTACTAAGCAGCCCTTTTCCAGCCCCTAAATTTATCTCTTAATACTTGTGGGACTACCGCCTCTGATACTGGCATTAATTGATGTCCGCATCCGTAACCACCTCTGTTTATAAAGAAATTAGTAGCATCAGTTCCTTCTATCAATCCTGATAAGCTTACTATTTTACCGTTAATTAAACCTTCTGTTATCTCTTTAAATTGTGAGATGTGAATATATTCCATTCCTTCTCCTTTGGCGTGAATTAAGGCTGTGCAAAATGGTCTGGAAGTTTTAATAAGTGAACCTACATACTTAAACCATTCTAAGCCTAAATCATCTGTTACCGCTTTGTTATATTGTGCGGAATAGATATTTAAAGCATCAGTAGTTATTTGCTTAGTGTATCTACTTAATGCTCCCGGTTTCTTTTCTGTGCCTATTAAAAATGCTCTCATATCCTCCACAAGATCAGCATAGCTTCCTCCTGTTGTAATGTTCCTGTAAAGAATATCTCTTGTTTTTTCGCTTACATTTACACTTATTCCATTCTCAGTTAATTTTTCAATAGTTAGATCAATAGAGGTTTTTTTAATTTCTTTGAGCAGATTAAAAGGCTTGAATTCTGTTGAAATAGCAGCGAAATAACTTGATTGAATTTTTGTAACCTCATCAAATGAATTAACAAAGTCCGTTACTTTGTCAGTATAGCTATCATTTAGAACAATAGAATCTATTTCTCCTTTTATTTTTCCGATTAGCTTTAGATTTTCGGCTTGCTGCTGAACAGTCTTGGCGGGGATATGAAAATCCCTGCTCAACTCTAATATCCGTTTGTAAATCTGTTTCTGAATAGCAGGAATACCGCTATCAAAATCATCAATAGAATCTTCAATAGCTTTTACTAAATCGGAAATTATCTTATCGCTATTCGGCATCGACAGAAGGTTCTAATTTTTCTTTTACTTTTTCTGCTGCTGAACTTTTTTTGGCAATCTCCTGAGCATACTTTCTTAATACTTCCAGTTTTTCAGCATATGGCTTATTTAGAAAATCATTATCCTCTTCAACTGCCCTGCGAACAAAAGGTACAATATAACAACTAATAATATAATCCTCTTGTAAAATCCCTTTATTCATTAGTCTTACAAGCTTTTCGTCTTCGCTTAATGAAGGCAAAGGGTCAAGCTCTAAAGAGGTTTTAACCAAGTCCCTTATTCCTGCATCGGTGTTAAACTTCTTATTCGCATACTCTATTTCTAGAGCGTTAATTATAAAAGGGTTTGACTTACTCTTTTTTGCTTTTTCTATCTGATCTGCCAAATAAGTTTCTGAAATAATATCGAACTTTTCAGGAACAGAAATTTTAGGTAATTGCTTTTCTCTTTCTTCGGGAGACAGAATAAATTTATATCTCCATTCGTTAGTGAAATAGTAAATATCATCAAGAATGCTTATTATGTCCTCGGCTATATCATAAACAAAGGCATTAAGCTCGCTTCTGTCCAATTCCTTTGCTACGCCAGACTGATTAAGATTAGCGGCTAAGAACTCAAAGTTAATAGCACTCAGAGCGCGATATAAATGTTTATCAATTCTTTCGTCCTGTATTTTAATTATGCCTGTGTCTTTATCAATATAATAAGCTACCGGAGTGGGCAAGGGTTGTTCACTTGCCATTGTTGGCCTTATAACAATATCTTCGTAAGGACTTGTTGGTATTCCCCCATCCCCCTTACAAACTCCACATACTTGAGTAACCGCTTCTTTACCTTCTCTTACCAACACCTTGCCCGTTCCGTTACAGGTTTTACATTTGGCGTTAGTATGAATAACCATTGTAGGGAACATATGTTTACATACCGAAGCTTGCATATCTGAATATTCTCTTGCTGCTTCATTCCAAGAGGCCACACATGGATAGATGCGGCTTTTGTATACAAGATGGTCTCCTATTTGTTCAGAAAATACTCCTCGCATCTTTCTACAAGGAAGGAATCCTAAATCATGTTTATTAATAAGCTCTAGTTTGTATTCTCCTTTGGCGTTATACTCTTTTGCTACCCAAAATTCCTCAGTAGTGTATATGTATATTATATTCCCTTCATATGTTTTTTTATTTTCTACAAATACATTCTTTTCTTTACTTAACAAAACTGCATACTGATTATAGGCATAATCCAATACCTGTGATGAATTATAAATAATGGGTACTGGTGTTAAATAGGAATTATCTACCGGAAAATAAGAAGGAGAAACAGCTATAATAGCGTTTGAATCTATCGTATACTCTCTTAGTCCGAGAGAAAAAAACCAATTTGTTATAGAGGTATAATTAGGAAAATTTAATTCCGTATAGCTTTGCAGGCTTTCTTCTTCCGGAACTCGTTTTGTTATTTCTTTAGGATGTTGGATAGACCAGTCTTGTGATTTTCTTATCTTGCCCAAAGATGTAGAAATCTTGCTAAATGGCTGCTCTGTTTGGGATTCAAATATTTCCTTTCTGTACTCAAATAGTTTTTTGCTTTCGCTAGGCCGTCTTTCTCCAATTAGCTTTTTAGGAAATTCGCCATCTGCATGAACTCTTAATTTTTCTTCTAATTCAACTGTTTTTTCGTAAGCTTTGTGTCTTACTTTGTCAAAAACATACTGACCTAAAAAGTCAGCGTTTATTTTTATTGCCATTTAGATTTTACTTCTTTCGGTGAGGTATTTGCTTTTGTTTTGGGCAGGAAAGAATGAAGGTTTCAGCCCCAATTTATTATGATAGTATACCATCATATTGTCATAAAATTCTTTTTGATTTTTTGAAGCATGAGCACCTCCCATGCTATAACCATAATAATTTTCATTAATATATGGGTCAATTTTTTTTACATATCTTTTTTCCGCATGAGACCAGTAAACAGGTGTAAAATTCTCCACATGAGGATAAATATTATTAATTATACAACTTAATCCAAATGCAAGCTCATCAGCCATTCCATCTGCAAATAAATTATAATCTGATTTTGGATTATCGTAAATTTCTTTTGCGGTATCAAAGAACTGCTTTACTCTTTCTGTTTTTTTAAAATAAATAAATTCACTACTCAGTTGAAACCATTTACCATCTAACTTATAGACTTCTCTGAACTTTCTTAGGTCTGCCCATTGGCTTGTTTTTTCATCTGCTATGGATATATCAGAGCTTCCCCTGTTTGCAATAGTTAATTCAACGTTTTTAAGCTCATCGAATAAATAAGATATTTTCTTCTGATTAAGAACAATCATATCCGCATCCAGGAATATAGTTTCATCAAAAGGCGAGAAATCATAAATATAGGTTTTGGCTTTTATAGGCTGAATGGTATTGTTTTTGCTGTATTTATCTAGTGAAGGTTCTTCTATACTATCAAAATATCTTTTTTGATAACCTTCTAAATAGTGGACATTATTAGTAACAAGGTGAATAGGGATATTCTCATTTGCTTTTAATGATAAAGCTAACTGGTGAGCCATCCTTATATAGTAAGGATTTCCTAATGATATTAGAACTATTCCTTTCATTTTATTTCTAGTTCTTTTTGAGTTAAAGCAAAGTGTAAGTTTTGTAGCTGGTGGACGTATTGGCAGTTAGCAGTAAGGCTTTTTAAATTTATTGTAATCTCGCCAAATTCTGTATCTAGTTTTAATCTGCTTATCGCCTCTCCTTCATGGCTAAACCCAAACTTCACTAACCATTCTTCGGTTAGGGGGATGTGGCTTATGTCATTAAATGTATACAGCACTTCATTACTAATAATATCATAGTTAATACCAAATTCAGTTATTGATTTTACAATAACTTCTTGTTGAGTAGTTATGAATGCGCCACGTAAATATTCATTCTTTTTACCTGTAACAACATTCCCTATTCTTAATTCGTTAGACCGTATCATATTTTATTATTCAATTTATCGTTTAAAAAATCACCTATTCCGCAATCGAATAAGTTATGAGTAACAACCATATCCCCATTTTCCAAAGTATCTACACTTGGGTCGCAAGCGCAGGTCATTTTCTTTTCGTGAGGCTGCAAATCTTCTTCCGGTATTACATGGTAAATCATGAACAGCTATTATTTACATTATAATCTATTAATTTTTGTACTTCTATCTGGCTTTGCGCAAATCGCTGTCTACCCCTCCATTCTGGCTCGTAATCCCCCTCCAAGCAATAATATTCAACTCCATCAATATAAAATCTATCGTGAATTTTAGCCAGTCTTATTGCATCATGTATGTACTCTGGCACGTAATCAATACGCAATTCCCATACCTTTTCTGATTGAGCAAATATAATCTTATTTCTTCCATTGGAAAAGCGTAGCCTATTTGATTTTTCCGGGTATTTTGGGTTTCTTAATTCAGCATCTAACCTCAAAGAATGTACGAGTGTTGATTCAAATTCGCTATAAGCTAATCCAAAGGCATCATCATCGTTATCCCATGTTAATAATTTAGTACATGGATAATCTGCCCGAAGATCATAACATCCAGTACAGGCATCAATTGTATAAGGATAGATTGTTATGGATACCGGGTCTGGATTCATAACGTTTCCTGCAAAATCTTCTAAAGCTGAAATAGAAATTTGTGTGTTATATTCATTGTAAATAGTAAAGGCAGTAGTTAAGATCACATAATAACGTGGCGCCCCCCCTTGTGAATCGGTGGAAGAACAATAAACCGAAGTCGTAGGAAAATCAACTTCAAATGCTTGTGTTGCGGGGTTAAAATAGGTAATAGTATAGTTAAATATATCTTCTACTGTTGCTTCATTCATTTCTTCTCCAAAACATACCAGAAGACTATTTCTACCAAGCCAGTAAGCATTTTGAACAACAGGAGGGGTAGTATCCGGCTCGTCTTGTGTTATGGTAGAACAATCTAAATCATAATCACATCCATCTATAAGGCAAAATTTATAACATCCATCACTTAGCCCAAATTGCGACCATGTTTTGTTTATATAAAAGACACCATATTTTACGTCTGTCCAAAAGTTAATCGCACATTCTACCTGCTCATAAATTATTTTAACCATATTTCCATCACAATCCGTTATTCCAACTCTATACGCTGTGTTTACCTCAAATACACTAACATCATCAATTGCGCCATTAAAATCGGTAGTGGGAGTAAAATCTAAGTTCACGCTATTTACACCAAAGTATATAGTGTATTCTCCCGGACTATCAATTGAATCTCCCCCAGGAACAACAAAACTGCCAGCAAAATCGTCATTTGCATTATTCTTATGTACTGTAAAAGTTAATTTACAATATCTTCCTACTGTTAATATTGATGCTTGCCTTAACGGAGATGTAGAACCTGCTGTATGTTCTGCTCTTCCATTGGATGAAGACCAATTTGTTCCAGTCCATCCTGCAAGTGTAGCAAAGCTTCCGTTTGTAACAAGCTCACTCCCGCATTGACTTCCTTCCCAGGGAATAAAAATCCTATCTGATTGTTCTGCCTTTTGAACATATTCTCTCTCGTCAAAAGTGTTACAATCGTCTGAATTATCAGAAAAGTTTACAGGGAAATTAGGTAGATATTGTATTCCTTGTGCCATTATGCAGTGATTAGTTTAAACTTTGTTTCGTTTGTATTTATATTGATTTCTACTTCATCAATCCATCCATCTATATAATTGAACCTTATAAACTGAGTGTTATTAGCAATAAGATCATCTATCTGTGTTCCAGTTAAGGCATAATTAAAATCAAAAAGTCTTTTTAAATCCGGTGCTTTATCATTAGTTATTGTTCTGGTTTCATTATTTATGTCTCCATTTATATTGAGAAGCCAGTTAGTAACTTTCCAGTAATTAGTGAGGTGTGCATTCATAGCATAGGCGCTTACACTTGTTCCGGAAGTGTTCGTATAAAACCTATTCTCATAAGCACGGGTATTATTAACATCGCATTCGAGTAAGTAAATCTTATCGTCATTTTTATCATCTCCCACCAATGCCTTTTGAATGTTTATATCTTGCCAGTCAGAATTAAACTTGCTTCTTAAATCTATTTTTTCTGATGTACAGGTTCCGGCAGCAACCCAGTCTTTTTCACCATTTAAACCCTTAACCCTATCTGTTTTGTCTCCTCCTTGACCAACTTTAACAAGGTCTTTCATGAAATCTCTGGAAACAGAGTAGCTTAATCCGTCAACATTTTCCAATTCAATTGCCTGTGTGCTTTGTATCAACTCTGATAATGGCAATATCTCAAGTTCAGGCCCAGTAGCTGTTCTGGTTAATCTTATTCCCAGGTCAAAATGTTTATTCATTTCAGCAAATAGATCATCAAAGCTTAATTCGGGAATAACTGTACTTGAAGCGTCCCTTAATTGTCCTCCGGTAAGAAGAGAAAGGTATATCATTCCATTATCAGGAAGGGAAGACTCAAATAAAGAAGCAGCGGTAACGGCTGCACCCGTTACAGAAATTATTTTAAAAGGAAGGTCATTAACTAAAGTGATTGTATCGGTATTATTGTGTGTTACCAGTGCAAATCTTGTATAATCTTTATCATAATACTCTTCTAATTCATTTACTAGTCCTGCTGTGCTGTTAAACCTGAATAAAAGGTCATTTAAAGTAGCCAGAACAGTTGATTTCTTTACCGTTGTTACTGTATGTTGATTTCCGAAATAATCTTCATAAACTATATCTATATCCCCAGCTCCAAAATCACTATCTAAGTCAACAGTAGGGTTAGTAAAAACTATTGTACCTGTAACCCTGCTAACCGTATCTGTCTGAAAAAAGTCGCTTGTAAAGCTTATCTCCCCATCACTTATATAGTCTACTATAAAATCGAAAATATCTCCTACCCTGTAACCATATCTAGATATACTATAAGCGCCTGTGTTATAATCATGAAGAAGTAATGCACGTGTGATAATTGAAATAGAAATAGTCCCGCTAATTGATTTAGTGGCATCTAGCCGAACATTAACATCCCCTCTTTCTGAAAGTAGTCTGCTTAGTAAGTTATCTTCTATGTTTGCGGTTATCTGGCAATTCTGAATATCATGTTTTATCTCTCCAAGGTTTACTCGTCCTTCGAAAAAATCGGTTATAGTTCCATCTCCACAACTCTTTCTTATTGTAATTAATACTTCACCGCAAAATCCATCTGTTTCAATTACCGTGTTAATTAAGTCATATCCATCTCCGTAGAACGTTAAGTTTCCGATATATTGAACAAATAACCCCCTGTATTTTTTCGACCTTACTATTTTTAATTTGGCCTCATCCCATCCTATGGGTTCATCTTCTATTATCGTGTTATTAATAAGAAACTGGAATCTTGCCATTTATACAGCCCTCCTCATTCTAAGTTCCATTTCACTTGAATTACGTTCGCTTACTGCTTTTTTAACTTCATATAAAGCAGTTACCACATCCTTATTTGTTCCCTTCATTGCCCTTTTAAAGTCATAGGGGTTAAGCTCTGCATCAACTTTTATTTTCTTTTCCTTCTCATTCATCTTGCCCAAAGCCACAAGTCTCGGAAGGTCTTTATTTGAAATTCCTGAAAGCTGTTTATTAATATCAGTAGGTACTATTCTTTCACCTTCATTCGCTAGTATTGGAATAGTATCTTCTCCGGCAGGATTATTTCCGCGTTGTAAAAAGTCTGTACCTTTTTTAAATTTAGGAAGAGGTTCTGCTACAATTGCCGCAAGCGCTCCGGTAGCTGCTATAATCTTAGTCACATTCTCCTCTGCGATAGCCAAAAAGAGTTCTATACTTGCTCTAAAAACAGCAGCATTTTTTTCGTCAATAGCTACTTGTCTTTTAATTGCTTTTTCAGCTTTTAAAGAATCTTCATTGATTTGTTTTTTTCTTTTTTCTAACTCCTCACGGCTTATTTCTTCGTTCTCAAATTGCAATTCCAAAGCTTCTAATTCTGCATCCCTTTGTTCTTCTATTTTTCCTAACTCATCATCTAATCTATCTTGTAAGGCATCTCTTCTTATTTGATCTACCGTGCCAATAACACTCTCTACACCGCCTATAAATATTTCATCTTGCTCTTCCTGTTTTCTGCGTAGTTCCTCTGCTCTTTTATCCTCCAGTTCTAATTCTCTTTCGACCTGATCGTTATATAGGTCTGTTCTTTCTTTGGCTGCTTTTAGCCTGTTAGCCAAATCATCATCTATTAATTTTTTCTTCCTTTCATTCGCCTCGGCCTGTATATTATAGATAGTATCTTCTAAAAGCTTCTCGTTTTCTATTTCAAATTGAGCGTGTTGAATTTTTATATTTGTTTCATCATCTATCAAATTAATTTCTGCCTGCAATCTTTTGCTTGCGTTATCTTTTGCTTCAAATACTTTCCTTCTGCCTGATTGCCTTATAACATCTTCATTTTCTTTGAGCATTTCTTCCGCAATCTTATTGGCTTCCTCTTGCGCTTCCTGACCTGCTTTGAATCTATCGAGGTCTTGTTTTTTTCTTAAATCATTTAGCTTTTTAGCTCTTTCATCTTCTTTTCCTAAAGCCCTATCTATTTCGGCTTCTAAATTTTCTATCTCTGTTTTTGTTTTGTTAAAAAGATCGCTTCCAATTTCTAATCCGCTGAATATTTCTTTTAATTCTTGCAGCTTTTGTTCTAAAGCAAAAAGAGATTTAACTGTACCTGTTTGTGCGCCTTCGTTTAGTTTCTTTTGTAATTTGTCCAGTTCTTTTGTTAGTTCTTCAATACCTACGGTTGTTCCAGACTTATTCAATAAGGCAATCTGATCGTTTAATTGCTGTATTCTTAGGTTGGTAGTAATTTGTTCGAATCTCTTTAACTGCTCGTTGCTATGCCCTAAGCTATCTGTAAAGTTATCCACCTCATCACCAGTAGCCCTGAATCCATTTAAGGCAAAACCTAGCACATCAACTATTCCTGTTCCTATGTCTACAAATGGTTGTCCTGCTTGGGTTATAAATCCACCTACCTTTTCTTTAAGGTTGTCGAAAGAAGCGGAAAACTGAGCATTTCTATCTGCAGTAGTTTCAGCAACTTCTCCAATTTCAGCAAGTCTTTTAGTTATTGAATTAGAAACAGCGGTATTAAAATCTCCGGTCTTTTTTATCTCAACTTGCAGCTCAGCGATATTTAACTGTAAGTTATCGAGTATTCTTATCGACTTACGACCAAGACCATCAACAAAAGAATTAGTTAGGTAAGTAACATCTTGTCCTGTTTGCCTTGAAACCTTTCCTGCAAGCTCTAAACCTTTTGCCAGAAGATCGGTTGAAATACCAAAATTAGCACCCCTTAAAGCTGCTGCCATAAGGTCAATGTCAGAAGTAGCACCCCTTGTTGCAATTCTTAGTTTTTGCAGCGCAGCATCATCTCCTATTCGTGCAAATGCGGTTCTTATACCTTCTCCCTTGGCAGCCAAAGCAGCCGCCTCTCTGCCAAATTGAATTATCTGTTGAACACCAAAAGCTATTCCTATTGCAGCGCCTACATCTTTTAAAGTTCCTGTCAACTTTTTTAACCCGCCATCAGTTTTATCAACTTCTCCTTTAAGTAAAGCAATTCTTTTTTTGCTTTCGTTGATAGCTGCATTAAAAGACTCTATGTCTTTTGGGTCAAATGCTTTTTTTAATTTCTCTTTGGTTTTTTCAAGGGCAGCAATTTCAATATCCAGTAATTGTTTTCTCTTTCTTGCTGCATCCTGGTATTCCTGATTTGATTTCTTGAATTGATCGGCATTGGCTTTATCAACCTTGCCCATCTTTTCAAGCTTTTCGATAGCGGTATCTATCTCTTTAGTTTGAGAACTAAAGTCTATAACAACATTGTCTGCCATCCGAACTGCTCTTTAAGTGAAAGTGCAATAGTATTCGGATTTACCGCGTATTTAAGCATTGCTTTTTATTTTACTCATTAACAACAAATAACTATCTAGTGTCAATTTTCTCATAGCGTAATATTCTTGGAAGCTTCTGCCTGAGATTTCAAAATCGTGTAAAATTCTTTTGTCGAGTGTGTTCTGAATAGCCGATGTAAAAGACTCTCCGACTGTTTCGCCTCCACTTTCATTGCTGTTTGAATATAAGACGGAATATCTTTCTCTTGCAAATCTGAATGTGGAAGAAATTTCCTGATAGGCTCTCGCAAAAAAAAAGCTTCAACCCCTTCTTTTTTCCATCTTAAAATCTTTTCATTAGCATATTTAAAATTATACTCCTCCGGTGATTCGTTTTCATCAAAATAAACAACAGAAGCGAGCTTATAGATAGTTTCCGGTGAAGCAATCCAATTAATACGCTTGTCTAGCTCATCATATAATTTACTTAATTCAAGAATATTTATTTTTTGAGGGTTGCTTAAAATTTCAAGAACTGCTGCAATATGCCCTTGTAAATATTCTTTTGTTACACGCATATTTACTTCTTCATAAATACTTCCGGCAGCCAATCCTCTTTGATAAGGAATATTAAAAACCCCTGGTATTTCGTAATACTGAACACCACCAGAAATAAAAGCAGGAACAATAGCATAATCTGAATTACCTTGCCAAACAGGCTTTTTGGTTACTTTGGTTTTAAGTTTTAAAAATTCAGTTTTTAAGTTCATTAAGCGTGCTTTGTAGTTCGGTTATACTTCCTTTTTTTACTTTTCTGTTATTTCTTATTACTAAAAAATACCCTGACTTTGAACTGATTTTTATTTTATAACCTTCAATATTTGGATTAGCCCATGTTTCTGCATTTCCCCCACAAACCTTGCAGCTTGATTCAAAACACCAGCCATTATTGCCCAAGATTTCTCTCATAGGCCAGATAAATTATTCCGCTTATTAAAGTGTTTATTCCTGCAACAGTTAATATGAATATGATATAGTGTAATGGATTATAGCACAACCAGAAATGCTTTAAGTAAGATAATGTTCCCCATAAAGAAGCCATACATATTACACAAGAATAGATTGGCTTTTTCCAAAAATCATTAAAAATGTTATCTAATACATTTGCCCTAAAATTGCCTAATACCATATCATCCCAAAAAGAAGCATGAATAGCGGTTATTACAAGCGAAGTTTTTAAAGCAAAAATCAAATCAATCATATGTACAAAATTATAGTGTATTAATATTTAACACATAGTTATATGGTATATACTTTGTAACATTTTTAAAACATTATGTTAGGTTAATAAACCACCCGAAGAAATTGTCAAATAAATACCTATTCCCGTCAAGTAAATCTGCTTTTCTTGTTTCGCTCTTTCTGTCTTTGATTATATCCCCATCTCCGTCAACCTCTACATATTTCAAGTCGTTTATTAAGAAGGAGCAATTCTCTTCATCATAAATCACGTTGTAATTTTGAAGAATGCTATTCATTAAAACCCTTGAATCACTCACTTGCCTATTAACAGTTGGCTGTCTCATTTGTCCATCAGAAAGGTTTAACGACTGCTGAATAACTGTATAATAGTTAATGTTACCTTTAGTTAAAGCGCTTCTATTATGCCCTGTTGCATCACCTGTAACAAGGAATAAAGCGCTAGGAAAGTATGCCTTAATTCTATCGCATAATTCATAAATATCGCTATTTGGAAGCCTGAACTCTTTAATAAATTTTATCGTATTATCGTAATGCTGGGCAGCCACGCAAGTAATAGGGTCTACGTTAAAATCAAAAGAAAGCATTGTTTCGTGCAAGGGGCTGAACTCTGCTTTTCCAATGTGTTTATTTGGATTAAAAGCGTATGCAAATGGCCTTAAAGTAACATCAACGTCCTCGGCAAGATACTCACACCGAAATACCAATTCATCATATTTTCTTGCTTCTTCAATCTCTTTTGGGTCTAAATACGGATTGTCGAATGAAGTAAATCTCCACGACATCCAATTATCAAACTTATCTTTATTGTTAAATATTTCTTTAAAATACGTTTGTCCGAATTTTGGAGTGCTCATGAACCACCCATCACCCTTATAATCCATTAATGTTGCTCTTATTGTTTTCTCCCAAGCTTCTTTGAAATTTCTTGCTTTTTCAGCCTCGTCAATAATAGCTCTTTTATATTTTCTTCCCCTTCCAGAATTAGGGTCATCCATACTCCACATATCAATCTTGCCACCTGTAATTAAAGTAATTTGCTTTACCTGTTCTTCTTTGGTTTTGATAATAGGATATAAAGTATGTTTTAATTCACTCCAAACTTCATGTAAGTCTTTATAGGTAGGACACCAATACCCAACAGGGAAGCCGTCAAGCATTGGTTGAATAGCAAGCTCTTTTGTTAATTCCGTTTTACCAAACCTTCTTCCGCATTTAAGAACATTGAATTGCTTTGCTTCGCTTATGATCTGTTTTTGCGCAGGATGTAAATTTTTTAATTTAACCTCGATCAGTTTCACGTATTATTTTTATTCCAATCTCACCTGAATTATTATTGTTATTATCTATCTCTTTTTTATCAATCCATCCCATGTTTTTAAGTGCAAAAATAGCTCCTGTTGTATTGCCATAGCTTAGCTGCTCCTCATATTCCTGCTCTATAAATAGCCTTGCTCTTTTAACCGTGTAAGAAAACTCTGGTATCTTTTCATAGTCATAAAACGATTGCCTGCTTTCAAATCCAAGAAAATAACATAGGCCGGTTATTGTTGGAACTGGTATTTCAACTATCTGTTTATTGTCTGCCTTCCCTATAACTATAATTCTTTTTTTTACACCATTATTAAAATACAAATCAATAGCTTCTTGCATTTTAATTTCATTTTCAAAAAGTGGAGGGCGACCTCCTTTATTTTTTTCTTCTGACATTTTTTTTAGTTTTTCTTTCGATTAAACACAAATAATTCTCTTTCATCACTTGTATATCTGAACTGTCCTTTTCACTCTGAATATTATATTGATGTACGTATCTTCCCCATTCGCTTTTATGTGATTCATGATAATCAGATTGTATGGGACTATCTTTTGTTAAAGAAAGTATCCTATAATTTCCAGAACTACTATAGTTATAGCAAACAATATCCCCCTCTTTGAATTTCGGCTTGACCCTTAAAAGAAAAAGTTGCCTTTCCAATACATTAATCCTTTCTTCTAGTTTCTTAGTTTCATCTGTCATTTTTGGCTTTTTATTTAAAAAATTTAAAAAGTTGAACATTATTTATTTTTTTTATTTGATTTTTATAACGATTCTGCCAATTACGCGGGCATAATTTGGAATCTTTTTTTCTTCCACATGACACACATCTATTATCGTTACTCCATGGGTCTTTCAAAAACTATCTATCTGTTCTCTGTGCCCAATTCATGCCTTTTCCTTTCTTTTAGTTCCAGCCACTTAATAAATTTTTTATTCCTGTTTCTAAATCAACTTTATGTTTTATAAAAGGTTTATCGCATTTGCTGTGAATAATCTCTCCTGATCTTGAAGGTTCGTAATTAACTTTAATTTCCTTTCCTGTTACTTTTTTCATTATTTCTATCAGCTCATTTACAGAAGTGCTTATTCCTGTACCTACATTATGAATACTTAATTGTGCTTGTGTTGCAAAAATCAACGAATCCACTACATCGCTAACGTGAATAAAATCCCGTGTTTGATTTCCATCACCATAAACCGTTAATGATTCTCCTTTCTTTATTTTACTCAGGAACTTTGGAATAACTGCGGAATATTCAGAGTCGGGGTTTTGTCTTTCTCCATAAACATTAAAAAACCTTAATCCAACATCTCCATATCCACGATTCAATTCATTTATGAATTTTGAATATCCATAAATTGAAACAGGATTAATAGCAGCGCATGAAGAAGCGTAAATTACTTTTTTACTGCACCACCTTAACACATTTTCAAAGCCTTTTACATTCACGCTAAAAATATCTTCCGGTTTTCCAAAGACGTTTGAAATAGCAGCCAAATGAAAAACAAAATCAAATCCTGTTATTTTAGGCAAATCATCTCTTATGTCCTTTTCAATAAAATCAATGTCCTTTCCTTTAAGATTATCAATATTACCAGAAGATAGATTGTCAATTACAGTAACCTTATTTTCAAGAAGTAAAAGTTTATCCACTAAATGAGAACCTATAAATCCTGCTCCTCCGGTTACTAATATTTTACTTTTCTTCATAGTTTTTAATTCCTTAATTTTTGTCTTAAGCCGAGAAAATCGTTCATTTTCGCACTTTTTATATTGCCCTATATCTCAAAACACCTGATTCAAATTCTCCTTTTCTATCCGATGGTGTTGTTATTAACTTAAATGAATATTTTGCCTCAGAAATAAACATTGGTTTTTCTATTTCTTCTTTTTTCACATTCATAAACTTCTTCCATCCATCCCCATAAAATAATCTTAACTTCTGGTTATGATTCTTGCGTATTGTTTTCAATAGGTGTTTCTCCTGTGGAGTTTTCCTGAATGTCCACTCTAGTCTGTTTGTTTTCATTTTTAAATTGATTGTTCCATTTAATCTCTGAGTCTCTTACAAATTCATAAACACGGCTATAAGCTGCAATTTTATCTTTGTTGGTTGTTCCGTGCCTTGCTTTTATAATCTGTTCTTTAATTAGTCCGAAATATTCTTTAAGGGCTAAATCAGCTATTTCCATAGCGGTTAAGTATTCGGCCATAATTCCTCCCCTGTTTGAAAAAAGTAAAAATTTTGTAACTCATGTACGCTTCCTGGTTCTTTCAAAGCAACAAACTCTACGATCAAGGCATCTATTCCGATCTCTATTTTAAACCCCCCAAAATCCAAAGGAGTTGATTTGTAGCTTATATTAAAACGTTTTTTCCAAAACTCATTTATTGGTAGTGGAACATTGGTTTCTTTTAAATCTTCAATGTCCCATCCCTTTTTTATTCTCTTAAACTCCCTATAATCTCCTGGGTCAATACCTACAAAATTCCCTAGCCTTAACTCAAACTTATTTATCATTTTTATTTACCTTTTCCTGTAAAATATTTATCAATGAATTTATTCTCTCTGTATGATCTTCTGAATTATTCCAGTTTGAAGCGTTTACAAAGTGCATAAACATTCCATCGTTTATCATGGAATAAAAGTTATAAAAGCTTTTATTGAAGTGTGGGTTTTGGTGATGAACTTCATTAAAGAACACGCATTTATCTAATCCGTAATTCTCAACTACTTTAAAAAGATTTCCCCCTGTATCAAGCTTTAAATCGTGATTAGGACTAAAATCTATTAGCTTTTTATCTATATTAAAATTGTCAAACATGACACATCCTGCCCAAAAGTATGGATGCTTGTCTCCCTGTCCTAAGCCACCGATTATTTTATCAGTCAGAATTTGTTTTACTGAAAAATCTTTAATAGGGAAATTATCGTGATCGAGGTATAAGATATACTGGTATGTGTCCTTAAACTTAGTATAGGCCAGGTTACATGCAAAAGTATGGCTTTCACTTCCGTTACTTGAAGCAGAATTTGTTTTAATATACTTGCAACCCATTGCAGTAGAGTGATATTTTATTGCTTCCGGATAACCTTCTTTATCAGAATTGTCAATTACAATTATTTCAAACTCATCTTTGCAAAATTGCTTAATACATTCTACCTGAAATCTTATAAGGTCTGATAAGTTGTAAACAACTATTATGATTCCTATCATTTTACTAATTTTAATTCGCTTTTAACTTCAAATTCTTTCTTAATAGAAAATATTTCGTCTCCTGTATTAAGTCCTCCGTTTTCTAAAAAACAATCCAATTCAGATTTGTCGCCTATTATCTGCAACTCCCTGTTTTGTCTTACAACCATATATTCTTTAGCCATTTTTCTCCTTTCTTAAAGCAAATGCAATGCGTGTATTAATAACTCTATATAAATCGTAATCGTTGTTCCATTGAAAAGCATCATTAATAGCGTTGTAAACTTCCGCTATGTCTGAATCATGCCAGATAATTAATTTAGCACCGCTTTTAATAGCTTCTTTGCTTTCGTGATAAGGATTTGAGTAATTATGCTCACCATCAATAAACCACCCTTCAATAGGGTAGTGTTGGCTATAATCGTACTTCATTGAGTCTCCCCAAACTTGGGTAAATGGAAACTTGCAATTTCTGCCCGTGTTCATTCCCTTTCCTTCGCTAACCGGACTTTGTAAGCTTACGTGAGCCAAATCATAAGGAAGGTCTAAGCTAATTACTTTCATTCCCGGGTTAGCATTACAAATTATGTTAGTGCCTGTACCCATGTTAGTGCCCACCTCAAATAATGTTTTCGGACTATGTTTTTTTATAAGACAATGTATAACAAGATAGTCCTCTTTGAATCCTGTAAACTCTTCGTTTAAAATTGCTCCTTTGACTAATTCAGGAGTTACTATTTCTTCAAATGATGTTTGTTTCATATTAATATTATTTGTGCGTCCAATGAAATGCCATGCCAAAAATTATCCATCCCCCCGTTATATTTAATTTTAAACACCCTATACTTGTTTCCCCCTCATATTTATACCATTGAATGTTTAGGTAAGGAAATACAGAGATTGCATTTTTATATTTCCAGATAATAAATTTTGGTTTATTAAAAATCATCTTTCTCATGTTTTCTTATAAAATCATGAATATTCGCCTTCATTAGCAAGTCAATATTTTCTTTAATCTTTTCTTCTTCCCAATCCCACCATCTTATCATTAATAGCTTGTGAATTATCTGTCGACTGAATCTCTTTCTTATCTGAAGAGCAGGAGCACCAGCGACAATAGAATAAGGTGATACGTCTCTTGTTACCACAGACCTTGCGCCTATTACAGAGCCACTATGTATAATCACACCGCTCATTATAACCGCCCCTTCTCCTATCCACACATCACTTCCTATGTGTATATCTCCCTTGCTTTTAGGATGAGAGGTAATATGCTTTGCTTCTTCATACATCTTATTAAAAGGATAAGTCGATATGAAATTTGTATTATGATGCCATCCGCAATCCATTATTACATTTTGGGCAATAGAACAGAAATTACCAATGTAAACATTAGATATATCGCCTCTTAAAATAGGCTCTCCGTAACTCCTTCTACCCATTATTAATTTACTCATGCTTTTGATAGAATAATTTTAGTACCTATTTCCTGGCTCATTAGATCATGCCAGGCTTCGTTAAAATCTTCTTTAGTTTTTCCTTCTTTTAAAACAGGCTTTCCTTCGTGAAGCTTTATTTTATCTTCTTCAATTACACAATAAAGCTCTTGTAGCGATTTTATTTCTTTTGAAAGGCTTTCTATTCTCATTCCATATTCCTTATAGAAATCGTTTATCCTGCTACGGTTAAACATTAGTAAAACGCTTCCTGTTTGTTGCCATTTCTGTATTTCAACATGATAGGCATACATTACTCCTTTTTTCATTTATATTGTTCTGGTCTGTTATTATTTTTTCCTGCACTTGGTTCTCCCGGTACTCTGTATTTTGCGTTTTTGAAATAAAAATCCATTTCTGAATTAACTATCACCGGATGCTGATACCATCCCAAGTGAAAAGCATCAAATATTCTTAGACAATTTCCCCAATCTTTTCCGTTCATTGGTGCGCTCCAGCCTCCATTCGATTTTTTATAAAGACAAAAAGTAGTGTCAATGGGCGCTTTAAATCCTGCATACCATTTGCCATCGAAATCAATATTTACAGGATTGCTTTTTAATTCCGCTTCGTTACCTATTATCATAGCTCTTTCATTTAACCACTCTGGAAGATCGCTTGTTATTAATCCAAACCCTGCCCTATGAAATCCATCTACGTCAATAGCCTTTTTGAATATTTCTAAAAAGTTAGCAGGTGTATTAGGATGAGGCATTATATCAGGGTCGGAGATAACATAATAATCAGTACCTATAAAATTTTGTATTACAGCCCTTAAATTATCTATGCAATTATTTTCCTCCCTCATGTATATTAGAGCCTCTCCATTTAATTTACCATAATATTCTAATAACGGTTCGTATGTAGAACCATTATCTACAATAACAATAGGATTTTCCGGATAGTACCATTTCCACCAGTTAATTATATTTTTTAAATAAGTTAATTGGTTGAATACAGGAATTATAATAGGTATGTTATTCATGATCTTATTTCTTTATGTTCTTTTTTTAATGCGATTAACTTTGGTGATAAATGATCTATCCCCCACAACACCCTTAAATCTTCCTGCTCTACCATACAGTAAGAAGGGTCTAGTATTTTTATTGGTCTATATGACACCCATTTATTCCAATGTGATTCGTCATGCCATTCAGCCATTATATGATGCTCGTAGTCAATTGAAATATTCTTCGCCAATTGTTGACAGGCCATTAAATAATCAACTTTCTTTCCTCCCTGAAATCCTCCTGCGTAATATTTTTTTCTGTATTCTGGCTGCACATAAGCATTGCTTCTCACGTCTGTACACCAGCTACCGCCACCTTTATAAAATCCGGGGTGAAGCGTAGCTGTTAGGCCATTTATTCCAAATTGCTCATCTGATGGCAATATTTCCTCTCCTACATGGTCAACAAAAAGCATATCCACATCAGAATAAAAAATGTAATCTGTTTTTATTAAATCTGCTGCTTCGCTAAATATTTTATAGCGATACAATGTAGCGTATGGAAACTTATAAGAAGGGATTATCGATTGAACAACATTCACTCTTTCGTCCCCGTGTAGATCATTTATAGAATCAGTAAACAGATAAATAGTTACTTCATTATTTACAAAAAAATACTTCTTTATACTGTCAATTAATGGTTGTAAAAAGACGTGATACTTGTTTGTGCTGATTAATAAAATACCTATTTTCATCTGTTATTGCTTTTACACACAGCTCCTTCGTGTACACGATGAAGCAATAAATTATCTTCTATTATTATGAATCTATTCTTTTTAAATTCCCTTTTCCACATCTTTAAATCCTCGTATGGTATCTCATTAGGGTTATATCCTTTAGTGTTTAGCCAAAACTTTCTTGAATAGGCCACAGAAGGGTGAGCTATAATATTATGATTTCTGCCTAGCTCGCTTCCTAAATTTAACTTATCAAAATAATGCCTGTGCACCTCTTTATCGTTTTCATCTATTAATGAAAAATTTGATGAAACTAAATCATAACCATCTTTTAGAAATTTCAATTGCTTTTCTATTCGATTGGTAGCATAGAAGTCGTCAACATTAGTATTAAATACATAATCATATCCAAGTCTTTTAAAACACTTGTCAAGCAAGTAATTCATCGCATAAACGAAGTTTTCAAACGGTCTTGATTCGTAAATGCTGTTTTCAAAAATCCTGTTTTCACCACCTCCATATTCAACTTCATAAATATCAAATTCAGAATAAGTTTGATTCAAAATACTGTCCCTAAACTTATCTATCCATTCTTTAGGATAAATCTTATCAATGTTCTTGTGATATGCTATTAAAGCTATTCTCATACTAAAATCCAGCTATCTAAATAAAGATCATTAACACTATGATTCTGCTTTGCTCCAAACCAACAATCCTTTCGCGGAGCTATTACCATTTTACTCTCATCAGCATTAAGGTAACTAGCCCACCAGCTAAAAGAACTGTTAGCTATGATATGATTCTTGCATTTACTCATTAAATAAAAATCAACTACATCTTTTTCCCCTTCAATAAATATTATGTTTTTTGCCTTTAAATTTTTCTTGCACCATTCAATATCATCACTAAAAACAACGAATGTGCAATAGTCTATTAATGGCATTGCTTTGTTATAGTAATCTAGTCCAAGATTATAGTGATAATCACAGAACTCTAAATAGTCAGTTCTTCTTACGTGAATAGAGCAGGTGTTTTTAATTAAAAGCTCTGAATACTTTTCATTAATATAATTTTCTATTTCTGAATTAGGTTTAAATATCTCCCTTATATAATCTTTGCAATTGTCAAAATATTTTTCAGACTGAAAATATCCTTCAAGGTCAATATCTCTGGTTAATGGAATAGGTGTAAATGCAAATCTTCGCTCCATATAACTATAACTCGAGCCTACCATTCCAGTATTGAACTTGTGGTTTAAATGAGTAAATCCTTCCCATTCAGGGAACAGGTAATTCACTTTATGCCTCTGAGAATAGCCAATAGTAGCAGCTATTTGAAACAAACAGTTTCCCCATCTTCCATATTTTCCTAGTTTCCCAAAGCTTACCATTTGTTATAATATTTGTGATAATCAACATTCATTTCTTCTATATCTGAAAATCCCCTTTGTTGAGTTACCAGGTTGGGATAAAAACAATAAGCATTTATATTTGGATGGATTTCATTAACATAGTATAAGTCTAAAATGTTTTCGGCCTTTTCTAAAGTATTTATAATCGTGTCGTATGCTGTATTATTAACTGCATAGCAAATTGTTGATAGGCTGGTAACGCATCTTCCAATATTAGAGCTAACCATTCTAAGTTTTCTAAAATTGTGAGCACCGAAATAAAGCATATCCCAATCTTTTGGAATTTGTTTTGATACATTACTCAACATGAGGTTAAATTGAGAACAGAAATCCGCATCATCCTCTATGATAACTACGTATTCTAAATTATCTTCTTTGGATTTTTTAATAATATTTAAGTGGGACAGGAGGCAAGCGATTTGGGTACTTTTTATTTCTCCTTTTGATAACTTTTCTTTCTTCCCGTCAATGGCTTCGTAAAACTCGTAATTAGTTATTCCTAGTCTGTTAAACTGTTGAATCATCTGGCGCTTCCTGTCGGGTCGCCTTTTGAGATTAGGGATATATTTTTTTGCCTGATCGAAGTTCATTTTTGATCGTAGGCCAAAAGTATATCTACTTTATTCTGTCAGCAATTATTTAAAAACCTCGTTTGTAACATATTTTAAACATTACCGGATATGTATGCCTGTAATTCAAATACCCGTGCTTTAAAATATTTATCGGAATATATTTTATTTAAAACCGCTCTTCTTGCATTGATAACAGCACTATGTCTTGAATCTCCGGTGTATCCAAAATATTCTGCTATATCTTTTAAAGTAAGATTCGTAAATTTTTCAGTAAGAAACATGATAATATGTTTAGGTTCAGAAACCTTTCTATCCTGTCTCTTGGTGTGAAGCCCGCTTGCGTCTATATTGAATCTTTTGCAAACTATTTCTTCGATATAGGTTATTGTTATTTCCTTTTTAAAAACCTCTTCCGATTTTCTCATTACAAAAAAATGCAGAAAACTAATTGGTAAAGTTTGATTCATATTCTATTCATGTTTTGTTTTTATCTCGTTAGAGGTTGATTAATTTATTCATAGATTGCTAATCCTGCTTCCTGTAATGTTTTTCCACCAAGTAAATACTGTGGCAAGTCATAGCCCTTAGATTGTAAGAGTTGGTAAATTTTCCAGACCATAGAGAAATAGGGCTTTATCTTCATTTGAACACTACCAAAACCATCAATCAATTCAGTTTTTAAAATATCAACCCAAGCTCTTTTTTCAGTTTCATTAGAATACCAATCTTCCGCTAAACAAATATTTAAACATTCAATAGCATCTTCATCTGTTATTGAGGAAAGGGGTTTAAGAATTAATTTAACTTCACCGAATTTATTAAGTACCATTCCGTAATGAAGTCGATGGACATTTAATATTAGATTCTCGGCTTGTCCCTCTTTTTTTAGATTTATTTTTTGCCCCAAATACTGCGCGAAAACCCTTGCTTTGATTTCGTTTGTTATTTCCATTTAGTTATTTATTAAGTTTTGTTTTGTCAATGGCTAAACCTGATTCTATCCCAAGATACAGGTGCAAGTAATCTTCTAATTTCTTTTCCATAATCAATCAAATTTTGTGTTTAATATTTTAATGAATTGTCTTAGTTTATTAGGGTCTCTAAAGTGTGCAATAGGTACTTCATAATGCAAAGTAATTTGCGCACTACCTTTTTTGAACTTGTTGTATAGAACAAACAGATTCATTAGTGGTTTTATGTATATATTTACTTGTTGATAAAGCACGTAGGCGTACCCTTCGTAGCTTAGCTTATAAAACCGGGTTCCATTATAAAATTTATAATTATAACCATCACGGTCTAATCTAAATCCAAGTTCTTTTATAGTTTTTTCAAATTCATCAATCTTTTCCATTCTTATTTATTCTAAAGGTTGTTTTATATATTAGTTAGTGGTTATTTTAAACTTTTGCCAGTTGTACTGTAGTATTCGTCTTTCGTTATATCAATGTATTCCTTATCATCACAAATGGAGCATATCATTATCTTTGTGTATTGCCATTTATCTTCTGGCAAGTCAGTCCAAATACCGTTTTTATAATCTCGCTTACTCATAAACACGCTTTCAAATTGGTATTCGTGCTGGGTTTTATTTTCTTCACAGTCAATTCTACTTGTGCTGTAAGTAACCGAGACTTCCCTGAATACATTAAATTCTTTGTCGCAGCTAGCACAAGTATCTGTTCCGCTTTCTTCGGTAAACTCCCAACTATCTTGATCTTCCCAACCGCAGTAAGGACATATGATTTCATTTTCGTTTCTGTGTTCCATCTTATTTATATTGTATTATTATTTACCCTTTTCATTTTGTATCGAAAATGCCTACATCTTGCATAAGCTGAGTTTGTGCTGTTAAGGTTGAATTGTTTTACTATTTCTTGGTAAGTAGGCGGATAACCATTTTCTGTTATGTATTTATCAACATATTTTTCCGTCTCCTTTGTTTTCTTGGTTGGTTTTTGGCGAGGTAATGATCCTCCAGCATCAAGAAGTCCTAATTTGACTGCCTTTTTAAGCATTTTGACGAGTGTTTTTACAGCAGGGCTATCTATTGGCTGTGGCTTGCATCCAAACCCCATATCAATTAGTATTTTCTTTTTCATCTTATTTATATTTAACTGTTACTAAAGTATTTCCCCAACCTGTTATTCCGTGTTTTTCTTTTAATGATTTATAAGATTCGAGGGCTGTTTTAAAAGCATCTTTGGAAAAGTTGGTTACATAATTAGCGAAACCATGAAACTCATTATTGTAAATAAACACATCCACCACCTTCTTAGCCATCTCCTCTGTCATGTCTTTGTCAAGGCCGATAATTACAGGTGGATGAAGCATATCTTTTTCTAGTTTTAATCCAGAAAACTCCCAGTGATTATTGACCACATATTTAAAGTCTATATAATCATAAAAATATGCTATGCCTATTTCAGTTGCCCCCTCTAGCAATTCCTGAAAGATGATTGTTCTGTCTTGTAGTTCTATTGTCTTTTGTTTCATAGCTTATTAATTTCTTCTTTAACTTCTTGCCAGTAATTCATTTCTTTATTCATGCCTTCATCGAAAGCCATTATAGCGTTTTGAATTTCATCTACTAGTATTAAAGCGCATTGCTTTGCCGAATCTATCGTCATATTATTATTTATAATACATGGATTGCCCCCATCGTTACAACCAATGGTTTGTACTTTAATTCGCATGAAGGATTTTACCAATTTATCTGCTAACTCATTTGCTTTTTCTTTTGCTTTCATTTCTCTTTTTGTTGGTTATACCAGTTAATACATTTTTTCACATATATAATATTTCTTTATAGTTATCCACCACAAGCCTACTTTAACCTGAATACGGCATTTTGATATACTTGGAAGTGGGCTTATTAATCCAGATCGTAATTTTACCACATAATCAATTCCGTCTGGTTTTTCGTGTGTTCTTCTAAATTTCATGTTTGTTTTTTAAGTAGGTTTCTAAAGCTTCTTCAGAAGTCAACAGCTCTTTTCTAGTCAATGCAAATGGGCTAGAATATGAATGCCAATATCCATAATATTTTGTACACATCCATTCTGCAAACCCTATCATATCCTCCTTAGTGAAGGGATGGGATTCTTTTGCCTCCTCTACATGAAGCTGGGCAAATTCTTCCATTGCAGAAATAATCTCGTCTTTTAGTGTATTTTTTGTTTTTAATTCAACTTCGTTTTCTCCCATTTCTTCCTCCGAAAAATGAACGTTAAATATTTCTTCTGCTGTTGGTGTTTTCTTTTCCATGTTTAGTTTAAATCAATATTATATTCATCTAATATGGCATGATTAAATAAATATTTTAATACATTAGCATCTGTACCATCTATCATGCAGTATTCGTATTTTTTCTGCGCCTCAATTAAAGCTGTTCTTATTTTTCTTAATTCCTGTATATTCAGCTCCTGATAGGTGCGCCTAGCATAGTTCATTATATCGCTTGCTAGTTTATGTTTTTGAGAAATGAAGTTATCTTTCATATTTTCTCCCCATCTTACTGCAATTTCTCTAGCCTCGTCTGTTATTTCAGACATGGGAATCAATTTATAATCATTGTCTATATTTTCCATGTGTTGTTTTCATAATTTGTTGTTTTAATTTATTATTTCGTTTAATTCAGTTCCGGTTTATTCGCTTTCTTAGCCTACTATAATCGCTGTTAAATTCTACACAAACGCCTTGCTGATTGTCTATGTATTCTTTAACATGTTTTTCAAATACATCTCTGTCGATAGGTTTTACTATTCTATCTATAACTACTATTTTATTAGGCTCCAGTTTGTTAAGCCACTCTATTACTTTCTGTTTCTGCATGGATTATTTTATTTAGTTTTTCAATTTCATTTTCTTTTTTTAAACATTCTTCTGATAAATTTTGAAGCTTTAATTCCAAGTCTGTACATCTTGCACGATAGTAATCTGAATCAAAATAAAACCTTGAGTAAGCGTTATGTATATTTAATAAATCGTCTATTGTCTTGGTTCTTTCCTGTATATCTTCGTTAGGATTATTTAATTTATACTTCATTAATTTGGCTTGCATATCAGCTATGATTAACCCAAACTGATAAAGCAAAAGTGAATCATGTTTTACTGCCCCGTTTTCAATAAATCCTGTTTCTTTGTATAAACTTTTCATTCTTAAAAAGGCATTTCTGTTTCTGACTGGATATACTTGTCTGGATTATATTCGATTTTAGGCACTAAATCTTTCGTCTCCTTTGCTTTCTCCTCCTCCATGGCATAACAGTCCAAACCAGCATATTTTTCGTAATAACGGCTTCTTTTCCAATCCCAAAATAATTTAGCTATTCCGTTCCTTCCGATTCCTTTGGGTTTTGATTTTTGGATAATAACCTGTGTTTCATTGTTCTCATAAGGCTGTCCGTTTTCATCATTGAGTCCTGCCGGAGGGCGGTAAATACAAACCATTGCCATTCCTTTTCTGAACCAAGCTTGCCCTCCTGCATAATCTCTTGCAGTAGGGGGAGGAAAGTAAGTCACCCCGTCATGTGTTATAGGCTTTTGATCTCGGCAATGTGTTACGATAAAATTATGCCTGTTCTTTGCTTTGGCGTTTTTCCTTACGTCTCCCAAAATCCTTTCGATATACAAATCCTGTCTGCCTTCATCCTTGCTGAAATTATGTTTAAACTCATTGAAAGGGTCGCCAACGGTAGTCTGGATAGTAACCCCGTATTTATTCTCGATCTCGTCAACAAGCTTATAAAATTCAGGTATGGCTAAATCTTTGTCGTCCGGGTCGATGATAAAAAAATACTCATCTAGCCATGCCTCAGCTTTGTATCGTTCCATTTCGGTCATTCGGTACTCACCGTAAAATGGTTTCTCGATGTACTTATGGCACAACTCGGCAACGATTTCTTCTTTAGAGCCTGATTCCGGGGAAAACAGGGCATGCTTCCAACCGTAGAACAGAGAAAGATTAATCAAAATTTCATACATGAATTCCGTCTTTCCAGAGTAGGGCGCGCCAACAACGTAAGTGGTATAACCTAACTTAACAGAATACAAGTCCTTCAAACATTCAAAGCCTACATAATTGCCCTTTTGTATGCCTCGTTCGTATAGGTCGCATACGCTTTTTCTTATTTCGCTTACCCTGTAAAACATTAGTTTGCTGTTAATCCGTTAGGCCTTTCTGTTTTCTTTTCTGTTTGAAATTCTCTTGATCTGCTAATCCATTGGTTAATCGCTGCCTTCCAATCCTTCATAGAGTTTTTACCAACCTTCCAACCATTAGCCGAGTAGTGGTTAAAGAACTTTCCGGCTTCTAACTCTGTTGATTTTTTTTCTAAGAAATAGTTTTTAACCATTTCCAAAGAAGGACGCGAGAACCTCTTACTCTCCTCTCCTTTCCTCTCCTTATCCAGACAAGAATGTTCTTGGAATATTCCAGTAACGTTCTTGGAATTATCGTCGAATTGTTCAAGAATGGTATTTACAACTGCGCTAGGAATCTTAGAATCTTGTGGTTTATCAATCCTTTGATGCTTTCGGAACGAGCGTATCACGTAGTAGCTTTCATTATTATAATTAAAAGGTACAAGGAAACGGGCATTCACTAAGGACTCAATCCATTGAGAAACTTGTTCTTTTCTTACATCCTCGCGTATTGGAAATACTTTTGATTTAATCCAATTGATATTTGATTTTATTATTCCTGTGTCATCGGCGTGATTCCATAAACCTATAAACAACAAATTTGCTTGTAGCGATATATCGGATAGTTTTTCATCCTCCCAAAAATCAGGTTTTATGCTTCTAATTCTTGCCATTTAGCTTAGTAATTCTTTCTTTGGTTAGTATCAAAATAAAGTGGGAGCAATTTTTTCAAGTTGTGTTTTAGGAAATCCATATTGTTCAACATCTTTTTTTGTTTGAATTGTTTCGTTAATCCATTTAGTTGCATCCATGTGAAATTTCTTTTTTATCTCAAACCCGTATGCCTTGCGATTAAGTTCAAGTGCTGCAACTATACTACTTCCGCTCCCTGCACATGGGTCAATCACTACATCACCTTCATCGGTAAAAATTTCAATTATCTTTTTAAGCAACGAAACTGGTTTTTGTGTCGGGTGTATTTTTTCGGTTTCGCCATCCCTTTCCCAATCCATGCAGTTAAAAATCATTTTCCCTTTGTTATTAAACTTAGGCAATCTATCACGATAAAAAAGCAATCCATATTCACAATTTCCCACTACTTTCATATTTGCTTTTAGCACTTGAGCCGAAAAGTTTTTTCTAAAAACCAAATTGATATATCTGTTAAGTCCGTATCTTTTACCAAGTTCAATAAGTGAAAACTGTTGCTCAAACTCACAGAATACAAGCATACATGGTGCGTTACTTTTCATTCTCTTATTTTCATCTCCTTGCGTGCGTTGTCGATCTTCTTTCTTCAACATAGTTGAGCAGAAGTGCATAAACTCCGCAGGTCTAAAATCTTTATCTGTATCAAAAAATTCTTTTCCTGCCAATTCGCTTTCTCCATTGGAGTTGTCCCCGTCTTTATACCATGCAGGATTTGAGGCGTAAGCATTGTTCCCTAAGTTGTAAGGAATATCAGCAATGATTAGTTGCGCCTTTGGTATTTGATATACCTTGAAGTTTTGAAAGTGGTCGTGTATTAACATAAGTAAAAAATTAAAAGTTACCATTCAAATTAGGATGCTCGTATATGTTGCCGATTATTTCAATATCTTTCATTTTTGTAGAATCATACCAAAGAGATGTATATTGATGATGTCCGTATATATCTAGCTCTGTTCTTTGTTCTTCCTCATTGAAATTAAATACAACTACTAATTCAATATGAGTTCCGCAATACGGATATTTAATTTTAACTATATCACACTTAAAATAAATCTCTTTTCCGTTCTTGTCTTTTAAGCCTGTGTATTGCATCAAAATATATTGTTTTTGATTGCATTCATCTTTTGCATAAGAAAAATATTCATCACCTGTTCGTGTGTGGCCATAAAAAGAACCATCCAAGTCCATTGTATAGTAATCATCGTACCCGTCTCGACGGGATTTTGTTATCATTTTCTCTCCATCCCATGCTCTAAACTTTTTTTCTCTATTCATCTTTCAATTTCCTTTATCTTTTGTTTGTACTCGTTTATTAAGTATTCGTAGGTGTATCGGTCTTTCTTGCAGGTCATTTTTGATTTATCGCTTAAATCTTTTGAAGTTCCTTCTCCCCATTTTTTGTCTATTCGTAGACTTTGTTCGTATTGATTTCCGTTTTCGAAACGATTACACTTTACACATTGGGCGTTAACATTTTTCTCATCGTATTTTGTACATTCAAATCTTCTACTTATAAAATGTCCAGCATCAGATTCTTTCCATTTTACCCATCTTCCACAGCTTATACATATTATATAACCGTTATCGTCCGAATCTCTTTTTCTTATATACTCGCTAAATATTTTCCAGAGTTTTGCATCTAGGTTCACTCCTTTATCCTCCAAACCTTACTGCCATTAGCAGGGGGAATCCAGTATTTAGCTACTGACTTTTTCTTTACTCTTATCCTATCGGACTTAATAGGTATTCCATCTTCTTTTAAGAATCCTATTATTGCTGCTAATCTTGTTATCCAGTATCTACTGATAGCTTGGGCAGAAGTTATGCTTCCATGCCTGTTTAAGTGGTTTAGTATTATTTGTTTTTGGCTCATTTTAGGTTTATTTAATATTTACTAATTCTGTTTTCAAATAACTTAACATTGACCGTAAAGATTCCAGGCAGTAATGAACATCTTTAGATTGCTTTTCAGCGAGCTGCATTACATAAATTTCCTCACTTGCCAAAGAAGCAAATAGCATCTTCTTTTCTGTTGCTTGCATTGATTTGTATTCTTTTGCTAAGCATAGTTCCCCTAGTTTCTCATTGTAAAATTTTTCTGACAACGCCACACATTGAGCGTTTAAAGAAAGGAGGCTACTTAGATTATTTAGCTTCTCTAGTATTCCGTTAGGTTCGTCAATTCCTACCCTTACGTCCATAGCCTCCTTTATTTCTGCCAGCCATGATTTTAGTTCTTTGATGTTCATAGTTTTATTCTATCTGGATAAATTTTATTCAAAGGTTTATAGGTCGGGTTTTCTTCTTCCCAAATAGCCTGAGCGTGTTTGAATATTTTAAAGGCATCAGAATAATGTCTTTCAAAAGTCTTTACCTGCCATCCAATGCCTTGAAAAATGTTCTTTTCTACATCTATTTTGTCGGTTCTGGTGTTTGCTTTTAACCAAAGTATTCCCGTTTCTTCTATTGGAATTGAAGGATTAAACAAGTTCCACATTTCGGCATACGCTGATAGTTGAAGTTCATAAGACTTGTGTAGGTAGTTCGAAGTCTTAACATCTATTAACCATCTTTTACCTGCGATCATTACCACCCTGTCAAGTGTTCCTCCAAATCTTAGTTCATCAGAACAAAACATTGTTTCGTTAGCGATTAATTCAGGCTGGCATTTCGTCCAGAACTCTTTGTATCTTAAGATCATTTCCCATTCCTGAAAGGTGTAGTTAGGCAGCCCGTGTTCGTTTGCCCAAAGTATCTCAACTCCTTCGTGAAAAAATTCTGTTGCTGAGTGAACCTTACTTCCTGATTCTGCTGCGCGGTTAGCAATTTCAGAGGCGTTACTTCCTACATCTTTTAACCATTGTTCAAAACCAAATCCCTTTGGAAATACCTCCAGTATTGTTGTTACAGAAGGGTAGTAAGTTTTTTCGTCAAGCGTATAATATCTATTGTCTAAATAGTTTATCTGCTTTGCTTCGGTGTTATGGAATACGGTTCTCATTGTAGCCATGTTAAGTATTTGTTAGCACTCGCAATTACTTGTTCTGGTGTGTCGTTTGGCTGACAGGTCACCCTAGCGGTTTCTAAAGCCACGCGCTTTTTTTCAAAAGACCAATCCTTTTGAGGAAATTTTTTCTTGTCCTCGATTAAGTTTAGGATAAGGTCTTTTTTTCCTTTGAACTCTTTTCCTTCTACTAGCTTTACAGGAATCTCTTGTCCTATAAACTCTTTTACCTTTTGGTCGAAGGCTTTTACTTGTCTGCCATCTTCCAAGTCAACAAGGATTATTTTACCATTGTCGACTGCTGATTTGATTTTTACTTTTGTTTCCATTATATTTGTTTTTTCGATTTCGATTTAGTTTTAGTGATTAGCCTCCTTTGGTCGGGAGGCTTTTCTATTTATGTTAAAGCGATTATTGATACTTTGTGAATTGCCTTTAGAAACTCTTTGTTAAAATCCTCCTGCAATATTTCTTCTACAACTTCTGATTCATCAGGGTCAATGAAGTTTGTAAGTAGATGCCCTCTGGATTCTTCAAGAAGGTTTTCATTGTATTTATAGTGCTGAATAGTTGCACCATATACATAAATACCCTCTGATTTGCTTATTATCATTGCATAGGAACAGTCCTCCCCATTTACATCATCTATACTATGTTCTTTGTAAAAGATTGGATATTCTGTTACTTTTTCTTTGATTAAGTTTTCTATTCTTAATCTTTCAATAGCCTCGGCATTTTGCGCTGCTATCATGGTCTGTTTTTCGGTCATCGTTTTTTAGTTTTAGTTAATTATTCTGTTGCTTTTTTGATTGCGTTGTAGCATAACATATGAATCTGATACTCTTTAGAGCCAATAGGAGAACCTTTGGTGTACTTAAATATTTCCTGCAACGCATTTAGTAATTCAGGTGCAGCTGCTATTAGTTTGGCATCCGCCTCGCCCCCATCGTGCCCTTGATTTATATCTCTTGCTATATAAGTAGTTCCTATAGGTATTCTTTCATTGAGAACAACTACCCATCCTTCATATTTTTTTTCTATGGCTTTCCATTCTCCTTTAGTGTGTTTTGTCATTGGTCGTTAGTTTTAGTTATATAAGTGTAAATGCTTCTTCTATTGCTTTGTTGAGGGCTTCGTAGTATGTTGGCTCATAATCATTAGACTCCATTTCCTGCATAGAATCTCCTATTGCTTCCAGCACTCGAAAAATTGAAAAAAACCAGTAGCCAGAAATTAAGTCTATTGAAATATAAATTTTATGCTCCTCTCTAAACCAATCAATGATTTGCTGGTAAAGAGGAAGTTTAATCCATCCTTTTGCTATGCGACTTTTATATTTCACATATTCATGGAGAATTTCCCTGGATTCTATTTCTATTAGTGCTAAACAAGGTTCATTAAATCCCTTTTCTTTAGCCAATGCAGCTATTTTATATGGTACGAATAAGTGTTTCATTTTTTTAGTTTAGTTTTTAATAATTACCATCCTTCCATAGGAAATTCTAAATACACTTGTACCTGTGTTCTTATTTCATTTGTAATCCTGTTTAATCTATCGGTATTTCTACTTACTCTACCAAACCATCTCCATCCGTTTAATAAAGCCTTATCTCCAGTATGAAAGCATTGCCAATTAAAGTAAACAAGCTGTTTGTCAGGACATTTAAATACTTCTATTTTATTATTTTTAATAAGTTCCATAACCTCTAAATGCCAATTTCTATAAATCAATTCACCATCAGGTATTGCAGGCATTTTACATTCTCCTATTATAAATTTTGTAGGGCATATTTGAGCATTTACAAGTGCCATTATATGTTCAGCTTTGTACCTTGGATTCTCATAGTCAGGCTGTCCTGCTGTAATAAAATGCTGTCCTACCGGGATTAATGGGCGAGGTGCGTCATCATGATGATACCCAGGTATTGATGGATACCACCCAGGCATTAGCATATGAACCCTGCTATCAAATACAAGCGGCTGTTCCTTCCATTCATCTGGTAATGCATGTAGAAATGATTTTGTTATTTCTCCTCCATTTTCCATAGCAAACTCGAAATCAGAATTAAAAAACATAGGCTCTTTTCTTACTTCATCATTATTGCATTTGAATTGGTTCAGTAATTTAACCTCAGACTTAAAATTTTTTTCTGTTGTTACCATTAGTTTTAGTTTTTAAAAGCCCCTTCTCTGGATTCTGCGCTACCGTTAGAAGGATTCATGCGAGTTGTCCATTCCTTCGGGGCTTTCTTTATGTATAATGCTGTTATCAATGCTGCTCCAAATAATATTATCTTGTAAGTCTTCATATGCACGTGTACACATATATCTTTTGTAATGAACTTATTTCCTTTTGCAAAACTTTTCTAACACTAAAATCTTTCTCTGTCATTTCCTGAAATATCAGTTCAAATAATCTTGCTTCAACCATTCTTATATAATCTAGCTTGTCGCTTAATAATGATTGATAGTCTTTCATTTGTGCGTAAATAATTGTTCCCTCAATTCCAGTATCTCTTCCAAATCAAACAAGTATGATTTGCGCCTTACATATTTTGTTATTCTCTTTTCTATAATTAATTCTTTTAACTTCTTGTTCTTCCAGTCTTTTGAACCGAAGTAGCCTAATATCTCACAAGCTTTATCTGCTGTTATTGTTGTTGGGAGTTTCATTATTTAGTCCTCCATACTCTTAAATGATTATCGACCTTTCTGGCGGTAAACCTTTTTTCAGGATGCTTCTTTATATAATATGCTATCGCTGCCGTTATTCTTCTGGCTAATTCAGGAGAGTATCTTCCTGCTATGAAAGAATTCTTTACTTCCATCGCATCAAATGGGTATGAAGATTTAGACGGAATTGGTACGCCTTTTTCGATTTTTAATTTTTTGTTAACCATTTTTATATATATTTGTCTATAATTTTCTATGCAAACATATATAGAAATCTATATTTAAACAAAGAAATCTATATAGAGTTATTAACAATTGTTATATATGACTGAAAATCAAAGATTTAAAATTATCAGGGAAGAACTGGGTCTAGACCAATCAGTTTTTGGTGGGTATATCGAATTGAAGCAAGGAACGGTATCTGATATAGAGAGGGGCAAGGCTGGAGTGTCTTCAAAGGTTTTAAAAAAACTGTTAGATAATTTGGGGGTTAATCCAGAATATATTAAGGAAGGGAAGCTCCCTAAATTTATAGATGAAAGTAAAAAAATCAGTATAAATACGGATTTTTCGAATGTTAAAAGTTACGACATTAGCGACGGGAAAAGGAACATGTATATAGTGCCATTGAAGGCAGTAGGAGGATTTTTGAACGGATACGAAGACACAGCATTTTTAAATACTTTAGAAAAGGTTAGTAATCCTAATGTAAAAGGAGAATCATTTCAATTTGAAGTTACTGGATTCTCTATGGTAAAGAAGGGTAACTCAAGGGAAAGTTATTATCCGGGAGATAAAATAGTGTGTACTATTATTGAAAAAATAGAATGGCTGCAAAAAGGAAAAATATATTTATTTCAGGCAAAAAAATCAATTGGTGATGGTGACGGACTTTCATTAAAACGATTTAATGGTATGGAAGGTAATCATCTTATATTGGTTGCAAATGACCCTGAGTATGGAACAATAAAGCTACATGCAAAAGATTTAGTGCGGGTTTATTACATAGAAGAACATTCTTGGAATCCCAATAGTAAATAGAGACCTTTAACTTAAAAAATTAACTCCGTGAAAAAATTACTAATTATCTTATTATTCATTTCCTTCAATTCATTTGCTCAGGATAGCATTCAGGATTTATTAGACGACAGGGATTATTTGGTTACTAAAGTAAGTGAGCTTGATTACAAGTTGAAAAAGATAGACGAATACCAAAAGAATAATATTTATACCTCTGGAACGTATTTAAAAAAAGCTGCTAGTAGTTATTATACTTCTTTGGGAATATCAGCAGGCAGTATTTTGCTTACCGGAATAGGCATAGGGGTAAAGAGTAATTTTCTAACAGTAGTTGGTGCAGGATTAGGCGTAGTCTCTTTTGGATTTAAAATTAACGCATGGAATAATGTAGGTAAATCGGGTAAGGCATTAAATAATGAAATTGAGTAAAAGAAAAAGCACCTATATTTCACAATTTTACCTTGGATTATTTATAAGCGGAATCGTTCTTTTATATTACCTATTTGAGTATTTGTTCAAACTTCTCCTTTGAAAGCCTTTAGAATCAATACCTAAAGTATTCCCAGCGGGATCACTAAGGCGAAACTAACCATTTCGCCTTTTTTATTTCAAATACGCACAAAGCCACTGAAATTACTGACCATTCAAGAGATTCTGCAAACAGCTTTTTACAGTTCATTACAGTTCATAATAAGACATTATTAGTATATTTGTTCAAACCTAATTCAAACCATACCCTAAAATGTTCAAACCATGACAATCAAACCTGTATTGTGGTATAAAAAAAAGTCTGACGGAACAAAGCACATTAAAATATGTCTCATTAAAGACCGTGATAAAGATTATTATTCTCTTAATATTTATACGTATGCAGACAAGATAGGAAGCGATTATATGCAATGGATTGACGGACGGGTATCAAACGCAATACATATTAATCTAAAAATTAAAGAAGCATTAGATAAGTTTCAGTTGCTCTATCTGCAAAACCCTAATATCTCAATTAAAGAAATAAAAGAACTATATGACAGTGAGCCTATAAATGATTTTTATGAATTTTATGAGAATCAACTCGACCTGCAAAAGAAAAAAATATCAAAAAGCACTATAAAGACATACGGACAACTAAAGGAAAGCCTTAAAAGCTTTTCTCCTAAACTTGGTTTTGAAAAAATAGATTATGAATTTCTTTCTCGTTACGAAGGGTTTTTAAAAGAATCAGGACTACGCCAAACCACGGTATATAAGCGGATGAAAATATTTAAGATGTACGTCAATGAAGCTTTTAAAATGGGAAGGATTAAAGCAAACCCTTTTCAATCCTATAAACTAAAAGACGGGACAAGTAACCGTACATTTTTGGACAAAGTTAGTTTGCAAAAGATTGTTGATTGTGATAAGCTTAATAAATACGAGGACGAGGTTAGAAAGAAGTTTTTATTTCAATGTTATACAGGGCTTTCTTTTTCAGACCTTATATCTTTAAGATGGTCTGAGATAAGAGATAACGCCATATACAGAGAGAGAATAAAAACCAAAGAACCTATAATCATCCCTCTTATACCCGAAGCACAACAGATTTTAAAGAACCAGAAAAAAGAAGGGGAATATATTTTTTCTAAAATTTCTAATCAGAAGTATAACGAATTCCTTCATTGTATAGAAGATAGACTTGAATTTTCTATACCTCTCACCTCTCACGTAGCAAGACATACATTTGCTACTTTAGCTTTGGATTCAGGAGTTAGTATAGCTGTTGTTAGTTCTGTACTTGGGCATTCTAATATAAGAACTACACAAATTTACGCTAAGATTACCAAAAGATTAAAAGTAGAGGAAATGCAGAAGCTAAGGTTTTAAAAACTCTCTTTCAATAGCTGAGTAACATATCTCTTTCAGCTTTTCCTCTCCTATTTTATTAACTCTTGAAGTAAGTACGTATAATTGTATTTGCAGCTTTTTATCGGCTACTGGCTTTCTTCCTGCTTTTTTTCGCTTGCCTCCGTGTGTTTTATTTTTCATCTATAAATTCGCAATAAAGATTTTCAAAATCATTCCATGCTGCATTAGTCATGTACTCAATTTTAAATTGTTTTTCATCTTCTTTTATAACCCTTGCTTCACAGAAAATTGAACCATCTTGGTTTATCATGAACCATCCAGTTAAACCATCTATTCTTGTAGCAATAGGGTTATAATGCCCTGAATTATTGCTATCTAAATTTATTGCTCTTAAACATTTATCCATATTGTCATGGATAGTATTCCCAACCCATTTAGTTTGAGCAATTTTTTTAAGTGCTTTGATTTTGGCGTTGTTTTCTTTTGTAGATGCTATCGTTTTCATATCTGTTTGTTTTTGTTGATACAAATATACGTACTTATTTTGAATTATCAAGTATTTTATCAAGATTATTTCAAGATAAAATATAACTAACTGAAAATCAAATAGGAAAAATTAAAGCAGATGCACCTTTTTTAAGAGAATAAATAGAATAAAGGCTAAGGTTATACCAGCCAACCACCTTGCAGCCATATCATACCAATGTATCTTATATTCTGTTTGAACGGGGTTAACTGAATTAACAATTGTTGGAATTTTTATAGTGGTACTATCTGCATCTTTATTAAATACATATTTTAATTTTCCACCTGATTCAAATAATCTGAAATGAAAACCTGCTGTATCAATACGAATAGTATCATTCAAAATAGGTTTATTGATAATATAATTTTTTATCTCGGTTTTTAATTTGCCCGATGTAACACTATCAAGTCTATCTTTATATCCATCAATCAATAAAAGTAAATCCGAATAGTTTTTATCAATTTCAGATTCTCCCTTAACCTCCACAGCTGGTTTTACAATTGTTGTATCTTTATAAATAGTATCTCTACTAATTAATTCCGGATGCCTCTTTATTAAGTTTGAAAGTCTCTTTTGAGGGGAACAGGAAAATAAACTACTTAGGAGTATCAGAAGTATTATCCGAATTACCATTTTTTAATTTTAAAATCGTTTCTACCGTTGTTAATCCTAATGCTACTGCTACAAAACAAAAGTCTATCACTAAAATAGTAGGCAGGTATTCATAATTACCTTCTTGTTTAGCTTGGTATCTGAAATAACTGATGTGCAGAAATGTAATTAACATTACTATCCAAAATGCAGTTAGTTTCCTTGCGCTTGCGCCTTGGCTATGGGTATCGAATGAACTTTGTATGTAGGAGATAGCTTTTTTCATATTATCTTAATTTCAATTTCTTGATATTTTTTTAGCTCGACTACCAAGTCATTGCTTGCGCTTCCTTGAATACGCCCTTCTTTTTCATAAGCGTTATAAGCTACAAGAATACAACCTAAAGTATCTTCTACTGTATTGCCTCCATGTATTCTTATCCCTTCAAATCCTGCTACATTTAAAAGCAATGGAAGTTCTTTCTTAAAGCGGTTACTCATGGTTATCTGAACCTTATAAGTTCCTCTAGGTATGGCTGTTTTACCATATACCTTGACTTCTCCTGCATCGCTCAAATCTCCATCATAGTTTAAATCCCGAATTTGATCTTCAAGAGTGTTGCAAAACTTTTTTCCGTTTAAAAACAATTCACCCATTGTAAAGTTGGGCATCTTAATTTTTCTTTCTACAATCAGGCTTGCTTTCATTTTTTCTTAGAATTTAAATGTGCCATAATATCAATAGTGTTAAACCTATAACAAACCAAATAGTACGGGCAATAGGTGTAAAAAAATGAGTTGTTAAAGCGGTAGATGTAGTACTTTGGGCAAACCATCTCTTTGAATAAATGCCAGATAAATTATTTCTGGTAGTATAATATTGCCCATCGTGCAAGAAAGGAAATAAGCAGATAAGACAGATAACAACTTTCCAAGAGCTAATAATCCACAATGGAATTAGTACACACAAGCGTATTCCAACGAACAAAGGATGCTCGTTAAAGTTTTCTTTGAATGAACTGCTAATCTCATGCTGATAATAATGTGCTTCAAAATGTGCCGAAAGAATAGTGAATGCAACCCATATTAACGTACAGTATACCCACTCGTTTGATATGATATAATTACCTATCGGTTCGCCTGAAAGATACCCTCCCCCTATAATTGGAAGCATCACAAATAAACACCATTTTAGTACGGATTTTAGTACCTTTTTAATGGCTTGCTTTTCCTGGGCTGTTTTCATGAAAATAATTCTATAATTCTTTCTTTGACCTGTTCATTAGTCCAATTTCCGATCAGATCATATCCCTCACCAGACCATAATGTTTTTTTGATAGCATAACCGCTTATTTCTAAAATCGCCTCTACCTTTTTTTCTTTCGGATAGTCATTTATCATTTTAACATTTATTTTTTCAGCCAAAACTATTAATGCTTCTTTTTTTACGATCTCTGTATTTACAGATTGCTCTAATTTTATTT
>Ga0196964_10000164_pt1 | contig 45872 bp, 76 predicted proteins | sample S1_10metaG_FD_148615 | JGI IMG/M metagenome (GOLD analysis project Ga0196964, IMG submission 148615) | Soil microbial communities from Anza Borrego desert, Southern California, United States - S1_10 | ecosystem: Environmental > Terrestrial > Soil > Desert | place: USA: California | collected...
GTCTCCCCGAGAGGCGGGGGCGAAGCCGATGGTCTGGCGCAAGACGCGCGGCATGGACCAGTACCTCGCGCGATCGGCAGACCTGGAGTACTACGTGCAGCGCGTCGGACATCGCGAAGGGTGGATCGCAGGCTGGCGCAAGCCCGGCGCCCTCGCATGGCGCGCGATCGGCTCCGGATCGACCGCTCACGCCGCGAGGAAGGTAGCCGAAGGTCATCTCGCCACCTACGTGGAGCACACCGTGTCCGCTGACCATACCCCAGCGTCGCGCCCGCGCTGGTACGATCGCGTGCCGGCGGACGCCATCCAGCCGGCCGGCATCGAGCACGCAGGCGGATCCCTCCCCGCTCCCGTCTCCTCTACCGGAGAAGGCGCACCGACCTGCCCGGACTGCGGAATCGACTTTCGGAAGTCCAGCGCGTTCGCTATTCACGGCCCTGGCTACTGCGCTCCCGCCACTCCCCCGTCGTCATCCCTCGGGGAGAGCGCGGTGGTAGATGAGTTGCAGCGGGAGAACGCGGAGTGGCGCAGGCTCGTCGCGCGACTCGGGGATCGGTTGGGGTGCCTCTCGTCCGTGTTCCCTGATAGCAACGAACATCTCATTCGCGCTGCCGATCTTCTGACCGACCCCGCCTATCGCGAAGCCGTCGCCGCGTCCTCCGGGTCGGGAACGGGAGAGGTGGCGCCGGATCTCGAGCAACTCCGGCGCGACATTCGCGCGGCCCGCTCGGTCCCTTCCTCCGAGACGACGGAGGCGGGCGATGCTTGAAGTCACCTTCCGCAGTCTCCGCGGGACAAGAATTCGCGTGGTGCGGTTCGACCTCTGGAACGATGACGCCAACGCGCTCTGCGCGGTCACGCACGCGTGGAAGAACAATCAGACGATTATCGGCTCACAGTCCTCCGAGACGACGGAGGGTGGACGATGAGCCCATTCGTCTCACGGTGCCCGAAATGCGGCGGCGACCTCGCGCATGAGGTCGACTGCCCCGACATCGACGTCATCGCCCCGGAGTACCGCCGCGCCGCCTCCCCGTCTACGGAGGCAGACGGAGGAGCGACGCGGGTCGGCGATCTGCTTCCTGTGTCGGCGTTCCGCGTCGTCTGCGCCGGCCACGGGTGCGGCGCCGCGGCGCTGGTCGCGAACGCCGGGGACCTGCGCGTCCTCGGGTGGTGGGAGGACACCGAGGACGGCTACGGCTGGATTTGTCCCGACTGCAATGGGCTCAACCCCGCTCCCGCCTTCCCGTCCCTGGTGTTCGACGGGACGACGGGGAAGGTGGCTCCGGCGTCGCCATCGCCCGAGATGCAGCAGCGCGAGCGCGAATTGGAGGACCTGCTACGAAAGCATGTCCGTCAGGCGGAAGCCGCCGCCTCCCGCGTCGGAGAGCCGTCAGGGGTGCCGCGCTACGACTTCAATAGCCGCGAGGAGGGCTGGTGGAAGGAGGGTGCATGGGTCCGAGCCGCCGACTTCGACCGGATCGCCGCCGCTCACGTCGGAGAGGGAACGACGGGACATGTCCGTCGGGCAGAAGCCGCCGCCCCCCGCGTCGGAGAGCCGTCAGGGGTGGACGAAGCACGTGAGGAACTGGACGCGGAGAACGCCGAACTGTTCGCGAAGGTCGAGGAGTTGGAGGAGTGGCAGCGGGAGGTGTGCGAGGCGCTGACCTGCGATGGCGACGAGGGACCGCTGTGGGCCGAGTTCGCTCTCAAGCGCATCCACGAACTGCGCTTCGGATCTGCCGCTCACCCCGGAGCGGGAACGACGGGAACGGGAGACGCCGAGGAGACCGTAGCGGCGCTGTTGTTCGCCGCGGATCTGTGCGAGGACCACGGATCGGTGGACGACCTGTTCACGGACGATTTCGGCGTCGCCAACCGGAAGCGGCGGGCCGCCCTTCTGCGCGCTCTCGCCGCCCGCGCTGCCGGTTCGCTCCCACCCTCACAGACGGAGGGACGGTAGATGCCGGAGCTACTCGTCCGGGGTGTATTCGAGCAACGCCCAGGGCTTTACCCGGAAGTAGCGGGCGAGCTTCTCCAGGGTCGCGGCCTCGATGCGCTCCACGGCCTCGCGCCGGAGCACGCGGTAGGCGACGGGCGGAGTTATCCCCGCTCCCGCCGCGAGCTGGCTGGCGTTCTCCAGCCCCTTCTTGGCCATGTGCGGCCCGAGGTTCCATCGGATCATGGAATAACGGTAGCGTGTCACGCCGGACTTGACAAGGGAGTAACGCTAGCGTATATTCCTAGCGTACCTCAACGGGAGCGGCGAGCGATGGAGCAGTCTGGGGTGGTGACGGCCGAGCAGTTGAACGCGGTGCTGGCGAATGGCGGGGTCGTGCTGGTCGGGTCCTACACCCGCACCACCCGTTTCGCCCGGCAGCACGCGGGGATGTTCTTCGAGGGGCGCCACGGACACCTGTGTGTCCGGCGGGGGCGGTCGTCGGATCGGCTCTCGCTGGCGCGCCAGGCAGACGGCAGTCGCGTCCTGCTGGTGAACATCATCGTGCACGGCGCCGCCCCCTCCACCTCGGAGGGCTGACCGATGTCTGACCACACCATCAACGCCGAGGACGGGGTCATCCCGCAGCCTGCCGCGCCGTGCTGCGACTGCTGCGACCACCCCTTGGAGCACCTGATCCGGTACGCCCTGGCGCACGATCTCCACCGGCCCAACGGGGTCGGTCCGTCCCTCCGGCAACTCCTGGAAGAGGGGCTCGAAACGTGGAAGGACGACGGGAGGGTGTTCTGATGCCTGAGCACAACGTGAAGGTCGAGGTGGCCGCGGAGCGCGAGCCCATCCTGGTCCGCAATCGGGTCGTCGTGGCGGAACTGGTCTACGTGAGTGGCCGAGGCGACTACAAGGTCTACGTGCACCAGGGCAAGGTCTACAGCGTCCGGACGGAGGTCCCTTCCGATGCCTGAGCACAACGAGTACGCCGAGGTCCAGGCCCGGAAACGCGCCGGGATCGTCGACCCGGCGCCCGACTTCGGCCGGCTGGAGGTCTGCCCCGAGTGCCGGTCCCTTGACGTCCGGGAGCGGGACGAGATCGCGGCCTACGACGACACGCCCGACACCCGGCTGTCGTTCGAGTGCAACGCGTGCGGCCATCCGTGGACGCGGGACGCGCTGCCGGTCGAGGTACGGCCGCCGGTCCGCGAGTCGTTGACATCGGCCGCCATCCTCGGCTACGCGAGGAACGAGGCGGATCTGGCGGAGTTGGGCTACAGCGACTGCACCTACTGGCGGGACAAGGCGGAGGCGCTGGGACTGATCGCGAAGACGGTCCCGGCAACGCCGGACGAGGACGACACGCTGCTTCGGCTCCTGCGGGGAACGCTCACGATCACGGAGCAGAAGCGGGAGATCCAGCGGCTGAACGAGGAATGCGAAGCGCTCCGGCGGGCGGCCGGGATTCCAGAGATTCCGCGGAAGGCCGCGTCATGAGCCGCGCTATCGACTTCGCCAAGCTGGCCGAGCCCTTTGCGTCGACCGACGTTGAGTGGCGGTTGCAGCGGGCCGGGAAGACCAAGGCCGACAAGATCTACGGGATGGCGCTCGCCTACATCACCAACCGCGCGATCATGGAGCGGTTGGACGCGGTCTGTGGCCCCGCCAACTGGAAGAACGAGTACGCGACGGGCCCGGGCGGGGGCATTCTCTGCGGGCTGTCGATCCGCGTCGATGGCGAGTGGATCACCAAGTGGGACGGCGCCGAGAACACCGACATCGAGGCCGTGAAGGGCGGCCTGTCCGGTGCCATGAAGCGCGCCGCGGTCCAGTGGGGCATCGGTCGGTATCTCTACGACCTGCCCGAAGGCTGGGTCATCATCGCGGACGAGTCGGACAAGGGCGCGCATCGCGGCAAGACCAAGGATGGCGAGTACTTCCGCTGGTACCCGCCACAGTTGCCGTCGTGGGCACTGCCGAAGGGCGAAGCCGTGGCGAGGCACGCATGATCGACAAGCGCCTCAACGTCTACGGCGCGGATATCGCCCTCGGCATGGCGGACCTGCTGCGCTCGTGTCTGATGCGCCTCGCGGGCGCGCCCCCGCTCACGGACGGACCCGATGACGCCGGGGGCGATCCCTGGCAGCAGCCGAAACAGGTCGCGGACTGGAAAGACTTGTGGGAGTTGGAGGACGACCTCCGCTACCGCATGCACGTCATCGAGCTCCCGAACATGGCATTGCCCGTCCCCGCTGGCCCGGTGTCCCCTGGCACCACCACCGATTCGGCACGTCAGCCGACGGCGCGTCAGCACCAGCGGGGCGGGTAGCCCTCACATCAAACGAGAACGAACATGGGAACTAGAGCAGACTTTTACGTAGGCCGTGGCGCGAGCGCTGAGTGGATCGGCTCCATCGCCTGGGACGGCTACCCCGTGGGGATCACGACGAAGGCCGACAAGCCAATCATCCTCGCGGCGACAACCGAGGCGGACTACCGCGAGCAGCTCGCGCGGTTTCTCGCCGAGCGCACGGACGCGACGCTACCGGCGCGCGGCTGGCCGTGGCCCTGGAACGACTCGGGAACGACGGACTACGCCTATGCCTTCGACGATGGGAAGGTGTACGCCTCATGCTTCCGTAGTCCGTGGTGGGTCGCGACGGACGAGCAGCCGGACGATCCGGACGAGATCGCTGGCCCGCGCCCCGTCTTCCCGCAGATGAAGACGGATCATGCCGCCCCCGCTGGCGACGGAAGATCCGGCATCATGGTCTTCGGCGTTTAGCCATCCCCCTTCCCTCCCCATCCCCCGACAGGTACCGAGACGAGATATGAGCATCTACGACGATATGCGCGACATCGCCGACGTTCAGGCGGCGCGACTGCCCGACGATTTGGTAGTGGCTATCCGGACGGCGCGGCGCCTCGGCTTTGACGTCGTTGTTGTATTCGACGAGGAGGATGACGGCTCGGAAGTGGTGAGTTTCGGCGCCTGTTAGATCGACGGCGCCGAGTAGCCATGTCCACCCCCCGCCGATCGGTGACACCGAAGCAGAAGGGAACGACGTTGGCCGAGCGTATCGCGGCGCTGGAGAGTCGCCTCGCGATCCGTCCGACACGCCACGAGATGAGCGACTACGTCCGGGCGCAGCTCGACTTCCGCGAGGAGAGAAACCGCCTCGTTCGCGTGCGCTTCGTGGAGCGCACCGACCCGCTTCCTCCGCCTCCGGTCCCCCGCTGGCGCCGCCTCTGGGACTGGTACGTGGGCCTGTGGACCCGCACGGATCTCGCCGGCTTCGCCGCGGGTGTTGTACATGGCGCCCTTCTCGTCGCCGTCGTCGTTCTCGTTGATCTCCTCACCCGCTAGCCGCTCTCCCCGAGAGATCCCCCAAACCCCCAACGCCAACACCATGAGCAACAACGGCAGTCTCACGATCAAAGTGGAAACCATCACTCCCGACGACGCTGCCCGGATGCTCGGAACGATGGTGGGCAACCGCTCGCTTCGGCAGACCGCCGTGCGGCGATACGCGCGGGAGATGGTCGCCGGGAAGTGGCTGCTCAACGGGGAGGCCATCAAGATCGACCGCGCCGGCCGACTCATCGACGGCCAGCACCGCATGAGCGCGGTTCTCGTCGCGAAGGTACCCGTACAGATGCATGTCGTACGGGGCGTTGATCCCGACGCGATGGCGACACTAGACACAGGTGTCGGCCGCTCGTTTTACGACTCACGCGTCATTGCGGGTCGGTCCGAGCACCGCGGGTGCGGCCCGATCGCCCGGTGGTGGTACCAGTATGCGCTCTCGTCCATCAACGGGAAGGCCGTCGCGACGCACCAGGAGTTAGCCGCGATCGTGGACGCGCACCCGCAGATCCTCACGAGCGCCGAATTCATCGGCCGCCTCAAGGTCGTCCGGCATCGCTGCACGCCCGGCGTCCAGGGCTTTGTCCACTCCTACGCGGCCGAGAAGTACGACCGGGAGATGGCCGACACGTTCATGCAGGATCTGAACGACGGTGCCGGGCTGGCGCAGACGAGCCCCATCTTCGTTCTCCGCCGTCGGCTGGTGGACGACATCGGGAAGAACCGCCTCGACCCAACGTACGTCCTCGCCATCACGATCAAGGCGTGGAACGCATGGATCAACGGCGACAAGCTCCAAACCATTACTTGGCGCAGCGGTGGCACGAAGCCCGAGGACTTCCCGCGCTTCGACATCGATACGGCCAAGCGCAAGACGTTCCGCAACCGCGGGCTCGCGCTGAAACGCGCCTGATTCGCCTGACCCCCGAGAGATCCCCCGAGCCCCGCCATGCCGGACACCCGCCCCAATGGATAGAGCCGAACGCGATGCGCTCCGACGTGCCGTGATTGCTGGTCCGGGGGATTGTATCCTCGAACCTGCCGAGGCCGCGGCCATCATGGGCGTCTCCGAGCGCTGGCTACGGGACTCGGATGTCCCACGGGCGCCGAACGTCGCCGGGCCGAAGTACCTCAAGTCGCAGTGCATCGCCTACGTCGAAGTCCGTCTCACCCATCGCGTCCTGAAATCCGCATGACTGCCTTCGCCCGCGGCAAGAAGGGGTACAAGTCGATCTACGTCCCGACGCGGGGCGGGGGCTTGGTGCAGCGCTCCACCGGCACCAGCGACCCCAAGGTCGTGCGCGCTATGAAGCGAATGGTCGTGCAGCTCGCCGACGAGAAGCGCTGGGTCGTGCTCGACGCGATCCGGGAGAACCGCCAGTGGACGCCCCCTGGGGCGGACGAGGCGCGGCGACTCACGCTTGGCGATGTCTACGAGTACCACACCTCGAACGCCATTTCGTTGCTGGAGTCGCTCCTCACCGCGCATAACCTCTGCGCGCACCTCGACGGATGGACCGCCTGGGTGCGGGCCGAGAAGGGCGACACGGGCACCCCGGAGCTATACCGCCAGCAGGTCGAGTCCCTGACTGGCACGGGTTCATTCCTCGCCGCGGAGTTGACCAATGACCGGGTGAAGCGGTGGCTGGCTGCGCTCGACGTGACGCCGGGGACGCGCCGGAAGTACTACTACGCGCTCCGGTCGTTCATGCGGTACCTGTTCGACACGGGCGTGCTGACCAGCGATCCGCTCTCGACCTTCCGCCCCCCGAAGAAGAACGCCGCTCGGCTCCGATGGGAGAGCGAGGCGACCGACCGGCGGATCGTGGCCGCCGCCCTCCCGCAGTACGGCGCGTTCTTCGCGTTCGTGAAGGCGACCGGCGCCGACGTGGGTCCGGCGCTCAAAGGCGTGCGGCGGGACCTCGACCTTGACCGTGGGGTGGCGCATGTCCGCGGCACCAAGACGAGCACGCGCAACCGGCACGAGGTGGAGATCGAGGCGTGGGCGCTCCCGATCCTCCGGGAGCACTGCCGCGGGATGCACCCCAACGCCCCGCTTTTTCCGGGGCTGACCAAGGACGGCGCGAGCCACCACCACCTGCGGCTCTGTGGCCTGCTGGAGATCGAGGACTACACGCTGCGGGACGCGCGGCACTCGGTCGCCGTCCGCGGCCGGAAGCGCGGCAAGAGCCTGGAGTGGGTCGCCGCCCAGCTCGGCCACGCCAATGTCTACATGGCGGCCACGATCTACGCCGTGTTCACCTACACCCCTGAGGACCGCGCCCAAGAGGCGGGAGGCCAGCGCTAGATGAAAACCGCATGTCGTACTATTCGTCGTAGTCGTGCTGCCGCGGGGTGCCGGACGGTGCCGCCACGTGCCGCGCGCTCTCTATGGAAGGGGGGCCGGTCGGGGGCTATCACTAGCCTTAGGATCTGGCGCCGCAAGGCGTGGGGGTTCGAGTCCCCCCTCTCGCATGATGAAGTAGGGCTTGCGGTTACGGGCGTGATGTCACCGCCCGTCGCACCCCCGTTGCGGCTCCATGTCGCACGATCGGTCGTAGTACCCCGCCGATCTGCCGAGCCCTGCCTCCCCTTCCGCGCTCGGTTCCAGGGGGATGCCCCCCGAGGTGCCGCGTGAACGGCCGGGCGAAGGTGCCGACTGCCGCCGAGGTCGAGGCGGCGCGAAAGGTGATCGACGCCGCCCGGCGGGCCGAGGAGGCCGCGAAGCGCGCGGAGGCGATGGTGCTGGTCGGCCGGTACTTCCGGTATCGGAACAGCTACAGCAGCGGCGGCAAATGGTGGATGTACTTCGCACCGACTGGGGCGGGGTACGGGGGGAGCTCGACGGGCTGGACGTTCGAGCGCACCTCCAATGGCGAGGTGATGATCAACCTCAAGGCGAGCGCCTACCTGCACGGGGGTGGCGACGGCACGGGGTACATCGAGATCACCGCCGCCGAGTTCTGGCGCGCCGCTGCCTCGCTCCGCTCGTCCCTCGTTGCGCAGCTCACCCGCCCGAAGCCCCGTTCCCGTCGTTCCAGAGCATCGGGAGGACGGGACCATGGGTGAGACCCGATACGTCCTGGGGTTCCTATTCGCCCCTGAGCACGAATACGTCGTACTGCTCCAGAAGTCGCGCGGCCCTGGGGAGATGGCGGGGCGGCTCAACGGCATCGGTGGGCACGTCGAGGACGGCGAGAGCCCCGAGGATGCGATGCGGCGTGAGGGCATCGAGGAAGTCGGAGCGGTTCACGCGGAGTGGAAGCCGTTCTGCCTCATGCGCGGCGACGGGTGGGTCTGCGACTGCTTCGCCGCAGTCAGTCAGGACGCGCTCGAAGTGCCTGGGGAGAACGACGTCGGCGAGAAGGTCTACTGCCTCCCGCCCTCCGCGGTCCTCCTAAGTCCCAACCTCATGCGCAACGTGCGCTGGCTCCTCCCGATGGCGATGGAGGCCGACGACCTGCACGCGATCGTCACCTACGTCGACAGCAAGCGAGGTGACCGATGACCTCCCTCCCGGTCTCCTCCAAGGAGAAAGGCCCGGAACTGTCGGGCGTGGCGCTAAGCGTTCGCGTTGCCGAAGTCGTGTTCGGCGAGGTTGAGGCGCACGCCCCGTGCGGCGACGGTCTCACTCGGACGGACAGGTTCTATGGGCCGACGCTCGCGAACTGCGATGAGCAGATCCGGCGTGCGTACCCCAAGAGCCTCGCACGGGGCGAGCTCTGGCCCGCCGAATACTGCGGTCCCGACTACCAAGGCGACATCGCCTCCGCGTGGCTGGTGGTGGAAGCAGTCGCCAGACGGACCCGTCGTGACTTGGGCGTGCGCCTCTCCGGCAACGACGCTGACGGGTTCTGGTGCGAGTTCTACGACACGTCGCCGATGGGCTACGTCCGAGCGGATGGGACAGACGTCCCGCCGCTGGTGATGGAGGAGGTTCACGCATCCATCGCCCCCGCTGCGCTCTGCCTCGCCGCGTTGCGCGCCGTTGAGCTTGACGCCGGTTCGCTCTCCACCCCGGAGGGATCGAGACCATGAGCGAGTACGGGAAGTGCGCGACGTGTGAGGGCAGTCTGGCGTGGTACGACGTCGTGCATACGTCGAAGCCGTGGACCTGCCTTGAGTGCCAGCGCAACGCGAGGGGATACTGCGCTGCGACCATCTTCTCCGACGTCATTGGGCGCGGATGCAACCGGAAGTTCAAGGAGACGGTCGGGAGACATGGGTACTGCACCGCCCATGCAAAGCGCGAACGGGAAGACCGCGCTCGTCGGTCCCGCACCCCCTCCACCGGAGGAGGCTAGTAATGGGCTGCGTCGAGAACGTGAACCCGCCCGCCGGCCGCTTTCCACGGCAGTCGGAACACGTCGGAGGCCGGACCGAGGTGTGCTTCCATTACGACAGCGCACGGAGGGTTGGCGGCACGATTGTCCGTGATGACCGCGAAGCACCGTGGGTTACGCTGATCGCGCTGGACGACGGGCCGACCGTGCTGGCGACGGAGTGCCAGTACACGCCGCCCTCCACCGGAGGAGGTGAGTCATGACCGACCACCCGACCTACGAGATCCGCGCGATCACGGACTTCGCGAAGGTCCCTGCGGATCGTCTCGACGCGTGCCTCGCGGAATTCCGGACCTACCTCCAGATCATCGGCCCGACGATCCGGCTCCTCGACACGCTGACGGCCGCCAAGATCGGCCAAGGGATGGTCACGTGGCGGGATACGGGCGTGTTCTGTTGGATCGACGACGGCGAGCAGAATGTCGGCGTCAGGCTTCGCGACGCCAAGGGTGAGACCATCGCCACTGTCAACCTCAGAGGCGACGATGCCTAATCCCCTCCCTCACTTCCTCGATCTGAACGAAGCGGAGTGGTCCGAGGATAGAGAGTCCGCCGGCCGCGCCGCCTACGAGGAGGACGTGCGCCGCCAGCCGCGCTACTTCACCGGTGAACCCCGTCCGCGTTGGGAGGCGCTTTGCTCCGCCGTGCAGGAGAACTGGCGGCGCTACCCATCTGCCCGCGTGTGGCCGTCGTCGGTCTCCCTTGATCGGGAGGACCGGACGTGAGATGGGACGCGACTTCTCTCCGCATTGCCCTCGGCGATGGAACGACCAAGGCCGTCGCGGCGCTGGTGACGGCCGACATCCCCGGAATCGCCATTCACCGGGACCGGTGGGGCTGGAGTGTGTCGCACCTCGCCAGCGGGCTCTCGATGCTCTCCATGCTGCCCGATCGCCGTGCCGCCGAGCGCGCCGCCCTGGCGCTGGCCGGACGGGACTGGGCGCGCGACGCCCGGGCGATCACGGCGGATCCCGACACCAACGCATTTCTCCTTCGGCTGCGCGACGAGTTCGCGCGGGAGTCTGCATGACACTCAACGAAGCGCTCGTCACCAACCAGGGCGACTACGTCGCCTCGATCGTCGAGCCCCGACGCGGGCGTCTGCGCGTCACACAAGCGTGGACGTCGGAGGATCGCCAGCGCGTCCAGTTCCGCATTCACGCCCTCGGGGGCTGGGTGGACTATCGCGCCGTGGCGCGCATCCCAAAGGGTGTTGAGTGGGATGAGCATCGCTCGGTCTTCACCGACACGGTGTCGGGTCGTGCGTGGAGTCCGCGGGACGAAGCTGCCGCATGAACCGCCTCTCTCTCAAACGCCGTCAGGAGCGGGAGGAGGCTGGGGTCTCTCCGTTCGCGCCGACGCTGAGCCGGAAGGCCCCGATGAAGCGGGGCGGCCGGATCAAGCCGAGCAACACGAAGCGGCGCGGCAAGGAGTGGGCTCGGGCTTACGGCTCCGAGGAGCGTGTGCTGTGGGTCCGGTGGCGTCCGTGCGTCGTTTGCCGCCGGGGTCCCTGCGAGAACGCGCATGTCCAGACGGGAGGGGCCGCGCGAAAGGCGGACGCTCGTCACGTCGTCCCGCTCTGCGATCGGAGCCAGCCGGTCTACGCGATCCGCGTCGGGCCGGCCGTCGTCTGGATCCCCGCTGGGGGTTGCCACTCGTGGCTCCATGCCCTCGGTGCGAAGTCATTCCAAGAGGCGACCGGGGTGGATCTCAACGCCGCTGCGGCCGAGACGGAAGCGGCGTGGCAGGCTCACTCATCTCGGCCGAAAGTCATTCATCATGGCGCGACATCGAGCACTATTTCTAGGGATGCCCTCGACAGCGCGGAGACGCGCAGGAGCATCCCGTAATGCCCCGCATTCGGTCGCTCAAGCCCGAAATGGCCTCCGACGTGAAGCTCGCGTCGGTCTCGATTCAGGCACGCTACACGTTCGTCCTGATGATCACCCAGGCGGACGACATCGGCCTCCTTGCCGGGTCGCACCGCCAGCTCCTGGGGACCCTCTACCCGGTCGACGACGCCGTGACGATCGCAGCCCTCCTTGGCTGGATCGAGGAGCTCGTCGCGATCGGATTGGTTCGCTGGCGCGCCACCCGCGACGGAGTTCCCGTACTCCAAATCACGAAGTGGGGGAAGCACCAGCGCATCGACAACGCCGGCCGATCGCAACTTGGCGCCCTGCTCGCCGAGTCCCCCGCCGATCCGCCGACACTCGCGGAGGTTCGCGGCGAATCGCCGCAAGTCGCGGAGGATCGCGGAATTTCGCCGCTAGGACCTAGGACCAAGGATCTAGGACCAAGGACCGAGGACCAGGGATCGAGCGACCAGGTATTGGTATCGCCTGCGATCGTTCTGGCGAGCGCGGCCAACCGCGGCTTGGCCGAGCACCCGTCGAAGCCGCAGCCCCTGCCCCGGATCACGTGGAGCCAAGGCAGCACCGTCGAAGCCGTCACCGACCTGGAGACGGCCGGCGTCCCGGTCTGGTTCGCGGAGTCGAAGATCTACGAGCTCGCCCGATCGCACCGCTCCGACTCCGCGATCCGAAGCCTGCGGTACTTCGTCGACGCGACCGTGCGGGCATGGCAGGAGTACCGGGCCGCCCAGCAGGTCGCGAACACCTCCGCCCCTCAGATCATCCCCGGCGGCCCGCGGAAGGGCAACCAGCCGGAATCCGTCACGTCGATCCTCGGTCGACTCTCCAAAGGAGAAGCCGCGAATGGCTGAACCCCTCACGCTGCAACTGGTCGCCGAGCTGCTGGGCGATCTCGACGCCGCCTACCCCCGGCACATCAAGCCCGAGAATACCCAGGCCACCGCCCACGTTTACCGCAACGGCCTCTCGGGGCTGAGCGGGGACGCCGTCCGGTATGCCGTCAAGCGGGCGATGCAGGAGTCGGAGTACTTCCCGAAGATCGCGAAGCTGCGCGAGCTGGCCGAGTCCTGGGAGCGCCACAACCTCAAGTCCTCGACGACGGTCCTGATGGACCGCGACCCGCTCTACTGCCCCGCCTGTACCGGCCGAGCGACGGAGCGGGTGCGGTGGTCCCCGATGGTCGACGAGAAGGACCAGTGGCGCCCCTTGCTGAGCGCGGACGGGCTCTGGCTGCTCCTCGTCTCGAAGCAACGGCTGCTCTGCGACTGCGCGTCCGGGTGCCTATTCGTGCCGGTGGAAGGCATCTCCCCGCCCGCCATGCGATCCGAGAAGGCACCAATGTTCGTGCTGCGGCGTGCAAAGCTCGGCAAGCTCCAGCCGCTCGAGGTGGCCGCCTGATGGGCAACACCCGGAAGCTGACAGACGAGCAGGTCGCGGAGATCCGGCGCCGACTCCGGCGCGGTGAGCGCGTGACCCGCATCGCCCAGGACTATGAGGTCGACCACCGGACGATCGGGCGGATTCGCGACTGGAAGATCTACACCGCCCCCACCCCTAGCCGAGTGTCCCAGCCATGACAGAGCAACCGCGCCACGAGGTCCACGACAAGCTAGATGCGCTGATCCAAGCCGCCTACGCCCATGCGGACGCATCGAACACGAGCCCCGCCATTCCTTGGCCCGAGGACGGCGCGCTCATGGCGGCAAATCAGGCGGTGCGCGACGCCTTCACCGCCGTGCTCAATCACATCGCCTCCCTGGAAGCGGAGCTACGAGCGGCCAGACGGGACACCGAGATCGTGGAGTGGACCGAGCGGAACCCCAACGCATCCATCGTGCGGTTCGAGCGGACGAGTGCGTGGCGGGGGCCCGGCTTCCGCGTGAACGACGCGGAGTACAGCGGGACGTACCACTACGGCGACACGTTCCGAGAGGCGGCTCGCGTCGCCATGGCCGCCCACGGCTCTCGCACCCGGAACCTCGACGATGCCGCCTCCCGCCTCTCCGGGGAGACCGCGACATGAGCAACCGCAAAGTGCCATGCGGCGTGTGCTTCACGCCCTCGCTCTGCGAAGGTCGCGTGCTTTGCGGCCTCGACGCCGCGCGCCGCGACAACGACGGACCCGGCTCAGTCGACGCGGAAGGTTACATCGAGTGCCCCTACTGCGGGGACGAGCAGTGGGATGACCTGAACTACTCCGACGGTGAGTATCGTGTCGAGTGCGAGTCCGAGAGTTGCGCGCGGACCTTCACCGTCCGCGTCGCGACGACCGTGACCTTCACCTCCATTCCGGAGGACCGCCCCAATGGACGGTGAGACCAGAGACGTGATGGCGGTCGTGGAACGGGTCGAGGAGTTGGACCGGCTGGCGACGCCGGGGCCGTGGCCGATACATCGGGCGCCACGACGACTGGACGATGCGGTTTTGATCGCGGAATACCGCACCGACGCCCCCGAGCTGGCGCGGGAAGTCCGAGCCGAGCGGAAGCGCTTCGAGACCATGCTGGCGATGCTACCCACCACCGTTCGGATGCAGTTCGGCGGCGATCCCGTCGCGGCGCGGACGATCGTGGACGCGATGATCGCCAAGGTTGCCGCCCTCACCCCCTCCTCCTCTGACGATGACCGAACCGACTGAGATCATGCTTACTGACCGCTATGCCGCCACTGGGCGTCCATACCCGGAGCCGTCAACCGTCTGCCTCGGCCAGTGCGAGGGGATGGGCTGCGTGCCACACAAGGACAACCCGGAGGAGGGCGGGATCTTCCAGCAGCTTTGGGAGGAGGAGCACGCGGAAGCTCACAAGATCACGACGCGAATTCGGAACGCGTGGCGGTTCGAATTCCTCCCGCTCGGAAGTCGTTTTGCGATTCTCTGGGAACGGTGCGACGGCTGGCATTTCGTGAAATGCCCCGATTGTGGCGGCACGGGGAAGCGGCCACCCGGAGGCTTCGATGCCGACCGCTGAGACGCTGGTCCTGGGACTGCTGGCGATCTGGTTCGCCTACCTGTGGGGGAGCGAGGCGAAGTGCATCGAGGTCGGGTGTCACGCCCGCTTCGCGTGGTTCGGCTCGCGCTGCAAGCGGTGCTTCCGGTTCCACCACATCTACGACCGTCGTCGGCTCGCGGCCAACGGGCGGGCGATTCTCGGGAGGGCGAAGCGATGAGCCTACTCGCGTGGCCCGGCCGCCGCGCGCATCGAGACGCACCGCTCGCGCAGTCGGGCCAGCGTCTCGGCGCTGAGCTGTCGCGGCGGCGAGTAGCGGACTCGGTTCGCCTTGAAGGCCGCGCGCAGTTCGGCGTGCGCCTCGGCGCCGAGGAAGTGCCGCACCAGCTTGAGGTAGACCGCCGCGTATCGATAGTCGTGCTGGCAACCGGCAGGGGCGACGCAATGCGCCACCTCGTGCAAGATGTACTGCGGGTGCCGCGCGAAGCGGGGGAGTGTCAGCCATCCCGTCGTGTTCGCCGCGCCCCGTCGGCGCCCCCTCCCGTCGTGCGCCCGAAAGCGCCATCGACCGAAGTGGCGCCGGAACCATCGGTCTCGCTCGATGCGCTCCAGGTAGGCCCACACCTCGACCATCGTCGTGAACGGCCTTCTCTGAAACGCAGCCGTCGACCGCTCTGCCCTGTACAGCTTCGCGCGCTGCGTGTCTCGCGTCGTGCTCATCGCATCCTCCGTGTGTGAAGTGGATGCATGAAATTTAAGATTTCACTTTTCTCACTCACGCACTTTCTCGCGACACCAGTGACGTTGGCTCGCGATCCACGCACTCAACTGACGACACCATGCGGGCATTGACAGCACACACGACGATTTCGCGGCGACCAATGCCCACCACCCCCACCGAAGGAGCGAGACCATGAGGGCGGGTCAGGTTATCGCCGCAGTTCAGTACGCGCTGGACACGAACCAGACGGTGAACAGTCGAGGCGAGTGGGTGCCGTCGATCCCGCTGCCCTTCTACCTGCTCGTTCGGAAGCGCTGTTCTTGCGGCGCGACGTTCTGGACGACAGCGGGTTACGAGGGTCACTACGCACTTCGCCACATCCTGGAGATGGAGCAAACCCGTCCGGCCGACCACTTCGGCATTTCGGTTTACGGCGTCACAGCTACCGAGCCGCTGACGTGGGACCGTCGGCCCGCCGACCACACCGGAGGAAGGGAGCCGTGAGCGGAAGGCGCAAGGGCCGTCGCCGTCGTCGCCTCTGGCTCGCTGATCCGCATTGCCACTATTGCGGACAACTCACGGTCTACGTGTCGGCGCTGCCGGGAAAGACGCTTCCGTGGAACGCAGCGACGGTGGACCACATCCATCCTCGCGGGAGCGGGAAGGTCCGGCACCGTCAGGCGGAGCACGTCCTCGCCTGCTGGTACTGCAACATGAAGCGCGCCGATCGGCCTTACGAGGAGTTTCGCGCCCGATTCGCTGAGGCGGTTTCATGACCCCCCTCCCACCCCAGCAGGGACGCGAACGCGGCGCACGCGGGACCGGCCTCACCTTCGACCAGATCGTGCGGCACATGGTCGAGATGGGGATCCCGCACGCCAAGGCCGACGCCCAGGCCCGACGGGAGTGCGGCTTGCCGGCCGCCGACCTGGACACGCCCCGCCAGATCATCGAGCGCGCACCGTCGATCAAGCTCCCCGTCTCGTTCGTGCTTCCCTGGTCCGCCCTCGTCTCCGACAACCGCCGGCACGGACTGCTCAACGGCTCCATCCTCCTCACCGCTGAGTACCGCACCGGGAAGGCGAAGGCCAAGGCAGCAGCGCGGGAAGCGGCGGGGCTCGGAATGGCCGTCTCGTTCCCCGTCGCGCTCCATGCCCGCGTGTACGTGCCGGACGACTACCGCGCCCACGACGTGCCGAACTTCGCAAAGTGCGTTCACGACGCCATCGAAGGCGTGATCTACACCAAGGATCGATGGCTCTGGCGCGCGACGTGGGAACGTGCTGGAGTCGACGTAGACCGCCCCCGCGCCGAGATCGAAGTCACGCCGCTGTAACCCCCTTCCTCACGGTACACCCCGGAGACCTACCCAATGCTGACCCCTCCCAACCTTCTGTCCGTCGCCCCCACTCTCTCGCTGCATCCGGACCTGATCCAGTTCTGCGAAGTCACAGACCGCCACGGATACGGCCTGCGCCTCCGCGTCTATGTGTCGGAGTCGCCCGGTGTGTTCAACGTCCCCGCGTCTGACGTCCTGCCCGATGCGTGGCGCGTACTGGGGCTGTCCTCACCGAATGCGGAGGCTCCCGCCAATGTCCTCCCCTGACCATCCCGAGATCCCACCCGCGCTCTCCGATGAGGAGTGGTCCGCCGAGGGGCGCGAATATGTTGCTCGGTACGTGTGGCGGGCTCGTTTCGTCCGCCGCCGCCACGAGATCCAACTAGACGACGGAACGCGAATCTGGTTCCACCGCGTCGAGCTTCACCCCCGCGTCGCGCGCATCGTCTCGTACGCTCCCGTCTCCCCTCCCCATGACTGAGACCATCTCCACGACCGACTCCCTCCCCGTCGAACTCGGATGGGGTATCAGCACCGCCACCGGGTGGGGGCTGTTCGCACTCCACGTCGCGCTCGGCCTCGCCCGCGAAGGTCGCCGCGTCCACGTCCTCGCGCGCTCTGATCTCTCGGGCGTCCCGGCGACGTTGCTCCCGACGCTCGCGCCGATGCTCGAACCCGGCGACGTGAGCGAGCGGCGTATCCGGATCGAGGGCTACGGCAACCACTGGCCCGCGTTTGTCGACGTCCCCAACCGCGTCCGCGTCCTGCTGGCCGTCTTCGAGGACACCGCCATCCCAGTTCACGCTGTGGACGATCTCAAGCGCTACGATCTGATTCTCACTCCATCGACCTGGGCACAAGGCGTCCTTAAGGCGAAGGGCATCCACTCCACGGTCTGGCACCAAGGGTACGACGACACTCTGTTCACCCCCGCGCCGCGCCGGCGCCCGAAGGACGGTCGGTTTTACGTCTTTTCGGGCGGCAAGCTCGAATTTCGGAAGGGGCAAGACATCGTCGTCGAGGCGTTCAGACGATTCCGGGAGACACCGGAAGGCCGGGATGCCGTGCTCGTCACCGCGTGGCAGAATCGCTGGCCGCCGACCATGCACTCCATCTGGGAGTCCGGGTACGTCAAGGGCGTTCCCGTCATCCGCGACGGTCGGGCCGACATCACGGCATGGCTCGCGGCCAACGGGATCCCGCCCGACGCGACGATGGACCTCGGCTTTCTTTCGCAGGAGCAGTTCGCCAGCGCCATCCGAGAATGCGACGTCGCGCTCTTTCCGAACCGCTGCGAGGGCGCGACGAACATGGTGCTGCCCGAGGTGATGGGGAGCGGTGTCCCGTGCATCGCGAGCCAGAATACCGGGCACCTCGACGTCTTTGGCTCTATTGATCCCGATCTGCAACTCACCCATCAGTCCCCGGTGACGCTCCCGTGCCCGTTGTTCACCGGCATGGACGGCTGGGGCGAATCCGACCCCGAAGAATGCGTTAACGCACTTCAGCGAGTGCGCCAGCGCGCCCTCCCGCCGATCGTCATTGCTGGGGCCCAGTTAGGAGCCGCCGAACGCGCGTTTGCTTGGTCAACCCAAGCCCTCTGGCTGGACATCCTCCTGTCTTCCGCGGATTCCCTCGCTCATGCCTAAGGCCAAACGCATTCGGGTCATCAGGGACGGCAACCCCGTCCCGGCCTCCGACCGTCCCCTCTCGATCGTCGGCACCAAGCGCTGGCGGGAGACCGTGCCACAGCACCTCCAGCAGCCGCTTGCCCAGGCCCTCCGGGCAATGGAGGACAACAACCTCCCCGAAGCGCTCAAGTGGTTCGGCGCTTGCGCGGACATCGAGCCATTCTCCAAGCCGGTGTTGTACTTCGGTGGCCAGGTCGCGGCGCAGGGCTACTTCACGCTCCGCGGCCAGGACCCGAACCACCCGAACCTCCCAGAGTGGCGGGGGATCGCGGAGACTCTCGTCCGCGCCGCATTCGAAGTCGCGCCCGACGATGCCGTTGCCTGTCACAACCTCGGTCGGTTCCTACAGGACGCCGGAGACGATGCCGAGGCGATTCCGGTCTACCGCCATGCGCTGCTGCTCGACGAGAAGCAGGTCGAGACGTGGGGCAATCTCGGGACTGCCCTCTACCAACTCGGCCGCGTCGAGGAGGCGTGGGAGTGCTGGCGCCAGGCGACCGCCCTCCCCGCCGACAAGGCCAGCGCTCGCCTCGCGCAGTCCTACATCTGGCTGCGCCAGGGGCGGTACACGGAGGGCTGGGGCGCGTACAATGACCGCTGGAGGGACCTTGAGTTCCAGCGAGGCTACGGTCGCTTCAAGGACCTCGGTCCTAAGCACTGGCGCGGAGGTCCACTCCCGAAGCGTCACGCGCTCTACGTCCACGGTGAGCAAGGGTTGGGCGATCACGTCCAGTTTGCGCGGTACGTGGCCGAACTCCAGCGGCAGGGCTACACCATCGCTGCGCTCGAGACGCGGGCCGTCCTCAAGCGGTGGATGGAGGCGAGCTTCCCCGGCCTCGCCATCCACGTCCGGGACACTCACCCCCTGCCCGAGTACACGCATCACGTCTCAACGCTGGACCTGCCGGGGATTCTAGGGACTACAGTGGAGACGATCCCGGCCCCGATGCCACCGACATTTCGGGACTCGACGAACGAGGACATTAAGACGCTGATGCGAAGGGTGGCCGGTGACACATCCATCCGCGTCGGCATCGCTTGGGAAGGTGCGAAGGGCAACCCCGCGGACTCCATCCGCTCCATCCCACACGAAGCGCTTCGGCATCTGGCCGACATCCCGAACGTGACGTGGGTGGCGCTCCAGTTCGCGCCGGACGCGCCGATGGTCGGTCGCGCGTGGCTCGGCAAGCAGTTTATCGACGGCGCAGACGGCTGTCAGGACGCCCTTGATACGGCGGCCGTCATGCGCGGTCTCGATCTGGTCGTCACCGTGGACACGTTGACCGCACACCTCGCTGGAACGCTCGGTGTCCCTACATGGGTGCTCCACCGCTTCTGCCGGGAGTGGCGATGGCTCGACCAGGGCGAGGCTTGCCCATGGTATCCGTCGGTTCGCTCGCTGACGGTGTCGACGCCTGGGGACTGGGACGGCCTGCTCGCGCGCGTCCGCGTGGGAATCATGGAGCGCGTCCCCCATGGCTGAGACCACCCTTGTCGTCCCCGCCGCTCCGGGCCCCCTCCATCTCTCGCTGGACCCTCGAAGCCCCGTCCAAGCCGCCATGCTGTGCGATCTCGTTACCATCGACGGCTACGAGCCTGGGACCTGGGCCACGTTCAAGGCGCTACTCCGACCCGGGGACTTCTATATAGATGTCGGCGCCCACATCGGCGTGTTCACCTGCCTCGGCGCGCTGATCGTCGGTCCCACCGGGCGAGTGCTTGCCTTCGAGCCTGACAACGACAACCGGCGCCGACTTCAGCAAAACGTCGCCCGCAACGGCTTCGCGCATGTCGCGATCGACAAACGGGCCGTGGCGAACGTCACGGATCGCCTGAGCTTCTACCGGTGCGCAGACAACGACGGCGGCCACGCGCTGTACAACCCTGGCCGGGCCGCCGCGAACGTCAAGACGCGGGCGCACCCGAAACAGTCCATCGTTCGCACCACGACCCTCGACGACGCCGTTCTGCCAGGTTCACCCCCGGTCCGGCTCCTCAAGATCGACGTGGAGGGTGCCGAGGTAAACGTCCTTCGCGGCGCCCAGCGCATCCTGGGCACGGACCGCCCTGCGATCATCGCGGAGATCAACGCGTTCGGCCTCCAGCAGATGGGGGAAGGCGAGCACACCCTCCGCGCATTCCTACGGTCGTTCGGCTACCAGGAATACGGCATCCAGGACGTGGCTCCCCATCGTGTCCCACTCACCCCCGAGCAAACCATCCAGCAGCAGGAGTACAACGACGGGGTGCTCTACATGACCGTCTTCAACATGCTGTTCCTCCATCCCGAGTCTGGCCGATGACGACCGACCCCAATGCCCCGCGCCGCCCGCTCACCGATCAGCAACGCATCGTCGCCGAGTTGGTCGGTCGCGGCCTCGACGCTCCTGACGTCGCCCGACGGCTGGGCATTCGGCCGTCCACCGTCCGGTCACACGTCAACGCCATCGCGCTCCTCCTCCCCAACCCGGACCACCTGGGCGCGTACCGGCTCGTCATGCTCTGGGCGGCTCACGAACGCTGGATGCGGGACTGCCACCCCAACCCACCTGACGTTCCCCGCAAAATTGCGTAGACAGTTCTGAGCATGTGCTCGTCATCGCGATTTGCCACTATGCAGCGTGATGGCGAAGCAGCCGGGCCGCGACGACACCGTATCGATCGCGCCGCGATACTGCGGCGCCTGTTCGCGTCTCCTCGATAGTCGTACTGCCGTTGCCCGCCACAACATCCGTTGTGCCGATACCGGCGAGCGGGCCTACCCGCGGGCGGTGGGGCGCTGATGCCAAGACGCGCCACCTCAACGTCTTTCGGCGGAAAAGCTGGCAACCCCCGAAATACGACTAAGCCAGGCCCGGGACGTCCACCCGACGTCTTCCGCCATCGGATGCAGCAGCTCGCGATGCGTGCGGCGCACGCGAAGCGCCTTGAGACCTTGCTCGGCGACGAGAGCGATGACTCGGCGTTCCTGAAGGCGTTCGCCGAGGTGTGCGATCGCGGCTTCGGAAAGGCTCCGCAGTCGGTCGACGTCACGAGCCAAGGCGAGCGAATGCAGTCGCTCCTGGTATGTCCGCCGGAGACCGAGTGACAACCCAGGCCCTGGATCCCGCCCTCTTCGCCTACCCGATGGAGATGGATGGGCGACCGGTGGCGTGGCAACCACTCAAGGGTTTTCAGATGCGCGCGGCATCCAATGGGGCGTTCGAGTGCCTGCTCGGTGGGGCGGCTGGTCCCGGGAAGACATCGGTGCTCGTCGGGTTGGCTGGGAAGTACGCTCACCACCCACGCGCTCGCGTCATCTTCTTCCGCACGGTCTACAAGGACACGCTGGACATACGGGATCGGATGCACGGGCTCTATCCGCAGCTCGGGTTCCAATGGATCGCGACGGATTCGCGGTGGCAGTCGCCAGTCGGCGGCACGGTCCAGATCGCCCATGCGAAGACGCTGACGGAGATCACTGACTACCTCGGCCCCGAGTACACCGCCGTGATGTGGGATGAGTTGTCTCTTGTCCCCGATGAGGTGGTCTGGCAGATGATCCTGGGCCGCATCCGCTCCACCGATCCGACCGTCCCCCTCCGGGCGCGCGCGACCGCCAACCCGATCGGACCAGGTCGGTCGTGGCTCAAGCAGCGTTTCGTGGATCTCTGCGGGAAGAAGGGTGAGCGCACATACCGGGATCCAGAGACCGGCCGTACGCGCGGCTATGTGCCGGGTACGGCGAGGGACAATCCCCTCCTCCCGCAGAGCTACTGGGACGGCCTCAAGGACCTCCCGCCATCGGTCCAGGCGGCGTTGCGGGAAGGGGACTGGGATATGGCCCTCGGACTCTTCTACCCGGAGCTGATGGACGACCGCCACCTCGTCGTGCAGCGGCACGACCTGCCGCCGCTTGAGGACTGGCACGAGTGGTGGGGCGGCTTTGACTGGGGGTTTGCCCACCCGGCCGCCTTCGGTGCCTACGTCCGCGTTGAGAACACGGTTTACAAGCTCGATACGGTGTACATGCACCGTTTCCAGGACGAGGAGCAGGCCGCGACGATCAAAGGGTCCGTTGACAAACGATGCCTCCGCATGGTGTACGCCGGGGCGGACGCGTTCGCGAAACGGCAGGCCCATGTTGCGGCGGCGGAGACGGTGGCGGATGTGTTCGCGCGGTACGGGATCAACGTAGAACGGGCGAACGTCGACAAGCTGGCGCGGGCCAAGGTAATGCGTCGGATGTTCGCCATGGACCGACCTGGTCCGATGGTAGCGGGCCAGATCCGGTTGAAGTTCGTCGACACTCCCGGGAACCGTCGGTGCTTGAGCGAGTTCGCCGCACTCGTGCCCGACGAGCTAAACCCCAACGTGCCGGCGAAGCGCGACGCCAACGAACGCGGGCTGAACGGGGACGATGGCGCGGACGAGACGTCCATGGCGATGGCGACAGCCAGCTTCGAGCCAACGGAGCCAGCCGCGCTGTTCTCCTACTCGAACGTCGCCAGCGCCGCCGCAATCCCGGCGCCGTGGGAGATCCAGCAACAGGAGTGGCGGATGCCCAGCGAGGATGGAACGATCGACCGACGGGTCTACCAGCACCGCACCGGGCTGGACTCGTCTGACAACCAGTTCGGCGGGGAGGGCTGGTAGCCCATGAGTGACCCCTACGATCCCCGCGGCGCGCTCACGGTCGTCCAGGACGCCATCCGACGGAACACGCCCGTCATTCACGGCGAAGATGGGCGACCGATGGGCGGCGGCCTGGTTGATGAGGAGGGGAACGCCTACGCGCCGCAGGTCCGGCCGGAGACCGTGTGCTTCCTCCTGGTGCAGTGGTGCGCCGGGCTCGCGGTCATCCCCGACGACTTCCACAACGTGCCGAAGACGGCCGGTGGCCTGCGGGAGCACGTGCGGCCCGACGGTGGGGTCTACCTCGGCCTGTTCGAAACTCCAGCCGATCCGGCGGGCGCGGTCGTGGTCTACGGGGATCCGCTCATGGACATCAAGGATGCGATGCGCCGGAGCCTCCAGTATCGCGCGAAGGTGTTGGCACAGCTCGACACGTTCGATCGTCACCATGCGCTCGGCCCGTTCGCTGCCGCGACGACCGGCCCCACGAGCGATCTGAACCAGGAGACCGTCTCATGACGTACCCGGTCGTCTCGACCACCAGCAATGGCGATGCCTCGGCCGCGTTCATCGCGGCAGCGCAGAAAGCAGGCATTAACGTCGGCGGCCTCCAGGCTGTGGCCCAGGTCCAGCTCGCGCTGGCGAACCTCTTTGCGGAAAGCCCGCCCGGCCAAGTCGCGACGTGGGACGACATCACGCTCGTCGGCGGCACCGTGACCACGTCAACCCCTGTTCTGACGGCGACGCAGACCTGGAACGCGGGCGGCGTCACCTTCGAGGGCATTCTCTTCACCGTCACGGACACGGCGTCCGCGGCGGGCTCGTTGGTGCTGAATCTCAAGGTGGGTTCCTCCTCGATATTCTCGGTCCGCAAGGACGGTCTCGTCGCCGCGGCGAACGCCGCGATCGCGACCGGCACCATCACGACCAGCCAACCCCTGACGCTGACGCAGACGTGGAACGCGGGGGGCGTCACCTTCGAGAGTATTCTGGTGACGGTCACCGATACCGCGTCCGCCGCCGGATCGTTGCTGCTGAACCTGAAGGTCGGCTCGACCTCGATGTTCTCGGTATCGAAGGCCGGTGCGGTCACGGGCGTGACGTTGGTTGCGTCGACCAGCATCAGTGCGCCGGCCACCGGGTCGTCGTTCTCGTCGGCGTTTGGTGGAGGGGCCTCCCTCACGCTGCGAAACACCAGCACCAACGCGGGCGCCCTCATGTCGCTGGCGTTTGGCAACGACGACAGCTCGGCCGCGGCACGTATCACGATCTATGCGACGACGCACTCCACGCGTCCGAGCTACTTGGACATCATCAACACCGCGAACGCGCCGGTCGTCGTCGGGACGAACAACGCCGAAATCTTCCGGCTGACGGCGGCGACGATGACGATGGCCGCCAGCACGACGCTCGTCGGTCCGGACATCCGCACGTCGGCCGCTGCCGCGACGGTCGCGGCCGGGCAGATCGGCTGGGGCGCCACCACACAGACCACGGTGGGGGCGGCAGGCGGGGCCTCCGCGCTGCCCGCCACGCCGACCGGCTACGTCATCATCAACGTGGCGGGCACAAACCGCGTGATTCCCTTCTACGCAGCGGCGTAAGATGCAAGAACCCATCCGTATCCCGCTCACCGCGAAGCAGCGCGCGGCCTTCGTCGCCTTCGCGCAGGACGCGCAGCGCGTTGACCGTGAGCGGAACCTCTACGCCCGCTCGATCGTGGACGGTCGCGAGGATCTGCCGGACAACGCGCTGTCATGGGCATCCACGCTGACGGACGACGCGATCGTGCTGACGCCCCCCTCGGAGGACTCCTGATGGCTGACACCCTCGTAACCCTGGCTGTCGCCTCCGCGCCGGCCGAGAAGCTGGAGTTCGGGATGCCGGAGTGGACGGTGATCGGCGATGCAACCAACGCGGCGGTCACCTGTACCCGGGCCGCCGTTGCCGACAAGCAGCATCACTGCACCGTGGTCACCCTGTCCTTCGCCGCGACCGTCGCCGCTGCGTGCACGTTCACGATCAAGGACGGCACGACGGTCATATGGCAGGCCGAGATCCCGACGATGGACAACCCCGCGCCGATCACCTTCGACTTCCAGCAGCGGCCGTTGCGCGCCGCCGTCAATACGGCGCTCGTGGCTGGCCTCTCATCGCCCGGGAACATCAAGGCCGTGATCTCGATGTCCGGCTTCACCAGCAATCGACCCTAACCCCGATCCCCTCGACTAATGCCCAGGAAGCAGAAGACTGAGGCCGGCCCTGACACTTCGAATACCCCGGACGGGGCGTTGCCCCAAGAAGTTCCCGACGGCGGCCACCTCGGCGTTCCGCGTCCGGACGGATCGGCGGCTGTCTATCGCGACATCTCCGGACAAGCGCTCGGGGGCGGAGTTAGCGAAGGACGCGCGAACTTTGGCGCGATCACCGCCGAGGCGCTGAAGGGCCACAAGCCCGATACCTCAGAGGCCGAGTAGTCGGTGGTCGCCGTCGCGCTCATCATCGCCGCTGGCTTCGTTGCCGGAACCGTTCTCGGGCGGGAGGTGGTACGCGCGCTTGCGGCGAAGTGGGAGGCGGACCGCCTAGCTCGGTCGGCGGAGCACGGACGGGCGATGGCGATTGAGTCGCGACGGGTCGCTGTCGAGGAGCGGCGGGCTGGGGTGGCCGAGCGGGAGATGACGCTTCGCGAACACCAAGCGCAGCACGCGAAGGATGGCGAGTCCATGCCTCCGGATATGGTCAGTCGGATCACGGCGTGGGAGGACGACTTCGCGCAGGAGGACGAGCGCAGGAACATCCTGGCACTCTATGCCCTCCATCGCGACTGGGATGCGGTACGGGCGCACCTGCCAGCGCTCGCCCCCGGCATCGCGACCGACACCGGACCGCCCCGCGAGGGGCTGATCCAGTAGTCGATGACTGCCCCGTCCACCCTCGGGCTACTGGACCCCTCCGAGCACCCGGAGATCAACCCGAGCGCCATTGATCAGCTCCTTTTCACGCCCGGGGTCGCGCCACTCGCTATCCCGCGGCAACTCACGGAGCCGGTGACGCCCGAGGCCCTGACGGCCCAGCAGCAGGGACAGACCCCGGACGCCATCGCGTTCGACGATGACGAGCGTCGACAGCAGGAGATCGCGGACAAGGACCGTCGCTACAAGGCGCTCAAGGCCATCTACGGCCCCCTGTTTCCGCTCTGCTTGGAGCATGAGCCGACCGACGCGGATTGGCAGCGATGGTGTGATGAGCGGTGGGAGCTCCACGGCCCCGGGGTGCAGCGCAACATCTGGATGGCGGAGCGCAATCGGCGATTCCGGAACGGCGACCAGTATCAGTCCCGGGTCAATGGCATGGGCGCCTGGCGCGAAACGCCGATCCCGAAGGATGCGGTCCGCATCGTGGACAACCGCATCCGGCCGGCGCTCGCCTGGGCCATGCAGGTCGTCGCCGAACAGCGGCCGGGCTGGCAGTTCAAGCCGACGAACACTGATCCCGACCGCCAGCGAAAAGCTGAAGCCCAGCAGCGCGCGGTCGAGTACCAGTACGATGCGCAACAAAAGCGGCTGATCGACAAGGAAGCGCTCTACTGGGCGCAGACCGATGGCGTCTCGTTCCAGATGACCTATTGGGACACCGACCGCGGTCCGTGGGAGGAGCTGGAGCAAGGCCGCGGCCCAGTGCCGATCGGTGAGCCCTATACCCGCGTCTTTCGCATCGAGCAGGTACGCGTGTCGGCCGAAGCCACGGCAACGGTTGCGCCGATGTACTGGCTGGTGCGAGACATCCTCCCGATGCAGTACGCAGTCTCGATGTACGGTCCCGAGGTCGCCGACGCGCCCGACCAGGCGTTGCTCGCGCAGCAGGCGTCCCAGTTCACTGCCACCAATCAGTACCTCTACGCGCCGCTCTTCCAGAACCAACCGACGGTTGCGCGCTACTTCGTTTTCTGCGACAAGCGCGACTGGCTACAGGAAGGGCTGACCGCCATCGTCGTTGGCCGCAAGCTAGTCTATGGGCCCAAGCCGTTGCTGATGGGCCGCGTGCCGATGCTGCGGGTGACGGACGGATCGGAGGATCCCGCCTTCTTCCCGGTGCCGCGGATGAACCTGTTGGTCGCGCCGCAGATGCGCATCAACATGCTGTGGTCGAAGTGGTACGAGTCCATCCGGAAGAACTCCGGAGGCCGGTACGCCTCCAAAACCAACGCCATCTCGTCCGAGACGTTTATCGGCGGTGAGACCTCGATCCTCGAAGTGCGGACGGCGGGTGACATCCGCGAGTCCTTCATGCCCGTCCAGGGGTTCTCGGTCGGCAACGACATCAAGGAAGCGCTCGACCGCGAAATCAAGACCATCGAGGACCTGACCGGCTATACCGCCGAGGCGCGGGGTCAGTTCGCATCCGACCAGTCGGGCCGCGCGATCCTCGCCCAGCGAGAAGCGCTGGAGCGGGTCTTTGCGCCCCAGGTCGCGGCACAGGCCGAGGCCAACACCGAGTGGGCGCGCCAGACCGTCGGGTGGATGCGGTTCGGCTACCAGATGCCGCGGAAGATCGCCGTCCTGGGAAAGGATCGCTCGGACCTGGCCGAGGAACTGACGGCGGCCGATCTCGACGGCGTCGTGGACGTGACGGTGGATCCCGCCACGATGATCCCTCAGCCCATGGCGCTGAAACAGTGGATGCTCGACAACGCCTACGACCGCCAGATCATCAGCAAAGAGCAGTGGCTTGAACGGTCGCAGTTCGGTGACGTGCGGGACATGCAGGCCCCGAACGAGGTGCAGTACCAGAAAGGCAAGCGCGTGTCGGAGCAGATCCGGCTTCGCCAGCCCCAGGAGCCGATCGTGTGGCAGGACGACGAATCGATCCAGCAGACGATTCTGGAGCGCGACCTAATCCTTGCCGGCGGGATCGATCCCGACATCCGGCTGGCGGCCGACATGCGCTGGACCGCCCTCGCGCAGCAAGCCGCGCGAAAGATGACCCCGATGCTCCCAGGAATCATGCCGGGCGCACCGGGTACGGACGGCCCTCCGACAACGGGCCAACCCATGGACCCTCGGACCGCTCCGCTGTTGAACGCAGGCGCCTCGCCCTCCGTGGCGTCGGCGCCCGCGGCAGCGCGCGGCGGCCCCGGAGTCTCCGACCAAGAACGCGCGGCCGCGCAATTCGAGGCGCGGGCCCCGCAATGACCAGGAGCCGATCATGACCGCCCCGAACGTCGCGACGACGTCCGTCGCACCCGCCGCCGAACCGCTTCCGACCAGCGTCACCGACATGGTTCAGCGCATCTCGCAACGCGGCGGAGAGTATGGCGGCCCGAGCGCTGACGCGCCTCCCGTCGCTCCTGTGCCGGCACCAACCGGGGCGGATCCAGCGCCGGACCTGGGCGGGGAGCCGTCGACGAACGAGGCCGCTGGTCTCTCCGCTGCCCTGCCGGGCGAGAGGGTCCCCAGCGACGCCCCGGCGACGCTCTCGCCCGACGGAGGTGCCGCGAGCGACCAGGGCGACACGCCGTCACCGCTCGTCATAGCGATCACCGCCGACGAGCCGGAAGGCGAAGTGGTGCTCCGCGCCCGCGACCCGAACACGGGCCAGTGGTCGGAGATGGACCAGTCCCGGACCTACGAGCTGTCGATTCGGGACAAAGAGACCGGGGAAACGCGGGTCTACAACAAGACCTTGCCCGATCTGATGCGCATGGCGAAGGACGGCGTCGCCATGCAGAAGTCGAAGGACGAGCTAACGTACTACCGTCAGCAGGTCCCCGAATGGCAGACCCAGTTCACCGCCGTGCGGTCCGAGGCGGAAAGCCTCCGGGCACTCGCGATCGAACTACTGACCGCCCCGGACGAGATCGTCGTTGCGCGGCGGGAGGCCTACGCGGCCGAGCAGACGCCCGAGAAGCAGATCGCGCGTCGAGAGGCTGAGTTGGCGGCGCGCGAGCGCCAGATCCTCGCGCATCAGGCGGCCGCGCAGCAGAGCGTCGCCGCGCAGCAACAGCAGGCCCTTGCCCAGCGCATCGGTCCCATCGTGCAGGAAATCGAGTCGCTGGTCGGCCGCGAGGCCGCCGCGGGCAAGCTCTCGCTGGAGATGGCGCCCCTGATGGTCAACGGGCGTATTCCGCCGGAGCGGTTCCCGCAGCTTGAGGCGTTCGTGCACGGCCCCTACCGCGCCTGGGCACAGGCCGAAGCGGCCAAGCGCGGGACGGCCCAGAGTGAAGTCCAGCGTCAGTTGGAAGCGGTGAACCGGACGCGCCAAGCCGCTCAGCAGGCCGCGAATGCGGCCGCGGCGGCGACACGTCCAGTCGGATCTGTCACCGGCGGGATGCCCGCTCCTCGGAAAGCGCCCGGGAACGCGCGCGAGACGGTGGACGCGATCATCGCCGGGCACGGAAGCCACAGCCGCCGCGCAAATGGAGCGGCCGCATGACGCGTTTGACCATGTAGTCGCTCAACGATCCTAGCCTCGCGCTTGCGAACGTCGTGATGACAGTCCGTACTCGCGCGGTGGCACCCGATAGACCCTCGACTAACGCCGTGATGGCGTCAGGACGGACCCGATGGCTCAGAACATCATGTACATCACCGACACGGAGTTGGCCGGTGATCTCAAGAACCTCTACCAGGATATTCGGCAGGATCTCGTCCCGATCGTAACCCCCCTCCTCTCCGCGATCAAGAAGCGGGAGAACAACGGGATCGGGAACGTGCAGTGGGGCGGCAACAACATGCACTTCGACGTGGTCACCCAGCCCGAAGTCAACTGGAGCTGGTCCACCACGGGACAGCTTCCCTACTCCTCGCAGGCCAAGGAAGTCCAGGGGAACGTGGGCATCGCGCGGTTCTACATCACGCGCGCCTTTGACCGCCTCCCGATCGTCGGCACCCAGACGAAGGAAATGGCGTTCATCTCGCTCCGCGAGAAGATCACCCGCGCCTTCGCCCAGGGCTACCAGCTCGGTATGCAGGAGGCGTTGCACGGCAACGCCACCGGTGTCAAGGCGATCATCATCACCGCGGCAACCACCGTCTCGATCGTGGTGGAGAAGCCGTACGGCGTGACCGGCGCCGGCCAGGGCGGCCTCTGGCTCAAGCCCGGGATGTACGTCACCGCCTACGACGCGACCGGCGTCACCAACCGCGGCACGGCGCAGATCTCGGCGGTCGGCAACGTGCTCACGTCGGCCACCGGGGTCTGTACGCTGACGCTCGCGACCGGCATCTCCAACATGGCCGCGACCGATCTGATCGTGCAGGCCAACCAGTCCGGCGACGCCCTCAACGCCTACTGCAACGGTCTGATCAACATCACCAATCGGGGCGGGGCGTACACGACGCTGCACGCGCTCTCGGCCGCGACCTACGGCCGCTGGGATGCGACCAAGTACACCGCGGGTACCCAGGTCGGCCCGACCTGCGAGGAGATGGACATCTGGACCCTCGCAACCGACCTGTTCGCGAAGTCCGGCATGAACGCGACGGTCAATCCGAGCGAGTACCTGATCGTCACCACGTTCGGCATCGGCAAGCAACTGATCCAGTCGGTCCTTGGACAGCGGACGATGCCCGTGTCCGGGTCGCAGAAGATCAAGCTGCCGAACGGCTACGAGTGCGAGACCATCCTCGGCATCCCGCTGGTGATGGACCCGTACTGCCCGCTCGGAACGCTCTACCTGCTGCACCTCCCGTCGCTGTTCTGGGTCGATGCGCTCGACTGGTCGCCCGTGCAGTACGAGTCCTCGGGCACCGTGCGGTTTGTCGCCGGCCAGGACGCCTTCGAGATCTCGATGGCCCAGTATCTCAACGTCGGGACCAAGCAGCGCAATGCCCACGGGTCGATCATCAGTTACACCGACTCGCAGGCGTACAACTGGAACGTCAGCAACGGGTAACCGCCCTGACGGACCCGCGATGGGCATACATCGCGTGACGGACCGGAGGGCGCCGGTGCCCAACATGCCGGCCGGCGCACCGCACGATGGAAGGAGGGTGGGACGGAGGACTCGAGCGGTGGGGCTCGGGCCTCCACCCCTCCGACCCGACAGTAGCAGATCGGTCCCACCACACAACGATCGCCGGGAGGCGAACGGAGGGTCCTCATGGGTGCATTCACGAAGAAGGACGCGAACTGGCCGCGGAACTTCCGTCCGCGTCCCGGCAGTTTCGCCACGATGTTCGCCGTGCTCGGTGCGGCGATCGGCACCGGCGGTGTCGCACTCACCGGCACGGCCACCACCACCATCTACGTACCCGTCCCCGCGGCCCGCGTGTTTTCGGTGACCTCCGCGGGCATCCAGGGACCAACCCCGGCGGACGGGTCGGGGAACATCACGGCCCAGCTCATCCGGAACAACGCGGGCACACCGGTCACGCTGACGGCGGCGACGTCGATTAAGGCCGCCGTGCTCACGTCCGACTGCACCGATTGGCCGATCACCGCCACGGACCAGAACCGCACCTGCAACGCCGGCGACACGCTCCGGTGGGAAGTGGTCGCCGCGGCCACCGTCGGAACCGCTCCCCAGATCACGGGCGTGGTAGAAATCGCGATCCAATACTGAGTCTCAGACGAGGTCACTGACCATGGGAGCCAGCATCATGCAGCACACGCACGTCCCGGCCGAGAACGGTCCCGCCAGCGTCATCTACGCCGGCAACTCGGGCGCGGCGCTCATCACCCCGGTGGGGCACCCGATTCCGCCCACGGACGTCGTGCGCGAGCTCGCCATGGTCAGCCCGCGCCTGCGCATCGAGTGGGTCCCCGGCGCCTACGGGCAGAGCTACTTCGGTCTGAAGGAGCGCTGGCGCGATGGAGACGCCCGCTGGCAGCACGTTCGCTCGGGCGCCATGCCGGAGGAGAACGCCTTCGATCTGGTGTCCCGGTTCCCCCGGGAGATGCCGACCAGCGAGATGGTCTCGTGGGTTCGGAACCACTATGGCGAGCGCAACATTCCCGACGACCCGGGCGCCGCCGCCGACAAACTGATCGAGGAGGCAATGAAGCTCCGTCGGCTGGCGGAGCAACGCACCGTCGACGAGGCCGTGGAGACCGGCACGCGTCGGATCCTCGATGAGTCCGACCATCTTCGGCGGGTCCAGGCCGGCGTAGAACGCGCGCATCCGATGGTATCGGGCACCGACTTCGCACCGGGGGCGCCGCCGGACCTTCCGGACGCACCGAAGCGCCTCATCGAGCGGTAGCGGGATGTCGATGACCGTGGCTGAGATGCTGGAGATGACCCGCAACGTCATGAACGCCGCGGGCTCCACGCAATGGTCCGATACCAACGAGCTGGAGCCGTGGCTCGGGGTGGCGCATTGGGCTGAGTGGGCAGACCTGCTCAACACAAACAATGCTCTGTTGATGCAGACGGTCACGGTCACACAGGATGCGAACGGACAGTTCGATCTCTCGTCGCTCAATACGGGGTCAGGCAACACCGCGAAGTACTGGTACCGCATCTTGGCGGTCGCGTCCCCCTCGACATCGGCAGGGGTGCTGTCCTTCTATTACCGGGAGTCGCGGTTCCAGGACTTTCCGAATCCGCAGCCCAATACGTCGCTACCGTACGTGTGGTATCGGTTCGGATCAAAGATCCAGATCTTGCCGATCGCGGCCGGCCAGAGCATGTCGGTCACGGTGAACTACCGTCCTCCCCGCGCCGATCAACTCGCGTCGAACAGCGATACGGTCGAGTTCCCAGAGGGCTACGAGAAGATCGTTCCGTGGCGGGCGGCATCGATGGCGCTGCTCAAGGGGGGAAACGAAACGCAAGCGTCTCGCGACATCACGGCCCAGTGGCAGGCGATGCACGATGCTATGCTGCTCGACCTTGGCCGCCAGTCCACGTGGCCGATAACGGCGCGGTCGTTCGACACCCCTGATATGTGGGGGGGGTGACCATGGGACGGCGAAAGCTCACCGACCAGCAGGCGGGATTCGCCGGGGGACTGAACTCCGTCTCGGATCCCGCATTCCTGCGGCCGGACCAGGCGCGGCAGATGGCCAACTTCCGTCTGTCGAACTACGGGGCGGCGCTCAAGCGACTCGGCACGGCGCTGACGACAACGGCGGCAATCACCACCTTCACGGCGGCCAACGTTGGAGGCATGTACTGGCCCGCGCAGGGACGCGTCTACCTCTTCGCCGCCTCCCCCGCGTCCACGGCGCTCAACGCCTACCGTGGCGCCGCCGCCCTTCCGGCGGCGAGTGTCTGGTCCGACCTCGGTGCGCTTCCCCAATGGCGACCCGTGCTGTTCTCCGACGGCACGAACGAGGTGATGTACGTGGCCGGCGACAGCTCCGCGCGGGTCCGCAAGATCGCGTCGAACGGAACCACGATTACATCGCTGGGCGCGACCACCGCCCAGGTCAAGGGGCTGTGCGTCTACAACGACCGGTTATGGGGATGGTCGGGCAACATCCTGTACTACTCCAATCTGTCGTCCGCGACCGGGTCGACCGGCGGCGATTCGTTGGGCGACGATGCGGCTGGAGGCGGCCGGATCGTTGTCCGGACCTTCGGGGCCGCGGACATCATCGCGTGCGCTCCGGTCAACGGCTCGCTACTGATCTTCCACGCGCAGGGCATCTCCGTCCTAACGGGGTGGGGCCAAGACGACACGCAGATCGCACCGCAGGTGCTCAGTAGTGATGTTGGTATGTCCACTGGAACGGCCAGTGCGTTGTGCGTCGCCAACACCGCGTCTGAGGGGAACGTCGCCTATTTTCTCTCCGATCTTGGCGCCTACGCGACGACCGGATCTGACGTCCGACCGCTCGGCACACCAGACCGACCAGACCCGCTCGTGCCGCTGATTCGCGGGAGTGGGTTTCAATTGCGGCACGCGAGCGTGGCGTTCAACCGACCGTTTAATGAAGTCTGGTTCTACGCGCATGGGGCCGGGATCTACGTCTATAACGTGACTCTCGGCGCCTGGTCAGGTCCCTTCACAGGAACATACGGCACAGATACGGGGGGGACGCGCGCGGTCGCCTTCTTCGACGTCCTCGACGACCTTGGACGGACCCACCTCTGGCGGATTGCCCAGAACGTCGGCAACAGCGGACTGTGGGTGGGAGCATGTGACTACGGCAGTACCCATAAGGACGATGCGAAGCCCAATGGGGCCGGAGGGGTGACTGGGGGCACCAGCATCACCGCGACGCTGCAACTACACCGTCTGTTTTGCAGTGATCGTGTGTTCGCCAAGTCCTTTCGATGGGTTAACCTGCTGGCGACACTGCCGACCGGGGATACTCGTCCCACCGTCGTGTTCTCCACGCCGATCGGTGGGGCCACCACGCACACCCTAGGGGCCCTGACTGGCGTGCAGTCGCCCTACTATCTGTCGCCGGGGGGGCAGGGGGCGTACCTCGACGCGACGATTTCGGATGTCACGACAACAGGGGTGTCCGACGTGTCCCTCGGGACCGTTCCCGCCATCTACGAGCTGGCGGACGTTCAGGCGAATCTGCTGGGGCGCCGTTGACCATGGCCGTCTACCGCCGCTTCCGCTACCAGCCCTTCTCGCCGCCAGAGGAGTACGACCACGGCAAGGAGTTGCGTGAACGCAAGCTCGTGGCACAGGGCATTCCCTACCCCATCGAGGTCGACATCCGCGACTTCGCGCGCGGATCGATCGTGAAGCGGGACGACGACATCGCGCCCTACGTCAACCAGGCGCTCGCCGAGGCGCCCGGCCACGCGATCTACATCCCGAAGCACACGAGCTTCTACACCGCAGCCTCCCGGATTGTGGTGACCGGCTATAGCACGATCGTCGGGGAGTGGGGGCCCGGATACCAGTCAGCCACCTATATCAAGTTCATCAACGGCTCCGGGTTCCTCCTCACCGGCTATACACGGTTGGCGAACTTGATGATTCGGGGTCCGCGAACCGACATCAACGAGACGGCGAGCAGCGTTCCGGAACTTGGGACGTTCGGCAGCATTGGCGTGGCCACCGGCGGCGACGGCAGCTACGACAGCGGCTTAGGCTCCACCATCGATCATGTCTCGATCGAGAACTTCGCGACGGGATTCTGGACGGGGAACGGCGCGTCGTCCGGCGGTCAGTCGTATTTCAAGTTCGGGAACCTGTTCATCAACTATTGCTGCGTTGGACTGGCCGTAACGGGCGCGACGACAGACTTCCGCGCCCAGACCCTCTCGATCTTGAGTTGCGCGCGCGACGCCATCTACGGGGGATCCGGCACCGGGGGCGGCTATCGCAATATCGAGATCGCCAATCTCATCGTCGAAGCCTGTGGGAGCACGGCGGTCAGCAGCACGGGCTACGACCGCACCAAAGCGGGCGTCCGGCTCCAGGCGGTCACGAAGGCCCGATTCTTCAACGTGTACTCGGAAGGGACGACCTGGTCGTGTGAGAAGGGAGCGCTCCTCGATCTAAATGGGGCGCACCTCCAGACCACGCATCTGTGGGGAGAAGGCGCGATTCTGCTCAACAACTCCCCCGGCGACCCGATCGACATCTCGCCCGATCCCGATGTCGCGACGGCGTGGACGGCGTCCAATTGCACCGTCACGGCCAACAATACGCCAGGTGAGCCGCAGTGTTTCCGGATTCAGTCCACAGCGGCGCCCGGCACCAACGTGCAGATCAGCATCAGTAACGTCCCGCTATCGAGATACACGGACCCGGTCGCGACGACCTACAACGGCGCCGATGAGGTAGCCCGCGCGTGGCTCACGGCGACGTTCTGGATCCGCTTCGACACGAACCCGCCCACGACACCATGGGGCGGCACGGGCTTCAATCCTTCGTTCGCAGTGCGAAACGTGGGGGCCACGTCGGGCGATTCGCTGGGGCTGGTGACGCTCGATCAGACGGAGATCAACTTCGCGGACAACGGGTGGCACCGGCTCAACATCATGAACGAGCTGCGGTTTGGAACAAGCTACATCCAGGGCTCGCTGGCAACGCTCGACGTCGTGTTGGTGTTCCGCAGCTCAGGGAGCGCCGTGAACTACGACCCTGGCACCGGGGGGACCGCGCTCGACGTGTACTACAAGCCGCCCCAGGTCACGCTGTACACCATCCCGCAGGCGAGTTGAGGAGCACTCACGATGCCCAAGTACGCGTTCCAGCATCCAACGACGGGCCAGTGGCACTACCCGCTCCCCGACGACTCGGGATGGACGACGGATCCGAACCGGGCGAAGCCGGGGCACCAGGCCGGCGGTCAGATGACACTGCCGCGAGGGGCCGTTCCCGCGTCGCAGGCGCCGACGCGGCTCCCGTATGTCCAAGGCCCGTTGAACCCCTTCAGTACGCCCACGCGCGGCGGTGGTTCAAACTTTGGTTTCAACAGCCCGACGCAGCCAACGACCCCAGGCGGCGGTGGAGGGAACGCACTCGGGATTAACGGTTTGTCGTGGTCGGATCTGCTCGCCCTTCTCGGCGCCGGAGTCAGCGCGTACACGACGTACCGCCAAGGCGAGCAGGGCCGTGATCAGCAGGGCGAGCAGTTCGACAAGACCTATCAACTCCAGTCGGAACAGATGCAGCGGAATGCCGCGATCCAGGCGGCGGACCGTATCAATCGCGCACCGATGGCTGATCGCGCGCAGTACCTCGCCATGAACCAGGCCGCGCCGACTCCATTCCAGCCGCGCGACTACACCCGGGGGCTCTCGCAGATCCGCGGAAACGCCACCGGGGGCGCCGCCGCGCAGCTCGCCGCCAACGCTGAGGCGGCATCCAAGTACGAGCCGGGCGCTGGCGGGGTGAACTCCGATGTCTACCGGATGATTCTGTCAAAGATGGGCTATCCGGAAGCGGCCGTGAGCCGGGCACCGCAGACTCCCAGCGCCGCAGCACAACCGGCGCCGCTCCCCGCGCCGACGGGGGCCGTCCAGCCCTTTGAGCCGTACCAGCCAACCGCGATCCCGCGCCGACGTCCGATGTTGACGCCCTACTGACGAGGACCCAACGATGAGGAACGGCGTGATGCCGTACCGCTACGACCAGGAGCCCGACGATGAGCGTGCCACTACCGGCGCGCCGCAGCTCACAGGGCCACACGGCTACCAACCCGTTCAATCGGAGACGCCACCGGGCGGAGATACTCAGTCGCGCCGTCCGGAGGCAGCCCGCGCCGCGGGCCTCGCCGCGCAGGCCATGCCGCACGCACCGCAGCAGACGTTTGCCCAGATGCGCGATGCGGGCATCGCTCGGCCCCCCGCTCCTGCCCCAGGACCAGCCCCATCCGCCAACGCGCGCCAAAAGGACATCGACGCGTACCGAGCGGCGAATCCCTGGTTCCAAGGGACCGACGAGAACGCGGTGGCGAACTTCGACCACGACAACCTCTGGCGGCAGCAGCAGCAGGAGCAGGGACAGCCGTTGCCAGACTACTGGGCCAACTACTTCGGCAATACCGACGCGTCAGGGATGACGAGCGCCCCAGTACGATCCGACGAGCGGCCCGTGGACGCGATTCTGACGCGCTACGAGCAGCCGCCCGCGACGATTCCCGCTGCCGGTCCGCCGATCACCACAAGCTACGGCGGCGGGGGCCCTCATCCTGGGGCAGCCCCATCGCCAGTGGCACCCCCGCTGCCGGGGGGTGGGGGTCAGGCGGGGCAAGGTGCGGGGTACATGGCACCGGCGAACGCGTCGACCTTCGACCTGCTTACCGCGCTCACCGGTGGGGCGCAGGGCCAAGGGGCGGGATCGGCTGTTCAGAAAGCCACGCAACAGTCCATCCTCGACCTCCTCACCAATCCATCACCCTACGGAACGCAACAGGTGAAGGACCTGTTTGGGTCGCTCGGCGGGGAGATCGACGACGAGTACGCGCTCAAGCAGTCCGCGCTGGATGAGGAGATGGCGCGCCGTGGCCTCGGTGTCTCGACGAACAAAGCCGGTCGGCTGAACGACCTGAACATCGGACGACGCGATGCGAAGACGCGCTTGGCGGGCCAACTCGCGCAGGACTACGCGCGCTCACTCGGTGACTACCGCCTCGGGGCGATCGGCGCGGGCAACACCGTCGGCACCCAGGCACAGCGGGACAACTTGGACTGGCTCGGCGCGCTAATGGGCTACGGCCAGCAGGCGTTCACCAATGACCTCGCGACCAACGCGCAGAACATGAGCGCCGAGAACAGCTACCGCGACTACATCCTGCGTCTGTTGGGCGCGGGGTACGGAGGGTAACCCGATGCCGTCAGGACTGGCTCTCCTCGCAGGGCTCGGTCGGGGCGCGTCCTCGCTGTCCGAACGCATGGACCAGCGCGCACAAGAACAGGCAGCGGCCGAGTTGGCCAAACAGGCGCGGGAGCGCCAGGCCGCGCTCGACGCGTTGCAGCGACTCAGCACCCTCGAGGGAATCGGCGGCTCAGAGATCCCACCGGGGACCGACCCTGCGCAGTATCTCGGCGAGTATTCGGCGGGGCTGGGGTCGGATCCCCTGGCGACGATGATGGGGAAGCCGCGCACCGTCAACATCGGAGGCGTGGACATCCTGATTGACCCGAACCGGACGGCGCGGGCGATCGAGCAGCGACGCTTAGCGTCCCAACCCGGGGACGAACCGCTGGAACCAGTCGAAGGGCCGGACGGTCGGCCCGTGTACGCCCCTCGCTCGCAGGCGGCTGGCAAACCAGTCCCGACCAAGCCGCAGACCGCATCGCAACAGCAATGGGAGGCGATTCGCGATCGAGTCTCGGCGTTGACGGCTGGTGGCATGAAGCTGGCCGAAGCCAACCGGCAGGCGCGCCTAGAACTGGGGGCGGCGCCGGAGGCCGCGCCGGGCATCACCTACGTCCAGGGCACCAACCCGACGACGGGTGATCCAGAGATCTTCTCGGCGCCCACCCGGGGCACGCCCACGTTAAACCCTACCGGCGTCAAGCCACGGGAGCCGGGATCGACCGGTGGCGCGCAAATCCGGAAGGCGGTGGCCGAGAATCGGGCCATTCTCTCCGTCATCGACACCGCAGAGCGAGAACTGGCAAAGCACCCCCAAGCGGTCGGGCTCAAGCGGGCCGTTTCGGACGTGCTGCCGGGTGGCGTGGGGGACTATATCAACCAGCGGGCTGACCCCGCGGGCGTACCAGCGCGATCTGCCATCGCGAACGTCGGATCGTTGCAGATCAAGCTACGCTCTGGCGCCGTCGTCACCGCTGCCGAGTTTCCGCGCCTTGCTCCGTTCGTTCCTCGGGTGGGTGACACCCCGCAAACCATTCGCACCAAGTTGCAGCAACTCCGCGCTGAACTGACCAAGTACATCGCGGAGTTAGAAGGCGAGGCCAGCGCCGACGACCAACCTGCGACCGCGCCACCGAAGGCGAAGCCCGCAGGCCGGGACTACGGAATCTTTGGCCGGCCGCCGGAGGGTGACGAATGAGCGCCCCCGTCCGACCGCAAGGCCCAAACATCGAGCACGAACTGGCGAAGCTGGCGAACGACGCCATCGCCGCCGGGAACGATCCGCAGTACGTCACGGAGACGCTTCGGAAGCAGATCGCCTATTTGCGCCGGTATCCCAAGGTGGCCGCGGACGCCACGGCTGCACTCGCAGACGGCCATGCGACGGTCGCCGACATCACGCGGCAGCTCGCCCCGCACGCGGAGGCGGTCGACAATGCACTCCAGGTGCCGGATGCCGAACCGCCCCCGCCCCAGCATCCCCTGGCGCGGGTCGGTGAAACCGCCGTCCGCCACCTCGCGAACGTCGCCCAGGGGATTCCTGGCGGCAAGCTCGCTCAGACCGGCCTCCGAATGCTGACGCGCGGTCAATCGCGCGAGGAGGCCTACGACGACATCACGCGCGACGTCGAGCAGATCCCCGCCGGGGTGAAGTATGCGGAGCGCATTCTCGGTGGCATTCCTGTGGCGTCCGTCCTACCGGGGAGTGCGATCCAGGCCGGGGCACTCGTCGGCGGCGCGACGGAAGCGCTGAACGCGGATCCTGATGTAGAGCTCGGGGAGCGTGTGCTACGAACCGGGGCGGGTGCGGCGGGGGGCGGGTTGCTGGGAAAGGGCGCCTCCATGGTCTCCACCGCGGCGCGCTCGCTCGGGGCCCCGAACACGGCCAAGCTCCTCTTGGGAAAGAATGCCGAGCGAGCAGAAAGCGCCCGACAGCTCTACGGGGCCGCCATGAAGGAGGGGTTGAGCGGCGACACGAACACGCCCCAAATCCAACGATTCCTGGCCGAGCCAGACATCGCGGAGATCGTCGCAGAGCTTCAGACCACACGGCAGTTTGACGACCTTCCGGCACACGCGCCGGAGATGTTGGACGCCATTTACAAAGTGCTGTCGGATCGCGCGGGCGTGGTCAAGAAAGGGCTCGCGTCGGTAAGTCCCAACCGGCCGAACATTGGACGGTTCAAGGGAGAAGACATCCGCGCGGCCCAGCGACAGGCGCTATCAGCCCTACGGGGGTCTCGGTCCTCACCAGGGCCGATGCCCACTTATCCAAAGGCGGTAGAGGACTTCAGCCAGCGCACCCGGGAGATAGAAGCGATACAGCGCGGGTACGACGTGATCCGCCAGGCCAGCTCGGACTATCTCCCGACTGCGAAGAACCTCACCCGTAAAGGCCCCGAGGCGTTCCTCGACTGGGCCGCGAAGGCGAGCCCGGAGGAGTTGGCCGCTGCGCGTCAGGGCATCAGTGGGGGCGTGAAAGCGCAGTTCGGACGCGGCGGTCTCACGATGAAGCCGTACCGCACCGCGCTGGGCGAGGCGCCGGAACTGCTCCGCGCGACGGACACACCAACGACCGAATTCCTGCGTCTGCTGCGAAACGCAGGCCTGCTGACCGCCGGCGATCTCGCCTCCCCACCCTGACGTCACGAGTCCTCCATGGTAGTCCCGGTGTCCCCGTCCCTCACCACCCCTTCGCCACGGATCCGACGAGACCATGGCGAGCTGACCCCCGCCGCCCTGTGAGGTCCCCCGTGTCCCCTCAGACCAAGAAGCGCGCCGTCAATGTGACGATCACCTTCGGCGCGATCCTTTCGGCCCTTGCGTGGGGCGCCCCGCGGGCGCTCAACGTCGCTGACCAACGTTACCTCCAGCGTGACAGCTTTGCGTTGCACCGCGAGTCCCTGGCGCTCCAGCGGCAAGCCGACTCCCTGACGCACGCCGCCGAGTTCCGTGAGATGATGCGGATTCTTATGGGGATCGACTCCGCCGCCCGGTGCCGCGCGAATCAGACGGGGTTCTGTCGGTGACCCGCGACGACGACGTGATCGCGCTGGCGCGAAAGTTCACGCACGTCCGCGAGCGTGGAGGCCAGAACCGCGGCGTCTGGGTGCAAACCATCCAGCAGTTCACCGGCAACAAGCCGCCGGATAGCTGGTGCGCGTCGTTTGTCTCATTGGTGCTCGGCATCGCGTTTGAGGGCAAGAGCCCGGTTCCGCGGACGGCGAGCTGTGACGTGATCCTCGAGACCGCCCGCGCATCCGGCTGGCTGACCGAGACCCCGAGCGTCGGGGATGTCTTTCTCTGCCTCAAGAGCCCGACGGACGCCCATCACACCGGCTTCGTCTCCAAGGTGCTGACCGGCGCGGTGGAGACGATTGAAGGCAACTCCAACGCCGACGGCTCCGACAACGGCGACGGCGTCTACGAGCGTACGGGCCCCCACGCCCGGCGCCTCAACCCGGCGAAACTCGTTTTCGTCCACTACCCGAGGATCTGACTCCATGGATCGTCTCATTCGCCTACTCGGCTCCAAGACCGTCATCGGAACTACCGGCGGCATCCTGACGTGGCTGTCGACCCTGCCCGTGATTGATGCTCACCACGTGATCGGCGGCCTATGTGGTCTCTTGACCGTGGCGGGGATTCGTGACGCCATCGCCAAGATCGAGGACGCCATCCGGCGATGATCCGGCGTTCTCCAATAAAACGGTGATGTCTTGGTCCTTCTCTGGGCGGGACCGCCGTAGCGTGGGGCCTATGCGAATCCTCATCCTCCTTCTGGCGCTGGCCTCGGTGGCCTGCGTCGACCGGCTGAACCACCCCACGACGGGCGACTACTGCAAGCCGATCCCGATCGTGCGGTACGACACCCTCTCGGGCCGGACGGATACGACGTGGGCGTTTCGGGCTGGGTGCTCAGGGCCGATCAACCCGCCGGCTCGCCCCTGATGGTCGGGACGGTCTCGGGCGGCTGCGCTTGGGCGAGCTGCTCCGCGACACGGCGGGGGTGCATCGTTAGGGACTCACCGGGCTTGAAGTGGTAGACGCGCCACTCCCCGGTCCGGGTGTGCCGGAATCCCCGGACGTCAGGGCGGAGCTTGTCGTCCCAGGGGTCGACGTGAAAATGGCCGCCCATGATGTCCCGCCAGTGGTAGACCTGCCAGACGGCTCTGCCGGCGTCAGTGAAGTAGGCGCGGACCCTCATTGGGTCCAGCGCCGTTCCTCGCGCTGCTCAACGTACCGCCGTACCCACCGGGCAATTACGTACAACGCGGCGACATAGCCAAGGTAGGCCAGCACGACAATCCACGTCGTCATCGGCTTAGTGTCCGAGCCGATCGTGTCGGACGATCCCGGCCCGGATCAGGGCGGTTTGTCCGGACGAGAAGGCGATCACGGCGATCCAAATGAGCGCGATGGGAACGGCGAGGAGGACGCTCATAACGACTCGTCGCCGCCTGAGCTCCCTGCCGGTGACCGGCGGGCAGGTGCCGTCACGCGAGTGGAGAGACCGGAGGCGGTCGCAATGATCGCACGGTAGATCGAACCGGTTGAGTCCAACGATGGATTCCATGGTCTCGCACCTCTAGAGCGAGCGCAGTCGGCGCCGAATGCGTCGACGAACGCGACTCGCCGCCTCCCACAGTCCGAGAATCAGCCCCCCGCCGATCCGGAGCCAGATCGGACTGAGCAGCACCAGGAGAATGGCATAAACGGTTGCCTCCCACGGGTTCGCAGAGACCCAACGTCCGATGTCCGTCATCCCCGGTCCCCTCTCCTCATGGCCGCCGTCCTCATGTCACGAAGTAGCTCAGTCGCTTGCGGTACAGCTTGGCGAACTGCGCGAGTTCGATGACGTCGACCCGGCGTTCCCCGGTCTCGCACTTCGACGTGTAGTTCTTGGTCCGGCCGAGGCGCCGGTCGACCTCTTCCTGTGTCAGTCCGGAGGAGACCCGAGCATCCACCAGGCGTGCTCGGAACGCCGCGTACTGCTTGGGCATACGGGCTCGGGATCCTGCACGGCGTTGGGGCTTCTTCCGGGGTGGCATACCCCGGCGAGTGTCGCCCGCCTACCCCGATCCCCCAAACAAGGGGAAGACGGCGTTGCCCCATCCGTAACGGTGAACCGATGTCCAGGGCTTGTGTCTCCACGGTGTGACGGACGTACTTGACGCGCGGAGTGAACGCTACCAGACTTTCAGGCCCCACCCCGCTCGTTCCGAATCCGGTGACGAGCCCCGCCGCTCCGAGTACGGCCTACCGACTGCCCTATTGCCCGCGACGTCGCGGGATGGTAGACTCGACTCCCCGAAAATCCCCCGAAGATGCTGCCCCCGAGTGGTCCCCCAGCCGCGGCGTTGCGGCGTCCCGACGAGCCCCCAATCAGCGGCGTCTTCGCGGCCAATCCCTTCAACCAACCGACCCCGCCGCCGGGGGCGAAGGCGGTGGAGTTGCGGGACCGGGACGGGAACACCATCGCGTTCGCGTGGGTGATTCGAGAGCATGGGGACGACTATTTTCGTGAAAGTGCATGGGCGTACTTTGATGGGCGTCAGCGCTTGAGCGCCGCTACCGACGTCCCCTTGAAGATCGTGCGCTAGACCGCTCCGCCTTGGCCTTTTCCGGTTTCGGGACTGGGGTTCCCGGAGCGAGATCCCCGGCTTCGACCTGGCCCGGATAGGTGGCCGGGGCCGGGGCCGCGGATTCGAGGCCGAACGCGAGCCACCCGACATCGACGGCAAGCGCCCTGGCGAGCGCGACCCATTGTGGCCGCGTTCGGGGCTCTTGCGTGCCCTTCAGCCACCGGGCGATGACCGACGGGTCGTACGGCTCCTCCCGCTTGAGGGACGCCGAGACCGCCCGGCTGATATCGGACAGGGTCAACGCCCGCCCGAGCTGCCCCTCCCGATAGTGCCGCGCCACGAACATCCGGCGCGCTAAGTCCGCGTCCACCTTCCCGTCGGGCTTTTCGTCGTCGGGCATTTGTCTGCGACAGAAAAAAGATGGTGGTCAGATATTGACGTGTCACGGGACACGTCATATCTTGACTCCTGTAGCCATAAACCGGATTACGGAGCCAGTCAAATAATGACTAGCCGTCACAAGGTACTACTGACGCGGCACGACCGCAAAGACCGATTGGGCCACGGGGGGATCAAGGCCGTGGCTGAGGAGATCGGGGTCGACGCGTCGCTCGTGTCGCGGGTCGTGAACGGGAAGCAGCGACACGACGGGATCGAGACGGCGGTTGCTCGTCGGATCGTCCGGTCGGCCGACGAGATCGCCTTCCCCCCGCGCGAGCGAAAGCGCGCTGGCTGAGAAGGCCTCCCACGGATTGAGCTGCGCGAGGACGCGCGGCAGGACGTCACCAATCAACTCGGGCTCTGGCATGGACCCGAAACAAGCAAGGAACCCTGTGCATCCCAACCAGTTCGACGCGGCCTTGTTGGCGAACGAGGCCCAACCAATCGACGAGATCGTGGCGACGTGGTGCAGGCTCATGCTCGCGAACCAGCGGGACATGCCTCACACCCTCCGGCGCATCCTCCACGAAAAGAAGCGAGACGACGCCTATGCCCGCGGGCGCTCGCCCTTCGACATGTGGGAGACGCTGCTCGACGCGGCGCAGTACGCCGAGCCCCACGCGGCGCTGTGGGGACCGGAAGCGATGCGCGGCCGGCTCCTGGTCACGCTGCCCCGCCCCTCGATCTGCATGGTCGACGTGATCGACCTGGAGAACGACGCCAACGCGAACGCGGACCTGTGGGAGCGGCGGTATCTGCGGGACCGCTCGCGGTCGAGGAAGGAAGGGCTGGAGTACGCGTGGCTCCGGCAGCTCGCGCTGACCCGGTGGGGTCTCGACGGGCTCAAGGTGGCGTAGGTAACCCTCACCCAAGCGAGGATAGGAAATGGAGTACTTCGGCAACGTGCAGGCGAACCACTTCCCCGGGATCAGCGGCGGGACTCTTCGGTCGGCCGTCCCCGCAACGAACCCCACGACCTCCTCGACACTTGACGTGATCGACAAGGAGACTCGATCGGCGCTCGGTGAGGCGGACGCGCTGGTCACGCGGGTGCGGCGGCTCGCTGATGCGATCTACGGCGAGCGGCCGGAGACGGCCGGGGCGAACGCAAAACCCGGGGCGAACGCAAAACCCGGGGCGAACGCAAAACCCGGGGCGAACGCAAAACCCGGGGTATACGATCCGGCGCCGGGTCGGGTCAGCTCCATCCTCGACGCTCAGGCTCAGTTACGCTCCTGCCTCGACGCGCTCAGCTCGCAGATCGCACGTCTCGAAGGGCTGTAAACGCAAGCGCCGCCCCCTCAAGCGGTCGTGGCGACGACCTCGGGGACGGCGACAAACCCTGCACCACGGAATCTATCCCATGTCTCTCCCGCAGCAAGAGCCCGCAGAGAACGGACCGGCCGCAAGCATTATCGCGAAAGCGGCGAAGTACGCGCGCCGACTGGCTGACGGGTCGTCGTTCACCAGCCTCCCGCTCACCGACGAGGAAGCGGCATACCTCGCGTCCCTCCCCTCCTCAGAGGTCTCGGGGCTGTCCAGTGCTGGTGTCTCCGGCGTAGAGGAGACGAGCCATGCCTGAGACGATCACCCGCTATGTCGCCCTGGCGCCCCACGGCGGGGACGTGAGCACCGACGAGCCGACGCACAACGCGTGGCTCGATGAACTGATGGGCTTCCCGATCTGCGGCGTCGTGGAGGTGGAGGGCGACTGCGCCCCCGAGGGTGTGGTGCCCGATGAACCGGCCGTCGTTCACGCCTACCGGGTCGTCGTCGCGATGGGAGGGCACCATGGCCGGTGATACGTCTCCCCGAGAGG
>Ga0196964_10000167_pt1 | contig 45602 bp, 82 predicted proteins | sample S1_10metaG_FD_148615 | JGI IMG/M metagenome (GOLD analysis project Ga0196964, IMG submission 148615) | Soil microbial communities from Anza Borrego desert, Southern California, United States - S1_10 | ecosystem: Environmental > Terrestrial > Soil > Desert | place: USA: California | collected...
TGGCGCTGCCCGGGGCAATTTTCATCGCTCAAGCTCAAACTGGCCAAACGCCTGCTTCTGAGGATATTGCCGAGACGACAGATCATGTTGCTGGCGCTGGTGATACAACGACAGCACGCAGTAGACATGAGCTTAACTTCAGTGACTTAGGTACTGGCTTGCAGTTCCGTATTATCGGCTTAGTTGCTGACCCCGATAATTCGTGGGCTGAGCATGCTGATGTCTACGTCATGTTTAACGAAAGCGCCTTCGGCGTTAGTGCCGCTGCAAGCGTTTAATAAATAAGGAGGATGGAATAGATGCCACCTATTAATACAAGTACTGTAGTGGATACCCTCGACGCCAATCTTAACCAAATATGGTTAGATGGAACCAGTATGTGGCCCGAGGAGTATTCCAAGGTTTTTAATGTTTTAAGTTCAACCAAACAAACCGAGAAGGACAGTTATCTTTCTGGGTTCGGGGCAATGCCTGAAAAGACAGAAGGTGCCGCTGCTACATACGACACCATTCTGCCGGGTATTGCGGAAACTTATACCCACAAGACTTATGCTTTGGGGTATGAGATTACTGAGGAAGCAGTTGAAGATAATCTCTACACCACTGAGACCTTTAACAAACTTCCCAAGGCGCTTGATAAAAGTGCTATGCATACCGTTGAGACGACAGCGTTCAACGTGTTTAACAATGGATTTTCCACTAATGGGCTTGATGGCGTTCCGTTATTTAATACCGCCCACCCAATGCTGGATGGATCAACTCAAGCCAATAGGCCAACTACGGATGCTGATTTGTCCGTGACATCCTTGACGGCTGGCTTGACCACGATTGATAAATACGTTGATGAGCGTGGCTTAAAACAACCGACCAAGGCAGTTATGCTCTTGATCCCGGTTGATCTTTGGAATACCGCTGAAGAGCTGATTAAGTCTGAGTATAAACCTTATGTTGCTAATAACGAGGTTAATGCTTTACAGTCTAAAGACCTTCAGTATTTCAAGAGCCATTACCTGACTGACACGGATGCATTTTACTTGCTGTCAGAAAAAGAGAATCATATGTTGAATTTCTATTGGCGCGTTCGTTTAGGTCCGTTACGCCGGGGAACCGACTTTGATTCTACTAATCTTAAGCATCTGGCACGTATGCGCTTCTCTGTTGGTTATTCTCATTGGAAAGGCACTTACGGAAGCCGCGGGGCTTAAAAGGAGGGAGTAGACATGCCAAAAAAAGCATTGTCAATCTTTTTAGCTCTGATGGTTATTTCGACATTGGCGTTCGCTCAATCGGCCAGAAACCCTCAGTATGACCACGCCGGAAAATCTAACTTTACCAATCTAAGCGTCACCGGGTTAGATGTCACTGGAAATCGTGGTTATATTGAATTGGTTTCACCAGATGAGAGAGGGGATGTTTTCTCGTACTATTTATGGGTAGATTCAGACGGAAAGCTTAGGGTTGCTTCTTATGCAACGGTTAGTGCTTTCTCTAGTTTCCCGACGGGAAATTTAAATCTTCCTGAATTCTGTCCAAATTGTACAATTGTCGGAAATCAAAGCTAAGAATGGAAGCGGAGGGGGAGTAAAATCCCCCTCCATTCTTATGAAAGAAAATTTATTTAAACTAGTAAGGTTCTCAGTTTTTGGTGTTCCTCTGGCTGGATTAATCCCAATAGAGGGAACAGATGTATGGTATTCACAGTTTTTGGGATTGATGTCTTTATTAATGATTGGGCTATCCATTGCTCTTTGGAAATTCAATAAAGGTTTCTCAGTGTTTGGGCTAGTATGCTTGTTTTCCTCTATGGTTGTAGCCAACCAAAGCCCAAAATCCTTGATTACTTTAATACAAATTTATTTGGCTTTCCTAGCAATTTATGCGATCAGTCGCTTTGAAAAGGATCAGCGGAAAGCCTTAATTAGGGCCGTTCTCGTATTGGTATCAATCCAGGGGGTTTGGGTTATACTTCAAGCCTTAAATTTAGACCCAATATTCAATTTAATGGGAAATCCCAACAAAGATGACACTGTTGGCATATCCGGAAGCCATAATCAGCTTGGGTTATTCTTCGCAATGACCGCACCAATTGTCCTGCTTAATGCTATCTATCTCTTACCGTTTACGCTAGTTGGACTTTGGTTCTCAACTACGGCAACAGCATGGATTGGGTTTGTAGTATTTTTAATTTTCTGGATTTCGATAAAACTTAAGAGTAAGGCGGCTGTCTATTTATTGTTTTTTGGGTTGATGGTTTGTTTGATCTCAGGATTTAATAGAATCTCTGATATTGTCAAGACGGAGAGATTTAATCTTTGGCGGAGTTCAATTGATCAAGTCCTGAGTGGTCGGGCTATCATTAAGCAGGCTGATCTTTCTAGGCTTAATGGCAAAGAGAAGATTGAATACATTTCAATCAAGGAAATTAACTGCAACCCTCTATTTGGTTTTGGTCTTGGCAATTTCATCAGGATTTCACCGCATACGCAAGAGTACGTCACCTTCGCCCATAGGTACGAGCACGCGCATAATGATTACGTAGAAGCTCTCTTTGAGCTTGGCATAACAGGATTCCTATTCTTAATGGTGATGATTGGAAAGTTCTTGCGAGATTTTTTTTACGCCCAAAGGACGAAGCTCTTAACTTCAGTGTTCTTGGCGATTGTTGTCCAAATGGTTTGTGCAATGGGGGTTTATACAATTCAGACCGCTATATCTGGGATGTTAATGATTCTATTCTTAGGGTTGTTTTATGGAGAATTAAGAGACCAGCGATGGGAGGATCAAAATGGGAAGATTGCCCCCGTGGGCGAAAGGACAGCTACGCAATTGCGTGATCTGCGGTTGGTGGTTTCCTGAACGAGACGTAAAAATACGGAAAAGAGACGGTAAATGGGTTTGTAAATGGGATTATGATGAGCTTTTAGAGAAGGAACGTATAGAGGCTATTCAAAGGAGGAGTCAATGAAAGTTTTATGGGTGTATTTAATTATTGCTATTTTGCTGTTAGGTAACCCAGTGCAGGCCGATGTAATCTCCCCGAGAACAAACGTCTACGCAAGCTGGGTTAATGTTACGGCGGCGCATACAATTACTTTCCCTTATGTTTCTAGGGATATTATGATCAACAACGGTTCTGCTAATGGTATCTGCGTTAATATCCGTGGCGGGAGTGTTGATGCAAGTTGCCGCCAAGACACAGATGATAGTATTCAATTGCCCGGAAATTCATCGCTCAATCTCACGGATTTTATTACATCTTCAATCAGCTTTGCTCCGTTATCAGCATCGGCAAGTCCTGTGAGTGTTGTTGTGACGTACTAGTCAGTTAGAGGTAGCTTAAAAATCAAGCCCTCAATGGTCCAAATGGCCATTGGGGGCTTTTTTATTTGGAGAATGAATGTATAACTTCGACGAGCTAAAAGATAACGTAGCAAAGTTGGCCCAGAGATCAGGTGATTCGGATTACGAGTCAAAGATTGGCATTTGGCTGAATCTGTCTCTTGAGACTCTCTATAACGTCTATGATTGGTGGCTTGAGCTTCGAGAGAGATATGATTTCACCTCCGTTGATGGCCAAGCAGATTACGGGATGCCGCCACAATTTGACAAGCCATTACTATTTTGGGACCGCACAAATGACAAGCTGATCACCATTAGAACGGAGGAAGAATACACTAAGGACAACTTAGCCAATATCAATGATTCGACTGAGGGTGATGTCAATTTTGGATATTTGATTGGGGTTTCCGGGGCGAAGAAACAAGTCAGCACGAGTGGGAGCACAGTTAAGGCTAAAAGCTCTACCTCTGAAACCGGCTCTGGGATTACTGTCCGTATAGAAGGATATGTAGATTCTGATTTATCAATTGTTGATTATGAAAATATAGTGGTCACCGGGACTTCCTATGTGGCTGGGACAAAGACATTTTATAAGATTCTTCATTTTTCAAAGTCTGGCGACAGCGAAGGATATATCACCCTTGCGGATGCTTCCAGCAATATTTTGGCTAATCTAGGGTCAAAAGACAGAGTGGGCCATCACAAAATCTTTCGTCTAGGCCTAATCCCTGACGATTCAGTCACCAATTATCGAATCCTTTACAAAAAGAAATTCCGAAAAATGGTCAATGACTACGATTACCCATTTGTTGAAGCCGATGAGTTTTTGACGCTCAATTCGCTTGGTTATGCTTTGTCAGAGGAGAAAGAAACATCTGAACGGGCAGTGCTCGTTTGGAATAAGGCAAAAGAGGCGTTGAATTTGATTTTGACCAATCAGCAAATGAAGCATGGCCCAGAATATCAACACAAAATGGTAAGCGTATTCGCGCAAGCCCATAGACGATGAGAAGAATTAAAAATTTACTTTTTGCGTTAACTCTAGCGGCGCTATCCGCCACTAACGCTCTTTCTCAGGAAGCCCTACTTAAGGTTAGGATCAACGATTTTTCTGGGGGGATGGTTTCTAATTCCCTTGCAGATGTTATTGCCCCAAATCAGGGCGCTTCAATGGTCAATGTGGAGCTTAACCGTCCTGGCCGATTATCAAAGCGCAAGGGGCAAGCCTTATTTGCTAGAGACGTTGGAAGCACTCCATTTGTTGGCATTGGTCGATTTGATCCTGACCGCACTACGTCATATTTAGTTGCGGCCTCAGGCACAAGGGTTGTTCGGGCTTTATCATCCAGCGCAGACTGGACAGTGGCTAATCCATCAAATGCCCTTACCGCCGGGCAGAATACAGAATTTGTTCAAGCCAATGATTTACTGTTCATTCTCAATGGTTTTGACTCGACGGCATGGTATAGCGGGTCACATTGGTCTACGGCAGGGGCCTATCCAACTTCGCCACCTACCGCAAGAACTGGGGCATGGCTTAGAAACTATCTGTTTTTGGCTGGGGCAACGACTGAAACAGATTGGGTATACTTCTCGAATAATCTTGACCCAGACACTTTCAGCAGTGGTGACATCATCAAGATCAACACAGGTGATGGGCAATCCATTCAGAAGGTTGTTCCATTCAGGCTTAATGAGTTAATTATTTATAAGGAACGAAGTGTATTTGTTTTAGACATCACAGGGTCAACGCCATTATCAGACTGGACAGTCCAGCCAGTTTCAACGGTAGTCGGCACCATTGCCCCTCGTTCGGTTGTAAGTCTTGGGAATGACCAATGGTTCCTATCCAGTGAGCCGATAGCTATTCGTAGTCTTGTCCGCTCAGAATTTGACAAGATTCTGTTAAATCTAGTTTCTGGCCCTATCCAAGACGTTTTCGATGGCACCGGGATATTAACTATCAACAAGACTCATATCTCCAAGGCTGCGGCAACGTTATTTAATAACAAGTATTTTCTGGCTGTTCCTACAGGAACATCTACCGTTAATAATACGGTTTTTGTTTATGATTTCATTACCAATGGATGGTATCGCATTGATGGATGGTTCCCGGCTGATTGGGTGGTTTTTGATAACAGGCTCTTTTACATAGACGCAAATGATGGTCGCGTTATTGAGTGCTTTTCTGGAACTGCTGGCGATTGGCCTCAAGGCCCTGGGACGATAGATTCAGCCTCAACGCCTTCTGTTGGGATTGCTTTTAATTATATAACCAAAAATATAGATTTTGATTATCCAGAAAATTTTAAACAATTGGACTCTTTGGAAGTTGAGTTTGACGCTACGGGAGATTATAACGCGGAAGTCTTTGTGAATTTAGATAGCGATGGCTGGCAGAGAGTTGGTACGGTGAATCTAGCCGGAAACTCTTTGACATTGCCAGTAACTTTACCAGCCACTTTAGGGAATGGTGGGTTAGCCAGGAAAACCTTTCAATTAACCCAATATGGCGAGTTCAAAAAAATGCAGGTAATGGTTCAGCAATGGGCGTCGTCAACGAATGTGACATTGCAAAGAATCACGATTTTCTCAAGGCTTAAACCGTGGAGACGTGAATGAGGCAGTTATTATTAATAATTTTGTTGCTTATTAGTTCTTCGGCTTACGCCGGGACTGTAAGCATGCCTCAATATAACGCCAATGATACGCTAACAGATTTAAATCTAAATCTCCGTTGGAATTTACTTTCCAACGAAATTAACGGTGGCCTTGACAATACAAATGCAGACACAGCAGGGGGGTTTAGATTCCATGAGATTCTTGGCTCATTACCAGCCGCGGGCAATCAAGGGCGGGTTGTTTTTTTAACTGCCAATAACACGTTAAATTTCGATACTGGATCAGATTTTGTTCAGGTTCCAGCTATAACAGGAGCAGTTGGCGGGACAATTGTTCAATATAACGGCTCTACTTGGATTGGGACAAACCCAGGCACAATTGATTATCCTTTTGTTAGTAATGGTTCTGGCAATACTGGTGCGTATGAGCAATTGAAATTAACGACGGCGGTTCAGGGTCAGCTACCACTTGCCAATGGGGGAACAGCCGCCAATTTAACCGATCCGAATGCAGATCGAATATTATTTTGGGATGATTCAGCTGGACAAGTTACCTTTTTGACGGCTGGAACTGGTTTGGAACTTTCTGGAACAACTTTGACGACAACTCACAAGCTTGTTTCAACTACCTCAGTTTCGACTGCTACAGCTAGTTCCGATATTTCAATCACGAACACCAAATATTATTTGGTTAATGTAGTGATTACCGCAACCAGTGCAACGACCTCTGGATTTGGGATCAGATTTAACAGTGGTGTTTCAACGAACACCTATGGATATATTTATCGTGGGTTTGATTTAGGAGGCACTGCACAGGATGGCGCCGTTACTTTAGGTTCAGCCGCATATATCCAAACGAATGCAACTGCGGGGGTTAGTGCTACTACCGACACTTATTATTTTTTACAGTTTTACATTTACCCTCAATCAACCCTCGACCAAAAGCATCAAACGGTTCGAGGGACTACTTGGGGGCGTACAAATTCAGGTAACGATGGATATTCTGAGTTCATGGGGAGTTGGAACCCGAGCGCTTCGACTGTGACTGACTTTAGAATTATCACGACAGATGGGGCAACAACTTATTCAGGAACGATTTATTTATATGAGATTCCACTAAGCTAGGAGGTTTTAGATGGGTTTATTTGGCGGCAAGAAAGCACCAACAATAAATATTCCTGCACCACCGAAGTTGCCAACCGCAGAGGAGCTTTACGCGCAAGCGTTGGGATATGCTAGGCGTGAACAACCCTTAGGGTTTGGAGCGAGGGAGTCAGCTTTAAGTGACTTGAATTTAGGCAATGCCTATTTTGACAGGTTCCAGCCATCTTCATTTGAACAGGCTTTAGGTAATCAGTATTTTCAAAACATTATGCCGGATTTGGAGAGATCGATTAAACACAATCTTTCGCTGTCAGGGACAATCAATTCCCCGCTTTTGGCAGATCAAATTGCCAAGGCGAGAGGGCAAGTTGGGTTTGACGTTGGAAGCTACTTGTCAAATATAGCTAATCAAAGAGCATTGACTAGCCTGAATTCTCGATTGAACATTTCCCCCGAATCTATCATTAATCCGTTTATAGAAACTGGCATGAATCAGGCCAATAAGCAGGCAGACCTTAGTTACCAAGGGGCCTTGATGCAAGCACAAGCGGATTATCAAAATGCGATGCAAAAGTATAACCAGAGCAACGCCAAAAGAGCTTTAATTGGTTCAGTGCTAGGTGGCGTCGCTGGTTCATTCAGTGGGCCGGGAGGCGCAGCAATGGGTTCTTCCATTGGCGGAACTTTAGCGGGCGGTGGTGCTGCTCAATCGCCAGTTAGTTTTGGTGATGCCTTATCAATTTATCAAGCATTTAGTCCATCACAGCCGGGGTTTGCGCGTGCAGGGTTTAATGGTTATGGGAAAAATACTCCATTTGGTGTTTACAACACCGGGAGCACGAGTATTTTACCCGGTAAGGTTCCAATGGGAATGTCTCAACCTGTATACATGATGAACTAGGGGGAAAAGATGGCTGATTGGGTAGGAATGAATGATCAATTTAGAGATATTGGGTCTGCGTTGGGGGGGTATGCGCGCCAGAAGATAGACCGTAGACAAACGCTTGAGGATGCAATTGCATTGGCAACGGCTAAGGCGCAGATTGAACGTCAATTTAAATCTCCTTACGAGGATTTAATAAACTTTGGCAAGGTTGCAGAAGTGTTTGACGGAATGGGAATTCCTATAGGAAGCGTTATGGGCGGAAATTCTAGCATGGGGGCATCCTTAAATGCTAACCCAAGCACTCCTTCTTTTGGACAATCCTTGCAAAATCCGGCAGCTATGACGCCTTTTGCAACTCCGCAAGCTCCCGTGACGGGTGGTGTTGATCCAGCAACTTTGATCCCCGAAAGTTTTGAACGAACTACGTTTGGGGGATTTAGGCCAAAGAGTTATTTTAATCCTGAGGCGGAGAGACAGAAAAAAATCACAGAAAAACTTGTTGCTGGGCCAGGGGCTGATTTGGCTGGTCGAGTTACTTTAGCAAAAGAATCATTGAAAAATATAAAGGATATTAAAAATATTCTATTTCCTAAGGGTGATACCAAATCATTTAAACGATTTGTTGCTTTTGGATCGAATTTGCCAGGCCCTGGCAAGAAATTGCCATTCAATAAAAACGCTCAAGATGTTCATAGAAAAATGGGCGCAGCATTATCTGGAAGGCTTCTTATCCAAACAGGCGTAGCGGCTAGTCCTGGGGAAAGAGAAAATTTAATATCTCAATTTGCTCCAAATGCTTTTAGTAATCCTGATTCAGCTATGAATGCCCTTAATGAACTGGAAACATTCTATAAGACATTTTTAGGTGAATCCGACCCTGAAACAAGATTTGGTCAGCCACAGAACAATCAAAATGACCCGTTAGGACTTCGATAAGGAGCAAGAATGGCAGTTGCCGAAATTCAAAAATTTCGAGAAAAATATCCGCAGTACAATGACTTGGATGACATGACAATTGCTGGTAAATTATCCCAAAAATATCCAGATGCTTATGGAGATTTAGTTGGGAAGGTGAAGTCTGAGTCAAAACCTCAAGAAAAATTTTTAAAGCCTATCTTGCCTAGCCCAGAGGATGATACTCTCTATAAGCCAGGTACGTTTATGGACAGATATTCAAGATTTGAGAGGGGGGTAGCGAAAGATATCCTTACTGTCCCAGCACATTTTATTAATCAATTTGCCCTTAACTACCCAAGAGATTTAATGAATAAAGCTGGTTTTGAATACCCAGAGAAGGCTACTTCACCAGTAATGCAAGGATTGGCATACGGGGCTGGCGTAGTGGGTGGATTTAAAAACCCGCTATTTAAATCTATTCAAGGGGCAGGATTTTTGAAGAAAGCTCCTGAATTGCTTAAAACGTCTGTTGCAGGCGGTGGTACCGCAGGAGCATATTCCCAACCAACCGAAGACAGATTGACAAGTGCTGGGATTGGTTTTTCTTTTCCATTCGGAGCGAAGGCAGTTCAAAAGGGTGGTGAATTTGTCGGTAAATTCGGAAAGTTTGCCGCAAAAAATATTACTGGCATTACCGATGACATGAATTCTTGGATAAAAACAAGGGGGATTGATCGAGTTCTTGAACCAACTAAACAGAGCGTTGATTATGTGAAAACAACGTTGTTGCCTAGAGCTTATAGTATTGTTCAGGAGAATATTAAAAAGTTCTCTGAGCCAATCCAAAAATTTGCTGAAAGCAAGGGGATTGCGCCTTCAGCAATAAAATCAATTAAAACCAAGGGCGTTGATCATATAAATGTCGTTCGTGAACAGTTGGGAGATTCTACAGACCCAATTTATCAGCGAATCCTTTCTGGAATAGAAACTAGGAATAGGCAAGTAGAGGATGCTTACGAACAGGCATTTTCTAAACTTAGAGGGAGAAGTGCCATCATCCCAATGAGCAGAACAAAACGAGCGATGGGGAAACTGTTGCGTAAATCTGGGTATTTCGATGCTAAAAATAGACCTACAAAAATGGCAGAAAACGATATTTCAGAGAATTCCGTTTTGCGAAACGTTCTAGGGTTTTATCAATCTCTGGATATCAAAGCACCTAGAGGAGTTAGTGGAATTACCCCTTTCCAGTGGAATCTTTTTAGAAACACCTTATCCAGGGCAAGAGGTAGAGACAAATCGTTATCTGGGGAGATAAAGTCTATTTTGGATTCCTTGCACACTGATGCAGAAAAAGGTGGGCTGAAAGGAATTAAAAAGGCCAGACAATTAGCCCGAGAAAATTTCGCCGCTGATGATTTTATAAACGATTCATTAATAAAGGAAAAAAAGCTAGATAGGTACCATAAGCTCTCAGAGCAAGAAAAACGTACCCTGAAGGCTATAGAGGATTTTACGGGTGTTCAGTTTATTGATGACCTTGATTCGTTGGTGGCGGCTCGCGAAATTGACAAACTTACGGATATCAAATTGGATACAATGGCAAATGAGTTGCAGCGGGCATCTGATCCTAAAAACTTTCAATTTATAAAGCAAAAGTATCAGGGTCTATTTGGCGATAAAGCAGATGAAATTTTTGATGACATAAAAGATCACATTATCGCTTTGAAATTAAGCAAAGAGCCTGATACACCAGCTGGATTGGTCGGGTTGGCCAGTAGGGCGAGCGCCGAGATAACAAAAGAATCTGCAAAAAAGTTTTACCGATTTAAGGAGCGCGCAAGGAAGGGGCCGAATCGTCTTCGGAGGTTTGGTCAGTTTTCTGCCCAGGGAGTTCAGAGAGCACCCAAAAGGTACCCTTTTTCACGAGAGGAAGAGTAAAAAAGGCTATGATCGATAAATAAATAGCTTTAATCCAGTGGAATTTTTTAAAAAGATTGATAGATGTATAGACTCTTGTTCTTAAAAATCTGAACATGAACCAACAAAAAAGTCCGACAATGATTATGAGCTTAAGAAAGCTAAATGCTGTTGCTACCCAAAGTTCTATACTCATGGGGTATATGGCTCCCCAAACTGGTTTAAAGTGTTGTTTTCGACTTGAAGGATATTATTTGTTTCAAATTGAATCTGGCCGTCATTAGTGTTGGGGAAGGAGCGATAATGACCGTATTTAATGACTTTGTTGTCGCGGATCATCACCCAATATTGTTCTTTGTTTAGAAGCCCAGAATAAGCTCTAGGCATGAATAAATATTCTAAAATTTCGGTGTCAGATTCGGCATAAACGGAATTAGGTGAGCCTAGTTTTTGGATAACCCCGTCCCTGGACATTCCGAGATGGATAGAATTGAGCTTAGAGGCGGTGACGCAAGAGGAAAGGCAAGCAGCAAGCAATATTAGAGTAAGTACCCTAATCATGAGAGGAATATACCATAGGGTAGATTAAGACGCAATAAATTTGAGGCATCTGTAAAACACAGCCCTCAGGTGGACGAAATGTCCGCTTGAGGGCTTTTTTATTGACTACAAAGGAGAGAGGAATGAAGAAAATTTTAATTTTGCTTATCGTTTTGGCCCCCACTCTAGCTTTTGCAGGTGGAAGTTTCGATAGTGGGGGAGGACTCACAAATCCACTCGGTTCCGATTTAGATTTGGGTGGAAAGATGATTGAATCCAATTCTGGTGGGATTCAATTCGATTCCAACGACGATGGAACTACAGACCACATTATGACCTCTGGGGGAAACGTCGGGATAGGCTCCACAAACCCAGGCGTGAAATTAGATATTAATGGTGCTGTGCGAGGGGATATTTTTGCTCCCGTGAATATTCCAGTTATCGAACCAGTGTCGAATAAGGCTATTAGGTTTAAGCTCGGGCGGGCTTTTACCGTCACCAGTGGCGAGTGCTATACAGACACCGGGACTGTAGTTGTAACTCCCCAGGAATGCAATTCGGCTTACGCCAGTTGTACAAATATTGCTGGGCAAAAAACATGTGATTCTAACGGAGAAACGTTCACCTTTACGGACACCGCAATTGCGGCCGATGCCGGATGGAATGTTGGGATCGGAACTGTTGCATCCAGCCCAGGAAATTTAGTCATCACAATTAACGGAGAACGAAAGAGCTACTAATGAAAAAGTTATTACTATCATTTTTTCTCTTATTTTTTTCCTGTCAGTTTGCTTATGCTGCGTGTGACACCAACACGCAGTTAATGCTGCACTTAAATGGCACGGACGGGTCGACGACGATCACGGATTCGTCTCCCAGTCCGAAAACCGTCACTGTAGCAGGAAACGCACAAATAGATACGGCCCAATCCGTGTTCGGCGGAGCTTCTGGCTTATTTGATGGGACAGGTGATTATCTAGAAAGTGCAGATAACGCTGCCTGGCAGTTGGGCGGGGGGACAGGAGCCTTTACCATAGATTTTCGGGTAAGGTTTGCCGCCTTCGCAGCTATAAATCAATTCTTCTCCCAAATTAACGATGCTGAAACTGATGGATGGGTATTTTATTATTTTAATACTAGCAATCAGATAAGATTTATAAGTTACACAAGCTCGGCGCAAACTCTGCTATCGAAAAGCTGGACACCATCTTTGGACACCTGGTATCACATAGCCCTTGTCCGCTCTGGGAATACTTGGAGATTTTTTGTTGATGGTACCCAGCTTGGTACGGATATCACAGACACAGTGACTATCCCCAATACAGCCAACAGGCTTCTAATTGGAGCAGCCCATGAAACAACTCCCAGTGAATTTATAAATGGCTGGATAGATGAGGCTCGCATTTCCAATGAAGCTCGCTTCGGCGGTAATTTTACCCCCTCCGGGTCAGAGTACTGCGGGGGAAGCAAAGTAATGATTATCCAATAAAGGTGGACTAAATGGATTTAGCACTAGTCATAGGCTTGGCAACTCTAGGGGTTGGGCTTATTGGGCACATCGTAACCACTGTATGGTGGGCATCCAAGATTACCAATATCCTTGAAAACGCCCAGAAATCACTAAATGAGTTAAGTATTGACATGAAATCTGTAAACAAAACCTATGTCAGTAAGGAGGACTTTGCCAGAGAGTTAGGCCATGTTGAGAAAAGGCTGGATGCAGCATGGGCAAAACTTGACGCATTGACAGGTCAATGAACGAATTTTTGAGACTACAAATTATCGAGATTTGCAGGGAAAACATTAAGAAGATTAGTGATTCGGACGGCAAGGCAAACACTATTGACGAGCTTGAGAGAATGCTGGCTGGGTTTGAGTTTGATTTTAACTTAATACTGGATGCCTTAAAAGATGAGTGATGAGTCTAGGATATTTGGGGTTTCAATCCGGGGCTGGTTGGCTGTTATGCTGGTTGCTACGGTTTGTGTCATGTCGTTTCTTACAAAAGAGGTAAAGGAGCCACTCTATACCTTAGTAATGGTGGCTGTATCGTTTTATTTAGGGAGTAAAACAAGCGGAGGTGGGAATGGTAAACCTATTTAGAATTTTAATTAGCAGATTTTTCTCTGCCTTCTTATCGGCCTTCCTTATTTATTTGGCTGGCAAGATCGGCACAACTTCTCAGGACATCATCGCTATGGTCAGTGATCTTGAGAAGGATTCGACTCTTAGCGGGGAGGAGAAGCGCAAAAGACTCGCAACTCAATTAAAAATGCTGGCAATCACAACAGGCAAAGAAATCAGCAAAAAAACTATCAATCTTGCTATTGAAACAGGGGTTTCAGTATTTAAGGCGGGTGTCTAATGGCTGGCTGGGGGACTTTTTTCGGCAAAGTTGCCGAATGGATGCCGGGCCGGAGGGAGGCGAAACAAAATGAAATTGACCGTTTGCTCAGGGAAAATGAACAACTACAAAAACAACATCCGCTTTCGTCTCGGACTGTTGATCGCATTATGCGTAATGCCGATCGTATCAATCAGTTGCGGAGAGCCCTCGAAAAAATTAATTAACGAGCCTCCTCGCATTTGGACAGATGAGAAGGAGGGTGTCCGTGGAATTTGCGGGGATGTGACTATGTTCACATTGGAGAGATTATGAAGAAAATTTTAATCATTCTTTTTGCGCTCTTTGTTTTTGTTTGGCAGACGTGGGAATATTTTGTCTTTGGGGATGATGTAAGGAAAAACATTTTTACCGAATGGATTCTGAAATGATTGATTTTGTGCTCGGGTTTGCTTTATTTCTAGTGATCGTGTTTTTGATATTTTTTTCGATTTATACAGTGACCCGGCTTAATTACAATGCTGACAGCTTGTGGGGAAAGGTGCACGAAATTGAAAGTCGATTTCGTACATTAGAAAAATTTCTCGGTGTGGATTACGTCAATAAACCTCGGCATGAGAAAAAGCCATGAATGAATATCTGACAGTTTGGCAGTTTTTCGTGGGACTCATCGGACTTTCAGTTTCTTGCCTTCTCTACATGCTTGGAGGCAGAAGCTTAAAATGGCGTCGAAGATTTTTGGCATCATTTATATTAGCTTGCACAGTTAACGGCCTTTGTGCGTGGCGGGGGATATGGAGTCCCTGGATGCTCACAATTTATCCTGCGTTAATTACTGGCTTCAGCATGGGGTATGGGGATAAAGGGGTAGGAGGGTATTATAAATTTGCCCGCAGGCTCATTTATGCGCTAGGAGTTTTGTTGTCAGGGCTGATTATGACAATCGTTTTAGGCGGGGCTGCTTGGGCGGTGTTTGTCCCTCACGTTGGGATTGGTCTTTGGTCAATTTGGATGGGGTACAAGAATCCCGTAGAAGCCGCAGCAGAAGAAGGCTTTATTTGTTTAATCCTAAACGCTGGATTAATTCTTTATCCCTTTATTCTGAGCTAGTTTTTAAATATCTCTTCCTCAATTCAATCATCATTTCTTTTTCTTTGATTCTTGATTCCTTTATTTCGGCAATAACTTTTTCGATCTTTTCAAGTCTTCCCCTAAATTCAGCCTGGGTGTCCAATAGTGCCCGAATTGCCTCATAAGTTTCAAAACTTGACATTTCTTCTCCTTTGTTATTCTAGTTGAAAATATACTCAGGTTTTGCTATGCTTTTGAGTCTTTGAAACCTGTAAGTATTGACTGTAATGAAAATGTAATTAAAGCCGTTCCCATTAATAATCGGTTCTTTCCCCTTAATTCCCCCTTCGTTTCACGTGAAATACGACGAGAAACGCACTGAAATTTATAGTTCTCGACGATTTGGAGAGGTGGCAGAGTGGCTGAATGCAACTGCCTGCTAAGAATGATGCTTTAGGCGTGTTTGCCGTCGATGGCGTATTGAAATTGTAATTAAAATTGTAATTAAATTTTGAGTTTGTCAATGGAATCCCTCACATGGCCGTCCGAAAGATGGCTATAAATCACCGTTGTTTCAATCCTCGAATGTCCCAAAAGCTTTGAAACTGTCACAATATCTACCCCATTCATGACCAAATGTGAAGCGAAGGTATGCCGGAAGGTATGCCAACCAATATCTTTGCGTCCTGTAGCCGCCTGGAGGCTTCGTAGAGCCCTATAATTAACCATCATCTTAAACGGGATCGTGTTTTTAGTCAATAGGGGCTTAAGCCTATCGTGAATCGGAATAACACGAAATCTCCCGGATTTGCTCTTGGGGACGGTTATAGTATTGTTTTCTAGGTCTATGTCCTTCCATTTAATATTAATGATTTCCCCGTAGCGCATTCCAGTGTAAAGTGCCACCATAACCAACGGGTATAATTCGTGTTTACGGATCGAGTCCAAAATATTCTCGATCTCTTTCTTGGACAAGTAGCGCGGTGGTTTACGTTCTACTTTATATTTTTTCATGTAAGCGAGCGGACTAGAGTGGATAAGGCGTTTTCTGATACAAAAGCTCAGAAATGCCTTTACGGTCTTAATAATGTGGTTGGCAGTGGTATGGTTTATCTTCTCTGAGTCAAGTTTGTTTTGGATAAAGGTTGATAACCCCTGCTCAGTGATTTGATTAACAAAGGTAAGGCCCATTGTCGTAGAAAAAGACTTAAGCCTGGATTGATCGTCAGCTATGGTTTTAGGGGTTTTTCTGTGTCTTGAATCCTCTGAATATTCCAAGATTGCTTCGTTGATCAGAGCGTTTTTGGTGGGCAGGGGAGAATCGCCAATTGATAACTTGTTCTCAAATTCATTCCGTTTGTACTTAGCCACCTTTGGATCGCGAGTCTTTAGGCTTTTTTGGATAAGCCGTCCAGACTCATAATAAGACACCCACCAGATATTGCCTCTTAAGTAAATTGAAGCCATAATTCCTATTGCAACTCAGTTGCATTGTGATAGAATTATTTATTATCAATGCTTTTTAATCCTTTGGAAATTTCATTATAAAAAGGGGCCCAGAATAGTCGTATAAAGAATCTTATAGTAAATTGACTTAAAAATAGAAGACCAAAAAACGAAATATTCCACTTCCACATTGGGGAAATATCCATCTGAAATGTCGCAAAAATCATTAAATTTAGAATCAAAATTATTAAATACGAAATTAGGATATATACTCGCTCTGGTTGAAATAGCCATTTTTTCTTTGAAGTTAGTACTTCAAATGCCTTTGGATATGCCCCTTTTAATTTCGGCAATATTAATAATATTCCTAACGAATGTAAAATAATTAAAAGTATTGTTAAAATTACCTCGAGCCAATTTTCTACCATAAAATCTCCTGCTTTGCCAGACCCCTAAACCCGGAACGGTTTAGGATGAGAAGAGGGCTGTCAGCATCTCTACTAGCATGCGGCCCTCCTTTTCATTGAGAGGCAAGTAGCCTCTTTCAAATACGCTAATACCTCTTAATCCTCTCCACGGACTTTTTCTTAGTGATCTGGGAATCCTTTCTTGATCATTTAGAATTGATCGCGTAAACTCTCTGACACTCATTTTTCATGTTTTCGAGATATGTGTTTAATTCTTGTGCATGCGGATTAAACAACTCGCAATTTGGATTATTCTCTATCTGAGGCCATTTTGAAAAGCAGAGTGATTGTGCCATATATTGAGTTTGTGGATTGGTTGATAAAGACATTAGAGTGGCGGAGCATTCGTGCCTTTTAATTTCATGATATCTTGATAATGATTTACACATTTCGCTCCATGACTTTTGATATTCTGTGTGGGCCCATTCATAACAGATGGTTAAGTCATTTTTGGCCGATTGGCGACTTTCTGTTTCGAGATTTTCCTTTCTGGGGACATACCACATAAAATAATACCCAACCGACACCGCGATGATTAAAAATGATATTTTATTGAGGTGTTTCAAAATCCTGTCCTAAAAGTGCCCTTCCACTTATCCCTGACCTTGTTTCAATCTATATCTGACTGACCTAAAGGTGCTTTCTATTCAACTCCCCGGCGCCGGAGAACCCTTTTCTTTTTATTCCAAGCTGCGCGTCTTAGGCGTATGTGATAGTACCTTTGCGATAACTTCAAAACGTTTGGGATCAAATTCATCCTCCACGCTTAAGTTGGTTGTCCGCAAAATGATCTTGTCACCATACTTCTTTAGTTGTCTAAGTATAGGAATTTTAAGCTTTTTGTCGCGTAAGATGTAGTACTTCCCGTCCTCAATTGTTGCTTCAAAGCCTACCTCTAAAATATCCCCTACCTTGAATTCTGGTTCATTATTTGAATCCCCAAGTTGTACCTTAAACACAGACACCTTTCCTTTCTTAAGTTTTGTGTGTTTTTTCGCAACCTCGGGGGTAAGGTCATAGATTGATTCCCAGGAGAGGACGAGGGAGTCCGGCTCTGGGGGGAGTGGGTTAAAGTTCCCTTTCCTTAATAATGCAATGTCTTCCGGGCCTAAAAAAAGCTCGGCTTCGGTAATTCCAAAATATTGACAAATTTTTTTGCGCTGCTTAGGGTTTGGCTCTTGTCTATTTGATTCCCATTGGGAAATAGTTGCTTGTCCAACCCCTAAATGATTGGCTAGTTTTTTTTGTTGGATGTCGCGATCTTCGCGCAACCTTTTTAGTCTTTCTCCAATGGTCATTGCGGACATAATAAACTGCTTTTTTTCTTGTGGAGGATAATCTTAACTTTACAGATAATTTATCAAAAAATGTAATTTTTGCAATAATTAGAATTTCCCAAAATGGGATATTTTCGACGGATAAAGTGATTAAAAATTTAGATTTCAAAAATGTTGTAAAAAAACGCTTGACAATATCCGAAAAACGGATATACTTTGGTTAGCTTCAAAAGAAGCGATTTTTTTTAAAACGAATTATCCCAAAAACGGATAAAAAATAGAGGTAAAAATGATAGTAGAAAAAGGCGCATTTAGACTCACTGAGAAGTTGCGGCAGTGGCTCGAATTGAAGGGATGGACTCAACGTGAATTAGCTACTGAATTAAAGGTAGACGAATCCTTAATTTCCATGTGGCTAGATAAAGACAACCCGAGGCACCCATCTTGGCAACAATTGAAAAAAGTTTGCCTGCTTACAGGGTTGGATATTTCCGAGCTTATGACTTTTGATCGAAACATTGAAAGAGACGATAAGGAGTAAAAATGGGGGGGTGCGGATCGGGCAGGCGTTCAGTAAAGGCAGAGGCAATTTATTGTTTGCTTGGAGTCCAGATGGATTTGCAAAGAATAATCCTTGAGGGCATTGACGACAAGACCGTGGCCCGCGAAGACCTTAAAGTAATGATTCAAGATGCAGTCAAAAAAATCAAAGTCGTCCAAGAAGAAGTGGAGCGGATTTGATGATTAAACCACAAGACGAACTATTGACACTCGAAGAAGCGGCGGAATATTTACGCATTAGCTACCGCTCGGCTAAAAAGACACACCTTAGTTGGGAAAAGTTTGGAGTTAAAACGTACCGACCACCGTTTATGAAGAGGGGATTCAGATTCAAAACTTCTGAGATTCTACGCATGGTGGAAATGGGAGCGATTAACTAGGAGGGGCAATGAAAGTCAACGCCGATTATAAAAATGACTACAAGCTGATGATGGAGGCAGGGAAAAGCTACAACGCGAATCTTTATAGAAAACAACATGATTCGTCGTGGCTTTTGATGGGGTGTCTGGTGTTAGCTTTTGCGGTGCTGTTTGTTGGCGGTTGCCAGAAGATGGCATGTGCGGATGAAATTGATATGGCAAAAATAATGATGATTGAAAGCCACGGGAATCCGTTGGCTCACAATAAAGCAGATGATAGCAGGGGCCTCTTTCAGATCACACCAATTGTACTACAAGAATGGAATAATTACAACCGCAGTACCCCCTACCAAATGTCCTCCCTTTGGAACCCTGCTATCAATGAAAAAATTGCCCGATGGTACATGCTGGCTAGAATTCCAGCCATGTTTCGGGCTTACAAAATAAAAGACACTGTAGAAAATCGAATTATTGCTTGGAATGCAGGAATTTCATATTTAGTGAAAGGCAAACCATTACCAAAAACTACGCGGAAATATCTCGCAAAATATCGAGGTGAAAAATGAACGCAATAGAAAAATACGAAGGCATAACGGGGGAAGATCTTCCTCGTAAGGCGAAGAGGATTAATAATCCTGAGTATTTACCAATGTTGAAATTTTTTGAGATGTTTCGTGCTGGAGAAGTTGTTTTTGATGGCCCCAATGCTTGGGGAAGCGTCAAAAATAATCCATGCGAATTATATCGTCATAAAGATGGTCGATGGATTGAATGCTATACGCCATGCCTTGGGGGGATGGAAACTTTCTACATTGAAAAAGCCGAAGGAGAAATCTAAATGAAAAAAACCGCAGATGGTTTGTTTAGCCAAAAGAAAGTTGATCAATTTGCTGATCGAGCAATCGTCACATTAAATAGTTATGAATTATCCGTTCTCGTTGACCGGCTCGTTGAGTTTCAAGAAGGGAATGTTCAGCTTTCTACGGTCCAACGCATTAGTCGAGCTGTTTCTATTGAGGAATTTTAATGAACCACGTAATCGCACAAGGAGCGCCGGGGTCACTGATTAGAAAGTTTCAAGATCATCCTGAATTGGGGGTTGAGCTGCTGGAAATTGCTAGGGGTGTAGCAAGGATGCTTGGGAATACTCCTGGATTAACAACTCAAGAAAAACGGTTTTTAGATGATGCACGGGAAGCCATTGCCAAAGCCGAAGGAGCCGAATAAATGCTCGACCTCTTAAAAATGACCAAACAAATATTGGGGGTAGATATGCAACCTTTGCCCGGAAGCGGGAATCACATTGTGAGAAATCATGATCTGATGGAGTCGCTAAATGTTCGTAAATACTGCTCACGTTGTGACTGCGAACGGGTCCATATCTGCTTAATTTGTGAAGACGAGATCACAACCATTCAGTGCATTGACGGCAACGGTATATGCGGTGAATGCTTTACTAAACAAGGAGGGTCAAATGAATAACGAAATCATGACACAGGAGAGAAGTGCATCACCCTCAATGAGCCAATCGTATATAACTGTGCGGGAAAAAAAATTATCTTGGCAAAGAAATCAACGCAGGAAGTTCGCTTTAAAGCACGGGTTTTCTAGCGCATCTAATTATAGCGCTGGTGGGTCGCGTGGGGATGTTTTAAGGCGAGATGACTATAAATGTATCAAATGCTTCATGACGGATGATGAGCATAGGAAAATATTTGGACGCCCAATTACCATCGACCATAAAGACCGAAATCGTAAAAACAACTCAATGGAAAACTTGCAAACTTTATGTCTCCGATGTCATGGTCAAAAAGATATTCTTCCCCGGTTAAAGGTAAAAAAGTTTTTACCATTTCTTGAACAAGCTAAGTCAATGAGGCAAGTAGGCAATTCATACCAAGCAATTTCTGATGCTTTAGGGTTCAGTACAGCAACAGTGTGGAAGTACTTAAACAATAAAACAAAGGAGCAATCTTATGAATAACGAAATCATTGAAGTGGCATCGACTGGCGGCATAACGGTAGCACGCGATCCTAATACGGTCTTGGAAGAAGCAAAAAATGCGGCTAAAGCATTAATGACCGTCGTAAGCCAAAAAAAGAAGCCTGTTGTGATTAATAACGAGCAGTATCTTGAGTTTGAAGATTGGCAAACTGTTGGTCGTTTTTATGGCGTGACGGCAAAGGTCACAAAAACAGAACTAATCGACCTCGGGGGGGTAAAAGGATACGAGGCTACCGCTGAAGTCATTAGAAATTCGGACGGCATGGTTATTTCATCAGCAGATGCCATGTGCCTTAATGATGAGGAGAAGTGGTCAACTCGGGCAAAATATGAATACATAAACGGTAAAAAGGAGAAGGTTGGAGATGTTCCTGTCCCACTTTTTCAACTCCGAAGCATGGCACAAACAAGGGCATGTGCCAAGGCCCTTCGCAATGTTTTGGCTTGGGTCGTTGTTTTGGCTGGATTTAAACCTACGCCAGCCGAAGAAATGACTGGCAATGAAACAAGCTCTCACACTTCAACAGCCAAGGCGGAAGATACAAGTGCTAGTCATCAACAATCTCCACCTCCGCCACAGCCAAAAAGCAACGGGAACGGCAACGGCCATCATCCCAATGCAATCAGCGAACCACAAGCCAAACGTCTCTTCGCTATCGCTATGGGTGCTGGGATGAGCAAGGATCAGTTTCAGCAGTGGTTACTTTACAACTACAACTTCAACACTACCAAAGAAGTGACCAAAGAAAAATACGAAGAAATTTGCAAAGCCGCGGAGAACTATGTCCACGCCTGAGTTAATCTTCAAGCCTGGGATTCACCAATATTATCAAGGGGGACGTGAAATCCCAGGCGTAACCAAAATTCTCAATCATTTTGGGATTGTTGATTTGTCCTTTGTCCACGAGGACATATTAAGAACCTGCCGTGATCGAGGCACCAATGTACACCTTTTGTATGCGTTATATGACCAAGGGGACTTGGGGGAATATGATCCGGCATGGAATCCGTGGCTTAATGCTTGGAAGAAATTCCTTAATGATTTTAAGCCTGAAATTATTGCGGTCGAAATACCCCTCTCATCCAGACTCTGGAATCTTGCTGGGACGATAGATCGGATTATCCGAACCAAAGAGGGCGGGGTTATCGACATAAAGACAGGTGTTCCGCAAAAAGCCACCGCTTTACAAACTGCCGCTTACAAAATCCTTGTCGAAGAGAATTTTCCAAATATCAAGATAAAGTTTCGCTGGACACTCAAGGTTGAGCCAGATAACTACCGCATCATCGAGCATAAAGACCGAACGGATGAACATGTTTTTAAGGGACTGGTGCAAGCCTACAACTGGAAATTAAACAAGGGATTAATTAAAGGAGATCGGGATGATTGTAGCAACTAACAACAGAATTAATTTACAGCCGATTGATGTGAGTCGCTCCAATGAGGCACTGAAAGAAACAGAAACCATGTTGAGCGATGCGCGGCTGGTTGTAATCAAAAATCAAGAGCAGTACAACGCCGCCGTCGAGACGTTGAAGATTATTAAAGCGAAGGCTAAGGATTTGGAGATAGAGCGCAAAAGAATCACAACTCCGCTTGATGCTGCTAAGTCTGCAATCATGGATTTATTTCGGAAGCCAACGGAATATCTCGCGGAGGCTGAGAAGATTGTTAAGACTGCTTGTGTTGCCTATACGACGGAGCAAGAGCGCATTCGGCTTGAGCAAGAGCGGAAATTACAAGAAGAAGCTCGTAAAGCCGAGGAGAAGCGGAAAAGGGAACTCGAAGAACAAGCCAAGAAATGGGAAGCCAAAGGCAATGCTGAGAAGGCCGAAGAAAAGCGTCAGATGGCCGAGGAGGTTTATGTTCCCACCCCGGTTGTCCCCGTTCAAGTGGAAAAGGCCGCGAATGAGTCATATCGTGAAATTTGGAAATTCCGCATCGTCGATGAATCTCTTATCCCCAGAGAATACCTTGTTGTGGATGAAAAGCTTTTAGGTCAGACGGCACGGAATGGAAAAGGAAAAATTAAAGTTCCTGGGGTTGAGTTTTTCTCGGAGAGAACTTTGGCAATTTAGGTGATTTATGCAATCCAAATGTGAAAAATGCGGCAGGCCGTTTCAGAAGCAAAGATCAAATTCTCAGAACCGCTACTATTGGGGCGTAATCGTTGAAATTCTTTCCGAGCATACAGGATTTACCAGAGAAGAGATGCACGAAATCTTAAAACACAAATTCTTAAAAACCTTCGGAATCATGAACACGAATAATGGCCCGCAGGAGTTTGAAAGAACCAAGTCCACAACTGAATTGAGTACTAAAGAAATGGAGGAATTTTTAAGTCAGGTGCGAGTTTGGGCAAGTGCAGAATTAGGGTGTTGGATTCCAGAACCAAATGAGGAGGTGGGAGTATGACGGTTGATCTGTTTTTAACAAAAGAAGAGGTTTTGGAGGGTCGCCTAAGGCATGTTTTCGGCCCATTCTCAAGCGTGGATGCAACGGAGATTGGGCTTAAGATCGGCTACACTCGAGCCCCAAGGACGGTCAGGCAATGGGCTAAAGAGGGTAGGGTGCGTCGCTTATCCCATGAAGAGTGCATTATGCGCGGTCTTTGGAAAGAAGGGAATCAAAGATTAGCTTGGTACGAAGTTGTAAACCTGTAATTTTTTTTAAATTTTCCATTAAAAGTTTCTAATTTAGTCCTACAGAGGCATGGCATGGCCAAGAGATTCACTGATACCGATAAGTGGAAAAAGAAGTGGTTTAGGTCATTAAGTAACGATCAGAAGGTTTTTTGGCAGTTTATTTTAGATAACTGCAATCATGCAGGGATATGGGATGTCGATTTTGAATATGCTTCAATATTTTGTGGGCCTCTCAATGAAAAGGAAATTCGCGAAGTCTTTATAAAACAGTATAGGGAATTAGATGGTGGGAAGAGATGGCTGATTGCCGATTTTAATGATTTTCAGTATGGAGAACTTAACCCCAATAACAATGCCCATAAGTCTGTTTTGAATATCCTTGAAAAAGCAGGGGCTCATGAGCCCCTCAAGAGCCCCTCAGGAGGGGCTAAAGATAAAGATCAAGAACAAGATAAAGATAAAGAAAAGGGGGGTATGGGGGGAAAGGTTGTAAAGGAAAGATTTTTTGACCATGTGTTCTTAACCCCAGAAGAACATGAAAAGCTCATTCAGAGGTTAGGCCCAGAAAAAACCGCAGATTATATTGAGCGCCTTAATAACTATATAGGGTCGAAGGGGGCTAAATATAAGTCTCATTATCATACGATTCTCACATGGTCAAGTAAGGATGGACCACCTGGCGTAACACAAGAACAGGCTGAACTCGCTTCAAAATTCCCAGTTTTAGCGGAGAAAAAACCTTATGTACCTCGTCACCGGAATTAATTTTAAAGATTATTTAATCAAAAAAGGAATAACTTTTCAGTCATTCATAGTAATGAAGCCAGACCAAAAGGAGAAAATCTTCTTGCTTTGGAAGTGGGGCGGCTCTGAACATTCGCATAATGTTGAGGCCGAACGCGCAAGGGCTTATTGCGTTGGTAATGCGAAAGATCATGGGTTAGAAAACATATCGGATATTAAAGAGCGTAGGTATTGGCAGGCTGTTTTACGGTTTGAGGTTGATTGTTTAGAGACCAAAAAGCAAATAGGACTTATCAAATCCGAGATTAAAGATGAGAGGGTAGAAGCAGTTAGGAAGCTGGTTGGCGGGACGATTGCTGGGTGGCAAGAGTAATTTCAATAAATCTAACCGTTTGCGGTCAACGATCTAAAAACCGCCAAGGGATGAAAAACAAATTCTTCAATCGCCATAAGTACGGAGCAAAAAGATCGCGGTGCCTATTGGGACATAGCCATCCTAGCCGGTTGGAATGCGGGTATTGTGAGCAACTCCAGATGTTAAAGAAAAGTGGCGATATTAAAGACTTTGAGTATGCCAAGAAGTATGAATTGCGGGTAAATGGAATTTTGGTTGGATGTCATAAGCCAGATTTTTCTGTTACGCGCAAAGATGGGAAATTAGAGGTTCATGAAACAAAGGGATTTTCAACAAGCGATTGGATTCTCCGTAAGAATCTATTTGAAGCGATTTACCCCGAAATCCCTTACATCGTAATCAAGTAGTGGGGAGAAACAAAATTTTTCAAGGTTGGCCTATTTACGGGCGAAAGAAAGGCATTGTAGATCATGGTTAGAGCGTGTTTGGTTTGCGGCAAAGAATTTTTTGTTAAACAGGGGTACGGTTGGGGCAAACGTAAAACGTGTTCTAAGAAGTGCGGGATGGATTTTACGAAGAACAGGTTAAGGATTTTGAAAGAAGAAAAACAACGAATGGTTATCAGTGGCCATAGGAGAGTTTTCTTGGGTGATGGGCCAGATGAGATGGTTTGAGGTGAGGAAGGCGAGCATCAATAAGCCTCATGTGTATGGGGGCAGATAAGAGGTTTTGGGACAGGTGATTTTGACATAACAAAAAAAGGGGGGGGATAATGGGTATTGGTCTTTTGGTTGTTGTTGCTTTGGTTTTGGGTTATTTTCTACGTCACATTCTAGGGGGGATGGTTGGCCTTTATAGAGTTGTCCCTGTCAACGAAGCACATATCCGAATTTTGGGGAACAAAAAGGACATTTTCTCAACTAGAGAAAAAAGAAGTTCGTATTGGGTAGTTCCCTTTATCACAAAGTTAAACAAATTGCCATTATCCAATATTGCAATCCCAGTTAACGATATTAAGTTAAACGATAAAGAAATGGCGAAATTTGCTTGTGACATGATGTGCTTTGTAAACATAGATGATGTTTCGCTGGCAGGGGAGAGGTTGATTTTGACTCCGATTTCTAGCCAAGTTGGTTTTGATGTCCAGGCCTTGGCTGAAGACCTCCGGGCAATTTTAGAGAGCATCGGGAGAACATCCACAACAAAGCATTCAATACTTGATGTCTATATGAATCGTCAGTCTTTAGATGCAGCTATTACTAAAGAAGTTGAAATGGTTTTCCCGAAATGGGGAATAAAGTTGGTTAACTTGGAGCTTAAAGACCTCAAAGACGTCCCTGGGAGTTCAATTATCCAGGATATTGAGAGAAAAGTCGCCGCAGAGATTAGTCGAGATGCAACGATTAGGACGGCTACAACAAATAGAGAGGCAGAGATCGCCAAAGCAGAGGCAGAGGAAGCCTTTCGTAAGCGCCAAATTGAAAAGGATAAGAATGTAGCGATCGCTCAACAGGAAGCTCAAATAATGGTTCAAGAAAAAACTGCTGAGGCGAATATTAAGGCCGTGGAAGCTGCTAGAAAGTTAGAGGTAGGAACGGCAGAGATTAGAAAGCAAATTGTGGAGCAAGATGCACAAGCAGCAAAAATAAAGACAGAGCAAGAAGCTCAAGCTCAAAAGATTAAATTTGAAGTTGAAGCAGAGGGTAAGGCAAAGGAAATTACATCCGTTGGCCAAGCTACGGCAGATATGGTCAAGGCTAAATTGGTTGCAGAGGCTCAAGGGACAGATGAATTGGCAAAAGCTTTAAAGCAGTTCGATCAGACGGCAATTAGCGTTAAGGTCTTAGACATTCAAAAAGAAATTCTTATCGCTAAGTTTGATGCTCTTGCGTCTATTGCTGGGAAGGCGGATATAAAGTGGATTATGAGTGGAGAAAATGCCGGGAATTTCTTCGGTCTGAATTTAGACGCTGCTGGTGGGGCTAATTTAGATCAATTTTGTAAAGAAGCTGGGATTAATTTGCCCATGATTAAGTCGTTATTGCCGAATAAAGAAAATAAATAAAAGCTTAAGGGCAGGCTAGGACACGGTGCAATTCCGTGCGCTCGCAAAATAATCGCAAAAATGGAGGAGAAGATGCCAACAGGATATACGATTTGCATTGAAGAAGGAGCAAGCTTTAAAGAGTTTGCGTTAAGGTGCGCTAGAGCCTTTGGTGCTTGCGTAACCATGCGTGAAGATTCAATGGATACAAATATTCCAAATGAGTTTAAGCCAACCGATTATCATTTGAAGGAGATTAAAAAGGCTGAGTTGGAGATAAAGAATTTGGAGCGTATGAGTGACAATCAAGCAGAAAAAGCCGCAAGAATCGAATTTGAAAATGAATTAAAAAGAATTACCGAGCGCATCGAAAAGGAGAAAGAAGTCAAAAAAAAATATGAAGCAATGCGTAAAAAAGTTTTAAGTTGGGAGCCTCCAAGCTTTGAACATATCGCATTAAAGGATTTCATGCTTCAGCAAATCGATGTCTGCTTAGAAGATTCTTCGTCTAATTATTATGAAAATGAATTGCGGAGTCTAACTCTTAAAAGTGGTGAGAAATGGCGCAAAGGGGAGAAGGAAAAGCTCCTAAATGATCTTTCTTACCATATAAAAGAACATCAAGCGGAACTTGAGCGTTGTGCAAGCAGGACAAAATGGATCAGGGAATTAAGAAAAAGTCTCAAGGACGAATAATCCTAGCCAGGAGAGAGTTATGTACGGCCAAACGGTAAAGGTAGGTAGGTTTGAAGTATGGGTTCCCGGTGTGCCGGAGATGAAAGAGTCGGAATGGATTAAAAGAGCCAAAGAAATTCTTATTAATGAGATCGAAAAGGCGTAGGGGGAGGGCTATGGAAGGCGAAGATGTTTATCAAACTGTCAAGAAGCTGATCGGCCCAATAGAGCCGATTGGTGATACGTGGGCTGATGAGGGGCGATGGATAAACTTACAAGCCATGACTTATCTAGTAGGTAATCTGTTGCTGGACATTTCAAAGGTCGCCAGACATAAAGGACGAGTTGAATTCTCGATGGCTCGAGCAGGGGAACACGCAGATAAATTCAAAAAAGAATTTAGGGAGAAGGTGCCAAATGACACAGATTAAAGATGGAGACAAATAGCATGGGCGATACTGGCGAAGCATTCGAGGCATACAATGAAGTGAAGCGTAAAGAGCGAGAAGAAAAGGAACCTGATCGTGTTAAGTACGCTCTTAATGAGTTAAACAAAATTCATGCCCAGCATATATTTAAAAATGACCATATCCAAATAATGCTTGTAGATGGGATTGTTGAATTTTGGCCGTTTACAGGATGGTATTGCGGGAGGCGGCCACTAGGGAATATTAAAGGTCGTGGGATTGCAAATTTAATTAGGGTAATCAAAGAAAAATTATGATAGCCCAAAGGGAGAAGAAAAATGACCCCAGCTCGTAAATTCTTTATATCAGCAATAGTCTTAGGCGCAAAAATCGGTTTTTTTGTTTGTTTGGCGTTGGTGTTGGTGTGTTCCCCGGCCTTTGCCTACAGCCCCAAACCCTGCCATATCTCCATGCAAGCGCAAAAGAGAGAAGAACCAGAGTACGCCGCTTTCAGCACTAAAGAGGCCGCAGAGTTTTTCGCCGCCGCAAGCAAAGGAAAACTACTCCCTAAAACAGATAAGAGGTTTTGGGTAGTTGAATACCGTCCGTTGATGGTAGAGACGGATTTTGAGAGGGATTGTAGATGAGGGTACTGGTAATTTATTGGATAGTAATATTTTTAATATTTCTTGCGTTTTCATTTTTTATAAAGGATTTTAAATTCCCCCCGATTCAACTGCCTCGGTCAGCACAACATAATACTTTAGGGGAACTTCCAGTGGTTGAGGTCATGGATGATGGAGATTATTATGAAAGGGATGGAGAGGAAAATTTTTCTTGTTATGAACGGTGGGTAGAAAGAATTACCGAGGTTTGTAGAAATAAGGAATCAATCATAGAAAGAAGGAGTTGTATAGAGGCATCCGAAGATGTGCTAAAGAATCTTATTGATTGCACCCCTAGATGCCAAGATTTATCTAAGATTGGGAGCTTTTGGACGTGTTGGCATGAAAAGAATGGTGGTGGATTAATATGGAAATAATATTGTCATATTTAAAGATGTTTCTAATCAGCCTCGCTACAGGATTTGGGCTAGGTTTTGGATTCTGGTCAGCGCATTTATTCTGTAAAAAATTAACTCGCAAGGGATTGTAATTAAGGATGGGGAATGAAATGGAAATTCTAATTGAACACATGGCCAAGGCTGGATATGAGAGGCATTTTGAAGACAGTTGGGACAATGTACGGGAATTTAACATTGAAGGTGACCTGTGGCGAGATATAGCTCGTGAAATGTTGTCAACCGTTAAGAAACACGGTCATTATAAGGAGTGAGGAGCCTATGAGCGAAGTTAAGAGTTGTCCGTTTTGCGGAAGCAAGAAAATAAGGTCTGACTTAGAGGCCCCAAGTCCTTATGGAACGAGTTCGCATTGTTCAAATTATGTTTTTTGCCGTAATTGTGGCATGGGGGTAGACTTTTCCCGTGGTGCTGGGGATTATAAAATTCAAGGAGCTAGGGAATTATGGAACACCCGCACGCCCGACGTTGATACGCTTAGTCTTCAGAGGATTGAAGAAGTGATTGACGCATATAAAGTCGATGAGGTTATGACGATTGACATTAAAACGGTTTCGGACATTAAGGAGTTTTTTAATCAGCACCTTGAAACATTGAAGCAGGCACTTAAAAATTACAAGCGAGGTGTTGAATGACGGCAGGGTTAAGCATTAAGGCCGACTATGATAAAGGAGTCATAAGCATAAAGAGTGAAAGAATTGATGGGGAAATTCCATTGAAAGATTTTTGTAAGCTAACTTTAAGGCATCTGGAATCGGGGCGAACAATGACTTCTTTATGTCAGGAATATTTAAGAAATCAGGCACTTAAAAACGTAAAGTGAGGCTATAAAAGTAAGTGCCAAGCAACATCCAAATATATAACCGTGACTGCATGGAAGCCATGAGAGAGATGCCGGACAAGGCGTTTGACTTGGCGATTGTGGACCCGCCGTATGGGATTGTTTCACAACAGAAGCGTGGCATTGGAAGCCGTATCGACCCTACAGGCAAGATGAATAATTGGAACTATATTAAGCCAAACAAAGAATACTTTGATGAGCTTTTCAAGGTTAGTAAAGAAGCGATTATATGGGGCGCAAACAATTTTACTCTTCCTGAATCCGAATATTTCATTGTTTGGGATAAACATCAAACCGTTGTTAATTTTGCAAGCGCAGAATATGCGTGGACAAACCATAAAATGCCAGCAAAAGTTTTTAGGTATTCAGTACATCAAATGATGAATGACCAGAAAAAAATTCATCCAACGCAGAAGCCAGAAGCATTATACCGCTGGTTATTACATAATTACGCCCCCCCCGGCGCCAAAATTCTGGACACACATTTGGGCTCGGGATCCATAGCAATCGCCTGTTACGACATGGGCTTTGATTTAACGGCGTATGAGATCGACAAGGGCTATTTTGAAGCGGCCGCAAAAAGAATAGAAAACCATAAACGCCAATTCACGTTTATTTAAAACTCAACAAAAGGGGTAGGGGGATGGAGTACAAATTGAAATCCTGCGGATATGTTCTTGTTTGCGATAAATGCAACACTCCCCTTCATCGCAATAAACATAAAAAATGGCCTATTTTTAGCTGTAAAAAATGTCGAAAAAGGAAGGATTCTTACAAATTTAAATGGTTTTCTGAATAATTCAACCAAACAGGTAAAGGAGAGTGGGTATGGATGAGGAAATAAGTTATGAAGACGCAAAGGCAGCAAAAGAAACTCTTCTCAAATATGTGGAGCAAAGGATTGATAGTTATGATCCTGACCCAGATGTGCTCCCGTTGAAAATGGCGAGAGCAGAATGTTTAGTATTTATTGCGCTTAGTCAGGATGATTTTTTGGATTAGGCAAATAACCAAAAGCAAAGGGGGAGTGGGCATGATGGCAATGGATTCAGTCCCAATAGAAGAGATTTATGAGAAATTTAAACACTTCGATGCGCTATTTTGTGACCCCTTGGTTACTGATAGAGACACTTTGCCGGAATCAGCGCAATATGAAATGTGGGTGGCAATTAAAAAAAGTTTAGGCAAATAACCCTTGGGGCGTGACGGACAGTGATCCGTTTAGAAGTGGTTGGAAAAATCCTGATAACCGTACGAGGCTCGCACATTGAAAGCAATGACTACGGTTAACACCCAATGTGCCTGCAGGTCAATCCCTGCCGCCCCAAGGAAAATATACCCCCGAGTTCGGCTTAGCCGATAAACCTGCTCGAGTAAGCTAATGCTTGCCTCAGATAAGGAGCGGGGCGGAACACCCGCTCGACTTGGGGTTAAAAAAAGTGAGGATAAAATGGCAGAAATCAGAATTGGAAGTTGTTCGCTTTGTGGAGGTGATGTAGTTGGTTGGGTTGGGGCCTGGTTTTCTACTAATCCTCCTCCACCAGCAAAATGTTCTAATTGCGGAGCGGGACGAGCTGCTGATGTTATCCACATGACTCCTAAACATAGGGAGCAGCCATGACCCTAGAGGAAAGAGCGGCCATCTTCTTAATGAAAAACCCAGAGCCGGGGATGCAGGTAAAAATCCTGCCCCAAGCCTTAAAGATATAGAAAAGGTCAAAATCTTATAGAAAGCGTATATAAGGGTCTGTGGTGGGGTGGTGCCCGAACTAGAAGCACTGCGAAGCGGGGCGGTAGGTTGTGAGTAGGCGTAACAGAAGCGAAAGCGGAAATCCTACCTAGTTGCATACCAATGCCCACAGGCCAGAAGATATGGCGGCATAGTTTAAGCGCAGAAAGCAAAAACGCCCTGATGGTACCTAATGGGAGATTCGGGTTGGAGTCCCGATGCCGTCGCCAAAAATAGAAAGGAACTGATGGAATATGGATGACGTTATTATGCAAATATTTTCGTTTATAGGAATGACTGTGGTTGTGATTTTAGCAATTTTTGGGTTTGTTACCATTATCTGTAGAATTCAATGATCGCCGGAAGAGAAAGGCGGGGGAAATGAGTTTAAAAGCAACGCAGGCTTATAGAAAGACGCCGAAAGGGTTAGCGACTAATTTATACAATAAGATAAAAGAACGTTCAGCTATGCGTGGGTGGGTAGTACCATTTTCGCTTGCTGCGTTTCAGCAATGGTTTATGCAACAAGATGATCTCAAATACTTAATGTTTGCTTGGCGTAAAAATAATTATAAATCTCCTTGGCGACCTTCTGTTGATCGAATTGATTGTAAAAAGCCATATTCATTTTCAAATATGCGTCTTATAACTTGGATGGCCAATAGGGAGAAGGGTGATTTTGAAAACTCCCAAGTAACAACTGAGGTTATTCAGCTTAGCATGAGTGGGAAGATAATTTCTGTTTACAGCTCTATAAAAGAAGCTGTTAAGGAAACAGGGTGCCATCAAGGACTTATATCTGCCTGTTGTCAAGGGAAGAGAAATAATACAAGTGGGTTTAAATGGAGATATGGAAGGACATTTAGAAAGAAGCCAGAATCTATCGCAAATCAGTACGAGCATCCGCACTTATTGGAGGGGAAATGAAACCTACGATCATAAATCAATTTAAACTTCAGTGGCACGTCCTGCGGAATATGTTTAACCTCAAGAAATCTTGCCGAGAAGAAAGACATTACACAGCTAAATCGTGGCCGTTTGCTGATGAGATTTGGTGTACGTGTGGCTATGGAAGGAGTTAAAGAAATGATCTTACCACTTGAAAAACAGGTCTGTTCGCTTGAATCGGCGAAACGACTCAAGAAGCTTGGGTTTAAACAGGAGAGTTTGTTCTACTGGTGTAAGTATAAATTAGTTAGAGGCATATACGTAGAAGGGTTTGACGAGCCTAAAAAAGGATGGCGACTTCAGCTTGGAAATAAAGAAGGGTTTCGAGATTGTTTTTCTGAAGTAGTTTCTGCTTACACCGTCGCAGAGCTAGGGGAGATGTTGCCAGCGAAATACTATACACAAAAGCGTGGAGATCATATAAATGATGTTATGCCCTGGGGTACTCAAAGTTTGGTGTCTGGTGGTGACGGGTCATTTGAAGAATCGGAACATAGCAGTTATTGCGGAACGTGGTCAGAAACGGAGGCCGAGGCCAGAGCAAAAATGTTGATATTTCTCGCCGAAAACAACCTGATTAAGCCGGAGGGGTTATGAGTTTAATAAGTGATATTGTCCACGACACAATTTTAGAATATAACAGAGCTAAAATCGGAGATGTTAGCGGGAGGAAAGAACCTCCACCAAGCAATGTCTTCAGTTTGTCTGAAGTCTTAGGGATTGGAAGAGACATTGTTAGAAGGATAGAAGGGAAATTAGCAGATAAATATTTGCAGGAGGACTCATGACCCGAGAAGAAATGGTTGAGGAGTTGGCTGATAAAATTGTGGCCCACAAAAAGAAACTTGGAATAACCGATGGCGGGCTAATGACCCATGAAATTGCTGAAATCGTTATCGACGCAGGCTACGTCAAAGACCCGAGGTTGGCGGTCTTGTGGCCGGAGAAAAAGGAGCTTCCCAATAAGCCTATCTTGATGCACACGGAAGAATATTTTCTTGGATATAATTTAGCCATAGACGCCTGCAAGAAAGCCGTTGAAGAAGCCGAGATGGTGAGGGTGTTGAGCAAGGAAGCTTTCAAAATGACGGAATTTGAAATTGCTTGCGCTGGATTTGTTGAGGACTGTATTTCAGATGATAAAACTTGGGGGAAGCAACCAGATAGCCTATGGAAAAAAAGATTCATGGATTTTCGCATCCGTTTAATTGAGATTGGAATAATTTGATTCGTGGAGGGATTATAAGCAAGGAAGATAAGGAAGCTGGGATAGATGGGGGTGAGAATGAAAAACGAAGTTGAATTGTTGAAGCCTTGTCCGTTTTGTGGGAATCGGAGTGTTTATATTTCCGTTTACCCAGCCTACTTCGTTAATTGCACAACGTGTAAAGGCTGTGGGCCATTAAAGAGTGTCAAAAAGCGAGCGGTTGAACTCTGGAACACTCGAGCAATGCCGGAGTTGGTGGAGTTGGATGAAGAGAGATTAGAGCGATTTATTGAGTCATTCGTTAGTAGGAATAATGAAGATTTTAATAGTCAGAATTTACTTAAAATTGTTAAGGAAAATCATAAAAATCTTATTAAGGCCATTTGCCAGAAATTCGGCCAACGCCCTGTGCCTAGTGTTGAGGATTTATACAACGTAATCTTAGATGTCCAGGAACAACTGGAAGCCACTGGCCGGAGCATAAATCTGTTGCAATCTGATCGGCGACTTATAGCAGAAGCCATCCACGCCATGCTCAAGGGGGAGAAATGAAATTGAAATCAAATGCGCATCTTAACTGGCTCTTGAAAAATCAAATCGCAAGGGATGACATTCCCAAAGAATGTATCCCTGCGGTTAAAAATTTTATTTTGAAAAATTGGGATGATCAGAGCAACAATTTCTGGCAAAAATTGCAAATGTTTAATCCTGCTGTTTCGGTGCTGAAAAAGAAATCTATTTTAAGAACCAAAGAGTGGTGGTTGAAGGTGTTCCCAGCGGAAGAAGTTATAGCATAAATCCACTATAACCGGCTATAACTGTTTATAAGTTAAATTTGCCGGGATTGGTCAAAGTCAAAATAATGGAGGCTTAATATGTATGAAGTTTATGAGTCAATCCAAGCTCTATTCCACCAACTAGAGAAACTCGAAGCAAGAATTGAGAAAATCGAGGCATATATCTTTAAGATCGAAAAATCTAATGCCAGCGGAGAAGACTTAGATTCTCGAAGAAAAAAAGCTATGGTGGAGGTTAGAAAAAGATACTTGGAGATTTATGGGCATGGCGGGGGGACTACTTTATTATGAAACTTCAAATCTAGTCTTCATTGGTATTTTTACAGGGTTTTAAGTGGGGCGGCTAGAGTGGAAGGAGGATTTTAACGAGAAATTTTTGAAAAAATAACAGAGGCAAAATTTAATAAATAATTAAATAAAAGGAGTCAATATGGGAAACCAAATCGCAGAAGAATTCACACCTTACGTTAAAGAAATGCCCCCGCACATAAGGGATATCCAAGGGAGGACTTCGGTTAAGTACGTTAAGCTTGCCAATGCGCTTGAATTATTGGATTCAAGCAAGGCTTTAGGGTTTTCTTTGCCAGAGTTCCAGACAATATTCTCAAAGTCAATGATCTCTGCAAAGGCTGCCATAAAGAAGGCTTGTAACGCAAAAAAGATCAAAGTCAAAATCGTTCAGGACGGGGACACTGTCTGGGTTAGTGCCAATAAGGCATGATTGCTTATATGTCCTGATAACAGAGCTGTAAAGGAGAAAAATGAAAGATGGTGTTAGTTTTGAGAAATTGTCTGCTTGGGTTGCATTTGTTCTTCTGGTTTGCATTATTGCCGAAGTCTTAATGATGCCGGTAGGATTTCGCATGGAAATTTACCCTAAAATCCAGAAGCTAGTTGCTGACCATGAAAAATTAGCGGCCGCCTTTGAAAAGCACAAATCAGATGGGAGTAATATAAAATCCTGTCAATGCCGTGTGGTTAAAAAGCCAAAACAGAATTGGAAGCCCTGAGTAAGTGGAGATTAACCAATTTTAAAAAGGAGGGATAATGCTTGGAAAAGTTGTTTATTCGTTTGAGCGTGCTGCAGCGGAGATTGGTCGATCAATGCGGCAGTTAAAAAGGCTAGAGAAAACAAAGAAAATCCCTCCGTTCCCGCGTGACCCAAGCGGAAAGCGATATGCGGATGATGTGTTTCTAAAAAAGATAAAGTCGATGATCCCTAAATGGCACGATAAGAAAACTGGAATTATCTTAAAATAAATTGTAATCACAATCCGCTAGTGCTATATATAGAGGTAGTTAGGAGGATTAAAAAAATGAACGAAATCAAAAAATATTTGAGCGAGATTGGCAAACGAGGCGGAGCGGCAGGCCGTGGATCAAAAAAAATACGCGGCACTGCAGAATATTACGCAGATCTAGGACGGGCCGGGGCAAAAAGCCGTGCCAAAAAAAACTTAAAAAAATCCCTTTACAACGCAACCGGCTAGTGTTATATTATTAGTGTAGTTAGATAGCAATCCAGCTATCAGGGAGCCGACCCAGACGGTAACGGAACACCGAGAGGAGCAAAAAATGGCCAACCAAACACAACCCACCAAATATTATCAACCCAACAGAGACGACCACAAATACACCGGGGCTGAGATAGTATCAATTATCGGCAGTGTAGGGCTAGATAGGCTCCACGGCACAAACTGCGAGCCTACCAATCGGCTACTCCCTGATTGTGATGATCGATGCGAGTGGTCTGCATTGATAGAGGCTACAGGTCCAGACGGGGACAATCTATTAATATCGGCAATCTATTACACTACACCCGACGATGATCAGATTGTTGAGGATAACGGCGGGGATTGGGGCGGTATTAATTGGGTTGTAGATCACTACACTATATTAACTCGATAACGTGCGCCGAAACGCCCTGCGGGGCGTCCCGTTGGACTGATCGCCAACGGCTGACGAGGCAGATCAACTCGAGCGGGCCCGGACGATGCCTGGAAAATGAGGAAATTAATGCCTAACCTCACCCCTCAATTAATATTCACCCTCGCTCTCCAATGGGCGGGATCGCAACAGGAAATTAATCAGTACGAACGAGATCAGGCCAAATTGATCGTTTATGAGCCTACCGGGGACGGGTACTATTTTATCTACGGTCACTCCCCGGCAAAATGGTACTACAAATCAGACCCAACGGCAGACCATTTTTGCAACACCGATTTGGATTCCGTACGGGCGGCGATTGACTCTGGCGCCCGTGTGCAGTTAGTCGGGGCACGTGGAAAATCATTTGGGCTCTGGCGCACATGGGAGGATTTTAACCGGGAGGTGTTAGCGTGAGCAAACTAAAACTAGAGTTCCGCGGGCGATGTCCGTCGTGCCAAAATGAGCGCAGTATTGTCACCGCCTACGTTGAGGATAATGCCCCGAGCATGAATGCGCTGGAGACCGCAATAGACAAACAAGGCGGATTTGACGCCCACTGCCCTAAATGTGATGTTATCGAGGAGATTGCTTTTTTTGCCAATAACGAGCAAACCGAACCGTGGCAAAACGCAGTTGATTACGAGCGGGACAATGGCCCGGATGCTGGCCCTCTACCGCCGAAACCGTGGTGATTAATCAGTGTGAGTCGAAAAATTAAGCCGAGCTAACCACTCGGCTTTTTTATTTGTCCATTTTTGTCCAATTTTGTCATATTTACATTCAAGGAATTTTTGTTATGATCCTATTAAATCAATAGAAAATAACTGAAAAACGGTTGGGAATAGCTACTCATCCGTCAAGTTTTTGAGCCGACCCCTAGCGCTAGGCTATGGGTCGGCTTTTTTATTTCATGTCAAAAAAGAATCCCATGTCAGTTTACTCGGAATTCGACCGATTGGGGAAATCGGATAGCCCTAAAATTCAAGCATACTTCCAGGCATATGTTGCCGAAGGTTCCAGGTTATTCCGTAAAACTGTCGCAGAGCAATTGAGCAGGTTAAATGTGCCAACGCCCCAATAGACTCAGTTATATAGATTTAACAATATTTGCTGTCTTTATTTCTGCTGCTTTAGCGATTAATTCCTATCTGTTGCAAATAATTCAGGACATTGCGGCCAATTGGCCTAATTAATTTGATTGAAAGCTTTGTCGGTTATCTAGTTTTTGTTTCAGTTATTTGCTTATTGGCCCGATGGCCATTCTTGATTATTCCATTTGTAATCTTTTTGTATGTCCTAGCCACTGACATGAGGCAGGAAATTTCTAACTTTCGAAGAGTGCCAGGAAGCGGATATTTTGACGCCTATGGTAAGACCTGGCGCATCTACATTGATCGTAAAGACACCAATTTCTTTGCGATAGAAGAGGTTAAATGATTGCTGTAAAAGAAAAAAAGAAAACAGGACCAAAGGGGCCAAGTCGATACACCTTGGACTACGTAAATCAATTAGCTGATGAGCTTCTGACATACGCAGAGACCGACCATTTGCCTTTCCTAAAGAAGTTCGCCTTAATGAAAAGAATCCCACCTCAAGCATTTACAGACTCAAAGGAGTTCTCTGAAAATCAAAAATTCTCGGAAGCCCTAAAAATCGCAAAGGGTTGGAGCGAGCAGAAATTGTTTGAGGCTGGACTGAGAAAAGAAGTCGATAATTCAACCTGCATTTTTGGTCTCAAAAACATTGCCGGATGGCGAGACAAACAAGAAGTCGAACATTCCGGGAATATGACCTTTACGGATTTGCTTAGAAATGCAAACAATCACGCCGAAACAAAGCCAACAGCTAATAGGCTTAACTAGCGATCCCGTAAAGTTATCCCAATTGCTCTTTGGCAGTACATGGTGGCCTAAGCAGGAAGAAATAGTCAAGTCAGTCTGGGCTAATCCCAGAACGGCGGTTAAGTCCTGCAATTCGGGCGGTAAGTCAAGAATAGCCGCGGAGATTGTTCTTTTGTACTTGTTGTCCTTTAGGCCTTCGAGAGTTATCACAACGGCCCCGACATTTGTTCAGGTCGAAGAGATTTTGTGGAAAGAAATTGCATCTCTTTATCATCAATCAAAATTTCCGTTAGGCGGTCAGCTTAACAAGACGTCATTAGATTTAGGCGTGTACCAAGGCAAGCCCTGGGACGCAATGGGGATTTCGACCAATGAGGTCAACCGATTCCAAGGTTTTAAATCCCCACATTTGTTGGTTGTTTTGGATGAGGCGTTAGGCGTTGCCCCTGAGATATGGCAGGCAATGGAGGGTTTACAGCCTCACCGGATTTTAGCCATAGGTAACCCACTAGACCCAAACGGGGATTTTTATAATTGTTTTCATTCTCCCTTATGGCACAAGATCACAATTGATGGTGAGGAATGTGTTAGGTGGCAGCGAGAGCACGGGAAAATCCCCGGGTTAATTAGTCATGAATGGATTGAGGAGCGGGGAATAGAGTGGGGGAAAAAAAGCCCATTATACCTTGCGCGTGTACGCGGAGAGTTCCCAGAGGAAACAGCAGATACGCTAATCAGTCGGGCATGGGTTGAGCGGGCAAGGAAAGGACTGGATTTAGATGGTAAACCTCTTGAGGATGAAGACGAAGAGGAATCGGTAAAAATTATAGCCTGTGACGTAGCCTCTAAACATGGTGAATGCGAGACAGTAATTGAATATAGGTACGGTCATACGCTGAAGGAAATTAAAGGGCATTATAGGTTAGCCACCAATGAGACATCGGATATTCTGGCCTGGAAGTATTCGCAGACACAGGCCAATAATTTAGTGGTTGATTCGGATGGAATTGGTGAGGGTGTTGCGGATAACTTAATAGCTAAGCGAATTGGGGTCACAGAGTTCCACGGTGGCTATGGCGCCAAAGCAATTGATGACAATAAATTTAAAAACTTGCGTAGTCAGTTTTATTGGATTGTTGCCAAGAAGTTTGAAAAGGGCCTATACAACCTAAAGCATATCCCGGAGCGAGAGTACGAATTACTCAAGAATCAGCTTTGTTGCATTAAAGTTAAAGCCCCTGATGCGATGGGTCGGATTCAAATAGAGACGAAAGAAGACTTAATGGCGAGAGGCATTCGAAGCCCTGATTTTGCAGATGCGTTTGTTTATGGGGAGTATGGGTTCTGGTCAGCTAGGTTTAATGAGATCAAGGAACACAGGTGGAGATAATCACAACCTTAAAGAAAGGACGATCATAGACAATGCTTATTCATATATCCAAAGAAACTGCAATTAATCCCAAGTTTGTTACAGGCGTTCATGAATACGAGAAGAAAAATGAGGCTGGACAGTTTGAGCTTACAGTTGTGGTGTATGTGAGTGGTTCGGGTGCTTTTCAGTCTTCGTACTTATTTGAAGAGACTGTAAAAATGATTGAAAAAGGCGGTGCGTAATGGGTAGGACTGAACGTGGCCTCAAAGGAATGCAATACGAAAAGAAGCGTTTCACCGTTATGGGTGGAGGTTCTGACTTTAAAGTTGGTGGCGTGAGTGCTGAAGAATCAGAGCGGATTCAAAAGGAAAAAGAAGCGGAGTCCAAAAAGGTCAACCAAGACCTTGCGACCATAAGAAACGCCAAAGCAGGCAAGCGGGTCATTCCTTATGGTGATCGCATTCTGGTCAAGCGTAAGGTCATTGGGGAAAAGATTGGGGCTGGGATTTTGTATGCCCCTGAAACAGCATCAAGCCGTCCAATGGATATAGCAAAGATTATCTATGTCCCAGACAATAGCTTTGCTGATGAGCAGTTGATTAAAGAGGCAGATTCAATTATCGCGGCCTTAACGGAGAAATCCAAGTCAGGTGATTCCGAAGCATTAAAGGCATTATTGGAATTCAATATTTACTTAAAGATTAAGTGCCTTCAGCCCGGAGATGAAGTGATGATTGGGAAATATGTTGGGACAGACTTTATTGAAGGTGAAACCGGGCAAACTCTTACCTTGGTTCGTGGGGATGAAGTCATCGGAAAGGTTATTAGCCAATGATCGCAGAAGCCCCAAAGGAAGAGCCCAAATTGGTTGTTGAGGTCAAGTATGACCAGGGCAAGATGATTGTTAAATTCGGAAAAGTTTCATTGCCAATAATATCTCATGGGTTAAGGATTGCCAGCCTTGAGATAGACAATTGGATTTGTGCCAATACTCTCCCGTCAAAAGAGGAGTCAATTATCAAAATTCCTGAGAAGGTACTTAGCAAAATAAGGTAAAGATGGCAGAAGACTTCCAATCATTCCTTCAGAATCCTAACCAAGAAATTCCCCCTCCGTCTGATGAGGAAATCATCAAGGAAATCGATGCGGAGAATGAGAAGGATTATCTAAAGGAGATCAAGAAAAAGAATAAAGGGTATCTGATTAACCTCAGCCTTGAAGAGAGAAGGCGGATTGCTAGGTATGTTAAGGCCCGGCATGAGGAAGCATGGCCAAAACATAAGGAGCTTTGCGACAAGATAGATGAGTGGGATGAAGTCTATAGGATGGTTCGTAAAGAGGTTACAGGTACGGACGGAGAAGTCCCCAACTATAGAACGCCTATTTCTGCTGTTGCTTTAGAAGTTGTTCACGCCAATATCATGAATGTCTTTTTCTCCCCGAAGGACATTATGCGGGTAATCCCAACGGAAGAAGGAGACATCCCAAAGGTCAAAAAAGTAACGACTTTTGGCAATTGGTCTTTGAAAAATGAGATGGAGATTTTTGAGCGGTGTGATCGATTATTCCATAACTCTGAAAAGACTGGTGAATGTCCTTATATTGTCCATTGGGTCAAGGAATATGGTACGGAAATCAAGAGAGAAATTTTGATGAACCCGGCAAACCCGACCGAACCATTAGTTGATCCCGATACTCAAGAAGTTCTTTATCAGGAAATTGAGAAGCCTAAACTTTTATATAACGGCCCGCGGCTTGATGTGTTTTCTCGCAAAGATTACATCCAGGCTCCAAATGCCGTTATGGATCAGATTACCCCTTACGATATGCGAGTTGTGAGGTATTCATATGATCAATTTTTACGTAAGGAATTAGAAGGTAAATTTTATGAGGGGTCGATCAAGGAAATTTTAGATTGGGCCGGAGAAGGATCGCAGGAGTCGGAACAAGAGGACTATGAGGGCGATGTTATCCCGGTTGGGAAATATCAAAAGGAGTTTATTGAGTTCCACGGGCGGTTAAGAATAAATGCGATTAAGGATGGCAAGGAAGGTGAGATTGAGAAGACCCAAGAGCTAGAGGATGAGTTTATAGCTTTGGTAAATCTTGAAGATGAGATTACTTGTTCTGTCCGTAAGAATAAGTTTCCGCTCAAGATGCGCCCTATTGGAGTTGATTATTTCATTCCTGACGATGAAGGCCGTAAGTCTGCCAGGGGGATTATTGAGTCAATGGAAGGTATTCAGACCTCCTATGACAATTTATTTAATCAATATTTATTTGGAGTGGTTCAGTCCAATAACCCCATTGGCTTCTTTTCTCCAACAGGGAATCAAAGAGATCAAGAGGTTAAAATCAAGAACGGGTATTTGTACCCATCCTCTGATCCAAATAGCGTTAAGTTCTTTCAGTTCCCTCAGCCCAATGAATCAATGCGGATTATCATGGAACTGGTAAGCCAATGGGCACAATTGTTATTTGGTATTTCTGATTACGCCGCTGGTGTTGAAAGCAAGATTGACCCGTCTGCCCCGGCAAGAAAGGCGGCCATTGTTGTTGAGCAAGGTAATGTCCGCCTTAACATGATCATTAAGCGAAAGAATAATACGCTTAGAGACATTTTTAAAAGGTGGTTTTTGCTTTACAAAGAGAATATGCCAAAGAATAAGTTTATGCGGATTACGGGGGATACTAAAGACAATCCTTGGCGTTTTGAGAATGTGTCTATTCAGGACTTTCAACTTAACTCTATCCCTGACTTTGAGTTGACGGGGAATGTCCTTAATTCCAACAAAGAGTTAGAGGCCAATAAGAAGATCGCCATTTATCAGCTACTCATAGCTAACCCGTTGTTTAATCCGGCGACGGCTCAAGGACTTCAGGCGTTACATTCATTGACGAAATGGCTGATTGATGGATTGGATGATTCTGGGCTGTCAAGGTTCTTGCCACCTGCCGATGGCGAAGTTGTTCATACCCCAGAAGAGGAAAATGCGCGATTCTTGCAGGGTGATCCGGGCGAGCCGACACAAGGTGAAGACCACGTTTATCATATTAAAATTCATCAAGGAATGTTGGTTGATCCATCTGTCCCGGATGAAATCAAGCAGAAATTGGTTGCTCCGCACATCCAGGCAACAATCAAAATGATGCAAGATGAGATTACTCAGCAAATGGTTTTAGCTCAAATAGAGCCACAAGGAGGTTCTAATGCCCCAGGGGCAGCTTTTGGAGGAGAAGGACGCACTCAACCGCAATCAACGCCTGACGATATTTTTTCGCGAGAACCCGCAGGTATGGCGTGATCTATGCGAAGAATTTCAAATGTGCTTGGATAATGCCGTTCATTCACTAAAGCAAATAGGCTGTGAAAAGCGGGATTTTTACGCTGGTAAATGTTCTGGGATTGAAGAGATTATGAGGGTCCATAAGGAGTTCGTCCAAAATGACCATTGATCTTGGATTAGTTGCGTCTGACGACCTAATTGAAGAGTATTTCAAGCGTAATGATTGTGTGGTGTTGTTGAGCATGAAGATTTTGAGTAACCAGAGCTACACTATTTTTAAAAAATTCAAAGGGGACCGCTATGTAGCACAGGGAATGTGCGAGCGGATGGTTTACAAATTAAATCATGAAATTGACAAATGCGAGGAGCACATTGATAGTGAGGACATATAATGTCTGGAATTAATGAAAAATCTTTGGAGTGGTACGTTGAAGCGTTTAAGCATGAAGTCAAGCGGTTCATGGGAGACCAGTTTGTTGGGAACGTTGAGTTCCAGATTAATATAAAGCACGGCGATATTACCAATATGAATGTTGGGTTGAATAAGTCGTTGCGAATGCCAGTTAAAGTTTAAGTAGTTTAAAAGGCAGCTTAAAAACTAAGCCCTCAAATCGAAGGAAGACCTTCGGTTTGGGGGCTTTTTTATTGGAGGAGATATGCCTAATTCAATGCCGATGCGAAGCAAGATGCTTTATGGCAAAAAACCAAAACTAGGAATGGAGGGGATGATGAAAGCTTCAAAAAAGCCCATCAAGAAAACTAAAAAGAAATAAGGAGGCTTATATGAGCGGTGGCGGTTCTAAAAAGTCAAGACGTCGGAAAAAGCGTTATTAATTTCTGATGGAAAAATAAGGAGAGTTAAATGGTAGACACATTAGACCCAAAACAGGTCATGGACCCGGAGATAGAGAAAAAAGATGATGCTCGCTTTAAAGAGTTAAAGGGAAAGACGGATTTGTCCGATGATGAGAAAAAGGAGCTTGGCGAGATCAAAGAGCGCCATAGCTTTAGAGTCCAAAAGCGTATAGATAAATACGCCCATGATGCAAAGGCGGCATTGGAAAAGGCCGAAGCAGCGGAAAAGCGGGCCAAGGAAGCTGAAGAAAGGGCTAAGCGGCTAGAATTAGACCGTAAACCTGAAAGAGTTGTTGTCCGCCAAGAGACTATCAAGATCGGTGATGAAAGTTACTATACCGATGAAGCATTGATGGCAATGGTTGAGAATGAAGAGCTATCTGAGGCCGAAGCCTACAAGCATCAAAGAAAGCGTGATAAGGCAGAACTTAAGTGGGAGATCATTCAAGAGCGGGATTTAGAGTCCAAGAAGTTGGAAGAATCCAGGATTCGCAAGGAGGATTCTGAGGCAGTTTTAAGAGAGTATCCTCATTTTGATAAAGGACACCCGGACTTTAACCCGGAGGACCCCTTATATAAAGAGGCTTCCCGCATTTTCCGAAATGGTTACGCCTCCAATCCTCAAGGATTGTCATTGGCTCTTAAAGATGCCAAGAAGATTCTAAGGATGGACGATAAAAAGCCCGACTTATCTGAGGACTTGAATCTTGATCATTCCGGGGTGTCTCATTCCCGTGGGCCAAGGACTAAAGAGGTTACACTCTCAGATTATGAGCAGGATCAAGCAGTTAGGCAATGGACAAACATTGTGAATCCTAAAACACAAAAGCCCTACAGCGAGGCGGAAGCAATCGAGAAGGCTAAAAAAGCCAAAGAATTACGCATGGCAGGGAGGAGTAGATAATGCCTAGAGGACGAAAGAGAACATCTGAAGAATTATCTTCGATGACGAATGTTCAAAATATAGAAGGCACTGGCTTTGAAGACAACGTTGGGCTTTTGGATGCTCCAACCGACTCTCCCAAAAATAGTGATTATACCCTTGAAATTGTTAAGGACTATACCGGGGCTGTTGATACTTTTTATTTGAATAAAACTGACCCAAATTATCAATATCGATTTTTGAGGAATGAGCATAAGAACTTGTCTGAAAAGACAGGAAATTTGCTTCTTCAAAAAGGCGGATGGCAGTTGTGCCCTAAACAACACTTGTTAAGAACTGGCATAGTAAAGAGCGAGAAAGAGCTTGATGGCGACGGTCTGTATAGACGCGGGGATACAGTCTTAGCCTTTATGCCAAAAGACCTCTACAAAGAAAAAGAGGCAGATAAGAGCAGAAAAGCTCGCGAGCCAATGGACGCCATTCGGAGATTGCTTAAAAAAGGTAATCCCGGAATTGGTGGGAAGGACATTCATAAGAGTATGAAGGGAATTCAAACAGGTAAATCCTTAGGGATGACTTCGGACAACGAAGAAGATGAATAGTCCTTAAGGTAAGGTAAGGGTAAGTCTAAAAGAGACCCCTGAATTGAATCACTCAGTTTAAGTGATTTGGTTCCGGGGTTTATTTTTTCAAAGGAGGATTAAATGCCTAATCGTGATACCCCAATGGGATTTCGCCCAGCTCAAGGAGTTGGAGCTAAGCACTTTATTGTGCGATTCCCTGTTGATTCAGGTAACGGCACTGCTGTTTTTGTTGGTGACGTTATGGATTTAAATGCTCAAGGTTCGGTTCGCCCTGCGGCCGCTGACGCAGGTGTCTCTGCTGCTGGTGTTTGTGTTGGTCTTTATGACAGCAATGGGATTCCAGTAGGACATCCATCGAGTTCAGTAGCGACTAAGTATCTGGGTGCGTCAACTGCTGGTTACGCTGATGTTGCGTTGGCGCTGCCCGGGGCAATTTTCATCGCTCAAGCTCAAACTGGCCAAACGCCTGCTTCTGAGGATATTGCCGAGACGACAGATCATGTTGCTGGCGCTGGTGATACAACGACAGCACGCAGTAGACA
>Ga0196964_10000168_pt1 | contig 45516 bp, 77 predicted proteins | sample S1_10metaG_FD_148615 | JGI IMG/M metagenome (GOLD analysis project Ga0196964, IMG submission 148615) | Soil microbial communities from Anza Borrego desert, Southern California, United States - S1_10 | ecosystem: Environmental > Terrestrial > Soil > Desert | place: USA: California | collected...
GGTGTAGGGCGCCGACCGGCCGCGCTGAGCTTCGCCTCCCACTCGGCAAGCTTGCGCCATGAGCGGTACTTGGCCGAACTAATGCGCCGCCCCTCAGCCACCGTGGTGTTGTGGTTGCTGGTAGGCGGGTAGCTGATGGTGAGGTGGATGGCAGTCACGCCCGCCTCCGGTCGAAGACGGGCGTGTCCACCTGATCAAGAAAGCGCTGGCGAGCATCCGGGCCGGCTCGGTTCCACGCGCTCATAAGCGCCGCTAGCTGCCTCTCTACGGCCTCCGCGTCATTGAGGGGGTCGGGCGCTGGGGAAACAGGGCGCAGACCCCGCGATGCGATTTCGGACAGTTTGGCGCGCTGTTCGTCGCGGGGGGTGGCGGCCAGTTCGTCGAGAACGACGCCCTTATCGAGCGCTGTGCCAGTGACTTCCGCTAGCAGCCCTGCATCAATGCACTTCGCGCGCCGGAGGTCCCGGCGAACCGTCCGCTCATCAACGCCAAGTTCATTCGCAGCTCGACGAGCATAAGACGTCTTTTCGGACAATTTGTCCGAATTCTTCGGATGGCCTCTACCGGCCAGTACGTCACCCCGCCGGATTAGGATGGCCTCCCTCCGCGCGTGATGATCGGCCCGCTGGGCATCGGTGAGTTCAGTGCGGGCAAAATTCTCATCGATCTCCCAAAGCTCGGCGAGGTCATCGTCTTCATCGATCACGAAGCATTCCGCGGCATCATCCCCAAGCTGGCGCAGCGCCTCCAACCGGTGCGCGCCAGCAACAAGGATCATCCGAGTATCCGGGCCTTCCGCCCGGCTCATGACCGTGATCGGCGTCTGAAGACCAATCTCGCGGATAGAAGCCTTCAGCCGTTCAACGTGCTGAGGATCGACGGGGCGGCGATGAGCCCCCACCTCTATCCCATCCAACATGAGCCGGGCGGTACGCATGACTAGGCGCCCGCGACAGGGAAGTCTTCGGCGGCCGGGCCATACCGGCGCCACACGAGCTGGCCGACGCTGCGATTTTGCAGCACCGCGTTGAACGCCTTGATATAGAGCGCGGCTTGCTCGACGGCCGGGATGTTTTCACGCTTGGCGGTGTGGTCGATCAGCCGCTTGCGCAGACGGAACACCGCCGACTTGGGATCGGAGATGTTGAGACCCGTCTTCACGGCCGCGAGGAAGTCGTCCGCGACCTGTTCGTTGATGCGCCGACAGACGTAGTGGGAACCGCCCATGTAGCCGATGCTTGCCCGGAAGTCGGAGCTGAGCAGCGACGCTTGGTGTAGAGTGTCGCGAATGTTCGGATGCTGCTCCAGCGTCTTGAGCAGTTGCTCCATTGTCGGCCGGTTCTGGAAGTGACGGTCGCCGTCGTAGGCCCACACAAACTGCAAGGCGTGGGCCAGCGTATTGTAAGTTTTCTCGCCCATCATGGCGAGGACTTGGCCCGGCGTCCGCGCCGCACCCTGATCGACAGTGTGTCGGCTGTCCCGCTCGACGCCGAACGTCAAGTGCATGGGGATGGCCATGCCGCTTTCGATAACACCGTTCAGCCGATGCTGGCCGTCGTTCAACTGGCCGTCCGAAGAGATGATGATGGCTTCGCCGTTGAGCAGCCATTCGCCCCGAAGCATCGCTCGGGCATAGGCCTCCACCGACCGGCTATCGCCCTTCCATCTGAGCGGCCGATTGCCAGGATTCCGATCGAGCAGCCGTTGGGCGAGTTCGGGTGTGACCGTTGCGGTGACTGTGAATATTTCGTCCGCGCCGCGCTTCAGCCACGTGTCCAGGCGATTGATCGGACTGTTAGGGTGGCGCACGGGCGGCGCTCCAATAGTCGGCTCATGGTTGTCTGCAGGGGGGGATTCAGCTAACATGGGATCTCCTTGATTTGGGCGCGCACGCCCGCTAGCCCCGCCGCTCACAACGGCGGGGTTTCTCGTTGGCGCAGGAGCGCCGGATTTCCACGATAAGCGCCCCATTCCGCGCCAGGCTGCTGGGGCTTTCATCGGTTCACCCCCGCCAGCGCCCTATGGATCGCTTCCCGAAGCTCCTTGCGGGCTTTGGTTGCGACCTTGCGGACACCTGAGGCTGCTTGGGCCTTCAGGCGCTCTTGGTGCTGGAGTGCGGCGTGTTCGAAGAGGGTCATCGCGAGCCCTCATCGAAGCGACGGGGCTCTAGCGCAGCTCGTCCACCATGTTCAGCAGGGCGCTCGCCGCCTTGTTCGCCTGAAGGCCCAAGCCGCTCAGCAGGGCCAGGGGAAGCCACAGAAGCAACAGCAGCATGATCGCCGGCCATCTGAGCCACGCGGGCGATCTGGGCGTCGTATTCGGCGCGCTCACGGGACAGGCGCTCCCTTTCTGCACGGAGGAACGTATCAAGAGCCGTCTGGGTCATGATCTCAAGGATCGTGAGCCCGAGCCTGAAGCCGCCCCTCGGATGATGGAGTATCTTGTCTATCGTCGGCTGGCTGGCCTGGGCGTACAGGACGCCCCTCGCCTCGCCTGCCGTAAGGTCCCACTCATCCTGGATTGCGCAGAGGGTGTTCGTCCTCCAGCGGTTCCGAACGTATTTGGCCCAAGCGTTCTTCGTGCTCAGGCGCAATGAAGAATGCCGGATATTGTTGTCTGAGACTGTCACCGCGAGCCCCGTCATTGTCCCACCTCGTAGGAGGGACGGACGTGACGAACGCGATGCGTACTGAGTACCTGACGGCCGCCAGGAGATTGCGTGTCCTGGCGGTTCGTCGCCCCGATTGCGCGGGGTTCAAGAAGCTGGCGATTGCACTGGAAGAACGAGCGACAGCGGGTGTTGGAAGCGCCCGCGTCGTCCATTGATTGATGTAGAGGCCCCCCGAGCATGGCTGTCAGGGCTTCCACGGCCGCATGGAGGGGAAGATCCACAGGAAGGCGAGGCAGTTCATCCACCCGGCCATGTGAGAGCCAAAAGTGGAGCCGGTGAGGTGGTTGATGATGCCGCCGCAGAAGGCGACGGCCAGGATCGCGGCAAACCAGACGCCTACGCGGCCTGCGATGCGGAGCGTACGACCCCCCATCACCTTTCTCCCTGAGGCTCAGGTGACGCGAACGAGCGCAGGAGCTTGTCGGGACGCTTCGATCCACCACGGCCTGCTGAGGCCACGCTTCCCTTACGGCCGCCTTGCGCGACCTGATCCATCAGCTTGGGTGAGGCGAAGGGGGCCAGCTTCATGCGGCGAGCACCCGTGATACGGACACCTGATGGGCGATAACTTCGGGCAGCTCCGAACGCCTACCCTGGCGTGTGGCTATGTGCCGCACTGCCAAGCTTCGACGGCTTTTTGCCTTGTTTTCCTTACCCCTGGTTGCGTTGATTTTCGCGTCACAGGGGAACCGCGCGATGTTGACCGACCCAAAAACCGCCTCTGCTGCGTTACCGGAACCGACGACAGAGCTCCGGGGCGTGGCCGAACTGGCCGTAGAACTGATCCGGCTCAGTGGGTACGTGGATGCGCTCTGGGCGGAGATTCCGCCCGACCGACGAAAGAAGCTCCGCAAGCGCCTCGTCGATGGCCAGATCGCCGCCGTGGAGCGCATCGCAAGGCGCACCGATCGCCAATACGAGCTGCGGCGCCACATCGTGCTCCCCACCAGGGTCCCGACCCAGCAGCCCGCCGTGGAAGCCGCCAGACACCGCTTCAGGGCGTGGTGGGACTGGATCGCCCCCTTCCTGCAACGAGACGCCGAGCGGGAGTGAGCCGTGGGCCGGCGGAAGGAGTGTCGCCGCGACGTGAAGGAGCGGTTGGCGCTGATCGCAGGCGACATGGAGAGCGCGCTCGACGCGCCCATGCCGATCCGAGCGCTAGCCGTAGCGGTCCTGGTGCAGTCGAAGAACGCCGTCTTCGTCCGATGTATCAACTGCGGCGGCTGCCGAATGATGAGAGAGGCGGTCAATCTCTATCGCCCCTGGCTAGGATTACCTCAGCCCCCGCCTCCAGCCTCTCAAGGGTCTGGACAATCTTCGGGCGCCAGTCCTTAGCCCGCCATTCGATGAGCGTGGTGTATGGCACGCCCGACACGCGGGAGAACTCTGGGAGCGCCCCGTCCGCGGAGCCGACCTTTTGGATACGTTCGATGGCGCGTGCGACCTGAGACATGCCCGCCATTCTACGAACGTTCGTAGATTTTGCAAGTCTCCTTCCGCAACCTCGGAGTTACGGAGGATCGGAGATTGCGCCATCAAGAGGCATGGGCTCGGAAGTGTCACAGCGACGGAAAGCCGCCTTCATCGACTGGATGGAGGCGAACGATCTGAATGTGAACCGGGTCGCCAAAGCTACCGGCATTTCGGTCAACACTCTCTACAGCTACGTCAACGGTCCGACGCAGTTCCTGACCGTCGACAAAGAAGCGAAAATCGCCCGCACGTACGATCTGCCCGTTGAGGCGATCTTTGGGCCGGTCGAGATTACGCCGGACATCGAACCCAACTTCGTGCAGGCGTGGAGGGAGCATTATCACCTCACGCGTAAAGAGCTGGCGAAGCGGATTGGGTCGACCGAGGAGAACATTCGTCTCCTCGAAGAGGGGCAAAGTACTTTCTCTGCTAAGTGGCAGCGCCGGATCGCGGACGCGCTCAAGGTGGGGGCCGGCTACCTGCATCACCACCCCGACACGCTTACGAAAGACGTTCTCACCCTGATCGGCATTCCTGAAGAGCGCCAGGAGTTGGCCAGCCAGGTGATGGAAACGTTTCGGGTGGCGGGCTAAGGCACCACTCCTTGCGGCGCTTGGCCCCTAAAGCTTAGCCGTGCAAACCTCAGCCCCCACGATGGGGGAAGCTCATGAACAGGGTCGTAGTTGCTCTAGGCGGAATCGCAGCAGCGGCGGTCGTGGTGTTGGCTGTAGCCGGCAGTCGCGCGCCCTCGCAGGCCGCCGCTCCGGTGTCGCCGCCATCGCCGCAGGGCCGATACCAGATCGTATACAGCCCTCACGCCGCCCGAGACACGTTCTTGCTCGATACACAGACAGGCCGGGTGTGGGAGGTGGCGCGGTTCACATATCTGAACGGCGATCCCGCGATCTGGGACCTGATGGATCGCATCGATTCCGAAAGTGATCGGGCTGCGGTCAACGCGAAGTACGGCCCCAAGCCACCGGCCACCAAGCAATAGCCTTCAGCCATATTCGGTACGCCTGCGGCCGGCTTAGCTGACGCCCAAGGCCGCCTGGGCACGTCACTACCACGCATATTTTCTACGATAGTTCGTAGATTTCTGTTGTGATCTACGAAGGTTCGTATATGCTTCTCCCCATCACCGCCCACCCCGGCGATGGAGGAGAGAATGGGTCCCTGTACTTCCGAACGTGCGGCAGCCCTCCAAGCGGCCTGCCCCGCCGACGTCGAGCCATCTGCGGCTCACGAGCCCCAAGACAGCCTCGGCCTGAAGTGGGGGTCGCTGAAGTATTGGGACATCAAGACGCCCGCCGCCGTCGCCGCGCTGGAAGCTTACTTCAAGGCGGGAAAGCGGTCGCTCAGCGCCATGGCCCAGCGGGACAATGACGCTCAGAAGAAAGCCCTCTGCGACCTGATCGACGCCGTCGATTGCCCGATCTTCAACGACTGGTCGGGCGAGGAGATGAGCAAGGAAGCGGCGAAGGCGTACGTCCTGGAGTACCGCCGGTGAACGCCCTCCTCCCCCACCCTAGGGTTTCCGAGCCCAGCCCCCGCCACAGGCTTGCCGAGGCGTACAACGACGCCAAGGCCGACTTCTATGCCGCCACCTACGAGCGTCATGGGCCGTCGGAAGCGGTTGAAGCCGAAGCCTACAACGCCATCGAGGAGCTTGGGCAGACGGCGGATCGGATCGTCGAGCTGACCCGCGGCTTCTGGCGCAAGACGCGCAGGACGCCTGCCCACGTCCCGAACGGCCCGGAATGGTCGGTTTCCGAGGCTTCCGAGCGCATCGCCGAGGTTATCGCGGAAACCCTCACCGAGGAAGCCGCTGCGGTCCTGATGGCTGCTGTTCGTCGCGCCAGCCTGCATGGGGAGGCATGAGGATGGCCAAGAAAGCCGCCACCAAAGAACGTTTCGCCAGTCCGGCTGAAGCCCTGTTCGAAACCTGCGTCCGCGTCGAGCACATGATCTACGTCCCTTCGCTCACGGTGGACGAGGAGTCCTATTGCGACACCTTCTGCGAAGAGTTCGTTGAGGGCCTGCCCGAGCGCAAGGACGCGCCGATCTACCGGCAACTGCCGAAGCTGAAGCGCTTTGCGGAAGCCGACGAGGGGCCGGAACCCTGGATGGTCGCCGATGTTCTACGCGGCCTCCCAGGCTTCATCGTGCAGGCGGCGGCGCCATGCCGCTCCTACCTCAAAGACGGTAGTAACGGCTGGACGTGGAGTTGGGGCAACTACTGGACGGAATGGCTCTACGCTCCGACTGAGGCGGACATCGCGACCCGCTGCGTCGAATGGGCGGAATGGCGCGCTGAGCAAGATCGCGCCGCCTCCCTGAAGGCCGAAAAGTCCTCCCCCCCTCTCCATGGGGAGGGGTGATCGTGGGGGGAGAACGCAAACTGTCGCCATGGCCGGAAGCCGCTGAGGACGAGGTTCACCGCCTCACTGTGGCCCTGGCGGACGCGAACCGCGAGATCAAGCGGCTCAGCGCGCATGACGACTGGCGCCGGATCGCTCAGGGCTTCACGCCCGGCGGCTCCGAATATCAGACGCCGGCCGAGGTCGAGCGGTTCATGCGCCATTTCCGTGAGAGCGCGCATCGGGCGAAAGTCGACCGGGAGCTGGCCCGCCGGGCGATCCGAGACTGGATCGAATATCTGGACGTCGATAGCCCCGGAGACGTGGCTGACGAGGAGCGAATCCTTGCCGCCATGCGCGCCGCCCTCAAGCAGGAGGGCTAGGGAATGGCTGGGAAGCATACGCTCCGCCTTACGGACGACGAGCTGGCGACTGTCAAGGGCGGGGTCGGCGAGTTGCGCCGACAGGTCTTCGAAGGCTGGAAGGCCGCGCCGCTCGAAAGCGATGAGCGCCAGTTCTACCGCCGTCGGATGGATGAGTTCGACGCCCTCCTTGAGAAGATCGAGGGCGCTTTCATCGCTGACACGTCCCAAGACGCCGAACCCGACGAAGAGGACGAAGCCGACCCCCGCCCCTCTACGGATGGGGGGGAGTGATGGGGAAGGTCCTTCCGCTCCGCCCGAAGGCTGAGCCCGAGCGCGCACCGCCTGAAGCTCCCCTCGCCTACGTCTCTCCCCCGGCGAACGCAAAGGCCGCGTGGGACAGCCTCAAGACGAGCCTGGCGCAGGTGAACGGCGCCCTGTCGGGAAGCTTCACCACAGCCGGACGGCTTCATGAAGCCCAGGCCCACCTCGCCCGCATCGAGACCGAGGCCGCCAAGATCAGGGGGATGCTGTGACCGAGGAAGAAGCGAAGTCTGTCCGCACGGGCGACGTTGTCCAAGCTGAGCCTGGGGGCAACTGGAACGCCTGCCTAGTGATCGTCACTGAGGTGAGGTCATGGGGCGTTCAAGGCTTCACGCCGATCCCACCGGATGGGGGCCAAGCGTACATCCGACTGACATGGGACCAGATCGAGGCGACGGGCGGGAGGGCCGTCTTCATGCCTGCGCATGAGGGCCAAGATCAATGATCCGCCATTCACCAACTGGATCGCCTCCCTTCCTGCCTCTCCTTGGATTTGCATGGGGATGATGGGGCTTTGCTTCGCCTGTTACCTGGGGAGCTTCCTCTAATGGCTGACGATCATTCCTTCGAGATCGAGCCCCGGACGTTCATCGAGGTTGGCGATCCTCCGATCTTCACCGCGTCGAACGGCAAACTCTGGCGCCGCGGCGTCTACCTCGACCGGGAAATGGCCGAACGCCTGATCCCGCTGTTCGAAGAGCGCGCCGACATGCGCGACCTGGCTGAACAGCTCCGATCCGCAATCCGTGAGCTGGCCCGATGAACGACATGTTCGAACGCCTCGCCATGTTCGAAGCGAAGGTTGAGCCCGACCTGAACTCCGGCTGCCACCTGTGGTCGGGCTCTCAGAACAGGCAGGGCTACGGCAACTTCTGGCACGACGGCAAGTGCTGGAAAGCCCACCGCTTCGCGCACGTCGTCTGGAACGGGCCAATCCCCGACGGCTACGACGTCATGCACCTGTGCGACACACCCTCCTGTGTGAATCCGGCTCACCTTCGCGCCGCCACGACTGCCGAGAACATCCGCGACATGTGGGCGAAGGGCCGCGGTCCAAACCGCACGGGACAGGGAAACGGGCGGGCCAAGCTTACGCCCTTCGGGGTCGCCTACATCCGAGAAATGGCCGCGCTCGATTTCTCGACCGCCACGATTGCCAAGAAGTTCGAAATCAACCCCGCCACCGTTCGCCGCATCGTTCGCGGCGACTACGGCGGATGGAGGCAAGCATGACCTTCAGTCCAGAGCAGACCAAGGCGCTTCAGGCGCCGCTCGACGCCAAGCGGGTCGCCACTCGCAGCCAGTCGGGCCGGGAACTGTCGTACATCGAGGGGTGGTGGGCCATTTCCGAGGCCAACCGCATCTTCGGCTTCGACGGCTGGAACCGCGAGACGATTGACCTTCGACCCGTCGCCGACCCCCGCGAAGTCGATGGCAAGTGGCGCGTCGCCTACCTCGCCAAGGTGCGGATCACCGTTCGCGAGCGTGACGGCGTGATCGTGCGGGAGGGCTGCGGCTACGGGTCCGGCATCGACCGCGACCTGGGGACCGCCCACGAGAGCGCGCTCAAGGAGGCGGAGACGGACGCGATGAAGCGCGGCCTCATGACCTTCGGCAACCCGTTCGGCTTGGCCCTCTACGACAAGACGCAGGCGAACGTCTCGACGGTTCCTGCGCCCCCGCCTCGCAACGGCAACGGCCCGGCGCCCGAAGGCCACGACTTCTGGGGCTGTGATGGCCCCGGCATGACGGCTCATGCCGCCAAGGTCGCCAAGATGGACGTGCGGCACGAGGACATGCGGGCTGAGATCGGCCGGCTCTCCAGCGGCGCCGAGTGGCGGGCCTGGTGCAAAGCCAACGCCGAAGAGATCGCCAAGATGCCGAAGGCTTGGCGCGTGGTCCTGCGGCAGGAAGCCGAGGAGCAAGCAAGGGAACTCGGCATCGACCTCAATCAAAGAAGGGCAGCCTAAATGGCCGGCAGCGTCAACAAAGTCATCCTCGTCGGCTCGCTCGGCCGCGACCCTGAAATCCGCACGCTCAACAGCGGCGACCGCGTCTGCAACCTGCGCCTCGCCACTTCCGAAAGCTGGAAGGACAAAGGGTCCGGCGAGCGCAAGGAAAAGACCGAATGGCATCAGGTGGTGATCTTCAACGACGGGCTCGTGAAGATCGCGGAACAATACCTGCGCAAGGGCTCCAAGGTCTATCTGGAGGGCTCCCTTCAGACCCGCAAATGGACAGACCAAGCGGGCGCGGAGAAGTACAGCACCGAGATCGTCCTACAGAAGTTCCGTGGCGAACTGACGCTCCTGGACGCCCGCGAGCGTAGCGACGCCGAAGAGCCCGCGTCCCAGCGCATGTCCCGTGAGGGCCATGGCGGCTACCGGGACGACGATCCGAACTCGATCCCCTTTTAGGCAAGGAGGGCGCCCGGCGTGCCGAACAAGCCGCCGGGCGATTGCCACATGCTGCACATATCCGACGAGACGTGGACGAAGGCGATGGAAGTCCTGGCGAGCAAGCGCCATGCGACCGCCAAGCTGGCCTTCGAAAGCCTCACCCGCCAGCGCAAGGCGTTGATGGCCCGCCTTGAGCGGGAGTCGAACGCCAAGACCCAGCGCGAGCGGGAGACCTACGCCCTTTGCCACCCGCACATGGAGGCGTTGGACAGCCTGCTGAGCGCGGCGGAGGCCGAATACTACGAGGCCCGCGACGAACGGGACAGCGCCCAGACCATCATCAACACCTGGCAGACGCTGCGAGCCGACGCCCGAGCCGTGGAGCGGATGCGGTGAGCGTGGATATCAGCAAGATAAAGCCGGGCGATGAAGTGACGGTGCTGTTCACTGCTGGCGAGCCCTACCGTCAGCCGTTCATTGATCGCCAGGACCTCACCGTGACGTTCGGCGAAGGCTTGAACAAGGTGACGTTCTGCGTCCCCGCCTCCCTTGTCGTCTCCCACACGCCCCGCGCCCTGAAGGTCGGGGACGTCGTCCGTGTTCCTGCGCATAGCGATAGCGTGACGGGCGAAGTTCTCGCGGTGGACGGGCAAGAGTGCTGGGTCCGCTGGAGAAATGGCCGGCGCTCGACGTGGGGTGTGGACGTTGTTGAGCGGGTGCAATCTTGACCCCCTCCACTATCTCCAACTCCCCCCGAGAGAAGGTTGTCCCTGAGGAGCGGAAGAAGCTTTCCAGGCGAGCCGTCCCCGAATGGATCGGCGCCCATCCGGATGTAGCCATCCCGCGCAAGGTGAAGGCCCGCATCTGGGCTAGGTGCGATGGTCGCTGCGCCCTGTCAGGCCGGAAGATCCAGCCCGGCGACGCCTACGACTTCGACCACATCACCGCCCTGGCGAATGGGGGCGAGCATCGGGAATCCAACCTGCAGCTCGTCTGCCGGGAAGCCCACAAGGCCAAGACCCAAGCCGACCGGGCCGAACAGGCAAAGACCGAGCGTCTGCACGCCAAGCATAACGGCTACTTCCCGAAGTCGCCGACGCCGCTGCGGTCTCGCAACACCTTCAAGAAGCGGTGGCAGCCATGACGGCCTGTCCGTCCTGCCGTGGAAGCGGCCGACAGATCACCGAGGACAACTTCAGGCCATGCCCGACGTGTGGCGGCGAAGGCTCTTTGGAAGCGGCGATCAAGCGCCGGGCGACTGAGGCTTTCGGCATTCCGTTCGACGGCCAGGTCCGCCCTCGGCAAGCCAAGGGGAGGAAGTGATGGATAGGGCTCTATGTGGCGAGCCGTCCTCGGATGCTTCCGAGAGCGCACGTCCAGCCGTGAGCGTCGCTGATGTGCTGAATGCGGCGGCCGACCTGATCGAGCCGGAAGGGCGGTGGACGCAGGGCACCTGGGCGCGCAGCAGCGTTGGCGACACCGACCCCATCGACGATGCGATCTGCTGGTGCGCCTACGGAGCAATCTATCAGGTCTGCGGCCGGAAATGGACCCCGGAGGCCAATGCAGGGATGCGCCTGCTCTGCGGCGTCCTTCGTCTTGGCGCGACCGACCCCATGGGCAGCATCGGCCTCTGGAACGACAAGGAGGGTCGCACCCAAGCTGAAGTCGTCGCCGCACTTCGCGAAGCCGCGCGGCCAGCGGCTGGGCAATCCCCCTCCGGAAAGACCGAGGACGGCACGCGAACCCAAGGCGATTCCAATGCCTAACCCCGACATCAAGGCCCTTATCCAGCGGATTGAAAGGGAGGGGGCGAGCAGGGAGAATGAGTGCTCCCTGGCTGTCACCGCCGATGGCTTTTTCGTCTCTGGCGAAGATGGGTGGGGGCGGCCGAAATACGCCCGGCGCGACCCAGAGACCGGCGGCGTGATCGAACCCGGCCAGGCGCACGACATGCTCGTGCCCCGCTACCTCCACTCGCTCGACGCCGCCCTAGCATTCGTTGAGCGGGCCGCTCCGAACCTGTCCGTTGAGAACCTCGGTGAAATGTCGCCGGACTGCGGACCGCTCGCTGGTCACTGGTTGGCCCAGCTTCGGCCGCGCGTGCCCAGGCCGCGCATGACCGGCGCCATTACCCCGGAGAACCTCCTGTCCGTGCTCGACGGGTTCGAGCCCGTCAGCGCGCCCACACCCGCCCTCGCCCTGATCCTCGCCACTCTCCACGCCCTGGCTGCGGAGGCCCACCCCTCATGACCACTTCAACAGAAGCCATGCGCAATGCCGTGAAGGCGATGAAGGCGCTGCTCAGTATCGCAGAATCGGATGCGGCTTTCCAAGGCGCGCACCCTGCGCGTGATGCGGCGATCTACCGTGGGCAGCAATCTGTCGAGGCCCTTACCAAGGCGCTGGAGGAGGGGGAGAAGCCGCAGCGCATCCCCGTTGTCGCGACCTATGGCGAAGTCAGCAACGCGGCCATCAAGTGGTGCGGCGAGAAGGACCGCGAGACCTTCAGCAGCGACATCCAATATTTCCACAACAACTGGCCGTCGCTGCCCGGCCTATTCGCCTACGTCCAAGCCGAGATCGAGAAGCGGCCCGAGTTTGCCCTCCCCACCTCCCCAGCCGTAGGGGCGGGGTGGAGGCCGATGGAGACGGCGCCGCGACCGAAGGAGTGGGAACCTCAAGCTCCTGTCCTGCTGGCTTGGACTAGGCGCGACGGCCCGGCTTGCGTCGGCGAGGCGTACTGGCACCCGACGGACCCGGTTGACGGTGGCTGGTGGTGGGCGAACACCGGCCCCGGCGACTATCACGCTGACTGCATCGCCAACTGCATCACCGGCCACATCGTTGGCTGGCAGCCCCTCCCCGCCCCTCCCCCCAAGACAGAGGGAGGCAGGTAAATGTCGGACCGCAAGGAAACGATGACGCTCAACCTGTCGCCCGTCGAGATGCGGGCGGTAGAGGGAATGGCGGCCGACGCCGAGCTTTCGAAAACGGCTCTCATTCGTCAGGCCCTACGCGTCTACCAGCTCGTCACCAGCCGGATCAAAGCAGGCGAGACCCTGACGTTCAGTGGCGACAAGGAACGCGTCGCCCTGTTCGTCGGTCCCGGCTTCAACGCCCTCCAACCCCCTTCAGGAAAGGCCGGCTAGATGGCCAAGGTCGTCGGGCGCGATGAAGGCGCCGTGAAGCACATCACCTGCCGAGAGTGCGCCAGTCGCCTCGAATACACGCCCGGCGAGGTTCGCACCCTTTGGAGCGGCAAGGACTACAGCGGGGGCTCTGACGGAGCCAAGGGCTTCGACTGCCCGAACTGCGGCAAGCAAGTCATCACGGAGCGCTGGTAAGCCATGACCTCCCCCTCCCTTACGCTGAGAGAGCAGATCGAGCAGGCGGTTCGAGCGGCCGTGACACGCAGTCTGGCGGCCGAGTTAAATCCAGTGTTGGGACAAAAGCTGGAATACCGGCAGGCTGAGCGCAAGGCCGCACGGGAGGAAGCCACAGCTTCAATCCTCGCCCTCATCTCTCCCCCTGAAGGGGTAGGGTCGCTGATCGAGAACATTCGGGCGTATGCGGCCGATGATCCTTCTCCGGCACGAGCAAGCGACCTCACCAAAGCCGCCGACGCCCTTCAGCGCGCCTACGCAGGGGGCGGGGAGCAGGCGGCGAGGTTTGCCTCGGGCCTGGACGAGCAAGACCTCATCCACATCAGGACCGAAGCCGGACGCGAGGTCGAGGGGGCCGCCAGCCAGAAGGCTCCGGTCTACAAGGGCGCGCTCCGGCGGCTGCTGGTGGCCTACGACTACATGGCCGCAAGGTCCGTCCCCAGCGGGTCGGAGGGGGTGGAGACGCACGCCGAGCGCCAGTTGAAGGTTGGGCTGGCAGCGAGAGCAATCCACGGAGAGGCGGGGTGTCCGTCCGCGAAGGAGTGGGCGCAGGCGTCGCGGGTGGTCGAAGCCCTCTCCCGCCCCGTAGGAGGGGGGATTCAGGGTTCCTACGGAGCCAGTAAAGCGACGCAGCCCGAGAGCTGCGTCCCGCCATCCGCGGCGCCTTCTGGGCCTGACATGCGGAAGGTCGTCGAAGCGCTCGGCTTCGAACCGGACAACCACCACAACGCCGCGAAGTGCCCGTACTGCAATCCCGAAGGCTTCGTGCTGGTTCCGAGGGAGCCGACGGAGGCTATGCTCGCAGTCGATTGCGTCGAGTACACCACGCCGGTCGGCGACGCACTGGTTACGACAGACCCGGCCCTAAATGCCGGTATCTACCGCGCCATGATCGCCGCCGCCCCTCCTGCTGGGGAGGGGAAGTAGATGGCGCGACGCCGCGACGGTCTTTACGCGCCGTTTCCTCTGGAGCCTAGCGACAGCCAGTTCCTGAGCGCGTGGCTCTGGCGGCGGCAGAGGGACGGGGGCATCGGCTTCACGCTGTCGCCTTGGCCAGCGCACTACGCGCGCCACACCGACACGCTCGTCAGCAACAGCGTGTACGGCAGCGTCCGCGAAGCAACTGCGGCGGCCGTCGGGAAGGCCCGTGAAAGGCCCACGCCAGACGGGGGGCAAGCCGGTCAGTTGATTCCGGGAAGCTCAGCAACGGGCGATAGCCCGGCGGGCGACCAGACCCAAAATCTCGCCCCCAACCCCCAGAAGAAGGAGGGCGCGGAGTGAGCCTGGGAACCGAAGAACAGGCCACCGCCAGCGGTCCGTGCGTCTACTGCGGCGCGACGAACTACGCGCTCAGCTTGGGTGGCCCCGCCGTATGTCCGGCGTGCGACTGTGGCCGCCCCGATCCTGCCTTGGTCGCTATCCGCAACGCCCAACTCACCGCTGAACGAGACGCCCTCCTTTCAGAGGTACGGGGGCTGAGGGAGGCGGGGCTAGCGCTCGTTGAAGCTTCCATGGACGTGAGCTCGGGCGGCGTGTCGAACCATCGTCGAACCGTCGCCGCCATGGACGAAAGACGGCTAGCCCTTCAGCGCATCCTCGCGCCGCCGGACGGCAACCTCAACCGCCGCGCCTCTAAGGCTCTTGGGGGTGGGGAATGAAGCTTTGCCCCATGACGAAAGACGGCGCCCACAAAATCGCCCTATGGCAAAGCGAGTATCTCCCCACGCGGGGCGGCAAGGTCTGCGTGAAGTGCCATCGGACGTGGACGTTCCAGGGCAAGCAACTCGTTCCGACGTGGCCCGATGCCTAGCCCCCTTCTCCTAGCCGCCGCCCTGACGTGCTTCAGCCCGCCGGTGACCGATGGCGACACCTTCCGCTGCGACGGCCAGCGCGTGCGCCTCTACGGCGTTCAAGCAGGTGAGCTAGGCAACCGCCGCACCCCCGCCGAGCGCTACGCCTACGAGGCCAGGGACCGCCTCAGGGAGCTTACCAGGGGCAAGGTGACGTGCGTAGAGGCAGGGAACCGAAGGGACCGCTACGGCCGCTTCGTGGGCAAGTGCAGCGGCCTTGTCCCGGATATCGGGGGACGGCTCGTCGAAGAAGGGCTTGCCCGTGATTGGCCTGCCTACAGCCGGGGCGCCTATGCCGACGAAGAACTTCAGGCAAGGCGGGCGAAGAGGGGGATGTGGCGTTGAAGTATGTCCTTATCCCCAAGTTCTGCGCCGACTCTGGCTATACGGAGAAGGCTGTCAGGCGAAAGATCGAGGAAGGCGTCTGGATCGAAGGCCGCCAGTACCGGCGCGCGCCTGATGGTCACATCCTTATCGACGTGGAGGCCGTAGAGCGATGGGTCGAAGGGCAACTGGAACCGTTGAACCGCTCAAGACCGCCATCCGGCTCAAGTTCACCTGGAAGGGCGCGCGCTGCGTAGAGACGCTGATGATCGCTCCGACCGGCGCCAACATGAAGTTCGCCCGCAATCTCCTATCGCGCATCCAGGGCGCCATCACCGCCGGGAACTACAGTCGCAGCGACTTCTTCGACACGGCCGGCGAGCCCGAATCTGAACGCTTCGCCGATGTCGCCGACCGCTGGCTCAAGTCCAAGACAGGGGCCAAATCCACCCTCGCCTGCTACGGCTGGAGCGTGGACTTCTGGAAAGCCGCCCTACCCGACAAGCCCATAGACAAGATCAGGCACAGCGACATCACCACAGCCATCAAGGACAAGAGCGCGACCGTTTCCGGCAAGACGCTCAATAATCATCTGATCGTCGTCCGCGGCGTGTTCAGGTTCGCCAAAGCCGACAGGCTGATTGTACACAATCCCACAGACGAAATCGAGCAACAAAAGCACCAGTCGCCGCCACCCGATCCCTTCTCAACCGAGGAGCGGGATAGTATACTCCTGCATATGAGCGGCAAATATCCTGACGCCGTGTGGAACTACTTCAAGTTCGCGTTCTTCACCGGCTTGCGGCCAAGCGAGATGATTGCGCTGCGCTGGGGGGATGTGGACTGGAAGGCCCGGACCGTGCGCGTCCAGCGCGCCCGCGTCATGTGGGAGGACAAGGCGACCAAGACCAACACCGTCCGCGACGTGGACCTGTCGGACCCTGCGATGGAGGCCCTGAAGCGGCAGAAGGCGCACACCTTCATGAAAGGCGAGGATCACGCGATCTTCTGCAATCCGCTGAGCGGGCGCCCGTGGGCCGATGACCAGCGCCAGCGCCGGGCCTACTTCCAACCGACGCTGAAGCACCTCGGGATCAGACAGCGCGACGCCTACAACACCAGACACACATTCGCGACGGCTGCGCTCATGGGCGGGGTCAATCCCGCCTACATCGCCAAGCAGCTCGGGCACGCCAACACCGGCATGCTTTTCCGCCACTACAGCAAGTGGATCGAGGGCGCGGACAAGGGCGCGGAGGCCGCCAAGCTCAACGCCGTGATGAGCCAATCGTCCATATATCGTCCACGGACGGAGGGCGCGGCTTGAAAACACTGAAGAAAGTTGGCGGTGACGCAGGGATTCGAACCCTTTTCGGGCTTTCCCCTGCATTCCCCGCCGCGCCCATCGCCCTCGGGACGGCTCATGTAGACGCCCCTGGAAGCCCCCACAATCCCATCAATTGTCCACGGAATTGTCCACGCGATCTGCCTGCGGCGGCTGCGCGCAACCCCTGACGGAGCGAACATGGGCTACCATCCAGAGACACTCGTTTACAGCTTTCCGCCCCACCCCCGGACGCGCGCCAAGCTGGGCGCGAAAGAGCCGTGGTCGCTCGTTGGGGCGCTCTACGCCCTGAAGCCCTGGATCGGCTTCGACATATGGCACATAGATCCGGAGCGGGTCGTCCCCGGCCGACGTCAGGACGACTCTTGCGGGTGGTTTCCGCGAGATCTGACGCCGGAGCTTGAGCGGGCGGTGAACGAGCTGTGCGGGGGCGGCTGGGCCGACCTTCGGCAGCGCATCAGCGATGCGTTCGACCTTTGGTACATCCCGAATGAGAAGTACCCGACGCTGCGCGAAATGCCGATGCACGTCGCCTATTCCACGCACCTCATGACGCTCATGTGGATCGACCGGCTGGCGTTCAAGCGCGGGCGCCGCAATGAGCCCACCGCCCGCTTGGTGCGGCTTGCCTCGTGGCTGGCCTTCAGCACGGTGGACAACCTCAACCTCGTCGCCGACCAAACCCCGGAGCGCTACATCCGCCAACTAGCCGCGGCCTACCGCCGGGAAATCCGCCCTTGGTGGAAACACCCCCGCTGGCACATCCACCACTGGAAGGTGAGCTTCGACCTGGCGCGGAACCTCCGCCGCATGTTCGAACGCTGCGCCACCTGTCGCAAGCCGCTGGGCTTCGGCTACTGTCCCACGCACGACGGGCGCGGCCTGCACCACGGCCAATGCCTCGGGATGTTCGCCGCCTCCAACCTAAAGGACCATCCATGACCCCTGGAGAGAGTGTGGTGGAGAGGGAATGGCAGCCGATGAGCACCGCCCCGCGCGACGGCTGGATCATGGCGCGCTCAGCTAGCGGCTCGCCCCTTCCGGTCATCTTCGACGAGGAGGGCTGGTGGGAGGACGCGACGGGCGACTACTACGTCGAGGCCTCGCATAACGACGGCAACGGCCTGACCGAATGGCGCCCGCTCGCGGCGGGTGATGAGAGGCCCGAGAACTGGATGGGCACCAATCGCGCCGACGAACCTGTCTGGCGCCCTCCTCAACAAGGAACACCGTGATGGGTGATATGGTGGAGGCCGTAAAGCGGGCGATCTACCTCGCCATCGGCGAAACCGGCATGGACATGGAGGAACTGGCCCTCCAGAACGGCCGCATGTTCGTCAACGGCGACTTCGACGCGGATGCTGTAGCCCGTGCAGCTATCGAGGCTATGCGGGAACCGACGGAAGGAATGGTGCGCGCGGGCATCTTGGCAGCCATCAAGGCTGACGAGCCCGTCTACGAGCAGATGAGGGCGGCGGGTCAATTTTCGAGCGCCATGGCGGCCCGCATTGCCCTAGGCGACAGCCGTCCTATAGGCGCGGCGTTTACCGCGATGATCAACCAAGCGCTAGAACTTGAGGGGCCGGAGACGTGAGGGGCAGCATCACGGCGTCTTGCGGACACACCCTCGCCGGTCCCGAGCAGACCGTATCCGTCGTGTACGGTGATGAAGACTGTGATGCGATCGATGGCTTTCACCGCGTCGTGGCTTACGCGGAGTTCTGCCCTCGCTGCGCTCGAGAGTGGGCAGAACGCGGCGACCTGTTTGAGACCGAGGCTGAAGCATGCGCATGGCTGGCTGGCGATCCTCGACGCAGCCCTACATACTGAAGGGAGGGGGGAGTGAGGTTTGTCTCTCTTGAGAAACACGGCACGCGCGTTCGCTTAGATACAAAGGGGGACTGCGCCGCGCTGGACATTAGAGACACCTATCCAAGCGAAAAGCTGGGGGAGTTATTTCATGGCGGGATATACTGGCTCTCCCCAAGCGAGGCGTTAGAGATCGCGGGCGCTCTCACGGTTTGGGCTGAGCGTCAGCGGCAACTCCGGCGGGCGAAATATGTACGGGCGAAAGCCCGGAAGGAAGCGGCCTCTCGCGCGCCCGATGCCCCTCACCCCCGCTGAATCCCGCCTTCAAGGCCATCTCGCCATGGCCCACTGCGGCAAGTGTGGGTACGGGAGAAGCCTGGATCTTCTGGCCTTGGAAGTCGGCGGGAAAGGCTCCGTTCCCTGGGTGGAGCTGTTCAAAAGCCTCCGATGCGAGACGTGCCGTTCTCCGGCTGTCCTGCTTTCCATATCGGGGATGAAGTGGGGGCTTGTTGAGGAAGTGCTGACGGTGAAGCGGTGAACGCCTCCAAGCCCCTTGATGTGTACGCTGAAGGCCAGCGCTGGGGCGGCTGGTGGGAGGTTGTCGGCAAGGACGTGCTGGTGTCCTCAGCCTATGGTTCGGCCAGGGCCCCTATGGGCAGACGAAAGCCGGAACTTGTGGCCAAGGAGCTGTTGCTCGGGATCGTGGAGCGCAGGCACGACGTTCGGAAGGGATGAGGAAGATCATCGGCGAGCGGATCGACAAGCCCGTGTTCGACGAGCGGGAGCATTTCCTTCAGTGCAAGGTCTGCATGGCCTGGATGGATATGCGGGACCTGGGGCAAGTCCTACAGCATCCAAAGGGTCCACACCCGCCGCCTGAAGATGCGCCTGATCCGCCAGGGACGCAGTAGGAAAGCTGACGGGAGGATCGTCCTGACCAGGGGCTTGACACCGACCCTCCCGCCGCGTCCAGAGGCCGCGGCCGCTGGAGGGGTAAGTGGGGGCCGTCCACCCATACGGCTGGCAATCCCCCCCGTTGCTCGCCTACGAGCGTAGCGGATATGGTGGGCGGTGGGGACTTGCACCCCACCACGCCGATTTCTCGGCGCCGCTATGGGCCCCGTATCTCACCGGGTCATGACTCCCGATGGCCTGGCGAACCAGGGCTTGAGTGCTGCGCCTCACCCACAAGGTCCGTTTACCTTGCACCGGACAGGGAAGAACAGGCTTTCCTCCCTGGGCTGCTCGAAGCAGTTAATAATGCCCCATTTCTGCTTATGAATCAAGGGAAAGCGTAGTATAGAGACGGCGCCTGTAAACGCAGAAGACCCCCGCCAGCCCCACGAAGGGACCAGCGGGGGCCGGTAGCCTCAAGCCGTCGGGAGGCGAGGCGGGGGGCTCCGGAGGTTACGGTCTAGGGATTCCCGAAGCGCAATCGGCGCAAGCCACCCCAGCCCTCGATGACCTGAGTCCCGCCGTCGCCGATCTTGGTCTCGTTCATGGCTTCTCTCCTCTGGTTGACGGGGGCGCTCCGTTCGGACTTCGACACCCGCGCACGATGGGCTCCAGCGTCTTGAGCCTGGCGTCCCGAAGCGGGCGACCGGCGGCGACGAGCTGATACCGCTCGTCGGCCCCCCCAGCGGCCTTCAGCTTTTCGTCTGTGTCCGGGTAGGTGGGAGCCTCGGCTAGGCCGTCAGGGACACAGGAGACGGGCGTCGGCACGAGGACTTCCACCGTGCGGATGATCGGCTCCGGCCGATCCGCTCCGCCGCAGCCCGCGAGGGTAATGAACGCCAATGGAAGGTAATGAAGCGCTCTCATGGCAGGGACTCCAGCAGCTTGCGATCCACGTCGTTCACCCGCTCGCACACGTCGGCGCCGACAGGCGGGCGGGCCAGGATGCGGGCGGAAGCGGCTTCGGCGCGGGCGGTCTCAGATTTCGCCCGCTGAAGGGCCTTCTCCGCTGCGGCTACCCTACTAGCGCCCTCAGCCGCCAAGGCCCTCACAGCCTCGTCCTGGCGGGAAAGGGCGGCCTGCAAGGTGGCGGTGTTCCCCTGACAGGTCGCCAGGTCGCTGCGAGTGGCGTCCAGCGTTGCGCTGGCGTCCGCGAGGGCCTTCCGGAGCACGCCGACCCGCACCGTGGCGGTGGCGAGCGTGCTCAGCAGCCACAGCGCGAGGAGAGCTGCCAGGCCGAAGCCGATGGGGCCGGCAATGCGGGATGTCAGGAAGCGGACGATCAGGCCCATGGCTTCTCCTTCAGATCCGATGGATGAGGACGAGGGCGCCGACGAGCCCGCCCAAGATGACAATGGCCAGGATGAGCGCCCACTCCAGTGGGGTCATGTCAGGCCGCGCTCGCACAGGCGGCGCTCGTCGGCCCTGCGCCGCACAAGGCCCGGAAGCTCTCGCCCTCCCGCCTTCGTCCAGCGAGACAACTCGGCGCAAGCCCCGCGAAGGTCCCCCGCGTTCAGCTTCCTGAGGGCAGTGGACTTGCAGAAAGCTCCCGAGCCGACGTTGAAGGCGAAGGACGTGAAGGCCGCCCGGCTCTCCAGGGGAATAGGCCGCTTAATGCAGCGGTCGATCTCCAGCCCATGCTTCACCGCATCGGCCGCCAACTGGTCCATGCACTGCTGAAGGGTGAAGCGCTGGCCCAGGGAGACCTCAGGCCCCGTGTGGCCAGCGCAGGACGTTGGGATGCCGACGGGGTCCCGATAGGCGGTGTCGATCACGCCTTCATGGGGCGCAATGGTGCTTACCGCCAGGGCCGCTGCCCCGAGGACCGCCGCGAGCCCGGCCACCGCGCCCTTGACCTGGCTCGATGAGAACGCGGGCATCAGCCCACCCCCATCAGGGCGTGATGGATTTGGACCAGGAAGGCCCAGATCGCGGGGATGAGTATCTTGTAGACCAGGGCGATGCCCGACGACGCGCCGAGGATCGACAGGGCGAACTTCCAGTCCAGCTTCAGAAGCTTCGACCTCACCCTCTGCGAGCCGTCTGGGTGCTCCTTGATGTGAACGCCCATGGCGGTCATCATCACCCGGCCTTGGTCCACGAGGGCTTCAACCTGGCCCTCGATACCCTGAAGTCGGCTATCCATCTCGTTGAGGCGTCCCTCGAAGACGGTGAGCTGTGGCGTCTGGCCGTTCTGTAGCCTTCGCGTCCGCGCCATATCCTCAGCCGCTTTCTTGCCTCGTCCGTACTCGTTAGGGTCCACAGGCCCCTCCCCCGATTGACTCGACTACTGTCCTGTGAAGCTTAGCGGTTGCGGGACCCGCCGAAGCTCCACAGGGTTGAGGCGGTAGGGGCGTTTCGGCGTCCCCGGCCGGGAGGGCTGGACCCCTTCCGGCTGCCTCGTTTGCGCGCTATGCTCGGTGCGTGGAAAAGATCATCTACGCTCCGAACTGGCGCCCCATAGACGCGGCCGACTTCGGCCTTGATGAGACTGCGCCCGTCACTCTCGATCCGTCTGACGTCCTACCTCCCGTACAAGGTGATCGTGCCGGCATCGAAGGCGGCGCCGGACTCCCAACTGAAGCGGACGGCGTCGATGCTCCCGCTCGCGGCCCAGGCTAGAACCGCCGTCGCCGCCGAAGTGGCGCCGCCCAGGAACCTTGTCGAGGTCCATGAAGTGCTCAGCCCTGACGTCATCAGGCCCGCGTTGAACAGGTAGCCAGGAACCAGTATGGCGCCGCCCACTGTTTCGGACGGTCCCGCTCCTCCAGAGATCGAGACTGCGGTCGAGTAGTTGGTCCCGTTATTATTGGATACGGCGGCTTGGACCGCTTCGGCGCCCGCGGTGTTTGAGCTGACGCCCTCGAACACGAACAGCAGGTCCGAATAGCTCTGCGAGATCGACGTGAACGATATCGTGGTCCCGCTCGTGGTGGCTTTCGTGTCGAGTTGCGTCCACGTCTGCGAGGGGATCGCTTGAAAGGTCGGATCGCCGGAGCCGTTGGACGTGAGGACATGGCCCTTAGTCCCAACCGCAGTCACCTGAACGGCGCCCGTACCGTTGCCGATCAGAACGCCGCCATCGGTGAAAGTGGAGACGCCAGTTCCCCCGTCCGCCACGGCCAAGTCGGTTATGCCGGTGATTGAGCCTCCGGTGATCGCCACGGCGTTGGCGTTCTGCGTCGCCATGGTGCCGAGCTTGCCGCCGGACTCGATGGTCGCCGGACTGTCGTCGGACCAAACCGCAACGGTTCCAACGGTGATGATGCCGGAGGAGCTGACGTCCCCCGTACCCGGATTACCCCTGGGGATGGTGAAGTCGAAGACAGCCGCCGAGGAGGTGCCGACGTTCTTCACCTCCGCATTCGAGCCCGGAGCGCCCGTGGTGGTGTTCCCCACCGTGACGGTAGCCGCGCTGCCGTCCTTGCCATCCGAGCCTGCCGCGCCCTGTGGCCCCGCCGCAGCGAACGTGAGCGAGACGTTGGTTGCGTCAGCAGGGCGTGTAGTCCCGCTCTTCCACGTCACCGGGACCTTGCGGTAGCCCGTGCCGTCAATGACCGCCCCAGAGACATAGCCGACGAGGAACGCCGCCGAATCCACCAGGCTGCGGACGATGACCGTGCCGCGGTTGCTGCCCGAGTTGGCGTCGTCGAAGCTGTCCAGGAAGGTGGTCGCCGACACCCCGTTCAGGTCGGTGTTGTCGATGTAAAGGAAGGTGACGCTGCCGACCGTGGCGTTGTTGAACCGGAGCTTCCCGGCCCCTGGATCGCTGTCCGTCGTGGTCGTGCTGAACTCGTAGAGGACCGTTCCGGCATAGCCCGCAACAAGCCCCTCAATGGCCTCAAGCGCGTCCTCAGTTTGGTCGAGGATCGCAGCATCGGCGGCGAGCGAGGCGGTGACGTTATCCAGGGTAAGGGTCTGGCCGTCGGCGGTGGACCAATTGACCGTGTAAGCTTCGGCGGTGTCGGCCCAGATGGCGACGAAGGCCCCGGCGTCATTTGAGACAACCGGAAAGGAGAGCGGGACCGTCAGCGCCGAGTTGGCGTAAACGGTCTTCGGCGTCGTCGTCTCGTTGTCGTAGAAGCGCAGCTCAGCGATGACCGCGCCGCCGTTACGGCTACGGCTCGGCTGAGCGCCGGGAAAGATCATCAAGCCTGCAGCCATGGCGCGCCCGGCGGGAAGGTCGTTCGGGCGCTTTCCGCACCGGGGGCTCTATCTCGAATAGTACCCTATCGGCAGGGTGGCTCAAGACGTGCTAGGCTGTGGAAATGAGATCCATTCCGGTTCTCCCGCTCGCCATGGTCGGCGCGGTTCTAACCGCGATGTTCGGCCAATACTTCTACGCCCTCATGGCGATGTGGGTTGTGGTTGGCCTTGTAGCGCATTTTGCCGACGCTCGGATGAAGGAAGCCGAACGCCTAATTGCTCTGCTGCCTGCCGATAAAGCGGAGCAAGCGCCGGATCGCGCGCCGCCAAGGCCGCGAGCTTCGAAAGCGCCTCCCGCTTCTGCCCTGGAGTCGAGGCCCGATAGATTACATTGAGGAGCCGAATGACAGGCCGGCTGTAGACCGCGGATGCAAGCGCGTTGGCTCCTAGTATACCCCCTGCAACTGGCGCGGCGGTAGCGCCCGCCCCGGCGACCCCTGCGCCCGCAACCCCGCCACCAGCAGCCCCGATCATGCCAAGCCACGACCGTAGCGGCGTGCCGCTGTCGGGCACGGATGAGGGAAGAACACGAGCGGCAGGGTCGGAAATATCCTGCATCAACGCCTCACCGCGGGCGTAGGCTCTTCCGCTCCCCTTCCGGGCGACCGAGAGGTTGAGCTGCGTCGGGGTAAACAGGCCGTCGGTCTTGGCGGTCGCGGTGCTTTGCGCCGCACCGTTGATCCGGACCATGTTGGCGAAAGCCTCATTTGCCCTGGCGACTTCTGCAGCAGCTTCGGGGGCCGCTCGCTCAAGGGTTCGCCGATATGCCTGCTGAACCTGCGTGAGGGCGCGGGCGACAGGGCGCTGCGCGGCGGCCCCGGGCTGTCCGCTGGCCGCCGCGCGCTCAGCCGAGCGGATGGCCTCGCCCAACTCCTCGTCGATTACCTTCCATTGACGCCCGGAGATTGTTCCCCGGAATTGGCGCGTCACGATATCGTCTACCACGTCGGAAACTTCCTGCTGGGCCCGCTGAGGAAGCGCGCCCACAATGGCGGCCACGTCGCCGCCGAAGACATTGTCAGGGGCGATGCTCACTGGATCGAGCGCCCTATTGTACGCTCCGGAAATAGCGTCCTGCGCAGCGGCGATGGCTTCCCGGCCCGTCACCCCCGGCGCGAGCTGTTCGCCTATGGGATCGAGCGCGCGGTTGACGACCGCCCTGTTGAACGACCTCAGGCTGTCGGTTTGGCGCCCGCGGATCGCATCGCCCACTCCGGGAATGCTGGTGGAAGCATCCTCTATCCGCTTGCCCATGCCGCCGAGCATCTGGCCTGGCGTAAGATCAACCCCTTCGTCGGACAGAACACGAGCGTCGGTGGGCGCTCGGGCGCGCGCTGCTGCGGCGCGGTTCCCTAGGGCGTTCGATCCGGCTTGTAGGGCCGATCCCATGCCGAAGGTCACAGCGGTTTCCAGGGCGGCGCCCGGCGCGCGCTCCTTCAGGGTTCCATCCTGCCGTGCGACGGCGAAGGGTGCATTCGTGGCGGCCACGGTGGCCCCGGCGCGTAGGGGCGTCATCGTCGCCTGAAAACCGCGAGCCGGCGCGCCTCCAACCGCAATACCACCCAACGTGGCTAGGGCGTTCCCGACGGGATGCTCCTTGGCGTACTCGGATTGACGCTCCCGCTCAAAGTCCCTGGCCGCCTGGCCAGCCGCCCCCGGCGAGATTTCTACGGGCTTGCCGAGCAGTCGGCGCACGGCGTTTTCCGCGACCTGGGCGCCGTAGGACACCCCCCCGCTTATATCATCGCGGACACCGAGGTTGCGGCCCAACTGGTCGTTCCACTCGCCCAAGGCGCCCATGACTTTGCCACCGGCGTACTTCGTCTTGGCCTCTTTATCGATCTGCGCGCCAAGCTTCTGCCGCTCCCTCGCCTTCGCATAGCCAGGGTCCGTCAGGGACCGCATGTCGGCTATGGTCGGCTTCCGGCCAATTGCCTTGTCCGCCACTGACCCGCGGAGGTAGTCCACCACTTCGGTTGCGCTATAGCCCGAGCCCCGCGCCTGCTGAATCTTGGGCGCGAGGCCGGCGTCCTTGCTAAGGAACGCAGCGATCTGGTCATCCGAATAGCCGGAAGCCCTGGCCGTGGCGATCTGGTCGGAGAGGTTCGCCATTTACTTGAAGATCTGATCGAGGGACGGGCGCTGCGAGGCGGTGGGGCCCCGAGCGCCGCCCGGCGCCGGTCGCGGCTGGATCACGTCCGCTCCAGGAAGCCCCACCGAGTCCGCATAGCCCTGGTACTGCTGGGCAAGCTGATCGTAACGCCCGCGGCGAGCCTGATAGACGTTGGCTGCCCCCTGCGTGAACTCGCCCCTCTGCTTGGGATTGAGCATCTGGCCGCTCACCGCCTTGTTATAGGCGTTGCGGATGCGGTCAGGAATGCCGGCAGCGTTCTGCGCGTTGGCGAATTCACCTTCACGGACAACGGAGCCGGGGTCGAGCATCTTCATGTAGCTGAAGATGAGGGATAGATCGTTTGCCGCGCTGGGCTTCGCCTTCGCCAGCGTGGAGATCACGTCGTAGCTCGTCGCCACGTCGTTGAAGTTCTTCACGTCAGGCTGGCTGTTGAACTCCTTGCGGAGCGCCATGGATTGTTGACGAGCCTGCTGCGGAGTCATGCCGCCGTCGGCGCCTTGGCGAGCCTCGGCCGCGCGCGCGATCTGCACCCGCTGACCCTCAAGCCCGACCCGCTGGCGCTCCAAGCCGACGCGCTGGCCTTCCAGCCCGAGGCGCTGATCGTCTCGCTTGTTGTCCGCCTCCGTGTCGGTCCTGCGCAGTTCGAAGTCGCGCTCCTTCTCCTCGCGCTCAGCCTTGAACGTCCGATCCTTGTTGGCCTGGTCGATCAACTTGTCCATGTCCTGCGCAGAAAAGATCTGCTCATCAATGGCGGCGTCAGAGGGCTCCATGATGAGGCGCCCAACGTCCTCCCTTGGCATACCAAGCCCGATCAAGGATGGAGCGAGCCGCTGAAGTTCCGCGCCGCGCTCCTGAAGGGGCATGGTCCGCAAGCGGAAGAAGGTTTTCCCAATAGCCTCTGTCTTCTCCTTAGCAGCGGCCCGATCCGCCTCCCCCATCGCCATGACGGCTGTAATAATCTCTTCGTCGCCCGTTTCGCGTGCGGCGTTCATCCGCTTGGCGGGATCGGCCTCCCTGAACACCGCCCTCTTCTGCTCTGTGAGCTGCCGCGCGGCCTGGTCGTCCCGCAGCTTCATGGCGGTCACGGGATCGTATGGCGCAAGAGCATTGATGCCGCCTTCGTGGTCGCCGCTGGCGTACATGGCGAGGGCGTTCGTCACGTCCCGCTCCTTGCGGGCCGCCCTGCCTGTTTCGAAGGCGGCGAGGACGCTCTGGAACTGAGGGCCCTGGCCGAGAAGGGAGAAGTCCATCAGTAAGGCGCCCCGTTGTAGGTCAAGGCCGCGGCGTTTGCGCCAGGGGCCCCGCCGCCCTGGTTCCCATAGTAGTAGGCCAGGGCGTTCGTGGCGTTGCCCAGCGTGTTGTTGAACTGCCCGGCCGCCGCCAGGGCAGAATTGCCCTGCACGTTGGCGTTCGACAGGAAGGCGTTCGACAAGGCGTTGGCGTTGTTGCCGATGGCGTTGTTGTACTGCCCGACTGCGCCTTGGCCTATCCCGGCGAGGTTCAGGAGGTTGTTCGTCTGCTGGTCATAGCGGCTCGTGGAATAGTCACGGTCGGAGTTGTAGGTGTTCTGATCCAGGGCCGTGCGGAACTGGTAGGTGGTGTTCGCCGTGTTGAACGAGTTCAGGGCGTTGTCGGCATTGAAGGCGTTGGAGAACTTCCACTTGTCGGCCAGGGCGTTGTAGCCGAACTGCGCGTTCGCCAGCTTGGTCGAATTGTAGGCGTCGTCCCGGTTCGCCGTGAAAGCCCGGTCCTGGTTGTACTGGCCTGCCGTGAAGTCGCGCCACTGGCCATAATCCCCCATGGCGAGATCCTGGCCGTACTTCTGCAGGGCCTTCAAGGCCGCGCCGGATTCCAGCGCCCCCGTGGCCGATGCATTGGCGAGGATGTTGCGGTTGCCCTCGGAAAGCTGGAACTCGTAGTCGGGGCTTTGCTGATAACTCCCCAGCGACACGTCGAGGGGCGCGACCTGCGTCTCCCGGTACTCCGGAGCTGCGTAGGAGGGAGCCTCGGTCAGGGTCGGGGCGGCATAGGTGGGCGACGGGCCCGGAAGCGGGCGCTGGCCCGTATAGACCCCATCAGCGTTCATCGCAGCGGGCGGAGGGGCCAGGGCATAGGCCGACAGGTCACGCGGGCTGCCGGCCTTCTCCGTGTCGGCGTAATGGGCTGCGCCGAAGTCCTGGATGGTCAGGTTCGGGTTGTCGCGCTGCACCTGCTGCCAATAGGCCAGCACGTCGGGCTGGGAGGTGACGTACTTGGCCCAATCGACACTGTCGCCCTGAGGCCGGGCGGACGCCTGCGGGGACGGCGTCCCGCTGCGGGTGAAGGCGGTAAGGTCGCGGGGCGTGCCTTCAGCGGCCTTGGCCTGATCATACCACCACTGACCGAACCGGCCGATGTCGTTGCCGTGCGCGGCCCGATCCGCTTCCGAGGCGCCTTCCCATGCCGCCAGCAGGGCCGGATCACTACGGACGAAACCGGCCCAATCAACGTCGGGCTGGGCCGGGGCCGCCGGGGCTCCGGACGATTGGCCTCCCGGCAGGTTCAGGCCGGTGCGGGACGCAAGCTGGGTGAGCGCGGCGTCGCCCACGCCGCGGGCCACAGCGGTGTTGGACTGCTGAAGATCGAGGGCGCGGTTGTTGACGGCGGCCGTGGCGTCGGTAGCCCGCTGGGAAGCATCGGCCGCCTTGTCAGCCGCCTTTCCGCCCGCGATGCTGCTGATGATGCCGCTGCCCACTACAGCCGCAGCGATCCAGGGAATAATGCAGCAGATGCCCGAATGGTCTGGCTCGGCGCTGAAAGCCGCTCGGCTGAAATCTCGGTAGGCCATGAACCCAGGCGCGCTAAGGATCAGGGCGCTTTCCGCACCGGGGGCTCTACAGGGATTGTACCGCCGTCGGAGGCTCGATCAACCTCAGACCGGCGAGGCGGGATAGATCGTCACGCGATAGGCGATGGGCCAGGTTCCGGAGGTGATTGGCGCGCCGGCCGCATCGAACAGGCGCACGTTGAGATTGCTCGAATCGACCGAAAGCATCTGGACGTGGAAAAACGTCGTTCCGGTCGGGAAGACCGCACAGGCGCCCAAGGTGCCGGGGTTGAAGGCGATGTTGTGAAAGATCGATGCGTCACCGGAGCCGTTGGGTAAAACCAAAGCCACGCCCGCTTGGCCGTTCAGCTTGAACACCGCCTGCCCAATGGCGACGGTGAGGTCCGCCAGATCGTCAACAACCGCTTCCAGGATGAGGACGACATCCGCCAGCTCACTGACAACCTCCTCAAGCTCCTCCTGCTGATCCTCCAAGATCGCGACGACGATCTCAAGCTCGGCGATGACCTCCGCCAGCCCGTTGATCGATGCCTGAACCCGCTTGTTGTTGTCCTGAAGGTAGCGCTGGAAGTAGCTCGTAGCCCTCCCCTCACCTACGGTTCCGGACGGAAGGGTCAGCGTGGTCTTGGAGGCGATATCGGCCAGCTTGAGGGGCGTCAGGGCCATCAGCGCGGGCTCTCGTTGATCCGGGCCTTGCGGACGGTGAACCGGCTTGGCGGCTGGGTCCGGAAGTTGAACACTGCGCCCGGCCTGCGGATCAGCCCCCCGGTGATCGCCGAGCCCATCCAGGCGACCGTCTTTCCATAGACGCCCTGCCTTCCGAGATAGGTCGTACGCCAGGTCTGCCAGGTCTTGCCTCGGTCGTTGGACCTCTGCATCTGGATCGTCGGATTGTCGGTCGGATAGGTGGGCGTCCCGAGGCCGGTCGAGCAATCCAGCACCAGGCTATCGCAGCGCAGGGGCGCGCCATAAACCTCGATCAGCGCGGGGAACACGCAGATGAACCCCTCGTCGCCGTCGTAGGTGGAGGACGGGTCAAGGGTCCATATCTTGCCGGTCTGCAGGTCGCCGACGATGGCCTTCCCGTTCGTCAGCCGGGCCGACGACCACACGGGAAACCAGTCCTCCCCGAAGCCCCTGAACTCGCTCCACTTGCCGCCGGAGAAGGCGAAGGTGCAGACCGTCCCGACGTTCAGCACCCAAGTGAGGTGGCCCTCGACGGTGTAGCCCCAGGCGGTAAGATCGGCCGTCGGGTTCTCGGCAAGCCTCTGCTCGATGGTCTCCGTGCTGATCCGCACCGGAACCGAGGCGTTGTGATAGACGATACGGTCCTGGCCGACCCAGGCGAACCCGTCGTCCAGCTTTCCGACCGCGTCCCTTGAGGCAAGCCCCATCTGGAACATGCGCCCGTTGACCCGGATGAACGGCGCGTCCGCATCCCCCGAGGGGACATAGACCTCGACGCTGGACTGCCCGAGGCCCCACAGCTCGTCCCCGTCGACCGCGATGTTGAGCGTGTAGTCCGGCTGCGTCTCGAAGGAGAAGTAGTCGAGGGCGTCGAAGGTGATGCCCCCAACCGCCGAGAAGTACACCCTCTGGCTGTCGCCTCTGAGGGCCAGGAAGTAGTTGTTCAGGACCGCGACCGACATGACGGCGGCCGAGTCCGGAAAGCTCACCGAAGAGACCGTGCTTCCGTCCGTCGAATAGAAATTGGTCGTTCCCGTGGCGATCAGGATATTCGAGCCGTTGCCGGCCATCACCACGCGATCAGATCCAGCTATGGTCCCGACTTCCGTGACCGTGATGCCGTCCTGTGTCGCCTTGTAGAGCTTGGTTCCGGTGACGAAGAAGATCAGGCCGCCGAGAACCCCATCCTGCCTCAGCACGCCTCGGATCGGGCTGGAGCCCTGGCTTATGAGTTGGTCCAGCCCCGGCCGCGAGAACAGGCTGACCATGTCCGCCGTGTTGGTGGGATCGGCCTCGAAAAGCATGTTGACGAGTTCCAGCCGGACGTTGTCCAGCCGGTCGTAGACGCCCTGGCCGATCGGTAGGGCGCTCACCGACTACTCCGGCCAATCCGGCGTATCGACGATCTCCAGGGCGACCGACCGCAGCGCCTCAAGAGCCGGCGTCTCCACCAGCGGATTGCCGGCGTAGGCCGCCGGGGCTCCGAAATAGGGCACCACCCAATTGTCGTTCCGGTCCTGGGGCAGGAAGGTGACGGGCAGCCCTTCGGTGTTCAGGCCCCAATACTGCGGCCCGTCGTTGACGATGGCTTCGAACTCCACAGAGCAGGCAGCGGCGTAGGCATAGGCCGCGGTTTCATCCGAGGGATCGAACAACACGAACTTGGTGATCATGGTCAGGGCCTCCGGTAGCGATAGGGATTGTCCGCGGGCAGTAGCGCCTGCTTTCCGCAGAGCCAGAGCGCCCAAGCCTCTAGGCGTTGGACGTCGGTTGGGGAGAGGACGCCTGTACCGACCATCCCGTGGCCGATAACGCCCTGCCAGAATGCGCCGGCCGTCGTGTTGGGAGCGGCGCCGATGCGAAGGCGGGTCGTCGCCGTCGCTGGAATGACCGCAGCCCCAGGGCCGAACGCCACGCCATCGATGCGACCGCCGATCTGCGCCGCCTCGAATTGGCCGAACAGGGTTCCGACCCCGTTGAAAGCTATCGTGGTGTCGAACCGCTGCGCTACCGCTGCGCCCGTCCCCGCCCGCACAGCCGCGCGGTTGGTTCCGGAGTCGTCGATCTTGGAGACCATGCGGCCGGCGTTGGTGGCGCCGTAGCCGATGATATCCCGGGAGTTGGCGTCAGGAGCGGCGGCTTGCTGATCGGCGAGCCCGAATATCCAGCCCGCCTCAGCGCCGTCTGGAAAGATCGCCGGAACACCGACCATGGCCAGCAAGTCGTCGGAGCCGTCAAAGGTGAGGCCGGGCGTGCCGTTCAGGCTGGTCGCAGACCACGCGGGCTTGGCCGTGCCCGTCGCCTGCGCGGCCGTGTAGCCGCCGATCCGGTCGGCCCATGCGGAGACCAGCCCACCGCTTTCGGCAACCCCGTAAGACGCATCCCACCAGCCGACGAGCTGCGTCCCCAGCTGATAGGGAGTCCAGCCGCCGGATAGCAGGACTGTGCGCAGGGCTGGGGTCACAGCGCCGCCGTCAGCAGGGTGATCTTGTAGACCGCCTGGGCCGTGGCGGTGTAGCTGCCGTTGGTCACGAGGTAGCCGAACAGGTTGGCCGAAGAGAGCGCGATCTGCTTGTTGATGCTGTTCTGCTCGACATAGAGGGTGGAGCCGAGGTCCACCGGGGAGCCGAGTTGCACCAGCCCAAGGAAGCTCGCCCGGTCGCCCGAAGGCAGGTCCCATGTCGCCGCGTCCGCCAGGGCGCTGGGGGGCGTGACGTTGTAGAGCGCCAGGAAGAAGCTCGTCATGCCCGATGGCACGGCGTTGATGTCGATCTCCAGGCTGGCGCTGATGATGACCACCTTGCCGCCCGAAGGCCCGGCGCCCGTGAACGTCAGGGCCGCCGCCGCAGCGCCCACAACGTCGTTGACCCCATAGGTCGGGGTGTCGTTCGGCCGCGTGAAAGTGGCTGAGGTGGCGTAGCCCGAGCCTTGGACGACGAAAGTGGAGCCCGTCCCCGGAGTCATGGGGACCGGGTTCGCGGCTCCGGCCAGCGTCAGCCCGTCGGCCCCCAGCAATCCGACAAGCGCGGCATAGCCGTCCGTGCCGGTGTTGTTGACGTTGGACTTGGCGGCGGTCGTGACCTTGACCCCCGCCGTCTGGAAATTGCCGTAGATGCGGTCAACAGCCATTGCGGGCTCCTAGGTATAGTAGTTCGGAAGCGCCCAAGGCTTCATGAAGCTAGAAGCCGGGCGGTCGAAGTCGAGCATTTGTGAATAGAGCGCCTGCGCCCGTGCGGTTACTCTCTGAGCAACGGCCGGGGCGAGGCTATCGATGTTATAGATGGGGATGATGCGCTCGGCGAGGCAGGTGAATACCGCCTCGATCCACTCCTGCGGCGCATCAACCTCGTCATCGAGGTCGTTCACGTCGTCGATCACCCTGGCGCCCGAGAACAGGATTTCCTGCTCTTCTGTGTTCACCGGCCAGAAGGTCATGTAGATGGCGGTGCGCTGCTTGTTCAGCGTGAAACAGGTGGGGGTTCCGGCCGATAGCTTGTTGGGCAGCGCCCGGTAGTCGCCCCACTCCCACCTGGCCAAGGTCCGCTGATAGGTGACGCCGCCGACGTAGCGGGCTTCCATCACGTCCAGCACGCGGGGATCGAGTTCGACCGTAGGAGTATCGGCCGGGACGGTCAGGCTTTCGTCGGACAGCCGCCACAGGTTGCAGCCTTGGGACTGCCAGGTCTTCATCATGTAGTTGAGCTGCGTCATGCAGATCAGGCCGTCTTCGGCCGTCGGCTCGCCGTTCTCCAGTGGGCCGCCGATCAGGATCAACGCCTGGCGCACGATGTCCCGCGCCGTCATCGTCCCGGAGATGTCGCCGGAGGTCGCCATCAGTCGCTATAGGGGGCTGGAACTTCCACGAAGGTGTCGGGGGGTTCGGGAAGCGGGTTGGGAACGGGCAGGCCCTCTGGCCAGACTTGCGGTGGCGTCATGTCCGGCGGCCTGGGGTCCCAGCAGGTCGCCTTGCAGACGATGAGGCCGGTCCATTCGCGCTGCATGGCCGACTTGCGGCGCTTCTGCTCGCAACGCTGGCACACCGCCCACCAGTCGCCGGGCCGGTAGTTCGGAGCCCCGGCGGTATCCGGGCCGTAGACGCCGAGCGGGGTGTTCGTCAGGGGCATGGGACACCGGAAAGGATGGGGGCCGAGCGTGAGCCCAGCCCCCTAGGCGTGGAGGACCTAGCCGGCGCCCGCCGATCCGTAGACCCCGCGGAAGTCGCCCCACCCAGCAATGAACCGGACGGTGGACTTGGCCTTGGCGTTCTCGGTGTCGAACTCGTTGTCCTTCTCCAGCGTGCCGGGACGGCGCCGCCAGAGGGAAACGAGGCCGTCCGGGACGTTGGTCTTCAGGAACCAGGCGTCGAGATCGGTCAGATAGGGGCTCATCACCACCCCGCCCGGCAGCATGCCCATCGCCCGCGTGGCGTTGATGTCGTTGTTCGCGGTCGAGGTGCGGAGCTGCGACTCCAGAACCCGCGTGGCGTTGAAGATGTCGCTCGTCGAGACGATCAGCTTCTCAGCCGTGGGGTTGATGTTCAGCCCCCGCGCGTTCTTGGCCTGGAAGATCTGCTTCAGGCCGTCTTCCAGGGCGGTTTCGGAGAAGTCGGCCGCCGTGAGCAGGTTCGACTGCGAGCCCGAAGCCGTCGGGTGCGAGGCGGAGAACAGCGGGACGCCGTCGCCGCCGAGATAGGGCGCCGAGGCGGTGAAGCCGAAGTTCAGGACGTTCGCATGGACCTGCTCGATGGTGGTCTTGATCGAGAAGGACAGCGACTTGCCGCGGGTCTTGGAGACCTCGGCGTAGAGGTCGTCCTCGATCTCCTCGCGGCTCACGATGTAGCCCAGCGCCCACACGACGTGGGTCAGGATGTTCACCGTGCCTTCGAAGTCGGAGTCGTACTGGATCGACTGGCCTTCGGGCTTCTGTTGAGCGAGGCCGAAGCCAGTCGCTTCAATCAGCTTCTCGTAAGCCTTGTCGGAGTCCATATCCGAGAAGATTTGCGACCAGATCGGAGACCAGGTCTTGTATTCCTTCCCGAACCACGCCTTGACCCCAGGCCAAAGTGCGTCGGGATGGTTTGAACGGGTGATAACGCCGCCGGGCATGGTTTAACCTCCCCAGGCTCAGACGCCGACGCCGCTGGCGATGCCAGCTTCGGTCGGGAGGTTGTTCCGAACGAGAATCTTGCAGTACTGCCCCGGCGCATTGTCCGGAGACTGCACGACGCCCACGATGCGGACCTGATAGGTCGCGCTGGTGCCCTTGGTGCCGGTATCCACATACCAGCCGGAGCCGGTGATGCGGGAGCCGGTGCCCGAGGCGAGGATGGAGTTGGCCTCCAAGTCCGCGGCGGCAACGGTGCTGGCCTGCACCGCGAAGATGACGTTGGGATCGTCCTCGACGATCACATAACCGGCCGTGGAAGCGGGCAGGTACGGGCCGCCGTTGATGGTCGGGACCGTCTGGCCCTGCACCTGGAAGCCGACGATGGCGCCGGTCCAGCGATTGGTGGCCCCAGCCGTGGCGATGTCCACCGCCGGGATGCCGGCAGCGTCGGCCTCGCCCGTGATGATGACCGGGTCGCCGACATAGAGGGCCGTGGCGTGGGCCGCGTCGACGTAGTAGGTGTTGCCGCCGCCGGTCCAGGGACGGTTTGAACCATCCCGAACGGGTCGCAGCCCGAAAGGTGCATTGGCGTTAGCCATGGTGAAAGGTCCCTAGGGGGCGTAGGCCCCGCGACGGATGGAGGAGCCGCCAGGGACGTACATCGTCTGAGCGGCCTGCGGATTGTCGGTGGGGGGGCTCTTCAGGAGCGCCTGCTCTGCCTTCGAAAGGCGTTCAGCCTTGGCTCGCTTGTCCGCGTCGTACCAGTCCTTGGGCTTGCGCACGAGGTAGGCGTAGACGGGATGGCCGTTCTTGGTGGTGTCCACCTGACGACGGTACTTGTTGTCGTCGGTAGCCTCCGGATCGCTCCGGGTGCAGAGGTCCCAATCGTCTTCCTGGGTCAGGGAATAGACCCGATCGTTCACGTCGTTGATCCAGCGGTACTCGTAATCCTTGTCGTCCCTGAACTCCGCCGGGATGGCGAGCTTCAGGTCATGGACGCGGTCGAGCGTGTCCGGTCGGCGGCGCCGACGTTCTTGCTGGATGGCTTCAGCGCGCGGTTGACGCGGCATCAGGCGTTCTCCGACCAGTAGGTTTCGGCGTAGTCCTGCTCGGTCAGCAGACCCTTGCGGATGAACGCGCGCGTGGCGGCGTCTCGTGCGGCTTGGGGAATGTCTGACCAGCCCCGCTTTCGGGGCGCTGAGGAGGCGGTTCTCTGACCGCCCTGGACCGCGGGGGGCTGCCTGCCCTGTCCGTTGGTCCGCTCGCTCGGCGCATCTTCGCCGAAGTGTTCGGGAAATCTCTTCCGGACTTCCGCCTCAGCAGCCGCCAATTGCTCAGCGGTGCTGCCACCATTCTCAAACACTTCCTGCGCAGCTTCAAGAGCTACCTGACGAGCTTTTCTGTCGGTCGTCATCCAGGCGTGCTTGCGGCCGAACTCTTCGACGAGCGGGTCGGGCGCCCTGGAGGCTTCCCGAAGGTCCTGAGCAGCCCGAGCGGCCGCTTCCTCGTCGCCGGACTTGGCTGCCGCGGCGATCCTGGCCTCGGCGTCGGCGATAGCCTCGCGCCGGTTCTTCTCGATGAGCTGGGCCGCGGCGCGGTTGTTGCGCTCCATGGCCTCGCGCTGGCTTTTCAGCACGGCGGGCGTGGCCTTCAGGAAAGCGCGGGCGTCGCGCCACTTGTCAGGGTCGCCCTTCCACTTGTCCTTGGGCGTCCAGCCCATTTCCCCGGCGACTTCCTCCAGCATCACATGCGGGTCGGACGCCTCCGCTTCTGGCGTGACGACAGGATCGCCGACGTGAAGGGCCACATCCTCGCTGACAGGAACGTCGATATCTGTCATTGCTCGGCTCCCTCGAAGATCGCCATGATGTCGCGGTCCTTGATCACCCTGTACTGGCGGCCGTCGGGGCTGGCCTCTTGGGGCACGACCCCCGCGTACTTGGCGAAAAGGACGTGATCGCCCGGCTGCGGCTTGCGCGCGCCCTCGGGCCACTGGGCATAGTCGAAGGCCAGAGGCGACACGGCCACGAGGAGACCGCGCATCTGCGCCATGGCCTCCTTTTCGCCGACGTTTTCAGGGATGATGAGTAGTCCGGAAGGCGACGTGAGCGCCTTCTCCGCGGTCGTGATCACCACGTTGTATTCGGTGGGGCGGAAGCCCGGCTTGCATTCTTCAAGGCTCGGCAGATTCATTGCTCTTCACCCGCTTCCGGGTCCTGTTCATTAAGGGCGCAGAACGCCTCGTAGTTGGTCTCTTCGGCGGCGCGGTAGGCGTCAGCCCGCGAGCGGAGCTCCACCAGCAGGAGGGGGTTGGCCTCCCCCTGGTCCCAACTGGCCGCCGTCCATCCCTGGCGCTGGACCTCCGCCACCGCTTGAAGGGCCCGAAACACCCATTGGCTGACCGGGTTCTCCCGCCAAGCTAGGAACTCCTCCCTCGACGGCTGTCCCAAGGGCGAACGCGGCATTCACGGCTCCTTCCATCTGCGCCTCTCCGGTCTTCACGGCGGCGTCTGCTTGGTAGTTTTCGGCTTGCGCGAGGTTCCTGGCCGTCTCGCTCTCGGTCTTCTTCAGTTCAGCGACCATCTGCGGAGGGGGCGGCCCCGGCTGGGGCAACAGCTCCTCCGGATTGTCGATCTGCGCGGCTTCCAGGATGCGTTTCACCGCGGCCTGGGGGTTCAGGACGTTCGGGAAAGCCTGCGCTGTCTGCTGGATCACCTGCGCCTTGGCCAAAGCCTGCGCACGGGTGACGACGGATGGATCTGATACGGGGACGATGTCGTCGCCCTGAGGGCTGAAATCCGCCTGCAGGTCAGCCTGCGGGTCGTCGAGGAGCTGCTGATACTCCTCGGGGCTTCCCCATCTCGCCTGGCACTCGTAGATGGCCTTGAACTCGGCCTTCATCGAGCGATAGACGCGCTTGTAGATGGCCGTGAACGCCTGCAAGCCCTGCTCGATCAGGGCCAGGGTCGTCCCCACGGGCGCCGTGGCGGGCGAATCCCCGCTCAGTACGTCCTTGATGCTCGCCACTTCCTTGGCGGCGCCCAGCATCAGCTCAAGAAGCTGGAACGTGACCGGCGACGGGTTCGGAATGGTCCGCTCCCACACCGCGTTTTTGATGTCCTGGCCCGAGCCCGTGACGTACTTGTATTCGCCGGGCTGGAACCGCAGGGTGGTGGTCTGGCCGGCCCCCTGGAGCCTCAGGCCCGAGCCGATGAACCCTCCGCCCGCCGCCGCCGCCGTGGCCGCGTCGTTCAACTGGTTGATGCTGGTGTTGATCGCCTCGGAAATCTGGTCGAGCAGCTGGCCGAAGCCGATGGCGTAGAACTTCCCCTCCGGGCTCGGCATGAACGGAAAGGGGATGAAGTAGGTCCGGCGCCGGAAACCGATGACCTTGTCGTTCTGCTTGGAGCGCTTGATATCCCGCTCGTCGAAGTCGGGCTCGATCCGGAGGACGGCGTTGCTCTGCTCGTCCACGGTGATGATGTAGGGCTCGGCGATCCCGTCCCCGTCCAGGTCCTCAAGCCGGTACTGCTCAAGCTGCACCCTGACGGCCTGGTCGTCGTCGCCGTCCTGGGTCAGCTCGGTTTCCCGGTAGGTCCCGGCCGCCTGCTTCTCCCTGATCTCGTAGGGATAGGCGTCGTAGTCGTGGGTGATGCGGGGGGTCCGGCGCAGGGACGTGGTGTCCGACGCGACCGTGAGACGTAGCGGGTTGACGTAGTCGGAACAGACGCCGCGGTGAGGGTCGAAATAGACCTTCTTGAACGCCATGCCGGCGATGGGAAGCTGATTGAGGAGCGCATCCACGCCCTCTTCCCAATCCCCGTCCGTGCCGTAGAAGAGGTGGGAGTTCATCCACGTCTTGACGCGCTCCGCCCTGCCCTTCTTGGCCTGCCATGCGGCTTGCTGCTGCTGGAAGCCCTGCATGACCGCCTGAAACTCGGGCGGCGGGGGCTGATCGGGGGGAAGCTGCGGAAGCTGGGGTGGGACAGGGGGCTGACCCAACACCTTAACGCCCACGGCCTCGTCGCCTTTGACGATGGCGGGATAGGCCCTGGCCGCGAACTGCTGCGCCGCCACGGTCAGGATGGGGAAGTTGACCTGGCTGGCGTTCATCCAGGGGAAGGTCTTGGCGTCGCCCTCGTCCTGGGCCGCCCGCTTGATGGCCTTCTCGGTCTGGTCCCGCCAAGTCTGGTTGCTGGCCTTGTCCCGCTGCCAGTCCTCGACGACCTTCATCCCCAAGCTGGCAAGTTCGGATTCGGTGAGGAGATGGGAGATGTCGCCTTGGGCTTGGGCGAACTGCATCAGCCGGTCGGCTTCGGCCGGGGCGGCTTCCTCCTCCATCAGCTCGTCTTCGGCGAACTCGGGAGCGTCGGCGTAGAGGAGATCGGTCATTCGGGCGCGATCCGCGCAGACGCCTCGGCAAGCTTTCGCCGAACCCACGCCTTGCGCTCGTCTCCCTCAATGTCCGGCGCCCACGTCGAGAGAGCGCCGTCATCATAGGCGACTACAGCGGCGGCAACTCCACGCTCTGCCGCGAGCTTGATCTGCCGACGCAGGAACACGTCTGCCGTGGCGATGCTCGTGACCTTGAAGTTGCTGGCGTCGAGGTCGGCGGGATCGGACGGAGGGTCGGGAATCCTCAGGCGCCATTCGCCGCTGTTACCGTTCGCAGGCGTATCGCAGGAGCCACAGGCCACGCCGCCGTCTGCATAGTGATAGTGGGTGGTGCAGCCGCAGCTACACGTCCAAATCAGGCGCTTTTCTTCGCGCGCTTTGCTGAGATCGATTACGTCGGTCACGCGCAAGCCCGCTGCGGTATGCCCATACCGCTAGGCTCCCACAGCTTGGGCTTCGATCAACTAGGGGCGCAAGATTTAGTGGATTGCAGCGAGGAGCGGCGTAGCCCTACGCATCATCGCTAGCTTTCGCCTCGCGTCGCGCCTGTTGAAAGCCCTTGCGCCTAACTCCACAACACCGTCGCTAAAGCGCACCTCGAAAGCGCCGATGTCCGCTGTCGGTCGTTGCAGCCACCAGCGGGTCATCAATACCCCGTCGTCCCGCTACGCCCGCGCGCCGTCTCTTCCGGCTCCTCGGGCGGTGCTTCATGGATCGGCACGGCGAACGTCAGGGCCGCCGCATCGCCAAGGTCTGGCGAGAACCCTAGCCGCTCCCTGATCTTGTCCTTGGGCTCCAGCGTCAGTTCATTGTTGGAGCTCAGCCGCGTCTGACCAGGTCCCCACACCGGCGCCGTCTCGTCGGCGTGGAACGTGTCATCGTCCGGAACCTGAACGCCCCCCACGCTGTCGTACCAGTCGCGCTTGAGGTCCCACATCTCCGCTCGCCGGTTGGCGTATAGCTCGTCGCCGGTAGGGCCGATGCCGAGCGGGCTGGAGCCGAAGTTCACCGGGTTGACCCTGTGATTGTAGCCAAGCTCCACCAGCCGGTCATAGATCGGCGCGCCCAAGCCTCCCACGTCGATGTTCACGGTCGCGTCGGGGAACTTCCTGAGCAGGGCGACCACCTTGCCCGTGCAGATCATGGTGTCCTTCTCGGTCCACCGCTCGCAGACGTTCTGGCCCATCCTGCGGCCCCGCCGATCCAGGGCGCCCCAGGTGTCCTTGCCCCCGCCGGCCGGGTCTATGCCGATGATCAGCGGGCCAATGCCGAGGACGCTGGCTTTCCGGGCTTTGGCGACCTTGGCCGAGGGGATGAAGCTGTTGCCCGAGGTGACGAAAGCCTCTTGCGCGTTGGCTGGGTACTCTTGGCGGAACTTCCAGCAGGGCGTGTCGTCCGGCTCGCTGATGGCCGTCGCCATGTCCCGGTTCTTGACGTAGGCCCAATAGAGCTGTTCCCAGGTCAGACCATAGGTGCGGGCATACTCGTCCCAGCTTTCGGTGTCCTTGTCGCGCTTGGGCGGCGGCTCCCATCCTTCGGGACATTCGCGCTCGTAGTCTTCACCCCAGAACCAGGGGATGAAGATGGCCTCTTCGTCGCTGTCGCCTCGCTCGGCGGCCTTGTAGCGGCGCTGATAGACGTTGCCGATCCCGTTGGCGGTGGACTCTAGAAGCCGCTCGGTCCCCGCAACATCGGCGATGGCCTGGAACGCCCCGTCTATGTGCGTGTCAGCGTGAGGCCAGAAGCCCACTTCGGATCCATGGAAAAGCTGAAGGGTCGCTGAGCGCCCCACGCCCTTGGAGCCCGCGGTCGCCACCGCATAGCTGCAGTCGTTGTCCGCAAACGCCAGTTCCTTTGCCGAAGCCGCCTTGGTCGCGGGCTTTACGAACGGTGGAAGCTCGTTGTGGAACCGCTGGGCCATGCCGAACAGATTGTCGGTCGCGTCCTGCTCATGGGTGAGGATGAACGCCTTGAGCCCCTTCCCGCCCCACAGGCGCCAGTAGAAGCGGCCCTGGATATAGGTCGAGGCCCCAAGCTGCCTGCCCTTGAGGATGATCGCCCGAACCTTGCCGTTGGTCTTGCGCTGGCGCTCCAGCCGCTCGTGCAGATACTTCTGCGCCCGGTTCAGCTTGAAGGGGACCACGGCCCCCGTCTTGGTGCGGATGAACAGGCAGTTGCGGGCGAAGAACTCGAAGTCGTCCCGCAGGCGCAGGGCCTTGGCTTGAAGTTCGGGAGGGAGGGAGCCGTCAGGCATCACTTCCCCTTCTTCAACCGAGAGCCGGGTGGCGCTCGTTGGAAACCCAACGGGACGTCGTCCTTAACAGTCGTAACGGTCAGTTTCTCGCCCGGCTTCGGCCGTGGATGAAGAGGCGGCGGCGATGGCAGTCGGGGAGAACTATCGGTCAGGACCGCGTTCAGCGCGGCGTCTCGTGAACCGTGCTTCACCTTCAGCTTCTCAAGAGCCTTCAGGGCCTCAGGCGACAACCAGACAGTGACCTTGGCCCAGCCTTCGGCCTTACGCTTAGCGGCGTAGACGTCGGCGGCTTTGCGGCGGGATTCGGTGTTCACGTTACGCCGCCAGCTCGTGGCTGAGGGCGTTCAGGCCCGCCATGCTGTTCAGGAAGCGGCCGAAATCTTCGGCGGTAGGGGCTTCATAGTCCGCAGCATCGTCGCGAGCCCAACGGGGCAGGCGAGACTCCAGCAGAGCGGCGGTGATTTCAACGTTGTGACCTTGCGCCAGAAGGATGGCGGCGCACTTGGCCCACTCGACTTCGCCGTATGCAGGGCGGGAGTAGGCGTCGCGGGTTTCGCGCATCACGTCGGCGACCTGGAGCTGAACGCGGGCTTCGGCGAAGTTGATGATGGTGGCGGTCATGGCGTCGTCTCCGTCTATGACCACAATATGCCAGCACATAGCCATACATGCAAGCACATATTATGTGCCATCACATCAATCGGCGCTCGTCAGCCATTCGCGGATGCCGACCTGGCCTGAGTGCTCCAGTTCAACCTTGTCGCCGTACTTCTTGGGGGCCAGCTTGGCGGCCATCCATTTGCGGGCGTCGATCCTCAGGCGTGAGCGCTGGATGTGCTCGCCGTTCGCAACCCAGCCCGCGTCTTCCTCACCACGACGTTCCATCCAATCGTTGCGAGCGTCGTCGGCGATCTCAAGGATTTCGTCGAAAATGGTTTCCGCCTGGGCCTCGCGCGCGTGCGCGTACTGCTGCCGGAAGGCGTCGTACCGCTCATCCTTGCTGGCGAGCCAACGGTGGACGGTTCTCGCGTCCGGATATCCATCATCCCCGCAGATGGTCCGCAGGCTTTCACCCGCAATCAGACGGGCGCAGATGTTGTCTGCTATCTCCTGCGTGAAGCTTGAAGGGCGACCAGTCATCGCTCTCTCGTTCCTTAACTCAGCTTGCGAGGATTGACCGGGTTAGAATGACCCTTGGCGCGCCCGGTTGTGAATCCCTCATCCTCGCCGTTGATATCCATCACCTGCTGGTATGGGCCTGACGGAGGAGAACCCGCGCCGTGTTGGATTACTTGCCGCGCATCCCCACCATGCTGATGGCTTTGCGCTGGCCGACGTTGTTCATGAGCTTGACCACGCTCGCCGGCAGGGCGCTCTTGCGGGCCGGGCCGACGCAGCCGTTGTTGGGCTTGCAGTTCATTCGGTCTTCTCCTCTTGGGGCTTCAGACGTTCGCGCATGGCTTCGGTCTTGGCCTTCAGGTCGATGAGCTTCGCCTTGATGTCAGCGAGCCTCGGGTTGGGCTTGCGCTCAGGCATCGGGTTCGGGCTGCAGTTCGACGGGGTGGTTGAGGTAGTCCCGCAGCGCGCGAAGGGCGACCACGCGAAGATCGTCCTTAGCCACCGGAACATGCTTCTCCCCCTTGTTGTCCGTGAGGTGTTGCGCGGCCTCGTAGACCGCGGCGCCCAGCGGCGAGAGGAACCTTTGCTCGATGTAGAAGGCTTCCTTCTTGCTGCTCACGGCTAGCTCCGGATCGCGACCACGGCGTAGGTCTGGGCCGCCGTCGGAGTGATGGGAGAGCCCGTGACGTTGGCGAAGGTGATCGCCAGGGTGTTGGCGGCGCTGACGCGCTGGCCGACGATCCCGAGGCCCGCCTGGGCGGTCGGCTTGTTCACGAACACCTTGTCCGCCGTCGTCAGGCCGGTGACGGTGAAGGTCTGCTCCGCCGTGGTGTTGGCCGCGACTTCGGCCGGCGTCAGGCTGGGCGCATAGACGCGGATCTGAGTGATGGCGGTCCCTGACGCCCCGACCGCGAGGGACGTGGACGCGCTTACCGTGGTGGCGGTTACGGCGCCGGTGACGTCACCCGTCAGGTTGCCGGTGAAGCCGTCGGTGACGGTGACGGCGTCGAAGTTGGTCGTGCCCATGTGGAAAGGTCCCTAGGTGGTTTCATCCGGGGGACTTTCCGTCCCTTCGCGCTCCTGGATCGCTTGATCCAGTTCGGCGATGGCTTGGTCGATATCGGCCACGTTCTGCCCGTAGCCGGGTTGGGTGGCGCGGGCCTCACGCTTCCGGCTCAGGTCGTCCCTTCTGATCTTCAGCGCGTCGAGAACGTGATCGGTCATGGTGAGGCCCTCATCCGATTGTCCGTCAGGTCCGGCTTCGATCAAGGGGCGCTCGCTCATCATTTGCAGGGCGCATCACCCGGAAAGGGGCCTTCCCTTCCCTCTCAGGCGGGGGCAACAGCTCTCGCAGCCTCGCGGACCTCTGGAACCGATCCGGGGCGGGATCGCCCATCACAAGGGCCGTGACGTTGCGTCGAGCCTGCATCAATCTGCCCTCCCACCCCGTAGGATGTCTGTGGAGCCTGCCCTTCCTGTCGCCGGCCTTTGCTCCGGAATCGGCCTGCCGATCTCTTCCGCCCACGCCCGGCGCTTGGCCTGGTAAGCCGCCTGAAGGCTGGCGAGGCTCGGAAGAACAACCGGCTCCTGTTCCGGTCCCCATTCCCAGGTCATCGAACCGGCCTCAGCGGTATGACCTCGGCCGCGAACGCCTGCATCAGCCGCTTGTGGGCGATCACATGGGATATCGCGATCACGTTGTCCGTGGCGTTGCACAGGATCGGAGCCTGTCCCTCACGCATCTGCTGTCTTGAGCATCCGCATTGGGTGCAGAAGGAGGAGAGCTGGTCGAAGGTGTGGTAGGTCATGCCGCAGCCCTCCGACTACGTCCCAGCGCCGTCCGCATCGGGATAGCATGGCGTTCGCACATGGCCTTCAGCGGGCCGGGCTTCGGGAAGAACTCGCTATCCGCCGCGGCGACGTAGTCCTCCACGCCGCGCTTCAGAGCCTCCAGGGGAAGGTCCCCAAGCGCCCTGGTGTAGAACCCCCAGAACGTCCGCCACTCAGCCTCCGAGCGGTCCTGCACGCCGTAGAGCGTGACCATCGGGGTGAGGACGCCGATCACCGCCTTGGGCCCGCAAGGCTCGCAGTGGCGCTCAAGGGCCGGCAAGGTTTGGCGGATCTCCGCAAGCGCCCCTTCGTCCTGGCGCAACTCATCGACGGCGAGCTGGAACGGCATGTGCCTATCCGTCAGCCGCTGCCACAGCCCCGGCGAGCATTCGGCCGATGCGGTCATCGCGAGGGGTTTGGATTCGATCAGGGCGGTCATGGGCTTTGCGGGGGGGCTTGGCGTTGCGTAGCCAGTTGCGGAAGGTGGCGGACCAGTCGGACTTGGGGGTCCCGAACGTGTGGTCCCGGAACTTCGCCAACTCGCGCTCGATCTCGCCGGGGGAGAACCCTTCCGCGGCCCCAACGGCCAGGTCGTCCGACGTTGGGCGCCAATCCGCCGGACAGCGACGGGAGGCCCTTACGCGTGCGGGTAGTTTTCCCGAAGAACCGTTAGGTTCTGAGGGTTTGGAAGGGGGTGTGGGGGGAACCTTTGTCTCAAGGGGGTCGTCCGACTCGGACGATGTCGGCCGACGTCGGACGATTTCGAGCGATTCACGACGCTTGGCCTGATAGGCGCGGTCCCGCTCCTTTCTCGCCTCCACCTTCGCTTCCAGGTGGGCGAGGTCTTCCCGTGCCGTCGCGATGACCACGGCCTGGTCAAGATCGAACCGGCTTTCGTAGGCAGCGGTTTCGATGCGCTCTAGCGCAGCGCGCAAGGCTTCGCCAGTGACGCCAAGCTCCATCAGCGCGAACACCGCATCGGTCACGGGCGTCTTCACGCGACCTCCTTCACCCAATTGGGCTGGGCCTCGTAGGTCTGAAGCACGAAGATTGCGCGGACGACCTGGCGCAGCTCGTCGAGGGCTTGGGCGGCCATCTCGGCGCGCTTGGCTGGATCACCGTTCAGTTCTGGGTCGGCCAGAATTTGCCGGTGAACGTCGTGGAGGATGCGACGCTCTTCCTTCAGCCGACTGATGGCGTGGCGTATGCTCACGGCCTCCTCCCGCGCCAATTCTGTTCGCGCCACGCCTCTTGCAGGGTCTTGCGGATACGCAGCCAGTTGCGCTCGATTTCCCCTGCAAGCTTCGAATCCGTTGGGGGCTTGAGGTTGACGGGGGATGGTTTCATGCGGCCACCGCGCCAACACTGATGGGCTCAATGAGCACGAAAACCTTGGGGTCCTTTGTCGGACCAGCGGCCGACCATTCGACAGTGCTTCGCTCGCAGTCCGCGTCGTCGCGGATTACGCCAGCCGCTTGGATGGCGTCGGATAAGCTCTTGGGCAGGTTCTCTACATCCCTCCGACGCCTGTCTGGGCGCTGGGCGACATACGTAATGTGATATGGCCCCTCGATACGCCGACCGGCCGCGCTGAGCTTCGCCTCCCACTCGGCAAGCTTGCGCCATGAGCGGTACTTGGCCGAACTAATGCGCCGCCCCTCAGCCACCGTGGTGTTGTGGTTGCTGGTAGGCGGGTAGCTG
>Ga0196964_10000169_pt1 | contig 45514 bp, 80 predicted proteins | sample S1_10metaG_FD_148615 | JGI IMG/M metagenome (GOLD analysis project Ga0196964, IMG submission 148615) | Soil microbial communities from Anza Borrego desert, Southern California, United States - S1_10 | ecosystem: Environmental > Terrestrial > Soil > Desert | place: USA: California | collected...
CTCGCTCTGTGCAACCAGCAACACCTGCTGAACGATTATGACAATGACATTGTTCTAATCATCAACTACTACCAGCGGGAAGCCGATGCGGGATTTCTGCGAGCCTTCATTGCGTTAATCGACAACCAGCCAGCCGGGTGCTTCTGGGTGGAGATGGACCGCTACGAAACCGGCCGGATTCGGGGGGCGCTGTTCCCTCAGTATCGCAACGCCTGGAATGGGGCGTTTTTTATGCGGTTTCTGGTGGATTACGGCTTCAACATTCTGGAACTGCGGAAACTTGATGCGGAATTGGCGTTGTACAGCCGCAAAGACCGGGGATCCGCCGCTGCTGAGAGACTGTTAAAACGCATTGGATTCAAGAAAAGAGCCATCCTGCCCGAAGCCTTGATGATCGACGGCAGCCCAAAAGACACGATTTTACTTGATTTCTTAAAGAGGGATTACGATGTCCAAACCCAAGAAACAAAGTAGCTCCTCGGCCGCTCCCCCAGCGCCGCCGCCGCCGCAGAACGAGTATTTCTATGAAAACGATTTCCTCCGTTCACAGCGTGTCCACGATCCCGCACAGAACGCTTATGTAACCAAGTCTTTCTCCAACCCGGATGAGCAGGCCATCGAAAAGAAGGCCACCGGGTACATTTCGGATATGGTCAACAACTTTGACCAGAATATGAAACTCACCCCGGAGAGAATCGCTGAATACGGTAATGCTTACGCGCTTCCTCAGATCAATGCCCTAAACGAGTCTTACAACCGCGCCAAGGGTCAAGCGGATATGGCGGCGACTTCCCAAGGGGTGCGAAACTCTGTAGGGTTTGGTAACTATACCGGCAACGTATTGGAAAGAGGGCGGGCACAAGGTCTGGCCGAGATTGCGGCGAATCGGAAAATGATGGAGCTGGATCTCCCCAACAAGATGCTGATGCCGTATGCCAACCAGTTCAATTTGATCAACGCAGCTCTATCCGGAGAACAGGCGAGTATGGCGCAAGACCGGGAACCGGCGTTTCAAGGCTCCCAAGCGGCGCAGAACGCGGCGCAGCAGAATTATCAGAATCAGATGGCTTATTGGCAGGCCAGACAACCGCAGCAGCAACAGCGGGGCGGGTTGTTTAGCTTCTTTACGGGAGGTGCGTAGTGTTTGATCCTTTGCTGGGAGTTTTGGGTAGCGGGTTGGTGCAAGGCCCCACCAATAAACCGAATATTATGGGTAGCTTGATGAGCCCCGTGATGATGGCTGGTCTGGGTGCATTGCTGAACAAAAAGAAGCCGATGAAAGGCGCAATGATGGGTTTGCAGGCTTCTAACCTTCTTTCTCCTTTTGCTCGCGGCATGATGCAACCCAGACCTTATCATTTTGACCCGCGTTTCAAGCAAGCGCAGGCACCCATCCAAACCCAGCAACAGCCGGGAGGGTACTAGAATGCCGCTTCCTCTCCTCCTTCTCCCCTTAATCGGTGCCGCTGCCGGGGCCGGGCTCGGAGCATTGAAAAACAAGAAAAACCGGGGCAAAGGTGCTCTTATTGGCGCAGGCCTTGGCGCGTTGACGGGTGGTTTGGGTGCTGGTGGTTTGGCGGCGATGGGTGCGGCTGGGGCTGGTGGGGTTGGTTTGACCGGGGCTGGACTTGGTAAAGCTGCGACGTTTGGCGGGATGAAGGCGGCGACGGCGGGGGCAGCAGCCTTGAAGCCAACAGCGGCAAAGGGTGGTTTATCTGCGATGCAGAAAGTCATGCTCGGCTCTACTGTTCTAGGAGCACTGGGCTCTATGGGTGGTGGCCAAGACACGCCACAACTCCCTCAAGACCCCTACATGCCGCAGTTGATGCCCATTGCCAGCGCTGGCGGCATGCAAGGCGGCGGGCGGCAAATGATGCCCGTGCAGATTCAATCCGCTTATATGAATCCGATGATGCGGGGGTACGTTTAATGACTGATATGGCCGATATCATCAAGCTTGCCAACACTGCGCAGGCGTTTGAAGCAGCCAAGTATGGCGGCGGGTATGCTGGTGGGAATGGCTTGCTGGATATCGCCATCAACGCCTATAAAGCCGCCTATCCAAAAGCTCCTGCTGCGAACCTGCTGGCCGGTGGCCGTCATGCCTACAACCTGAACAAGTACAACCAAGCGCTTTACCAAGAAAAGCAGAATGAACTCACCAGGCAGGCCAAAACCCGCGAACTCATGGGCAAACACTATGGCGCAATGGGGATCCCTGTGGATATTGACGGGGATGGCGTCAACGACAATCTGGATCTGGAACAGTATAAGCAGCTCGCCGAAGTCTATGGAAACCAGCAAGGTAATGCCGGGTTGGCAAACTTCGCAAATGGCAAAGATCCCAGTTTTGGCGCGCTTGCCCCGATGGAACGAGTTCAGAAGTTCTATCAGGATGAGATCTTCGCCCCGAACCGGACGGCTCAAGAGCGTGAAGATTACTTCCGCCGGATCAATCAGACAAACCCGAACCAAGCAACTCAAGCGCCTCCCGAAAACCTACCTCCGATTGATTACGGCGATGGAACGACCGTGCTCCAAGGGAACGCTAATCGTTCTGTTGTCCCTCCTCACCCGATCACGCCTATGCAGCGGGCTTTGGGAGGTCTGTACCCTGCGGACCCGAAGCTAATCACGGATTCACTCACTCAGAAGGAAACTGCTCGACATAACCAGACCACGGAAGCAGAAACCAAGCGCCAATTCGATAAGAAATTCCCGCTTGAAGTCAAAGACTCCGAATCTCGTCGGATCAGCGCGCTTAAATCTGGTGGCGGTGGCAGCGGGAACCCGTACACAATCCCGAATGCCATGCAAACCAATGTCAAAGGCCGGATCAGCTCCATAGAAGATGAATTGAAGTCCATGGGGTACATTGATAGTCACGGCAAGATCAGCAACAACCTTCGCAGAGTCTCTAAAGACCCCACTGTGATTCGTGCGCAACAACTGGCCGCCGAAAGAGCCCTGCTGCAATCGCAAATTGGCGTAAGGCAGCCCACCGTTGCCCGGTTCTCCCCCGCTCCCAAAGCTGCCACGCCCCGTAAATCCGGCAATACCACCATAAGGGGCACCAAGGGTAACTATGAAGTCCCCTAACCAGATAACGGGCGGGATTACCTACGCCAACTATCTTCAGGACAACCCCACCCTTGCCCAAGAACCCTCAGAAATCCAAGCCCAAGTAGCCCTTGAATTTTTTAATAAGCGGATGTCGGAACAACCGGGCTGGGAACAGGAGCCTGAAGAGGTCAAACAACAGGCTTGGCAACAATTCCGCACGAAATACAACGTCCCTGAAATCAAGTCTTCTCAAGTTGCCTCTGCCCCGGCCGCCCCAGTTCAGGTGCAACAGGGTTTCAACCCGTTACATGAAGTAAACAAAGGCTTAACCACGCTCAACCTGTTTGCCGGTTCCTTCGGCGATCCCTTTGCTGACGCGATGGCGATGGGTTACACCAACACCAAAGACATGAGCGAAGAACTGGCGCGCCAGAGTTTTCCGGGGATTGAGCAGGATCAAGGCTTGCTTGGGATGGCCTACCGGGCGCATCAGAACCCCATTGCCAACCAGATCGGCGAGCTTGCCGGGATGATCAATCCCTCTGTCGGTCTTGAGCAATTGGCAGGCAAGGTTGTTCAAGGCGCTGGCATGTTGCCGAAAATGATCCGTTCAGGCTCCGCCCTGGCCGCATATGAAGGTTTGAAAAACCAGCCCATGCAGCAACGCCTTCCTTCAGCCATGACGGGGTTCGGAATGGGTGCTGCACTGCCTCCGCTGGCGGCGGGTGCTGGGAAAGTCCTGCAAGGCGCAGTGCGGATGATCAAGCCGCAGCAAACCACTTTAGTTCGGGGCAATGCCGAAGCCGCCGCGCAGGCCTATCAGCAGGCCGCAAAAGCCACCAAGGCCGCCAAGCTCCGGAAAAGCGCACAAGCCACCCCGGCCTATAAAGCCAGAATGACGGGCGTTGCTCAGGAATTGGAATCGATGAAAGCCGATCTCCCCATTCCTCACCAGAAGACGGCGGATCGGATGATTGGCAAAATAAAGACCTTTTTGGAAGGCAAGGGTGAGCTGAGCCCGGATGATACCAAGAGAATCAGCGGGTTTATCAAGAATGCCCCCCGCAAAAGCAAGATGACGAAAGGGTCGAGCATTGTCGAAAAAGCGAAAGCAAAACAGCAAGACCGGGCAACAGCACAAAACCCGGAAGTTAAGCCAGAAGGAAAGGCAAGCCAAGCAGACCCTCAGCAACCAAAAGCGCAAACGGTAAAACCCGGCAAGGGCGGGAAAGTTAGCACCCGCCAGGGCATTAAATCGGAAGCCGCTCAAGCCGCCAAAACCGGGGAGTTTGTGGAGTTCGATTATTCCGCAGAGGGTGGCCGCTCCAGAGTGAACGAAGAGCGTATTGTGGCTGAAGGTAAGGCGAGGGATGGCCGCACGGAAGCCAAGCAGATCGGCGGCGAGGATCTGAGCAAGCAGCAGGGCTACCGCAAAGAGGTTGTGGTTGAAGTCAAAATCACCAAAGCCGGAGACACGGCCATGGTGACAAAAAACGAAGCCGGGGAATTCAGAACCCGAATCATTGAAGGCAAAGGCCAGGGCAGCCGGGTGAACTGGATCCGCCGGACTGGCGAGATGCCGGGGCCTGAGTACGGCACAGCCGACGCCGCAGATGCCGGAAAGATGTACAGCGCGAATCGGATTGCCCAGATTCAGAAGGCGCTTGAAGATCCCGAAATGCCGGAAACCTTGAGAAAGGCGTTCAATCGCGTGATGAAGTCCAAAAAGCTGTCTACCATGGACTATCTGCAAATAAACAAGCATGCAGACGATCCCAAATTCAAGCAAATCATCTGTGATATATTGGGGCTCAGCCATGGTTGATTGCACGAAAAGAAATGTAAGAGGCGGCCTGATCGACACGCTCGAATCCGGTGGGATTGAGATTGAGCCGGGCGTCTTCAACAAAATGCCAAAAGAGGACAAGGTGGGTTATGCCGCCGTGCAAAGCGAGCGGAAAGCCTCCGGAACGGCGGATCTCCCTGTTAAATCCATTCAGGAGCAAAACGCTTGGCTCAAGGCAAAAGGGTTCCTCCACAGTAAATCGGATGTATATATCGACCCGGTGTCCCTTTTTGGTGACGACTTTGTTAAACCGATCGTCAAGGCCCAGAGTCAGGTAAAAGCTGAAATTCTGGCCAATGGCTTGAGCCGGGAACAGGGATTGAAGCTGTACCGCCGCGAAGTGGTGCCCAACCTCCCCACCAGTAAACAGATCGACGCTCAATTCGGTGCTGGAACCTATCAGGCCCAGCTTGCAAAAGAGTATGTCGCCGCAGAGCGTAGCGGTGGGGTGATGTTCAACACCAGCAAAGCCCCTCTGCATATATGGATGGCGAAAAACGTGGCGGGGAACATTACCGGAATGAACCCCGTGATTGCCGGTCTGGATTTTATCGAATTCTTTCACAAATCAGCGACCATTTACGGCCCGCACAAGATGATTCAGGGGTTGGCTATTGCCTCTAAAGACGGCCTGAAAATGTTCGGACGGACCGAAGGGAATCAGGCCCTTTATCACGGGATGGAATTCGCCGGGGAGAAAGGGAAAGTCCGCAAAGGTGCCGAATGGCTCTTGAACCACACCGATCCGCAATATTATTCAAACAATTTTTTGGTGAATGCCTCCGCCGGTGTGGCAAAAGCCGCTGGCGTCCCAGAGGCGGAAGCAGTCCGCAAGATTGCGTTCATCAAGGAACCCGGAAACACCCCGCAATACCTGATGAATGCCAGCAATGCCGATATCGTGTGGGCTCGGTACTCCACCGAAGCCTTTAAGTTTTATGCCGATACGTGGGCGAATGTTGGCAGGGCTTACAAAAACAAGGACAGTCAGCAGATGGCGGCAGCCCTGCACGGCGTGATTGGAATGCATGTGTATATGGGAGTTGCCACCGGATCCAAAGCCATGATGCCGCTGGGCAGTGACAAGCTGGTTTCCTGGGTGGATGAAAAGATCACGCAGGACGATGTGGACCCCTTTGAATATCTGGATGAGGTGGGGCCTTTCAACCTGATGCAAAAGCTCACAGGCTTGGATGTATCTGAAAATACCCAGATTGGCGGGCTCCCTGCCTTCGGTTTGGCGTTTAGCGCCTATAACAGTACCACCAAGAGTCTCCCATCCAAGCTGAATAAGGCTTGGGAAGCAATGGAGCAGGAAGATTACGCCGCCGCCGCCAAGTACGGGTTTTATACTCTGAGTCTAGGCTTGAGCGCCTTTACCCGGAACCCCCTTGCGACAAAAGCCGCCCGCGAAATCACGGGGCTGGTGATTGATGGATCCGACGAGGGTTACGACGAGAAAACTTATGTCATTGAAGCCGCTGATCGTTTCGGGATAGGGACGAAGGCGCTTCAGAAGTAACCCATGATGCGTAAAAAACACGCACCAGACCTGACTGGTAAATTTTACCAGTCAGCCCACATTGAGTGAGGCAGCCCATCAGGCTAAAATAAAGGTGCCCCCGCGCAGGTACGAACTGCCGGGAGCGTGGCCGATTCTGAAAAGGAGAACCGACATGACCGATGATAACACGCGACTAATTCCGGTGGGGATCCGGGGACATCAGGCGATTGTGGACGCCGAGGATTACGATTTCCTGATGCAGTGGAAGTGGTCTTACGACCACCATGGCTATGCTTATCGGAACATCAGGGAAAAAGGGAAGTACGTTGCCCGTGTGGCAATGCATCAATTAGTTAATAAAACACCTGCCGGTTTTGATACCGACCACATCAACGGCAACGGCCTTGATAACCGGAAACTCAACTTAAGAACCGTGACACGAGGCCAAAATCTTCGCAATAAAGGGAAACTCCCCAGAAACACTAGTGGTTTTAAAGGGGTAAACTGGTCTAAAGCTTACGGCTTTTGGGGTGCCGAAATAGTAACCAACAGGAAAAAGAAGTTCCTTGGGTATTTTGACCACATTCTAGAGGCGGCAGACGCTTATAACAAAGCTGCCCTGCTTTACCATGGCGAATATGCCCGCCTTAATACCTTTTCAGCAGAGCAGGAATCCGAACTGGCCCTGTGGCTGGCTACAAAACCACAAAAGCGGTATTCAAAACACAGAGGGGTGTCCTATCACAAGACTTTTAGAAAGTGGGTAGCCCGCGCCTACAAGGATAAGAAATCGTATTTCATTGGCTACTTCGACACCGAATCTGCGGCGGCAAGGGCATACAACGCCAAATCTCTTGAACTGCATGGCGATAACGCCAGACTAAACCAAGTCTAAATAAAAGCGGAGGTCATGAAAATGCGCAAACCCTTGATTGGGTTGTATTGTGCTGCAATCTTGCTGCTAAGCGTGGCGTGGGGAGCGGCAGACGACATTAGTCGTTTATTTAATTTTACGGCAGGAACCACTATACAGAGTTCCCAAGTCAACCAAGAATTTAACCAACTCATCACAACGATGAATAACAAAATGGGGAGAGGGGTTGCAAACACTCTGAGTGGGGATAATGTATTCAGCGGGGCCACGACATTCTCCGGCATCGCGACATTCTCCAGCGCCACCACCCCGATCAAAGTGGACTCCATCGCTGAACGAACCGCCGCCGCCGGGGTGACGATTGACGGCGTTCTACTCAAAGACAATAACATCAAGGTGGGTGCGGCCGGGTACACGCCAGCAGCCAACGGGGATTTCGGGTACGATTCCACCGCCCACCAGTTCAAAGGCTACCGCAACGGATCTTCCAAAAACTTCCTGATGACAGGCGACGCCGCCTCGACTCTGGATGATCTCTCGGATGTCACCATTTCCTCTCCGTCCAGCGGGCAAGCCCTGACGTATAACGGGAGTGCTTGGGTTAACGGCAGTTCGGGAACGATGGTTCTCCTGGCCACGGCTACTGCCAGCAACTCTACATCCGTGGATTTCACCACCAGCATCAACAGCACGTATGACTATTACATCATTGTGGCGGATAGCATCCGATTAACGACGGATGACAAGGGTCTTTACTGCCGTGTGTATGATGCGACGCTCGCCGCTTGGCAATCGGATGCTTCGGATTACATCTACGGTGCGCAATTTGCTTCCTCGGCAGCGGAAGGAACGCACGGTTCTGCGGGGGCGGCGCAGATTGCCTTGACTCTTCCCGGCGTGGATGGGATGGATACGACGGCCGCGTCCTCCGGGGCCAGCCTGGTTATGCAAGTCTTCAAGCCCTCCGGCACTACCCACAAGAAACAACTGCAATGGCAGATCTCCTATGACCAGTCCACGTTCCTGTTTGATATTCGAGGTTCCGCCCGGTACGAAGCCACCACCGCCATCAGCGGTGTTCGGTTTCTGCCTGAGAGCGGCAACATCTCCACCGGAAACTTTTACCTGTACGGCGTGAGGAAATCAGATGGGACCGTTGTCTGGATTGCCATCGGGGTGTTCCTGTGGCGGCGTCGCCGGAAGAATCAAAACGATTTGAAGGAGGCATTCTCCCATGCTGCATAGTTTCTTGTTGATCGCGCTGGCGGTCTTTTTACTCTGCCCTCAAGCCGAAGCCGCGAAAGCCATTGCGCAACCGCCGGGCGTCCCTACTCTCTACGTAGACGAATCACCCGAAGATCTCCACCAGCGGGAAGAGGACGCCGCACGGCCTGTTCCCTTGCCACCCAAGTTTGTTCAGATCACAGCCATCTTCAAGCGGGCACTGACTGAACAGTTGGTTTCCCCAAAGCTGAAAAAAGAACTGCTGAAGTTGTCGGGAGTAGTGGAAAGGGCGTTGGAGCTTGGGATGCTGGATGCAGCCGCCGAAGCGATTAAAGAACCCACATTGCCAGTGGAGCTTGAGCCCTACCGGCAAGAAATGCTGGAAGTGTTGAAGCAACCATAGAAAGTCGGTGACGCGTGGAAAAGCCGTCTCAATTCGTCGATATCTCCAAATTTCCGCCAGATGAACGCCCGCACATTCTGGAACTGGCAGAGAAACACAATGCCCTGAGTGTGGACGTGGACAAAATCAGCGGTGTCACTGCTGAAGAAAAGGCCGATATGCATAACCTGTTCGCACTGGTCCGGACTGTGCTGGTGAAAGCCCACAGCAAGCGGGCCAATATCTTTTTAGCAACGGCGCAGGCTTGGGTGGTGGTGTACATCCTGAAAGCCGTTGGCGTGGATATCGCCCGGTTTGGGCCGGTTATCAACAGACTGTTAGATACCATCTTGAAATAGGAGCCTCCCCATGAAAAAACTACTTGCCGCCCTATTGGCGGTTGTTTTGTCTTGCCCGGCTGCATTTGCCGCCAATGCCGCTACTGCCCAGACTGCGCATGGGATGCGAATCGCTGGAGCTGGTCCCGTTACCCCGTATGTCGTTAGTTTTGACACCACTGCCTCTGATCTGACCATTGTGACACCGGGATCCGACAAGATGGCTTGCGTGGTAGGCATGGCCATGGCCGAAACTTCGGCCACAAACGTGACTTTTAAATCCGGAACCACCTCGCTGTTAACCTTGGAACTCGCCGCCAATCAGGTTTTTGGTGCCCCGATTGGTGCCCCGATTGTCTGCACCCAGCCCGGAGAAGCGCTAAAAATGCAAGTGTCGGTAGCCGTGACCTCCATGCTGCTGTACGTGTTGCAAGCCCCCTTCCTGAACTTTACAGGCCGTTAATATGAAACGCTGGCTTGTCCTTCTCCTTTCATTCGCCCTGCTGTTTAACCAGATTTGCCTAGCTGGGTTCTATTCGGGGTTCTCGGGGAATCTCGGCGGGTACCGTCTGGCAATAAACCCAGACACTATTTCCGGATTGCGCCTCTGGCTGAAACCGGATACCGGCGTCACCACCGATACCAGCATGTCCACCACCACCGTCTCCACCTGGGCCAACCAGGCCAGCACCGGCAGCGGCTATGATTTCGTCCAGGCAACCAAAGCCAATCAACCGCTCTGGGGCACCGTAACCCTCAACGGATTCAACGGTGCCACAATCGATAACACGGATGATTTTCTAGCCATCTCCGCCGGAGGTCTGGGGATGCTTCGGAATCTTTCGAGCTACACCGTGTTCATCGTGGCCAAGATGCCCGCCGCTGCCGCCACTCGCCGAGCCCTGATGGTATCCACCGGCACTTCCGGATCCAACCCGCGTTTCGCCGCCGATGTCACCGCCACCAACCGCATGGCGATTCAAGGTCGAAGACTGGATGCGGATGGGAACACATCCATCAACACCGGCACAAACAACGACTACGCCACCGACCAGAACACTTATCTGACGTATCTGGTGGATCACAATGCCACCACGGCCAAAGCTTGGGTCAATGGCGCGCTGGAGCTGAACAACACCACTTACACCAGCACCGGCAGCACCTCCGACACGGATTCGATGGCCATCCGGATCGGTTGCACGATTGCCGGGACCAACCAGTGGAACGGAACGATTTTTGAAATCCTGGTCTACAACACCGCCCTGAGCGACAGCAACCGACAAATCGTGGAAAACTACCTGCGCAGCAAGTACGGCTTGTCATCCGCCGTCATTCTGCCATTCCGCCGGCGTTCCGCATACCGGGAGGTTGCCGCCTGATGAAACGCTTCATTCTGTTTGCCCTCTTGCTGCTGGCCAGCCCAGCGCGTGCCGACTGGTTTGTCTGGGACCTCGGCAACCCGGCGGCTAACCTGGCGGCTTTTAACGCGCTGAACAAGAGCTTTGAAACGGTGCAGAGCAAGGGCAGCGCCAAGATGAAAAAGGTCTTTGCCGACTACAAGATGCACTATCCCAATGCATCCGGCACCCAGCGCTACGCCGAGCCCACCATTCACCCGGTGGATGGCCGGGTGGCCATGCCGATTCCGATGCAGGTTTTTACGAAAGTCGGCGATGACGTGAAAGCCGAACTCTGGACGCATTTCACGAAATACAGCTACATCCTGCCTGAGCTGGATGCAACGTGGAGAGCAGAACAGCCTGAATGATCGATCCCAATATGAACCTCTCTGAACACTTCAAGTTAAGAGAGTTCCTGTGCAAGTGCGGCCAGTGCGAGATCCCGCCCACCGCTCTGCATAACATCCAAGACATTGCACGGGTCATGGAAGATGTCCGCAAGCTTCATGGGAATAAACCCATCACCATTACCAGCGGCTACCGATGTCCAGAACATAACCGGAAGATCGGGGGAGCGCCCAATTCCTACCATATGAGAGGGCAGGCGGCTGATTTTGTGGTGAAGGGCGTATCTCCCAAGGTAACGCAAAGCCTGTTGAAAGACTGGAGAGGTGGTTTGGAGTTAACTTCCGGCTGGACGCATCTGGATACGGGACCAAAGCGGCGGTTCAAGCCATGATCTTCTCTCATATCTTCCCTATCGGCGAAGAGGATTGCCATATCGATGACCGCTGCTGCGAATGTGAGCCTTTCATTTCGGAAGAAGATATCACGGTCTTTGTTCACACCCCGATCAGGGAGACAAGAGATGCCCTTTACTCCTAAACTCGACCTCATCGGCGAAACCGCCAACGGCAAACCCCTGTATGAACTGATTGAAACCTTTACGTACAAATGGGAAAAAGACGGCCGCACTTTTCGCATTAGGATCCCCGCTGGATTTAAAACAGACGTTGCCAGCACTCCGCAAATTGCTTGGAGCCTAGGATTTCTCCCGGATGGTAAGCACAGAACCGCTGCCTTGATTCACGATTGGCAATTTCTCTGGCATAGAAAAGGGACTGGTCGGAGCATTTTGCCTACAGGGTCTTTTCAGATGGAGAGGGGGGGGATCTGGCAAGAGGCTTCTAGGTCATGGACCTTCACTGAGTGTAATCGTATGTTTGGGAGACTGATGCGAGAAGCCGGAGTAGGCCCTATTAAACGGAAGCTTATGTTTTCCGCCGTTCAGATCTTCGGATTACCCTCTTGGCACGGGATTGACGAAGAGGATCAGCTCAAATACGAGGCTTTATGCAGGCTTGTACTTTAGGTAGAATAGAAAGGTGCCCTAGCGATGCGGCTAACATCCTAGGGCTGGCCAATATCTGTATAGGAGATATCGACATGGACGATAATAACATCGTTTTTCTTCCGCTTACCAAAGGGGCTGTAGCAATCATTGATGCGGAGGATTACGACAGGGTAAAGCATTGGAAGTGGTTTATCACCTCAAGGGGTTATGCAGGGCGCTGGATAACCGTTCATGCCGACGGGAAAGCAAAGAAAAGACTTGTCCACCTGCATCGATTTATCCTCTCCGAAGAGGGGATGATTACAGACCATATCAATGGGAATAAGCTGGATAACCGGAAGGCAAACCTTCGGATTTGCTCCAATACCGAAAACATCCGCAACATGAAACAGCGCAGACGGAATAACACCTCTGGCTATAAAGGGGTGTCATGGTCAAAAAAACTCGGCGCATATAGAGCTTATATAGTTGTCGATCGCCGCCAAATCTCACTCGGTTTCCACAAGTGCCCAAAACAAGCGGCACTAGCGTACAACTTGGCAGCATTGAAATACTACGGGGAGTTCGCTCGGCTCAACCAAGTGGAGCTAGACGAGGAAGACCAGTTGAAATACGAGGCCCTATGCAAGTTGGTATTGGCGTGAATGTTCCAAGAAGCCGGAGAAACCCACATTGAAGACACAGACCAGTGCTACACCTGCACGTATTTCTGTAAAAGCATTGCCTGTCCACTGCTGGAAAGCCTGGCTGTCGGCGTTTGCCATCTTGAAGGCCCTGTGGCTGTTACAAATTGTGGCTTCCACGTGCCATTTGAACGGAAACTAAAACTAGTGGATTAAACTCGTCTCTCCAATTCTCTCCTCATATTAATTGTCAGCCCCGGTGTAAAAGCCGGGGTTTTTTATTGCGGATTTTTAATGATCCCATTTTCGGATCATGGGAAGAAATATCCGTTTATGAAGACCCTTCTCTCCCAAGGTTTTCCGGCCAAAAGTACCACTACCTTACAAGGAGAGGGTCGGCGGTTCGAGCCCGTCAGCGCCCAAATTCTTTCAAAAGTAAAGCGTAAAAAGCGATCCGGTTGTCCATAAAAATGATCCGAAACTTTTTGATAGGATTCGGGGCATGATTCCCATAGATGAGGCTGAGAAGATTGAAGGGTTCCCGGTGCGCGCGACGATTCGCCGGTGGGCTGAAGCTGGGCTGATTAGGGCAGAGCAACACGCAAGGGGCTCTCGATTGGCTTGGCGGGTTTGCCCTGACTCCATCCGCGCCAAGCTGGCCGGGCAAGACACCGAGAAAGCGGATTATGCCAAGCTGTATCGGCAGTGGATGACAGAACAGGCCAATGGGTACCACTCCGGTAGAGCAGTGGGGCAACGGGCGCTAGAGGGGTCGGAATATGGAATGACCTGCTACTGGGATGTTTTGAAGATGAAGCCGTGTATTTCTGCCATCACTCCAGAGTATTTGAAGGAAGCTCTTTGCGCTCTTCCCCCGAATTATGAGGAGAAGCGGTGTTACTTCAGCAAGCGGGAGAAGATATACAAGGCGGTTTGCTCCTTTACGCAATTCCTAATCCGGCAAGGGCTCAAGACTCAAGTGGATTTGCTGGAGGCCAGAAAGCTCAAACCCAAGCGAATCTTCCCACCCAAGAAAACCGTTCTGACGGAACAGGCGCTAAAACGGATGATGCGGTTAAACGAAGGCTACAAATCCAACAGGAAAGAAGTGGATGCGGTTCTAACCCAAACGATTATCGCGCTGGCCTGTTATGCCGGGCTGAGATCGGGGGAGATCCGAGCGCTGGAATTGTCGCATGTGCGCCTGTCGGATGGGGAAATCGATGTCATTGACGGGAAGGGCCATAAAAACGGAACCATCGGGATTGCCCCGGCGCTCGCCAAGCAACTCCATGAATGGCTGGAAGTCCGTCCCAAAACCAGAGCCAAGACGTTCCTGGTAGCCAAAACCGGTAAACCCTTGGACGCCAGAGGATTAGGGCGAAGGATAGAGCGTATTGCCGCCAAAGCGAATGTCAAAGTCTCCCCGCATGGCCTGCGGAGAACATTTGCTACGGTCAACGTAGCCAGAGGGGTGCCGTTGCCAATCATTCAAAAGACCTTGAGACATTCGGATATAAAAACAACAATGGCCTATGTCATGGTGGATGAGCGGGCTGCCATTGAGTATATGAAGGCTCAGAAGCCAAAGGGCAGGCCATAGGCGCGCTCTTGAGGGTCTTCTTTGGAGAGGATTTCATCCATTTGAAGGGTATGAGCTTTTAAGACCGACCGGACATAGGCGGTGAGGGTCATCCCATCTTCTTTGGCATAGGCGCTTAGCTTCCGGTGCATCCGGGGGCCGAGCATCATGCGGAGTTCTTTGGATTCGGTTGCCATGTTACTTCTCCTCCATTACTTCAACAACTGCTGCGACTTGTCCACAAACCGAACAACGCTTCATGATCCAACTGGAATCCCGGCTGGGTTCTCTTCCTTTTTCGAGAGAACAGGGAAGGCATTGGTAGGTCATCTTTCCTCAAATCCTTTCTTTGTTTAATTAAATATAAGGTTCTTTCCCTAGTCTTTTCAGTACCCTTTGAAACCACTGCGCGCCAACCATCTGTGCGAGCCCGCAGGCAGTCATTTCGCCACCCCTAGGGAGTCGGTAGCCTTTTCTGTTTAGCTCGTCTGCTAGGTCAGTCCGTGGCGCTTGCCGGTAATAGGCTTTAACCAGCAAATCAACGGCATCTTCAGGCAGATTGTATTCGTTGATAACCTTGCTGCCGTCCGTAGGGAATTCAACCGCTGACAGTCGGTCTCTTGGTTTCGGCGGCTTGTACCGGTCAATAATCGTGATGAATTGGTCCATCAGGTCGCACCCCTGCTGATTAGTTACGGCGTGGATGTGCTGACCGGGAAGATCGTTGTGCTCTTTAACCTTCTGTAGTGAGGACTTCGCCTGAACCGGGATTTCAAAAACCGCGCCGTTCGGCAGCTGCATCATTATCAGAAAGTCGCGGCCGTTTCGATCCTCCCAAGTGGATGGGTCTATGGGCCTCATAGGGTCAAACCGCTTAGTGTCGCGGAAGTCATAGATCACTCCGTCCTTTTTAAGCTGGCTCAGGACAGCCCGGCAGGCTTTAACGCAAGCCCAATGGCGCATTTCATTTGTCTCGATGTCGAGAACCCTGCTCATTACTTCTCCTCTCTATTAATTTTTGATTTATAAACTAAGAAGGCTTTACAGATTGCTTCTGGAAGGGATTCAGACGAGCCAAGCCCCAAGCATTCCCCTTTCTCGTCTGTCTGGTAAATGAAGCATTGGTACATCAGTCCCACCATCCTTGCCCGTAGCGGCTGATCTTTCGCCACGCTTCGCTCCAGTGCCAATCTTCAATTTCCCGCTGCCGCTTGCACATTTGGAAATCACGACGGCTGATCCAGCGGGGGCAGTCACAGTCGGGTTTTGAAAACAAATCGTGCGGGCAGAGGAATTCCACCTTGTGAAACTTCCAGATGTCCAAGTAACGGTCAAAGTGAGCACAGACAACCCGGATCTTGTGGGCATCGTAGGGGCCGCTTTGGGTGTGGCCGTTCTCCAAGGCTTTTGCCATTCGTTTCAGCTTGAACTGGAGGAGCCGGACCATGAAATGCTCTCCCCAGTCCTCGTCTTTCCAGATAACCGGCAACCACGCCAGAACCTTTTTGATCCGCTTCATTTGCATAACCCCGCTTCCTTATACACAAAGTCACCTACGCGCTGCCGGGCATACACCGTATAACTAATGGGAAAACAAGGCCCTATCTGCCCGCTGGACGATTTCACCACCCAGACCGCCCCACCAATCAAGCAATGGGTCTTGCTGCATAAATGCTCATAGTCCATCATGCCAATGATCTGGCCGGTGTAGATATGGGTGGAAAGCATGATGGTGAGGAGAGTTGTGATGGGATCCATTTATTGAGTCTCCTTTGTTTGTAGGGTTTCTACCAGAGAGCGCATATGCCGGTAGGGGTCCCCGAGTTCTGAGGTGTGGGTTTGGCTGTCGATGAGTTCCAAAACCTGCTGAAGGGCGCGCTCTCTTTCTCCCTTAATGGCCTCTTTCAGGGTTGCGATGTAGTCTTGCTCTAGAGCCAAGTGTGTTTTCGTCTTCCCATGCCGCTGCTCCTCCCCTAGGAAAGCGCGTTCCAGTTTTTTGATAGTACGCTTCATTAGGGAAATGGTGCGGTCTTGGGATCGGCGGCATTTGTCCAGCTCGGCCAGCTCGGCTTCCTTGGCTTCCAGTTTTGCTTTCAGATTCAGCAGGTCATCCAGGGGCACCAATGGTACTTTTGCGGTTTCAGCGCTCACGATTCCCCTCCCCTAGCAAGATATTCTTTGGGGAGGGATTCCAGGATTTCCTTCCAGCAGTCGCAGGGCTTTCCAGTCTTCAGTCTCGGTTGGACGGGACGCATTGAGTTACAACTGGGCCCGTGCGGAGCCTTCACCGCTGCCTTTATAAGATTAAGGATAGGATCTGGGAGGGTGGGGGTTTTGTCTGTTGTCATTGGGCTACCACCTTCTGTCTTCTTTGATGGGCTTTAATGCTTGGCCAATCGCACGGAGCGTTTTTTCATCCCCTCTTGCCACCAACGCTTCAGCAGCAATCCGAAGGGCGGCTTCTAGGGCTGGAACATCAGCACGCGCAAAGGCCATAAACGCGCCATCTTCAATATCGGCAGTCATATCTTCAGCAACGGGGCGGATGAACTTCCCGCTGATCGACTTGTGGAATTGGTAGTTTTCAGGCTTCCAGTTGGGATCGGGTTGGTCGTCTAGCCGTTTAATTTCGTAAGCCCATGACGGGTGACTGCAAGGATAGCCACCTCCACAATCGCAAGAATCGGTTCCGTAATACCACGGGCCGGGTTTGGCTGCTTCCGCGCGCGCTTTTACTACATCAAGACGTGCAAATACTCTTTTCACGGTTGCTCCCCTTCCCTTCCAACAGAATCCAACAGGTTAGTAGTGGAGAGGGCTTCCGGACGTCCGGTCATCACGTAGCCAATTTCCGGGTTCCACTCAAAAGTGTAGCCCTGCTTTTCCAAATGCCGAGTGATACTCTCCTGAAGCTCAATTGACAGGGGGCGGGCCATTACTCGGGTATGCAGGGCCATGAGAAATGCGCGTGATTCGTCCAACTCAGCCCTCAGCCTTTCATCTTCCCTCTGTATAGGATCTGGGTTAGGGGTTTGGGAGAGGAGATCATACCGGCGCTGTTGGAGACAATCCGGCTGATTACACCAGCGGTCGTAAAGCTCTTGGTTCAAGATGGGCAGCCCGGAGTCTGTCCGCCAGCATTCATCAGCATCCACCCAATCGGCTTCCCATTGCTCGATATCCCGCAGCAAACTGCGCAACCGGGCATTCTCTACTACTAGATCTGATTGGGTCATGATTGTTTATCCTCCTGAAGGGCTTGGACGGCATCCCAGATCATGTCTTTCATGGCCTTTGCTCCATCTTCAGCGTTGTTGTTAAAGGCTTCGTCAGCGGCGTCATAAGGGCTTATGCTGCTAATCACTTCCAGCACCTTCGCCGCATCAATCACCGCTTTCTCGGCTGAATTGGTAATGGACTGGCAGATTGGCCGCTCCCTCTCATTACTTGGTGGGTTTTTGAGGGCTTTCCGGGCTACTGCGCCCTTGTCTTTGATGACTTCGGTTATCATCACCGGCGGAGTGCAACCGCCTACTGACGCCGCTTTAAGACCCCAAATGGAATAAGAGTAAAACTCCAAAGCCGATTCAAGTTGCCTTATACGGGATTGGGCGGCAGCCATTTCGGGGGATTCCGCAACAGTTTTAGCGCGTTGCTTCTCGGCCACCCGGTCATAGTCAGCTTTCATGCGTTCATATTCAGACATTGTCGCTTTCTCCTATTGCTCCGATACCACGCCATTCGTACAGCCCATCCGCCCGCTCAACCATGCATTCCTGGATGTAAGCGATTTCATCTTTCAGCCTTTCATTCTCAGCGGCCAGCGCTTTAACTTCTTCCGTGTTGGCAGCGCTGTTCCAGCCATCAAGGGGCTCGCCCATCTCGTATTCTTCCCGGCTAATCCCCGAGTAACCCGGCCCCATGCCGTCCCTGGCCCAGGGCGTGCACTCACCGCAGATGTTCAGCTTGACGCCCATAGCTTGTAATTGCCGGACGGCATTATTGACCATGCCCGGCGCGTAGGTCATTCGGCCATCGGCGTAGCGGCGGGCCATCCAGTGGAGGTTGACCGCGATTTCTCGCAGGGTGAAGTTTTCCAGATAAAGCTTGCGGAGAAGCTGCCCGGCCTGTTTCAAGACGGGAGTTTCAGAAGCTTCCAACTCATAAACCTGGCTCCAGATGTCCGGCTGCTCTGTCTCAGCAGATATATATTTATCTTGGTTGTTCATTGGTCAATTCCCTTGCATAGTCTTTGTGAACGAATTCAAATACCGGGTCATCCACCTTTATCAGCTTGCCTTCGCGCTGCCATTTGTCGATTTTGTTGCAGACGCAGGCACCGCACGCAGGGCACCTTAAAGTGTTGTAAGTGATGCACCGGCATTCCTCACCAGCGCTTCGGCAGCCGCAATTGAAGACCCGGCAGCCGCCACCCAAGACATCCAGCAGGTTGCCTTGGATATGAGGGCCGGGGCTTCGGGTGGGGAGAAGATCGCAGGAAACCGCGGCATGGTGGTATAGAACAATTCGCCACATTCGCCACAGCGCTTAATCACGGGGTTCATCTGGGGTGTTTCCACGGTCCTCTCCTGCATTTTTCACAATACATCTGCTTCCGGTATTCCTTCTGGTAAGGCTTGTCACACCCAAAGCAATACCGGGACTGGTACATTTTTTCGACGGCTTCAGCGGTTTCCACATGGTAAAAGTCATTTGTCGGTTCCTTTTTTTGTCGCATGGCCCAACCTCACTGCCTTTTCTTGGATCTGCTTCCATTGCTCACTCTCTGTGAATTTCGGCCCCTGGTTGATTTTGGGATCCGCCAACTTTCGGCACCGCTCCCAATTCATCAACCAGTCTTCCGCCTGCTCTGCGGTCAATCCCCGAGCCATGAGAATCTCGGCTTGTTCGGTTCGGGTCTTGTTGCGGATTTGGCGGTAAAGGCTCATGACACGGCCTCCGGAATTTTCACTTGATCCGGGTACAGCGTCAGCCCATGCCAGTAGTAGACCTTGGCTACGTCGTCCCACTGGAGTTCATGGCCTTGGGCTTGCTGGGTCACGCCGTCGATGATGATATGCACCAATGGTGTATCCTGAGCCCGCTGCCAGAACGTTTTCTTTCCAAGAGGCACGCCGGTTTCGCTCAGTTCATCCAACCAGAGTTCCTGATTGAGAAACGTGGATGCGTGCGGAACAAAAGCGCCGTCTTCCTTCTGCCACTGGCGGGTTTTCTTGTACATTTCGACGCCGCGAATAATCTCGTCCAGCTTGGAATCCAGATTTTTACGGCTCCAAATCTGTTCGGCGTATCTCTTTTTCTGCTTGTTCGGGTAAACCTGCCAGAACTTTTCAAACGCGCCCGCCTCCCCCTTGGGGGTAGGGGGTGAAGAAGGCTTAGTAGGCAAAGTAGGAGAAGAAGGAATAGCATTTTTGGGTGCGGAATTTCCGGGAATTTCCACGTCTTGCCGCGACAAAACGCGGTTTTGTATATACTCCGGGTCAGGAATCACACTGGGCGGCTCTTTTGGATGTATCCGTTGGTGCTCCTGAAAGTTGTTAATCAGAATGTAGTTCTCACCTTCGACTTCATATCTCACAATGAATCCAAATTGGCTCAATTGCAGCAAGAGGTCGGAGATGTTGCATTCGTCATACGGGAGTAATTCGGCTTTGAGTTTTTTGGGGCGGTTTTCCAGTTTCCCTTCCCGATCGGCCATCGTCCACAGGCCAGCAAAAAGGATGCGGGCCAGCGGATCGCATTCGGCAAGGTCTTCGTTTTTAAAAAAGCCTGGGCGGATGTCGCGGGTGCGTGCCATGCTAGCCTCCGACAATTTCATATTTCACCCGGAGGAATGACAGTTGCTTGGAACCGGAGAACTGGCGATCATAACGGCGCTCGGCGATGGTGATCAGCTCGTCGATGCTGCCAACCCATTTTGCGGTTTCCGTCACAAAATCAATCTGTTTTTTCAGGGCGACTTTCCCGGCTTCATCCGTCAGTAGGCGCGTCAGGATCCAGCGGCGGCGACGACGAGCGGATTGATACGGGTTGCGCCGATTCAGTTCCTCATAAATGCCGGGGGCAATCTTGGTATAAATCAATTGATTAGTGAGCCGCCCGATATAACCGGGGTGACTGTGCTTGCCTTCGTGCCATTGCCAACCGATCAGTTCATACAGGGCCTCGTAAAAGGCGGGCGGATACATTTTGCGGTACGGCCCGACTTCTCGGATGAAGGCTTCAATGAATCGATGTTTGTTTTTCTCTTCAGCCAGACGTTTAGCATGATAGGCTTTTTCGACCGCTAGGAAGTAGCGGCGGATTTCATCCCCCTTTTCAGACCGCTCCATCATTGATACCAGCTTGGATGCGTCCATCGTGAGGGCGTATTCCTTGCGCGGCCTGCCTTCCGAGTTTTCGCCAAAATTGACGAAAACCCAATCCATCCCTTCAGCAAGGCGGCAATCCTCAATGCGGCGCTCGATCCATTTGCTAAATTCGGTTTTCACGCCAAGGAACTGGTGCAGCTCCCTGGCATTCACAGCCTGGTCCAAGGAACCATGCTTGTAGACGGGAACCAATCCGTTTTCAATAATTTCCATCACTAGCTCTCCCCTATTTCGCTGACAGTGTTACTTGATTTGCCTCAAGATCCGTCGTGACCTTGGAAAGCTGCGCTTCCAGCCCGTCCAGTTCGTCCTTCAGCATCTTGATTTCCCCTTTGTATCCGGCAATCTGGCGCTCCACAGATGCGATCTCGATCAGCAAGCGGTGTTGCCGTTCCAGTTGCTCGGCTCTGGTTTCAACTCCCAATGTCGGCTGCATGGCTCTTCTCTCTTTCAACTAAACTAAAGAGTGCCGGGATAAAGCTCCCGGCGGGCTGGTTAGGACTCCAAGATCATCCAGTCATTGGCAAGAATATCGGACTGGCTTGCAAGCCAACCGGGTTGCCATTTCTTTTGGGCGGTGAACATGGCAAAGTAGGGCAGAGACTCCAGCGGGGTATCCTCGCCGATCCACTTGGCTGTTCTGTCGTTGACTTTGCGATCCGTGCCTTGCGTGCTGTACGGCGGCAGGTTTAATTCCGGCATGTAAACAACAAACATGCCTTTGCCGTTCCAACCGGAGCGAGCGATTTTATGCCCCGCCTTCGCCGCTTCAACGGCGTGTCCGAAACTCAAGGCATTCAGTGGTTGGTAAGCCGATTCAAATGCTTCTTTGGGGCTCCAGGAGGTGTAACCGTCGGCGTATTTTACGCTATATCCTGACTGCCCGTCCTTCTCTGAATGCCAAGCTGTGATTCGCTTTGTTCCGTAATAGTCTTGTGTCACCGGGGTTCTCCTTTTCAACTAAACTAAAGGGTGCCAGTCATTTACCCTCCGACTGGCAAAGAGGGATTAAATCAGCCCTTTTTCTTTGTATTTCTTGATTGTGGCGAGTCCAATTCCTGTAATCGCCGCCAACACCTGGAGATTATCCTTAAACGCCGGGTGTTCAGAGATGGCCTGCTTGATTTTCGCCACCCTCTGATTGGTTTGCTCGTCCTTCTTGCTTTTGGGTTGTTCGATTTTTTGAGTGACATCCAGCAAGAGATCTTGGGTGCTGGTGATTTCGGTTTTCAGGGTTTCCAACACTTCCAGAATTTGCGCCTGGGTGTCGAGTACTTGTTGGAGACTGATTTTCTCAGCCAATTTAGGCTCGTCTGGCAATTTAACCGGCTCCGGTGTTTTCTCTAAAATGGGCACTTTCGGAGGTTTCTGGACAATCTCGGGGTCTTTGTACGTGACTACCGGCCCGCCAATGGCTCCGTCTTTGATCGTCTTCTTGAATTCCCCGCCTTTGGCCTTGGCGAATTGCTGATACCACGGGGCAAGAATCACGGTGTTCACGGCGGAATAGGTAAACCGCAAGCCCGTAGCAGTTCGATACCCTGCTCGATCCAATGCTTCCGCAATCTGAGCCAGTGTTTTCCCATCCCGTCGTCCTTGCCACACGATCTCCATAGCGGTGGGGTCTTGGTTCTGGGCTCCAACTGTCTTGTATTTGGGCAATGCCATTGTTTCCTCCATTTTCGGGATCTCTCCCTTCTCTTCCATCTTGGTTAACAGGTTTCGCACTTCTTTCAGGTAGAATCGCCGGATATCAATGGTGTCTTTCTTGTAGGGAATGACCAATCGATACCCCTGTGGATGTCGGAAGACCATGTGATCCCCGGAATCCTTCCGCTCAAAACCCAATCCGTTCATCATCGTGATGATCTGGCGGCGGGGCATTTTATCGGCCGTCTTGCACTCCTGAATGGTTTTGAGAACTTGCTTGGGAACGCTCATGGCATCAATACCTCCAGCCCTAAATGCTCGGCGTAATCCTGAAGGAAGTTGCGAGCATCGGATAACCGAATGGTCATCAGCACTTCTTCTCCCTGCTTGTGAATCAACATGGGACGCTTGCCGGGCGGAGTCTCAGAAACCAACGTCTTCCACCAAGCCGGAAGCTCCACCCGCTGGCGATCTTTACACTCAGTCATCCAGTCCCGCATAGCTTGCACATCCGCTTCTCCAGCCCCACCAGCCAGGGCTACCCGCTGGTTTCCAATCCGGACTTTCTGGGTGCTACCCTTTTGGAATTCGGCGGCAACTTCTTTTTCGAAGATTTGCCCCTTCCGGCGAGAATCCTTCTCTTTTTGCTTTTTGCGGTAGTACGCAAGCTGCATTTCTTTTGTGTAAGGTGATTGCATCCTAGACCGCCTTCCCATAGTAGTTCTGCACATACCCTTCAAGGTTTTTCAGCCCGGCTTTCAGCAACTGGATATCCTCGCATTTCAGCACCGAAGGAATCGCCGTCACTTCCGTAATGGTTTCCCATTCCAGACTATGCGCGGCTTTCAGTGCCAGGATGGCATTCCGGGCGGATGCAATGGTATTTACGGGATCTTTGGTGACATCTATCCCAGAGGTCTTCTGGTATTTCGCCGCACCGTTGTAACCACGGGGGCGGGGCTCTTGGCCGGGATTGGGTTGGCGGTAACCACTTTGCGCTCTCTCGGCGTCATCATCCACCGGTGTTAACCCCAGAGCCGTAACTAGTGAGTATCTACGGCTGTAAGTTACCGCACTGCCCAAGTCTTGCGGGGTTGCCGCCTTGGCATCCATCCGGAAGCGGGATTCCACCCATTGCCCGGATTCGATATGGAAGATCCGGGTGATCACCAAGACTTGCCCCGGCAAACATCCGTCATCATCCACGGTTTGCACAGCCACCAAGCCATGTTTTTCCATTTCCGGGAGTATGGCCCTGTAGATAGTTTCCAAGTCGGCATAGCGGCTCTTGTGGAAGGGGTTCTCTTCAGTTTTTTTGACTTCCACTTCCTTCTGAATCGCCAGCAGGGCGGGAAGGAGTTTCTCGGTCTGTTCGCTGAGTCTCATCTTTCAATTCCTCAATTCGGGCTTTAATTCTTTCTACGGCTTGTTCGTGATCAAACCGGGGTGTTTTTTCCCTTGGTTTCACGCTTGAACTCCAAGATTCGGGTGCTGTGCTTCTGAGTCAGGCGGATATGCCATTTCTCCTCCCAACGAATAATGTAGAGGTGCGGGACATACCCGCCCTTAAAGGTAGAAACCGTGTAAGTTAAGCGGTCAAGAAACTTCACTTCGCCACTTCCTCCGCTTGTCTCAATACTTGATCCAGTTCCAAAACAACCTTGAAGGCTTCAGGGAGCGTGGATTTCCCATCGATAAACCCGTAAACAGCTTTGAATGAATACTCCGGCCAGTTGCCTTCCAAGACCTTGCAAGCCTTCCGGGCCATATCCCGCTTTTCCCAAAGGTTGAATTTGAAAAAATCCAACAGAATCGAGACACATTCTCTGTCTGTGAGTTGGTAGGTCACGACACTTCCCCCAGCACCGGCAATTCATGCCCAAACAGCCACAACAACGTCCGGACTTCACTGATCCTTTCCGTAAACGGCGGGTAATGCCGTAACGCATCTGTCTCCAAGGTATAAAGCAAGTCGTTTAAGCGCTTGCATTGGTCGTCAGATAGGACTTTCATTTAGAGCGCCTCCGTCAACAGAGCGGGCGTCAGCGCCTTTTCAGTTACAGCTTGACCCACTGGAATAGACCCGCAGATCTCGGTGTACTTCATCCCGGCAAACCGCACTTCCTCTGGGGACATCCCGTGCCGGACAGCCAGATCGTGCAACCCAAGCAGGATCACCGATTCGTCACTGTTCACTTCTTTTGTGTGCAATCTGATTCTCATTTCAACCTACCTATCTAGCGCTTTGGCTTCGTTAAACAAACAATCCAGAGAATCCGTCCCCTCGCCGCAGTACCCGCAAGCAATCCCGCTGTCGTAGCAGTACCGGCAAAGAAAAGCACCGGCGGCAGCAAGGAAAGGAATAGGGTTATCGCCGCCGGGCTGGGTTGTCATGTAGTTGAGAGGGGGGATAGAAGACATTTCAAAAATCCTCGCTAGAAAGTAATGGGCCGCCTTGGTTTGGCCTCAGCGGCCCCGTTATAACGTTTGCTAATGTAGGAAAGTACGTGTTTCGGGACTAGAAGAACTGAATCAACAGATACGGGAGAATCAAGGCGGCGGCGATGGCCAACTCTTGGTAAAGTTTCATTTCACGCTGTTTCTTACGGTAGAGCTTTCGGCTATTATGGCGGTCGTAAGAAGATTGGAAGTGTCTAGCGGCCATTGGAGCCCTCACTTTCGTGTGGAGAGACAACAGAATGACGGACTTGTTTTCCGAGCTGAATCAAGCGGCTTTGCAGTACCTTGCCGCCAAGATAGAGACAGCCAAGACCGAGCGCGCCGAAGCCAAGGAGGAGGGCAGAGAACCCAACCCGGCTTTTGTCTTTGGACTGGAAACCACCCACATCCCCGCTGATCTCTTCGAGTGGATGAGGGAATACGATAGATGCCTCACCAGCCCCCGACTGACCTTGCAACGTGAAGCGGTACTTCACGCTGTAGCTGAGATCCTCAGCCGGAGGGGTATTCATTGACATGAGAAGCTCGTTCCACTTGTCTACTCTGGCAGACATCTCAACTCGCCTCCCTTTGGTTCAAGGATTTGATTGTTTCTTGTTCGATCCAGTAGGCAATCTGAGCCGCCATCGAACGGTGCTGACGCTCGGCAATCTTCCTAAGCTCGTCGCGGTGCTGAACCTTGATCTGAACTTGGCAAAAAGTCTTATCTTCTTGGGTCATCGGTGTTGCCTCTTTTTGTACCCTGTCAAACTTTGTACAGTCTAATCTACTTGAGATTTTGTACAGTGTCAATCCATAGACAACCTACAAGCTTGAACAAGTTACAAACCGTAACAACTCCCCTACCATATGGGGATATGGGATACGTGGCTGATGAAGTAAAACGGGCTCGTTTGGCGGCTGGCCTCTCTCAAGAGCGGCTTGCGCTGGCTATCGGCGTATCTGCTGCCAACTACAACAAGTACGAGACCGGCAAACGGCGGTTTACTGAGGCAATGCTTGAGCGCATCGCCGCCGCCCCTGGCATGAGTCTGGACCTCCAAAAGATGGAACTCTTGAGTCTGATTGATCAGAACGGGGAAGACAAGATCCGGCAAGCCTATGAATCTATCTTGGCTAAAGCCCCTCCCGTTGTCCAGAAGGCCGTAAAAGAACACCCAGACGAATTTGCAGAAATGGTAAAGCAGGAAATGCAACGTAGGAAAGAAAAGAAATGAGTGATTCAAGACTGTTTGTATTTCTCGGGAGTCTTGTCCAGGCGGGGATTATTGGGACCTGCTGGATTCCAGGGGTAATGAGCCTTTCCCTGCTCGCAGTAATGTTAACCAGCCAGGTTGCAGGATGGGAATTGAGCGAGAGCAGTTTATACCTCGGCGGTGGGAGTGTTGCAGTTTTTGTCACGTTGGCTAGCGGTATTTTTATAGTGCAGAAGGACAGGAAATGAAGGACAGAGATACTGGCGACTTATGGTTCATCGGCTTTCTGGTCGGCTGGCCCGTAATTATGCTTGCGATGTTGCTCAATTGGATTGAAACCGACTGGAAAAAACCCCCTGCCCCACCCAAGCCGGAATTCAAATTCCACCCTCTAAACCCATTATGGCAATGGAAAGACCCATCTGTCCCGCCGCCAGGGTGGACATATCCAAAAAGCTAAAGAAAAGAAGTAGATCAATTCCAAAAGACTTTGCGGTTTATAAAGATCATTAAACAAGCGTGGAGGATGTATGAGTAATTTTGATGCCCTGCGGGCTGTCCGAAAAGGTGAGCTTTACGAGGTAAAAAAAGACACACGGCTAAAAGACGCGGCCATGATCGGTGGTGGGGTTTTGGCATACGGTGGAATGCTTGGGATAGGCATTCTTACAATGGTGGTTCAGGCGGCCTTGGTGCTTATGGTGTTTGGCGTTGCTGTTGGAAACTTCGTAAAAGGGGACATCCTTTGGGGGTGCGTATACTTATTTATCGGTGTTCCTTTTGCAGCGGCGATCGCTAGCTGGGCCGCTCCTTGGTTGGTTATACTTGGCATGATCGCGCTGGCGATATGGGGCGTTGGCGCAGTCTTTGGGGTTGCCCTCAACCCTTTCGCCATCTGGGGTGGATTGTGGAGTCTGCTGGGCTCTCTGCTCTGGCTGGTGGTTCTGTTTTCCATTGGTGTGTGGATTTTTGGGTGGATTAAAGGCAAGGTGTGCAGATGAAGACCCTCATCATCATCGCCATCCTGTTCCTGCTCGGCGCGGTTTTCCTTCATTTCCCATACAGCTACTACCAGCTTCTCCGCTGGGTGGTCTGCGCGGCGGCGGTCATGCTGGCGTATAAAACCACAGGCGGAAAACAGGCGGTTGCCGTCACCATCGCCCTGCTTTTCAACCCGATTATCCCGGTCCACCTGGATCGTTCAACATGGGCGGTACTGGATGCCGGGGCGGCGGTTAGCTTCGCTTCAATCGGGCTCCCCTTAACCCCACAGAAAGAAAAGAAATGAACCCAGAGTTCAGACAAAAAAGAATCACCGCGCTGGCAAGTGATATCTGGATTACAGCAATGCTGTTTTCCATGGTGGTCGGGCCACTGCTTATGGGCATCACCACGAGTTGGGTTTCACAAATCGGGCTTGTTCTTACTATTTACGGATTGGGGTGCCTGGTTCTGTCTATGCTGGCCGGAATACTACATCCCCTCATCCAGTTGGCTCAAGTTCTCAAAGAAACCCCGGCGGCCAAACTGGCAGAGAATCCCTCAAAGAAAAACCAAGAGAGAATAACCACTAGCAACACTCCCTCCACAGATCCAGGGCTTACCGCCACCGTTGAAAGCGAAGTAAACAGGGTGTTCAACGAAAAGGCCAAAGATTTCCTAACAAAAGAAGAGTTCATGAAAGACTACCTCTGGAAGTTCGTCGCCTTCGTTGTGAGCCTCATGGCCATTCTGCGCCTTACTTAATCATACCCTACCAGCAGCCCCGCCAGCACTTCGATAAGCTCCCCATCATTCAACGATTCAATCCACGCCAAGACGGCGGCTCTTTCGTCCGTATCCATTCAATACCTTCCTTCTTACTTCAACCCGCCCGCAAAGCTTTCAGAGTTAACCCCCAAAGCACGAACAAACACCAGGCAATAAAACTGCCGTACATCGCTTCCAAAATGGCTCTCTCCGCCTATGTTCCATGCAGTATAGACGAGATCGCGTTCGCTCGTAAATACGTTCGATAGATATCCTGTGTATGTCAGGCGGGGTAAATCTCGTTGAACACGGCCATTCCGCCCCGTTCTTTCAGGCATGCCCAGTTATAAGCGATTGCCGCATCTACCGGGTTGGAGTAGCTGCCAATGATTTTATCCCCGAGTCGAGCCACCCAAGGGTGCTTGATTAGGTGTGGAGCCCGGTGGACGCCGTTGAACCCTGACTTGTTGTCCTTTCTGAGCCCGTGCCGGTTCCAACTGTTCTCCTTTTTGGTGACAGACCGCAGGTTGCTGCGCCGGTTATCCAGCTTATTCCCGTTGATATGGTCGGTGTCTAGCCCGCGCGGTGTCCCGTTTATGGAGCGGTGCATCAGGACGGTGATGGGGTTCTTTTCAGAATTCCAGCGTTTAACCGTGCGTTGGACATACCCGTTTTTATTGACATGCCACTTCCACCGGTTCAGATATTCATAATCCCACTCGTCAACAATTGTGAATTGCCCATTGCCTAGAGGGATCTGGCGTGTGTTATTCTCCAAGGTGTCGGTTCTCCATATCAGAATCGGCCACGCCCTCGGCAGTATCCGGCTGCGCGGGGGCTTTTCTAATATATTAGAAAACTGATGGATCCCCTTCAATCGAAAATTAACCATTCTTAATGTGCCCTCTTACGTTGTTACCACTCGATTTCCACTCGAACAGGAAAACCCTGTCCCCTCAAGATAGTAAAGAAATGAAAACGAAAATACGCCAATATGGGGAATATCTTGGGCGGTTTGTGGGAATCATGGCATGGGATCCGGGTGGGGATGGCTGTTTATAAAGTTGTAAGGCTGTTGTTGATGATGCTTTTGAACTATGGGGGGAATCTTGATCTTTCTTCATGAACACTAGGCATGGGGATCTTGGGGGATCATAATGAGGGAATGAGGTACAGCGTGATATTGTGCGACCCGCCTTGGCATTACAACAATCGGAAGACTGGCGGAGAGCGAAAAAACAAGACGAAATTCGGCGGTGGTGCGATGAAGCATTACCCGCTGATGAAGGATGCCGAATTATTGGACATGCGGTCGTTCATTGACACGCTGGCGGCCGATAACTGTGCATTGTTTATGTGGGCAACCTATCCGAGGTTGGACTTCAGTGTGGAGTTGCTGAAAGGGTGGGGGTTTCGATATGCGACGGTTGCGTTTACTTGGGTTAAAACTCGTCGTGGTGACGCTCACCCTGTGTATGGCCCTGGTTTTTACACTGCTTCTAATCCCGAAATTGTTTTGCTGGGCGTGCGAGGTAGCGTGCCACCAGTTCGCAAGATGCACCCCTCTGTTATTCAAAGACCGAGGGGCGAGCACTCAAGAAAGCCTGACGATATCCACCGAGCGATTGATCAGATGTATCCAGACAGCCGCAAGATAGAACTTTTTGCTCGCCGCCCCTATCCCGGTTGGGACGCTTGGGGGAATCAGATTGATTTGCAAGTTGGGGATCCGTCTACAGTTTGTAGAGATCTGCCTGAACCCCAACAGCTCCGCCTGATTTCATAAGGAAAAGCCCCGGTATGACCGAGGCATCCCAAAAGGAAGTTTAACCGCTGTATCTCACAAAAAGGAGAGGCTATAGAGGGTTTTGTAGCTTGAAGGCAACACCCACCCGCCATTTTATTCCCACCTGTCCCTAGCTGGTATTCTCTAATCAGGCAAAAACCCTCACCAGGCGGCAAGGGTTCTCCTTTCAAAAATATAAGACTAAATTCTATATAGTTAGTTAGAGGCTAGTCCCGTTCTTCCCAGCATTCCCGGCACACATATTCGTGCTTGCCAGTCATCCAAGGGTTCCCCACATCGAAGCAGTCGCGCATGTCCTCGATTTCTCGCTGACACCAAGCGCATTCATCAGATTCGGGGGCAAAAGGGCGTCCGCTGGCCATCTTTCATTCTCCATATTCAAATAAGATTCTTGCATCAATTGGGTTAGTGGCGGGGAGCGCGCTCAGCTAGCAGCTTAGAGCATTCACAGTTATCCGCCCGGCAGCTCATACACCTATAAAGGTCCTCACTTAACGGTTTCCAACCGAGATACTTGCAAATGGGGAGCCGGATATAGTTGGAATACCAGCCTTCGCGGCTGATTGAATCAAATGTTTCACCGCAGATTTCGCAGCACTCGCATTGCACAATCCGGCTTTCATGCCAGCGGCATTGTTCATAAATCTTTTCAGCACCACTCACAAGTTGAATCTTAATGTTTACGGGTGTCCCGTCCCGAGGGGCGCTTTTCATGTCTCGCCATCCGCTCACTTTTCTAATTCTCCTATTCACTTTATAGAGGGTAACTAAGGGGATGGTTAAGCTTCGAGTGCTTTGATTTTTTCAAAGGCTTCATCCCATCCAGAGGTTCGCCCGCTTCTGAAAGCAATGTCCAGTGCTTCCCGGAAACCTCCCCGAACCATACTCAGGAAAGGCTCTTTCTGAACAAGTCCGCGCTCATAGTCTTCTATCAGGCGTTCCATAAAATCCAGTTGTTTTTGCAAGGTGGGGTTCATGGGTGGTTCCCTTCTGTCATCTGCTTTTTACCGATTTCGTTCAGAATGAATTTCAGCGACCGGGTGGCGGCTTCCAGTTCTCGCGGAAACTTTAGCTTGTTGGCCTGATAGTCCTTCTCCAAGGATTCCAGCCATTGCAGGGTTTGGAGGTGCTTCACTATGAACTTGTCATAGTCACTCAGGGCAGCCATTAGGCCGCCCGTCCGTGATTCTTACCGCCGCAAGCGCATTCACACTTGTGGCCGGTGGCACCTTCACAGCGAGCATCGCACTGGTGGAGGCTCGGGCGGTTCTTATACTCGATCTTACGGTTAGCAGTGTGCTTCTGGCCGCACTTGGGGCAGGTGCCGGTGAAGTGGTGGGCTTTGCTGGAGATATGGCCGTCATGGTAAACATTCAGGAGTTGAACCGTTTCGCCTTCGCATTCGGTGAAGTATTTAAAGTTATCCATTGCTGATCTCCTTGGTTTAACTTGACTATAGATATAGGTTACCACGTGGTAAACAATAACACAATACCCTGTGGTAATCTTTTTGATTGAATTGTTTACTCTGTAGTTATATAATGTAGTGGTATTGGCGGCAGGGAACAGAAATGAAACTACTATCTTTAGCCAAGCTGGCAAAGCGTGAAGACGTTCACCAAGTCTATTTGCGCAAGGTTGTCGGGCAATTCAAGCGCGGCGAGATCCAAGACTGGCGCGGCTACAAGTTTTTTGGCTGGTCGGCCTGCTGGCTGGCGTATAAAGATGAGCCGGATGATTTGGAGATTGACGTATGACCGAAAAATACATTTACGCACTATATGATACGAATGACATCCCGGTTTATATTGGGCAGGCAGCGGACCCCAAGGTCCGGGAGCAAGCCCACAGGGTTAGCCGGGTACCCTTCGCCAGAATGGAGATCCTTCAGGTGGTTCCGAAGGCGAAGGCGCGGGATGCTGAGCGTGCAGCAATTGCTGATTTCAAGGCGAGAGGGTATAAGCTTTTGAATAAGCAGCACTACCGCCCGCGCCGCATCTCCATCGCAATGAGGGTAAAGCGGACGATTGCCGCATTCATTCAAGAAGAAGCCTTAAGGGCAGGAGTAACGCCGAGTCAGATGACGGAAACCCTACTAGATGAAGCGATTACAGCCCGCAAAAAGCCGAAACCCCCTTCCAAGACTAAATAGAAAGGATTATAAATAGATAATGAGGGAATGGCAGCCAATTGAAACCGCGCCTTTAGATAAATGGGTGCTATTCTGGTGGCGCCCTATCAATGACAACCGGTATGCCGAAACGGTTACTATGGGGCAGGTTTCATCTCACGAAGTTGGGAAGTGGTGGGATCTGACGGGGAAATACCAAGACTTATGGCATGTAACCCACTGGATGCCGCTACCGCCAGCCCCTAACAAATAAATAGATAAGGTATTTATATGGCACTCACCCCGGAAATGGTCAGAGAAGCCGCCGAGAGATTGCGGGAAAACACGGTGACCCCATCCAGGCCGCTGGAATACTTCGTTCCTGAATGGGTGATTGCAGAAGGCAGAAAGCACGGTTACATCATAGAGAAAGAGGGGCGCGACTGGTTTATCGGGGCTCCCGCAACCCTTGAAGACGGCTTCTTGGTTCCTGGCGCTCCTCCCGGCTTTGTGAATGCTTCAATCCCTGTCCCCAACCAATAAAAAACCCCGAGCAACCGGGGCAACAAAGGTAAAAAGCGTGGAAAACTTAAGGCTGACTTGTAAAAGGCAAATTTGATTCAGAAACATCCCACCCCAATCTACCCCGTCCCCACCCGCTCATCCATTACCTATGTGGATAGACAATAAAAACAATGATATAGTTGAGCCAACGATTACCATTACCTTTTGTATGCAGCCGCCCTAAACCAGCGGCTTTTTTATTGGCTGAAACCCTTGAAAAAACAAGCAACAGGCTCTATAGTTGAGGTAAGAGATGACATAGTAGTAGTCCCCTAGAGTTGTAAGACGTGGAATTGAGCCGGAGCCGACCGGCAAACCGCAACGACACGGGCAATGAGGACGGAAGCGCTCTCGGAGCACGGTCGGAGCAGAGGGTCCGAAGGGATCTACCCTGAATAACTACGCCCAAAATGGAGAGAAAGCGTGCTGGATTGGATCCCCCCGTCATGGCTGATGCATCACGGGCAAGCCTTGGACATCCGTGCGGATCGATTGATCAGCGTCACCCCGGATGAATCCAGGGAAGGTCTTTTGGAAATCCAGGTGGTGCTGGCCTGGTGCAAAGAAAACGCTTGCCGCAAGGATCACGTATTCACCCGGAACCGCTACCCTGGAGGATGGGGGCCAGCTCACCGGGTTCAGGACAACAGCCGGAAAGCCACCTACCGCCAACGCTGCAAGCTTGCAAGAGAATCAGACATTGTAGAAGCCAGCCAAGCCCATTTTCCTTTTCTTCAAGTGAAACGAATAGTGGGAGCCTAGTGGAAAAGTTTTTCCTCTTGCTGGCGGGTCACGCACTCGCTGATTATGCCTTGCAAAATGATTTCATCGCCAAGTTCAAGAGCCACAAAACCGGTTCTGAAATGTGGCCGTATGTCCTTCTCTGTCATGGGTTGATGCACGGTGTTCTCGTCTACCTCATCACCGGCAGCCTGCTCTTTGGTATTGCGGAAACCATCTGCCACGCGGTCATTGATTATATGAAGTGTGACGGGAAAATCAATTTCCACACGGACCAATGGCTGCATATCGCCTGTAAAGCCTTGTGGTGCAAAGCATAGAGAGATCTTCTTAACACTCCAACTCGTCCAGTCCTCCCATTCTGGACGGTTTTATTTTTCACTCCTACATCCTAATCTCAACGTTTCACAACTACCCGAGGCTCCAGCCAGCCTCGGGGTTTTTCATTGAGGAGAGCATGCAAATACTGTTTATCTTCGCGCGGGAGAAGCCCTATGACTCCCGGAGCGTTCGAGAGCTTCCCAGCGGCGGCACGGAAAAGGCCTGTGTGTTCCTTGGAGAAGCGTTTCAAAAACTCGGGCATGAAGTCACCTGGCTCACCACTCCGGAGCAAATCCGGGCATATGAAGGCAATCCGGATGTTGTCATTACACAAGTTGCTGAACTGCTGGAGAACTTCCCGAAGGCCAAGAAAATCTGGTGGGCGCATCATTTCTCAGATCAACCCGTCATCCGGCAAAATGCTGCGTTTGCCCGCTGTTTTGCTGATCGTGTTGTTACTCTCAGTCAGTGTCACGCTGACGATTTTCGGCGAGTTCTCCGGATGGAGTCTACAACCATCGGTCACGGTGTCTGGACCAGTGAATTGCACAGTCCCACTAAAAAAGATCCATTTCGGCTTATCTATGCCAGCACACCATTCCGGGGCCTTGAACGAATCCCCAAGTTGTTCACCCAGATCAAAGAACGGGAACCCCGAGCCACCATAGCCATCTGCTCATCAATGGGAACCTATGGGGAAGCTGAAAAAGACAGCCAGTACCAGAAAATCTTTGATGAACTGTCAGAAATGCCCGGCGTAGAGCTAAAGGGTGCTCTGAATCAGGCTCAGCTTTATGCCGAGTACAGCCGGGCCAGTATTTTCTTTTATCCGTGCATCTGGCCGGAGACTTACTGCTTGGCTCTGGATGAGGCGATTGCGCACGGGTGCATTCCATGGGTCACAAACCTTGGGGCATTGCCGGAGCGGGCATGCTGGACTGACTTCAAAATAAACAACCCCACCTTTCACGGGTTGGATAAAGCACCCCCACAGGGCCTGCCGCCCAAAGACTGGATGGACATTGCCAAACAATGGGAGAGAGAGGTGCTGAATGGATAGTGCCGAAATGCTTTTCAACCTGATTCAGGAAACAAACCGGCACTGGTATCACCGGATGCTTACCGCTCCACTCCCAAAGTATCCAGACCGCCCACCGCCTACTTTGGAAGAGATAGCACAGCAAAAAACCAAAGAGCAAGAGCAGGTGCGGCAACAGAGTTTCCATTCAGAAATTCTTGAACCACTGGAAAAACAGCTCTGCCAGCTTTACCACACGAACAACATTGATGGCTGCCCGATTTGCCATGAATGCGAGGGTGACTACTGGTGATCACCCTCTCCATGATTGTCCGGAACGAGGAGAAGATACTTGCAACCTGCCTCAAAAGCATTCGTGATTTCGTTGATGAAATGGTCATTGTGGATACTGGCAGTGACGATGGTACTGTCGATATTGCCAAAAGCCTTGGCGCTACCGTTAGCCATTTTGAGTGGATTGACGACTTCAGCGCCGCGAGAAATCACGCTCTCTCATTGGTTAAAACGCCTTGGACAATCTGGCTGGATGCGGATGATGTAGCACTCAACCCGGAAGCCATCGCCCCCGCTTGTGAGTTTGCCCGCAAGAAACGTCTCTCTGGCTTGTGGTGCCGGTACAAGCAAGACGAATCCAGCTACCAGCGCCGCCTGCAAGTCTTCAAAACCAAGGATTTCACTTGGCGCGGCTACGTGCACGAAAACCCCATCCCCAAGCGCCCGGCCATAACGGAAACAATGTACTCCGACTTCACGGTTCTCCATCGGAAACCCCACACCAGAAGACCGGAAGCCGCCCTCAAATATCTAAAAATCCTACAAGAGAAAGACCCGGAGAATTGGTTTGGAATCGCTGAGTCTTATCGGTTTCTCGCTGTCCATCCCGACAAACCTGAAAACGTCAGTCTATACAAACGAAACGCCGAAGAGCTCTTTTACCGAGCCAGCCACTATCCCGGCGTCGACCCTGCTACCCGATTCATTTCGCTTCTTTATTGCGGGAAACTCAATCTTGAAATCGCTGGAGAAGATAAAGACACCCAACGCCTAGAGCATGCCCTGCGCCTGCTTCAGATTTGCCACCGCCTTGAACCCGAGCGAGCGGAACCCATCACGCTCATCGGATTAGTGTATGAAGCCTTAAACGAACCCGCCGCCGCTGCCAGTTGTTACCGGAAAGCCCTGGAACTCCCGCTTTATGATCAAGTGGGTCTGGTACTTTCGGACTATTACCGCAAGATCCCGGCGGCCAGATTAGAAGGACTGAAGAGTCTTGTATGAAGAAACCCGTCAATTGGGCGGCCATCAAGAAACGCTACCTCACCGGGGAGAAACCCAAGGACATCGCCGCTGATTTCGGATTAACCGCAAAGCAAGTCAGCGACAAGGCAAACCACGAAGGCTGGACTCGTAAAAAATCGGAAATATCCGCAAAAATCGAGAATGACGTTCTAGATGAACTGGAAGAGATTCATTCGGTCTATATGGACCTCATTCTGGACACCGGCAAACAAATCAGGGAAGCCCGCCGGTCTGGTTTGATTGGGCTCACCATTCAAGACGGCGAAGGCTACTCCAGCAAGTTTGCAGACAATGACCATAAGGCCGGGCTGGCGTTGATTCTGGAAAGACAGAAGCACCGCTACAAGAAAGAACTGGCCGAGCTCGCCAAGCAAGACCCGGAAGAGACAGAGACACCGGGATTCAACGTTTCCCCCGATGCTTGATATCAAACTCCTCCCCAAGCAATGGGAAGTGTTCAACGCTGACGCAGGCGTGGATTACGACATCAAGCTTTATCAGGGCGGCGTGGGCAGCGGTAAAACCTTTCTTGGCTCACTAACCGGCCTGTCTGTCCTTTCACAAAACCACGGCGCTACCTGGTTGGTGGGGGCGGATACTTACGCCCGACTGAAAATCACCACCTGTGAAACCTACGAGCAACTCCTGGATGATGCCAAGGTTCGCTATAAACATAACAAGTCGGATCATATCATCCGCATTCCCGGCTGGGATGATGCCCGCATCATTTTCAAAGGTGTGGATGACCCGCAGAGCCTTCGGTCTGTTAACGGCATCGGCGGGCACCTGGAAGAGGCTTCGTTGATTCCGGAGGCTTCCTATCTGGAATTCCTGGGGCGATTGCGGCAAGCGAAAGCAGGCGATCCGATCCGGGTGATCCTCACCACCAACCCCCAAGCACAAAAAGACTGGCTGTATCACCACTTCGTTGAAAACGCCGGAGTAACAGAGCAGGAAATTCGCGGCAACACCATTCGGGTGAGTCAACGCCGAGTGATTGCGAGAACACTGGACAACCCGCATGTGTCGGATGCGTTCATTGCATCCTTGAAAGCCAGTTATGACGAAGAGCTCTGGAAAATCATGGTTCTCGGACTGGACGGGGACTACACGAGAGGCCTTGTGAGCTACAACTTTTCCGATGTCAACATCCAGGAAACACCTTACAAAAAGGACCTGGATGTCTACCTCACCTGCGATTTCAACGTTGACCCGATGTCGTGGGCTTTGGCTCACCGGTACAACGGCGAATATCATTTCTTTGACGAGATTGTCATCGAGAACACCAATATCAACGAATGCATCGATGAATTCGTTAGGCGCTACCCCGAGCATGAGCGCTCCATTGTCATCACCGGGGACGCATCAGGGAACAACCGGGATGTCCGGACTGAGCAAGTGGGCGGCACCAGCTACACGCAAATGGTGAACCGCTTCAACTTTCACAACTACCCAGCGAGGGTGCGGGTGGACGTGCGGGAAAAGAACCCGGCGGTTCTGGACAGGGTTGCAGCGTGGAATGCAGCGGTCTGCAATACCACAGGCGTGAGAAGGGTTTTCATCAACCCCAAGTGCAAATGGTTGATCTGGAACTGCCAAAACCTCAAATACAAGGAAGGCACCGGCCAGATTGACGAGCCCACGGTCAAAGACATCGAAAAGAACCCCAAGAGCAAGTTCACCAAGCATATCTGGGACGCGGCGAGCTACCTGGTAGAGAAATACGATCCGATTGTACTGAAATCCACCACCACCGGCCCGGCAGTCACTGTCCCCAACGCGCTGAATAAAGTCTTACGAGGACGTTAATGGAAACCCAAAAGACAGTCATCCAGGCCAAGCCTGTTACTTTGTCTGCCGATGATCAGGAAGAGATCATCACCTTCGTCAAGGACTGCTGGGACAAGGGCAAGGCTGAGCGCAAGAAGTACATGGATCACGCCAAAGAGTGTGAAGACGCTTACCATTGCCGGATGGAGCCCATCGAATCTCCTGAGCTGGACTGGATGAGCAACACTTGTTTGCCTTGGGCTTATGACGCCGCTGAAAGCTGGTTTGCCCATATCCACTCAACCACGATTCCTAAAAATGACCAGATCTTCACCATCTCCGGCCGCACCGAAGAGGATCATCCCGGTGCGGATGTCATGCAAAAGTATCTGGAGTATCGCTTTCACCGCAACAAATTCGCCGAACAGCTCGGGCGGGCCTATCAGGATCTGGCCCGCAAGAATCACGCCTGTCTGAAGGTCTACTGGCGCGAAGACTCCACGGTTGAATACAACTGGGTAGACGAGCCGGTGATGGGTGAAACCCTAGATGAAATGGGGATGCCCGCCATTGCCCCCATTGGCATCAAGAAAGTCCGGAAGCCGGAAACCAAGACCACCTTTGATAATGTCTGGATTGATGTCGTGGATCTGGATTGTTTTGTCATGTACCCCACCAAGGGGGACATCAACAAAACCACCCGGATGGAAGAGACTTATCGCTACTACGAAGATCTCATGGCCGATGCCAAGGCCGGGAAAAACAACTATTTCAACCTGTCTGAAATCTCCAAGGATGACGAGAAAAACACCGAGGTTCTCGACAAGAAAAACGAAGTCAAGAACAAGACCCGTGGACTACGCATTAAAGAAGCGTGGATTGACCGGGTAAAGATCGGCGATCAGGTTTATCGGAACTACCTCGCCACCATTGTGAATGACAAGGTGCTCATTCGCTTCCAACCATTCCCGCCGGGTTGCCCCAAGTCCCCCTATGTCTGGATGGCGCTCCGGAGAGATGGGGACAGCCTGTACGGCTACGGACTGAACAGCAAGGGCCTTGGCATCTTGAAATCCGCCAACCGGATTTTCAACAGTTGGATCGATGAAGTCAATCTCACCCAGCACAACGCTTATAAATACTACGATGACGGCGTTTTCAACCCTTACAACGTGGTGCGCCGCCCTGGCGCGTTCACCAAGCTAGCCGGGCCGGAGTCCGTCGCGGCTAACCTTGTTCCCTTGATTGATGATCTGAGTAAGCAGCAGCAAGCCATGGTGGATCTGCAAGCGCTCAAGGTGGAATTTGAGACGGTCACCGTCCCCAAAGTCGTCAAAGGGATGATTGAAGTCGAGCGGGAGAGTACGGCTACCGAGCAGAACCTGGCCCAGAACAACGCCAGCGGCAAGATGCACATCGATGCCTACAACATTAACGATGGCTTGATCCAACCGGCTCTGGAACTCTCGTATCAGGCTATTTATGACCGGGTGCAATTCGAAAAAGCCGATGGCAGCGGACCAATTATCCAAGAGATACAAGCCGTCTGCCAACCCAAAGACCCGCAAACCGGCGCGCCCTTGCAAGAGCTCCCCATCCTGCCTCTGCCGGAAGTGGATATCAAGATTGTGGGCTACCAGAATGTCATCCGCAAACAAGAGCAGTTGCAAAATATGGGCGCGGCCCTGCCTCAGCTCGTTCAATCTCCGGCAGCACCGTATATCAAATGGACCAATGTGGCCGAAGACATCTTCAACCTGATGGATCTGGATAAAGACCGGCTCCTGATGCAGGACGAAGAGCGCAAGGCTCAGGATGAAAGCCAGCGTGCCGCCGCAGAGGAAGAGAAGCAAATGCTCGTAGCCGAGGCGATGGGCAAGTTTGAGATTGAAAAACAAAAGCTGGCGCAGGAATTCGAAATCAAACAGATGGAATTGCAACTGAAGGCGCAGGAATTGACCCTCAAGCAGCAAGAACTCTTACTGAAAGAGAAAGAAATCGAGTGCAATTGCGCCGCCAAGCAGGAACAACTCGCCCAATCGGCTGAACAGGCAGAACACAAGGCTAATATGGACCACCATGGGGCGCAGATGAGCGAACGTCAACAGGAATTCAGTGAGAATCAGGCCAAAAAGGAGAAAAAAGATGGGTGATTTCCTTCAAGAGCGGCAGGACGCCATTTACACCAACGCGGACCAAGTGGTTGTAACCCGGAAAGTGCAGGGTGACACCAATAACCGCTACCAACAAAGAGCCGATGGCGATATGGAGTGGGGCAGCGGCTCGGCAACACCGGATGTCGTCTTGGGACGCTCTGAAGCTGGCGTGTTGACCATGACCGGCTCCATTGCCAATCGTGTGATCGATGTCACCGCTGCCACTCTGGCTGTCACCGCTCAATCTCATAACAACGCCATCATTACCCTGAACCGCGCCGCTGGTGTCACCGTGACACTCCCGGCCGCTACGGGTTCTGGGTTGTCTTTGAAATTCGTCACCCTCACCACCGTTACCTCTAACAACAACGTCATCCAAGTAACTGGGAATGACATCATGACCGGTGTGGCCCTGGTCGCTCAGGATGGCGGCGATGGTGAGCTGGCTTTTGAAACGGCCGCAGATACCGATACCATCACCATGAACGGTTCTACTAAAGGCGGTATCAGAGGTGATCTTATCGAGTTGATTGATGTAGCCGCAGACACTTGGTATGTCCGCTGCACCCTGACGGCTACCGGCACCGAAGCAACCCCTTTTAGCGCGGCTGTCTAATGTTTAAACAGATGCTCACCCGCTCGGCCAATGATGCTGAGCGGGTGAAAGCCCTGCGCACGGCTGAACTCATCACCGAAATGGCCGAAAGTGAAGGCTGGAAAGCCTTTTCTGAGCTGGCTGAAACACTGGTAAAAACCTACACGCCAGACGTGAATTCATTCACTCCCGATCAAGCCACCGCGATTGCTTCTCAAATGGCGTTTGTCAGTGGGATCAAGCGGTGTGTGGGGTTGATTGACCAGCAACGAGAGATTTTGCAAACACTCAAGAAACCTGAAAGCAACTAGAGGAGACGTATTTTGACTCTTGAGCATACTCCGGAGCAGTCCGGGGAAGATATCAACGCGCTTATTTCCGATATCCGTGGACAAGAAGACTCGCAAGAGCAGGTAACGGAGACATCCACACCTCCCGAACCTGCCGAAACTGTAGAAGAACCACCCCAAGAGGATGAATCAGAAGCTGAAGCCCGGCGCAATGCCATCCTGCGGGAAATCGCCATTGACCCCAATCTGACGCAACAATACGCCCAGCGCCAGCAAGCCCCCCAGCAGGAGGAAGCCCCGGCGCTCCCCTTTGATGAGTTCAGCTTCGATCCCAACAACCCTCAGCATATGCAAGCCCTCTTGGATGCCCGGTTGGCGGAAGTGGGTGGGCCGCTGTTTGAAAAGATCAACTCCATCGCTGAAAGATTCGAGCAGGAAGAGCAGCAACGGCAGGCGCAGCACTACCAGCAGGTCGCGGATGCCGTCAATCAGAAGACGGTGGAGTTTTTGGACACTTACGTTCCCTCTTTCGCCAAGATTGCCGAGAAGTTCGGGAACGATGAGCCCATCTCCGCCATTGAAAGAGCGGTTTTCAATGAAGCGGTGAATGCCGAGAGTGCGATGGTGATTGCGCACGCTCAGCAACTCGCCCAACAACACGGTGTAACGGTCGATCAGGCGTATCACTATGCGATCAACAACCCTCAGATTCGCACGCATATCGCCCAGCAGATCGGCCCGCACCTGAAAAAGTATGCCAGCGAGCTCGGACTGGTGGCCCAGCCGAAAGCGCAGCTCACCCCCGAAGCCAAACAACAGATGAAGCAGGAAATGTACGTGGAGTCCTCCAACGCTGTGCCTGCTTCCACTGTCAGCAGCTTCGAGAAAGCCCTGGAGAAAGGGGATGAACTCTCCATGATCCGGGCGTTACGAGCCAAATAATTAAGGAGAAATCCCAATGTCTGGAACCATTAGTTACGCTACCGATTTCGGTGGCAAGTTGGAAGCCGTCCACAAGATGCTTTCCGCTGTCGCTGATCGCAACACCGACTTTCTCTCCGAGTTCCTGAACCTGGATGAGATGGTCACTTCCAACAAATTTGAGTGGGTGGATAAAACCCTCGTCGGCTTCAAAGATACTTTGGGGGCGGCGCTCACTACCTCCACCGGCACCACCATCACCGTTGCTTCGGGCACCAATGCCCCCAAGCGCTACATTGATGGTCTGACTCTCCTCTACATTGATGATGAAGTTCTGCTGGTGAACTCGACCATCACGGTTGTCACCAACGCCAGTTCCTACAACGTGTCACGCGGTCAAGTCGGCACCACGGCTTCCAGCCATGCCAACCTGTCCGAAGTCATGTTGTATGCCAACCCCCGCGTTGAAGGCTTCTCGGCGGGTCGGGATGACAGCCAAAAGGGCAGCCGGTTCTTTAACTACACGCAGATCTTTCAGCGTGAAGCCAAACTCACCGGCACCTCGCAGCACGTCAAGGCTGTGGGCAACGAGATGAAACTGGACAAGCAAATTGCCGATCTCACCAAAGAGATTGTCAAAGAGCTTCAGTTCTCTTTCATCAACGGCATGCGCCACGCCAACGACTCCACCAACTACACCGATCGCAAGATGGGCGGTATGCGGTGGGCGGCTGCGACTTACGGCACCAACACCGATCAGGCGGGTGCGGCGATTGATAAGAACTTCCTTGAGGGAGTGATTGAAACCGCGCTGTCCAATGGTGCGGATGCCCGCAAGATCTGCATGGCAGTGTCTACTCGCCAGCAGCGCAAACTGAACGAATTGCAGGAGAACCGGGTCATCCACGCGGTGCCTCAAGACTCCGGCAAGATCAGCAACTTCGTCAAAGTCTATGATTTCGGCTCTTCGGCACAAGTAAAAGTGCGCTTGGTGCCGGATCTGAGAAAAGACGAAGTGTATTTCTACCAAGCCGGAAACATTTCGGTTCACCCGATGGCAGGCCGCGCCTGGATCACCAAGCCGCTGCCGGAAGATGGCGACTTTGTTCGGGAAATGATTCTCGGCGAGTTCACCGCTGTTTTCCGTAATCCTCGGGAAACCCTGTACCGTTACCACAACCTGGCCGTTTAAGGAGGCGCAACCATGAAAAAACTGATTTCGATTCTTTCGGCGGCTCTGCTGGTTGTGGCTTCGGTGGGTTTTCAACCCACGCAAGCGGCGGATCGCGTTACCAAAGTCGTGAAAGTATGCAAATACTCCATCACGGATTTGGCGGCGGATGCGGTGCTTACCCAGGCTGACGGCAAGGCTTACTGCGATGTCTCGGATGTCGTGGTGGATCGCGTGGTGATGGAACACAATATCACGGCCCTCACCGGCACCAACGTGATTTTCAAGGCCATTACCACCAGTGACCCTGGCAACGCCGGTTCCACGTCGGATGCGGCGGTGGAAGGTTCGGACGGGTCTACCGACTTCGTTTCGGCTACCTTGACCGGCACCGGCCGTGGCGCGCGGGGTTTTGATATTCCGGGTGCAGGGGCGTCGGGTCTGAACTCGAACCTCGGCACCAAGATCGGTGTGTGGGCGGATACCTCGTCCATCACGGATCTGGATGGCTTTGTCTACCTCGTTATCTTCGGCAGTATGTAAACAAGTTAGAGGGCAGGGGCGGCTTCGGCTGCCCCTGCTTTCTGCTGAAAGGTTGTTATGGCGACTTTCCTGGAAATCGCACAGAATATGTCCGACCGGCTCGACCGGGACAGGCCCAGTACGATTTACAACGCCAATTTGTCTTTGCTCTCCCAGACCGTTCGGCGCTACAGAGAGCACATCAACACCGCCTACACAATGGTTCTCTTGGCCCTCGGCAGAACCAATGAGTACCGCCAGTCTTCCACGACGTTGGCCCTGGTCGCCAACACCGAATCTTACAACCTCGCCGCTGGCATCTTGAGCATAGATCAGGTCCAAGTGGGTACGGATCCGCCCATGGACATCATCCCTTGGCCGGAATATGAGACGTACAAACGCCAATTCATGACCGTGACCGACACCGGGTATCCCACGGTTTGTTCAATCTATCAAAGAAAGCTTTGGTTTTACCCCATCCCCGATCAAGCCCTGACTGCCAACCTGCGGATTCAGGAGAACATGACGGCGCTGGATCTGGATGCAGACACGCCGGATCTCCCGGCTGATTTTCACCGGGCCATTCAGGAAATCGCCATCTATCTGGAAATGGTCTACAAAGGCTCAGACAACGCCGGGATTTTATTGGTGGCGGAAAACGGTTCATTCCAAGCGCAAGGTGGGCAAGCCGCGACGGCGGTGAATTTGTTCAATCTCGCTAGACGGAACAGCGGGGATCATTTCCAAGTGGCTCCCCGGATGATCAACCGCTACGAACCTCAGAACAAGAATGCACTCAGACGAGTGATTTACTGACGTGGCCAAATACATTCGTACCTATTCTGACTTCTCCGGGGGCCAGAATAACCATTCCGGCAAGCTTGCGAGCCCTATTATTCTCGATCCCGGCAACCTGGAAGCCTTGGGGTTTGCCCATGACTCCCAGAATTGGGAAATGGCGGAAAACGGGCTCCTGAAATATCCCGGTCACGACAACGTATTAAGCTCCGCCCTCTCGGGAAACCCAACGATTACGGGTGAATATGATTGGAACGGGATTCATATCCTGTGTGCGGGGACCAAAGTTTACACCGTGACCGGTGGTACTCCTACTGAAATCTATCCTTTGGCAGGCACCAACCAGACCGCCGGGGCTTTCTACCAGTTTACCGAATGGGACAACGGATCCGGCACTGAAATCCTCTTGCTGATGAACGGTGTGGATCCAGTTCTCCAGTATGACGGGTCCACCTGTTCAAGAGTGACCTTCACGGATGATCCTGCCGTGATTTGGGACGATGCCAGACCCCAAGGGGCGATGGTGAAAGGCGGGAATATCTATTATTGGGGTGATCCCACCAAGAAAAGCCGGGTGTACAAGCCTCGGCCGGGGACTTACAACAACTTTGATAATACCGAAACCTCCGTAGATGCCTTCGATGTCGATGCCGGGTTTGGTGGGGACATCACCGGAATGAAAGCCCTGACGGATGACATCGCGATTATCTACAAACAGCGCTGCATCCGCCGGATGGAAGGCATTAACCCCTTTGGCTCGGAAGTGGATCCGATCCGCATTCGCCCGATTACGGATGAATACGGTTGCATCGCCCCTCGGTCTATTGTCCAAAAGGGCCTGGATCAATACTTCCTGTCTGAAGACGGCTACCGAAAACTAAGGCCAATTCAAAGTTACGGGGACGTGGAAGACCAGATCCCCACCTACCCCATTCAGGACATCATGGACGGTCTGAACTACACCGAGTCCGTGATTGAAAACGCCTGTGCGGTCTACCACAAACCCTCCAAACAGATCTGGCTCTCGGTGCCGTATGGGGCCGCCACTACCAACAACCTGATTATCATCCACGACACCATTACCGGCGGGAATGACCCCAGAGCCACGGATGATATCTTTGCCGCCACCCTCGCCATTTTCAACCGCAAGGTCTACCACGGCGATTATGCCGGACAGATTTATAAACATGGCGATGATTACAACTACAATGGCACCGTCATCGATGCTCAGTGGGAAAGCAAGTGGATTGCCCACAACGCCCTTGGACTGAGAAAGAACTACCGGGAAGCCCATATCTATGTGGAATCCGATGGCGAAGGGGATCTGATTTTCCAGTACACCACCCTTCAACGTGGGGAGCAACGCGCACAAAGCAGCACGCAAGAGATCTCCAGCGGGGAGAACGCTTGGGATGAGGCGGTGTGGGGTCAAGCCACTTGGAGCGCCGGGGAAGAGAACATTTTAAAAGTGGAAGACCTGGGAGAGGGGAACGCCATTAAATTCAAATTCACCAATAACTCCAACAACCAGCGGATCAAAATCCGGATGGTGGAACTGCATTATGACATCATCAATTCTTCAAGGGGTTAGAAGCGTTGAAGCGCTGGATTTCTCCAACCGGGAGCACCGCGCCTTAATCTTTGATCTCGCTCTGTGCAACCAGCAACACCTGCTGAACGATTATGACAATGACATTGTTCTAATCATCAACTACTACCAGCGGGAAGCCGATGCGGGATTTCTGCGAGCCTTCATTGCGTTAATCGACAACC
>Ga0196964_10000170_pt1 | contig 45514 bp, 72 predicted proteins | sample S1_10metaG_FD_148615 | JGI IMG/M metagenome (GOLD analysis project Ga0196964, IMG submission 148615) | Soil microbial communities from Anza Borrego desert, Southern California, United States - S1_10 | ecosystem: Environmental > Terrestrial > Soil > Desert | place: USA: California | collected...
CCGGGAGACACGCCCGAGGAGCTTGAAGAGTGGGATTTCTTCTTCCTCTGGTGGGCTAGGGATCTCTGGCTTCAGGCGGGCCGGCCGATGCGCTCGCCTTGGACGACGGAGTAAGGACACCCTTCGGAAATTCTATGTCTGAGGACTGCTGGTGCGAGGCGAAGGTGAAGGCCCTGGAATATCAGGTTCGCCAAGGGCACCTGAAGTCTGACTACTGCAAGACGGAAGCGAAGGAGGGCGACAAGTGGGTGACGATGCACGAATGGACGGTGAGCGCCGCCGGGACGAAGCTCTACTGCCGCCCCAGGAAACTTTCACGATGAACAGCGGGAAGACGAGCTGCTGGGACTGCTGCTTCTGCGGGGCCAAGGAAGGCCAGCCCTGCGCGTCGAAGGCGTGCCAGGCCGCAGACTCCCTTAGACAGAAGCTTGAGTCCATGACCCGCGAGCGCGACGAGTGGCGGGAGCGCAACAACATCGTGTCCTCGGAGGCCGTGAAGTACAAGCAGGACGTCGAGCAGTACCAGGTCCAGCTTGCCGGGTGCCTGACAGCCGCCGAGGGGCATACACAGAATCCGGCGAAGCGGGGCGACTACGGCTGGAGCCTCGCCTACCAGACGACGCTGGACCTCCGGCGCAACTACGACGCGGCCAGGGCCGAGATCGAGCGGCTGAAGGCTGACCTTAACGATATGTCGGTCGGTCGCAAGACCTGGAAGAAGGCGGCCGAGGACGCAGAACTCCAGGTCGAGTCATTGAAGGACATCCTCTGGAAAGGGCTCGCCTGCCTGGACCTCCACGGCGGGAACGACAAAGAACTAAACGCGAAGTGGGTTACCCAAGCTCACGCTCTTGGAGAGCGGCTCGAAGGCACCGAAAAGCGAATCAACGACACAAGCCCGAAGGCCCGTCAGATCACGCCGGAGGAGTTCGCGGAGGGCTTGGGGGCGAAGCCGATGACGCCCGAGGAGGCTGCGTTTTGGCAGCGGAAGCATGGGCCGGGAAGCCTGTAAGGGGTGATTGATGCTTGACGCGAACAGTCTGGCGAAGGCGGCGGCGGCGGACTCGCTCCGTCACCTGGGATGCACAGTTCTGCTGGCGGCGGGCGTGCTGCTGGCCGCGCTCGGCGTGTGGGCCGGAAGTTCCTATTTCGAGGCAGCGGCCTATGAGCGGGTGACGGGGCAGAAGGTTTCCACCTGGGACGCCATGTGGGTGGAGCTGCGCGTCCAGGCCGGGCCGAAGGACTGAAGGGCTATTCGGAACTTTGAAGGAGAAGGGTATGAAGCGGATCTGGGATGTCTACGTGGTGTACCACGAGCCTTCGATCACCTGGGAGATGGTCACGAGCGACAAGGACGCGGCGGAGCGAATGGCCGCGAAGTTGGGCGACGGCTACAAGGTTGCGGAGGGTGGCATCGGCTTCGCCCCGCACGCGGTCCCCCAGGAAGCCTAGAAGACCTATTCAGACTTTTTAGGAGAGGGCATGAAACTGATTCGATTCGCGGTGCTTGGCCTGCTGCTGTGTGTGGCGTCTTGCACCGATGCTAGCTGCGCTAAGACGGTCAAGAGCTACGGCAAGGAGAGTAAGGTCCGTTTGTGGAGCGGCGGCAAGGTCGCTGTCGAATGGACTTCCTCAGGGCGCGTCGAGGATGACCAGAGCGGGAGCGGCTTTTACTTCGTGGACAAGGCGACGGGCCGCATGGTGCGCGTGCAGGGCGATGTCTCCGTGGAGGAGATTGAGCCCAGCCACGAATGAGCCATTCTGTCTAAGGGGGAAATGTGAGGTCTTTCGTCGTCTGCGAACTATGCAAAGCGGACGGCTTCTTTGAGCGCCAGCGGGCCGAATGTGTCGGCTGCGGACGTAAGAAGTGGCTGTGCCCTACGTGCTGGGCGATCTACACGACTTGCTCGCCTGAATGCCAGGCGAAGTGGAGAGAGAAAAACAGGGAGGTCTTCAATGAGCCGCTCAAGCCTGCGGGCAAGCGCCAGCGCAAGCCAAAAGACGTCGGACAGGGCGACCTCTTCGGAGGTTCGGTGCGCCTGGTGCGGGGCGAAGAAAGCCCCGGATAGGGACGGCTGGACGGACAGCAAGGGGCGCTGGGCTTGCTCAGCCGGGTGCGTGCTGGTTGCCGTAAAGGACGATCTCCCGGAGCTGAAGTGCGGTAAGTGCGACGATGCGCTGATCTGCGAGCGTTGCGACGGCTGTAGCTGCGAGTGGTAGGAGGCGTAGATCGTGAATAAGGCGAAAAACCCTCAGCTATGGGGCCTGACCAGGGACGGCACCCTGACGTCCGCGACCTACCACAGTAGGGCTGCGGCGCGTCGGGCCGCTGTCTGGATGAACGGCTACGCCAGAGGTGAGTGCAAGTTCAAGCCGGTGAAGGTCGAGCTTAGGAAGGTCTGAAGATGAGGTACGTGTACGTGGTCGAGTCCCATGTGAACTTTGAAGGGGCGACCGTCCAGGGTGTTTATGACGACCTGGACGAGGCGCGGAGAAATGTGGCTTCGCGTGGTGACTGGGAAACGATCACCCGCTGGGATCTGCGCAATCAGCACTCAAAGCCGATGCCCCTCGCGCCGGGAGGAAAGGTCCAACCATGACGTTGACGACCCACTGCCGCTACTGCCGGAAGGAAGTACCCCACGGCGGCTTCCATCCTAGGCCGAGGCACCAACTTCCAAGGCCCGTGATTTGCGCGGAATGCAACGCGAAGAAGTGGGAGCGGCCGAGTCGCCGTACCCAAGAAAGGAGCCCAAAGTGAAGGTCAAGGCGAAAAGCACAATTGCGCGGGAGTACAAACGGGTTGGGGACGCCATCATCAAGCTCCGGGAGGACCCCAGCCATGCGCAATGCAACCTGACCTACTTGGACGGAGCGCGGCAAGCCCTAGCCTGGGCGCTTTCCCACAACGCCATGCAGCCATCCAAGTGCGTGTCGCCGTTGCTCGAGTCGAAGGAAAAGAGCCTATGAGCTTGGATGATATGTGTGGAGAATCGACTCCTACCTTATGCGACTCCTGTAGCGCGAAAGTGCTCGGTGGGCCGCAAAACGGTGTTGGGTGGAAGTTGATGGTGTTCACCTGCCGGGTGTGCAAGAGGGACTTTTGCCCCTGCTTAGTGGCGGATGATAGACCTGGCACGGCGTGCGTTGATTGCGGAAGGCGCGAATCCAGCGAAAGGTCAAAATGACGCAGATACCAGACTCGCACCTCATCGCCCTATGCGTACTGTCCGCATTCGGGATGATCGCGATAGTTGCAATGCTTGGACTCATTTGGGACGGGTTCTGGAGGTGGGTAAAGACGTGCCCAGACTGTCGGAGGCATCGTTCAAACGATCTGAGAAAGGACTAAGTATGGATGGGCAAAATCAGGTTGGGCCGTCTCAGGTTCCGCACATGGAACCCCCGAAGCCTGACGTGTGGGCCGGGCTGTTCAAGTGCCGCGACATCAAGTACACGCTGACGAGCAAGCGCGAGGACAAGCAGGAGGCCCTTGTGGAAATGGCCCTCAGGCTGGCCGACAATATCAAGAACCCGTGGGGCATCGAGCTGGAAGGCATTGCGAAGATCCAGAGTTTGCTCTGAATAACTGTCATGAGCAAATACCAAGTTCGCCTTTGGAGGTGGGCCGTGTGGTGGGCTCGGGGCCAGGACTTCCAGCTTCCCAAGCGTCTCCGTCCAGGCTTCACGGCTTTCTGTGACCTGTGGCACGGAGAGTTGATCGACAGTGGAAAATGATCCGAGGGTGTAAAATGTGTGAGCCCTGCAAGCACGACTGCTTTAACAACGATCTCCAGAAGGCTTACGACGAGCTGATGGCCAAGGATAAGGAGATCGAGGCCCTGAAGGCTGAAGAAGCCGACAGCCGCAACAGCTACACGGCCATCAAGCACGATAACTCCACGCTGATGGGAGAGCTGGAGGACATGAAACTTCAGTTGGAACGCTTCCGCCGAGCCGTCAACTCCCATTGTTCCTGCGGCGGCAAGGGGCCCCTGGATCCAGGGGTGTGCGATTTCTGTTCGATGTGGCACTACGTCATGCAGACGGAAGCGACGAAAGCCTGATTATGAGCAACAGAAGCCTGTTCGAGTCGATTACGCAGAAGATGGTAGAGACCATCTCGGAAGACATCTTCCGGGATCCGGACCCCGAGGCTACGGAGTGGTGGGCCGCAATCCGGCACGTCTGGAGGTACCAGCGCAAGAAGAAGCGGGCCTTCCTGAAGCTCTGGATGGACGATACCCTGGAGCATAGGAATACCGTCTTCGGCTACGACGGGCTGGCTACCGTGTACGGCGGCACGAAGATCGAATCGCCGTTTGTCTTTGACCGGAAGAGGTATCCGTGACTAAAGGGTTTAAGATCGAAGCCGAAGTACCCGTCCCAATGAGGTTTGCCGTGCTGTTTTCCCTTGCTGCCATGTTCTTCGCCGTTGGCATCCCCGCGATGGTATTGCTGGCGATGTGGCTTTGGCCGCAAGTAATTCGGTAGGGTGATCCGTGAGGAATACAATCAATACTTGCTGGGTGTGCGATAGGGAAATTAAGGGGCAGCCCCTTGCGCTGATCTACGTCGGGCCACCAGAGGCTAACGGGGGATGCACCTTCTTCCGGTTCTTATTCTGCGACGATGATTGCCTCGACGTGAGGCTTAAGAAGGCGAATCATCCAGCAGTTGTGTACGGGGTCAGGGAGCGCAGGAAGGCGCTTGGCATTGAATGAGGATTCTATGAAGCTACCGAACTTCTGGCGGCAAGACAGCGAAAACAAATGGAGCCGGGCCGACCGCCTCTCCGTCGAGAGGGTCGGGAAGAAGTATCGCGGCTACCACGTCTCCCTGGAAAACGAAGGCGAAATCGGCCTATTCAAGACGGCTGGGGAGGCGATCAAGAATGTCGAAGATTGGGCGTGGTCCAACTGGTGCGCGGCGTGCGGCGGGTTCCACACGCTGATGCACGGATGTTTCTCCGCCGAGGAGCGGAGGCGCTGAATAGGCAAAACGCACAGAGGAGGATGGGGATTGTGGGGAAGAATGCCGATAGAAGAGCAGAAGCAGATGGCTATTATCCCGCTCCCTTGCCCTAGGTGCGGAAAGCCATTCCTATTCGACAGCGAGAAGTGGCCCCCTCAGCGCTATTGCTCCAGAGCTTGCTCCCAGTACGTGCGGACTAAGAAGTGGAGGGAGAAGAAGAAGCGTCAGGCCCCGCCGCAGGGTGGCTCTTCCGGTACTGGCTCCGCCGGCGCTCAAGGGCAACGTGAAGATACTTCTGGGTCGTCGAAAGACTGATATGCCCTAGTTGCTCCTTGATGTCCATGAGGTCCGCCCCGTGGTTCAGCATGTGGGTTGCGGACGAATGGCGTAGCGCGTGCGGGTACAGCACCCGGACCCCAGCGTGGCGGCAGAGCTGGCGGACAACGTCGTAGATCGCCGCATCGCTCATCCGCTTCCCCTCAACGGTCACGAAAGCGGCCTTCTCCTGCGGGCGCTCCCACTTCGCTAGCGTCCTCGCCCTGACTGGGAGGTAGGCGGTCCAAGCCTGGACGAAGCGCTCTCCCACCAAGACGAGGCGATCCCTGCGTCCTTTCCCCATCTTGACCGTGACGAATGGCTCCGCCCCTAGGAAGATCAGTTCCGCGTCGAGGGCGGCTACCTCTCCGCGTCGGCAGCCGCTTGCGTAAATGAATTCGAGGATCGCCAGGTTGCGCTCCGTGTTCTGCGGGTACGTCTTCGCGGCCCCAAGCAGCTTCCCAAACTCTTCCTCGGTGAAGAATTCGGGGAGCGGCTCGGGGACCTTGATTGCGGGGGCCATGTCGCAAGGATTCTCGGTGACGAGCCTGATCCGCTTGAGCCACCTGTACCAGCTGGCCACGGCCGAAAGCCGCAACTGTAGCGTAGCCTCGGACAGTCCTTGAAGGCGTAGGCTCTGGAGGAAGGTTACGAGATCCTTGTACCCAACTTGGCGAAAGTCGACTCCAGACTCAATGAGGTGGTCAAGGAATAGACCTAGAGAATGGGCGTAGCTGCGGATAGTCTCGGAGCTTTTCCCTACGACTTCCAGCTCACCGAGATACCCAGTCGCAAGTTTCCCCGCCTCTCCAAGTTCGGAGAGCGCCCGCGTACCATTCCCTCCCTGGCCCCCATCCTCTCTCCAGAGGAGGGGGAGGGACCGAAGCATGGGAAGGGTATCCTCCACCTCCCCCGGTCGACCACCCGAACTGCGGGTAGTATTTTGTCCGATCCCCCATAGGAGTCCACTAATCTTTGAATCGGGGGGAACCTGAGTTTTTTATCGGAGAATGAATTTTTTTCTTGACGGAACGGGATACGGCAGCGTATATAGCTACAGCCGCATCATGAATACGAGAGAGAGCGCTGACCCCGTGAGGACGCCCGAGTTTGCCATGATGCGGCTACATCCTGTGCGCTTGGGGCCTCACGGTATCAGCGATCTTTTTTGGGGAACGAGCCTCGCCTAAGCTGCTACCATTCGGCGTAGACCAATGGTAAAGGCGCTTATGCTTGGCCGTTCTCCGCAAGGGAGGACGCAGTGGGCAAGCAAGACAAGCGCGACAATCTCCAACCGCCGGGAAGTGGTCTACCCCTAGGTGGGGGAGGGACCGAAGCGCCTTCCCGGTCTAATCTTCGTGACGTTGAAGTAAATCCTCCCTTGGGGGCTGGAGAATCCTTCCCCATTCAATCGGGTTCTCCACGGACCACTCCAGCCCCCCTTTCTAGCGAACTGGCCCTGCGTCCGCGCAGCGGCATCATGACCGGGGGATGTCCTGGGGACGGTTGGGAGAGGGGTGAGGCGGGGAGCCTGAAGTCGGGGGCTCCCCAATCCTCAGCCTCCCTCCTGGCAGCGGAGCTAGCGAACCACCGTCGCGCCATGCGTCACGCCAAGGACGCTATCGAGGCCATCATCCTCAAGCTCCACATCGAGGACAGGACGGATTTAGCTGTCGCCCTCTGCGAACTGACCCACGTCCTGAACGGGGGTGTCCTGTGACGCCTCTTGACGCCTTTAACTGGGCCTTCGACCGCGTCACGCGGGACCATCAGGCGATCCATAAGGCGGAGGAGAAGCGGCTTGATCCGCCCTCCGAGGCCCCGCTCATCCAGTGCGGCTACTGCGACGGCCGAGGCTACTTCAAGCAGCAGCATTGCGCCGGCCCGGACTGCAACTTCCTCCGCTACTGCCCCTGCAAGTGCCAAGCGTGCGCCTACGTCGAGTGCGACATCTGCGGCGGACACGGGGAGTTCCCCGAGCCCGACGACTGGAAGGAAGACGCCTACTGGGAAGCGAAATACGATGAGCGTCAGGAGCGGCGCGAGATGGGGGATGCGCCGTGAAGGAACACAAAGACATCACGGCGAACTACCACGGAGGGGCGGAGACGTCCGTTGAAGCTCATGCGACGACCCCAGAGGCGACCCGCCAGGCGCTTAGAAGCCAGGTGCTCGCGCTTGTTGAGGCTTCTGGCCCGTTCGGGCTCACCTGTGACGAAGCTGAAGCAAGAATCGGACTCAGCCACCAAGCCGTAAGCCCTCGGTTTACTGAGCTGCTGGCGAACAACCAGATTCACTACGGCAAAGAGCGCCGCAAGACCCGCATGGGTAAGTCCGCTCGGGTGTACTTCCACGGCCCCAACCCTGAAGCCCTCATGCAGGGCGACCTCTTTTTCGGAGATACGGCATGAATTCGACGCTGACGCTCTCGGAGCAGCCGAAGGGTGAACTTGCGACCCCCGACGCCTACGAGAACATCCAGAAGCTCTACACCCTCGTCAAGAACACGATCAATGGAGACCTCAACGAAGAGGAATTCCAGCTCTTCATGCACGACTGCAAGCGCCAAGGGGTCCACCCCCTTGACCGTTTGATTCACCCAACGATCCGCACGGATCGAAAGACCGGGGTGAGGAAATACACGGCGATTACGTCAATCGACCTCTTCCGGATGAGGGCGGAGGCGACCGGAGAACTGGCGGGCAACGACGACCCCGTCTTCTCCAGGAAGATTGGAGATGCCGGATTCGAGGCAAAGGTGACGGTGTGGCGCATGGTTCAGGGGCAGCGCTGTCCCTTCACGGCGACCGCCCGCTGGAGCGAGTACAAGCCGCCGCCTCCTAACGACTTCATGTGGAACACAAAGCCTCACGTCATGCTTGGAAAATGCGCTGAGGCCCTGGCGCTTCGCAAGGCGTTCCCGAAGCAGCTCGGCTCCCTGTACGTCCGCGAAGAGATGGAGCAGGCGGGCGTCCCTGGGGAGCATCCAGCCCCAGAAGCGCCCGCAAAGGAGCCCTTGGTCGTTGTAGACGCTCCCCAGCCTGAGCCCCCTAAGTCCGACTTCATAGCCGCTGCTCAGGAGGCCCACGACAAGGCCAAGGCCAACGGCTACCAGCCTGAGCAGCCCGCCATGTCTGGAACTGACCTGACCACCAAGGAAGCGCAGCAGCTACAGGCCCAGGTAATTGCGCCGGCGAAGTCTGAAAAGAAGATCCCCGCTGACGCCCAAGTGATGCTTGTGGAGGTTCTTGGGTACAACCCTAACCCGAGAGAGGTTTCCAACGGGTCGAAGACCTACTCCCTCAAGCTCAAGGATCTGGAGAACGGGACTGGGGAGTTCTGGACCTCCACCTTCCACAAGGACTCCTGGGAAACCGGGAAGCTCCTGAAGGGCAAGCAGGCGTGGCTCACCTACAAGTACAGCGGCAAGTACATCAACTTCTACGACATCCGGGCGGTGTGATGAAGCAGTACAAGCTCTTCGAGCCTTGGCAAGTAGCGTGTCGAGAGATCATCGGATTCTTCAAGAGAGGGGGCGCAGGTGGTGACGTTCGGACAGTTCGTGAAGGCCCGCCGGCTGATGCTGGAAATGACACTGGATCAAGTGGCGCGGAAGATCGGCAGTCACAAGGGCTACGTTTCGGGCTTCGAGAACGGCAGGGTGAGCCCACCGTCGGCAAAGATGCTCCCGAAGCTGGCGAAGGCCCTAAAGCTGAAGTTGATCCCGCTCATGGTGATGGCCTACGTCGAGAAGGCACCGAAGGAGATCAGAAAACTGGTTGATCTAAAGCTGCGGTAGCGCGAGGTCAAGGGAGAGACGGTGGGGATCAGGTGGAGGGATTTACCTCCAGAGTTGCAGGCCAAGCTAGATCCGGCGTACAGGCCGAAGCCTCTAGCGGATGTCGGGGCCACTAGGACCCCGAAGAAGCCAAGACCCCCATCGTTCCCTTACTGGGTTTGCCCAGGTTGCGGGAACTACATCTACCGTCCGGACGGAGAGTATCCGGATAGGTGTGACTGGTGTGTAGACGAGGGGGTTACGGATGGGTCATGTCGTACCTGCGGAGCTGCAAGCCCTAAGCCTGTACGCGCTAGACGCAAAGCTGTGCGCGAGGTGGGCGGAAGTCTACCCCCTGTGGCAGGAGACGTACAAGGGGGTGGACATTCTGGGGGAGATCCGGAAGGCCCACACCTGGGAAGTCTGCAATCCGGACAAGCGTAAGAGGCTGCGCGTCCCCTTCATCAACAACTGGCTTTCAAGGGCTCAGGAGAGCCAGCACCGAGCCAGCCAGCAGCAAGGGCTCAAGTACGTCAAACCCTACATCCCGCCCGAGGGAAGCGGTCGGAAGACGTTTAGCTGCGAGCGCTGCAAGGACAAGGGAATTGTCCCGACAAAAACAGTCACTCGCTGGGGGGAGACGGTTGACGCCTACGCCCCATGCACTCCCTGCCAGGAAAAGCTCAAGCAAGCGAGGTACGGACGGTGAACTATTGGATCAGCGGCGCTACGGGGTTCTTCGGGACGGCTCTCGCAAAGAAGCTGCTCTCCGAAGGCCATACGGTCACGGCATACGCGAGGAGCGAACACGGACATGAACGCCTGGAAAAGGCTTGCGCCGGCATCGGGGGCGCTCTGGTCTGCGCGATTGGTGACGTTAGAGATGCGGCGCAGGTGGCGCGTTCTATGCGGGGGGCTACTTACGTCGTCCACGCGGCGGCGCAAAAGATCGTCCCGTGGGCGGAACGCTGGCCGGAAGAAGCCGTAAAGACAAACGTCCTCGGCACGATCAACGTCTCGAAGGCGGCGGAGGAGCTTGGCGTAAAAGCCCTTCTCGTCTCGACTGACAAGGCGTGCCTTCCATCGAACACCTACGCCGCAAGCAAATACCTCGCGGAGCGCTCTTGGATCGGTCCCGCATGCAGATTCGGGAACCTCTGGGGCTCCACGGGAAGCGTGATCTACCACCTCCTAGCCCAGCGTGAAAGCGGCGTATTCAAGATTACGGACAAGCGCATGACGCGCTACAGCATGACGGCGGAGCAGGCCGCTGATTTCTGCCTCACCGCCCTTTACCGTGGGCAGCACGGGGAAACGTGGATCCCCAAGATGCCAAGCTACCGCTTGGTGGACCTCTGCTACGCTGTGAGAGACGACGCGAGGATCGTAGAGAGTGGCATACGGCCTGGCGAGAAGCTCGCGGAAGACCTGATCTCTACGCACGAGTGTTTCAGGGCTGAGGTCCACGACGACCGCTTCATCATTACTTCTAGGGTTGTCGACCACGAAGCTGTCTGGTCAGTCCGAAGCGACATCAATGAGGACTGGCTAACCGTGGTGGACCTGAGAGAGGGGATCAAATGGCTAACTACTTCCTGTACGGGGCGGGAGGCCACGGCAGGGTCGTCGCAAGCGTCTGCGAAGCCCTGAGCCATTCCTACGTGTTCGGGGACGACAAGGGCGATCCCCTACCAGCACCACTAGCCGGATACGTCACCATCGGGAACAACCAAGCCCGCAGGGAGGTGGCGGAGAGGCTTGGAGCGACTGGGAAGCTGTTCGGCCCAGTCCTGGTCCACCCCAAGGCCGTGGTATGCCTGTCGATCTTCGGCCACGGGACCGTCGTTATGGCGGGGGCCGTAGTCCAAGCCAACACCCGAGTCGGTAAGCACGCCATCATCAACACAAACGCTTCGGTCGACCATGACTGCGAGATCGGGGACTACGCGCATATCGCCCCAGGCGCGGTGCTGTGCGGCGGGGTCAAGGTTGGAGAGGGTGCGCTGATTGGGGCGGGCGCTGTAATCGTCCCCGGAGTCAAGGTGGGTAAGTGGCGACTCGTCAAGGCCGGCACGGTCGTCAAGGAGGACGTTCCAGATGCGGAAGTGGCCTCAGTTAACTCCTGAGCAGATTGCCGCCGCCAAGCGAGTCCTAGAAAGCGGGGTGCTGAATGGGCAACGCGGTCCAGAGACAGCGGCCTTCGAGAAGGAATTCGCGGATTGGAATGGGTCCAGACACGCAGTTGCCGTCTCAAACGGAACGGTTGCTCTCGAATGCGCTCTCGCAGCTCTACGGCTTAAACCGCCTTTTGACGTCGTTGTGCCAGCACGGACGTTTATCGCTACTGGATTGGCCGTCCTTAGAGCAGGCGGCAGACCTGTGTTCGCGGACGTGGATGAATCTAGCGGATGCCTTACTGCAACATCAGTCCGGCGTGTACTCACCCGAAGAACTAAAGCTGTCATCGCCGTTCATCTCGGAGGATATCCGTGCGACGTTGGGGAAGTCTCACGCCTGGGTATCCCCGTCATCGAGGATTGCGCCCAAGCTCAAGGCGCTAGTCGTGCAGGGAAGAAAGTAGGGTCGCTAGGGCTGATCGGCTGCTTCTCCTTCTGCAACGACAAGATCATGACCACGGGAGGCGAGGGCGGGATGGTGACGACGGACGACGCCAATCTCGCGGATCGCATCTGGTCATGGAAGGAGCATGGTCGCAACAGGAAGCTCTTCGGTAAGCCCTCTGGCGGTCACTACGTCAAGTGCTTCGAGACCCTTGGAACCAACGCCAGGATGACCGAGATGCAGGCGGCGATTGGCCGAGAGGGGCTCAAGGTGGTGGGCAGGTGGGTTGAGCTTCGTCAGCTCCACTCCTCAATGCTGAATGGGGCGTTAACCTACAACCACTCGTTTCTTTGGGGCCACGCCTACTACCGCTACTACTGGACAGCCAAGAGTAGGGCGCAGCGGGACATGATCCTCAAGTCTGGTCAGGTGGGCGTGGGGAGCTGCCCTGAGATCTACCTAGACAAGATCTTTGATGGCTACCGCCCCAAGAATCGCCTCCCCGTAGCCAAGATGCTCGGGGAGCGCTCTATCGCCTTCCTCGTAGATCCTGAGCAGACGCCTGCTTCGCTGGCGGCTCAGGCTAAGGCGGTGGGGGACGTGTGTTCTTCCTAGGGGTGATTCCAGCTAGGGGAGGCTCGAAGCGCCTGCCCGGTAAGAACCTGATGCCCCTTCTCGGGAAGCCGCTGATCGCCTGGACCATCGAGGCGGCGAAGAAGTCCAAGCTCGATAGCTTCATCGTCTCTACTGACAGCCGCGAGATCGCGGACGTAGCTCAGAGGTACGGCGCATGGGTCCCGTTTCTACGCCCCCCCGAGCTTGCTACCGACGGGGCGAGGACGGTCGACGTCCTCTGTCACGCCGTAAAACGGCTGCACGCGGACTTTAGCATCCTGCCCGACTACGTCGTGACACTTCAGCCGACGACGCCTACGAGGACCGAGCGGGACATCAACGTCGCCGTAGACTTCCTTGAAGAATGCTCCATGGACAGCTTCGTCACAACACTTGAAGACTTCTCGGCTCCCAACGGCAACGTCTACACCACCTGCTACGACATGCTCATGAAGGATCGGCTCATCTGGACGACCTTCGGGGCCATGTGGCCGCAGATTGACTCTGAGTACCCGGATATCGACACACTGGAAGACTTCAAGGAAGCGGAGCGCTTGCTATGCAGACGTTCGTGATCGCGGAGGCTGGAATCTCACACTGCGGAAAGCTGGAGAAGGCATACGAGGCTATCGAGGTCGCTGAAGCCGCCGGCGCGGACGCTTGTAAGTTCCAGTACTTTGACGCGAAGAAGCTGGCGGCGGCTAGGGGTAAGCCAGAGCTTGCCGACTTCCTGAAGCCATATGAACTGCCTCCTAACTGGCTACAGAAGCTCAAGGCTAAGTGCGACGAGGTCGGCGTCGAGTTCATGGCGACTACGTATTACGCCGAGGCTATCGCGGACGTGGCTCCGCTGGTCAAGCGGTTCAAGATCGGGCACGCCGAGCGTGACAAGCGAGAGTTCGTCTCAACTCATTTCCCCTATGGGAAGGAGATCGTCCTTAGTTCCCCTGGAACGGTTAGCGCGACATACTACAAGGAGTGGCTGGCTAACCCATGCACGGTCACATGGCTGTACGTTACAGAAAAGTACCCTACCCCCATTGAAGATGTGGGCCTTGAGTACTTACACGCCTTCCAAGATCTTCCGGGACCTGACGGCTTCTCGGATCATACCCGCAACGTACTGATGGGGGCTCTTGCGGTCGCCGCCGGCGCGAAGATCGTAGAGGTCCACTTCGAGCCCTGGAACGTCTCTCACCCGGATAGCTGCGTGTCGCTATCCCCGTCGGAGCTGGCGCAGTACATCCAAAATATCAGGACGGCGGAGCTTGCCGTTTACGGAGCCAGTCGAGGATAACCCCTGCCGCCCTCTCAGCAGCCCTCCCATCGGCGGGGTAGGGGGGCTTGCGCCCCTTCTGCCTTTTCCCTATAATGACTGATTTCAATCCAATAGTCGGGGCCTCCAGAACAGCGCTTGAGCTGTTCCCGACAAAGCGCTTCGCCAGCTTCATGAGACCCCAGTAATACTGTGGCTCAAGATGTGACACTAGGTAGTCACCCTTCCTGGGAGCTTTTCCAATGGCCTCTTTTACTGCCTCATGGCCTGGGTCTAGATTGGGGAGGAAGTAGACTGTAGATCCTAGGTTCTCCTGGCCTAGGCGAATGGCCTCTCGCTCAACGCCAACGTCGCCCGCCGTCTCCGGGTGGACGGATACGATCATGACTGGGCTTGAGAGCTTGCCGCCCAACCGCTCCTCCAGTGCCGCTTTTGTGGCGAGATCCGGCCTAAATGCCCAGTCGGTACCTATGGCCCCGATTAGATGCGTAGGATTGGCTCCTAGCGCGTCTAGGCGTGCTTTAGCGTCCTCGCTGGACGCCAAATGAAGGCTAGAGAGCATGGTGATGGCGTTTCGGATTTGGTCGTCAAAGGCCCCTAACGTTACCTCTCCGCCGTGTAGGTGAACGATAGGCGTCCCTGTCACCGTCGCCGCCTGCGCCGCCATCAGGGTCTCATAGCGGTCGCCAAGAAGGACCAGCGCGTCTAGGGGGTAGGTTTCTAGGGTCGCCCGGATGTGGTCGTAGACGACGGAAGCGGTCTTCGTGGTGTGCCCGGACTCATCAAAGACCGTGACGGCTGCCCCAGAGGTCTTCAGCGCCTCAGCTAGAAGCTGAAGGATCCCCCAGTCATGCCTCCCAGTCTTCAGTATCCCAAGTCTCTTTTGAGATTCCGCCATGAAGGATAACGGGCCTCCCGTCAGCGTGGATTGGTCGCATCCAAGGCTCGCACCATACGTAGCTCTCGCTGAGGGGCACGATGGTCGGCTTGACGTCCTGTATCGAGGCTAGAAGGGCCTCCTCGTCAAGGGGCCAGTCCCTATCAGCGAGCAGTTCCTGCCAGCGCTCAAGGGTCTCTACGCTCTTCTTAGAGCTTGAGAAGCTGATGCAGTTTGACCACCAGCGATAGGAGCCTTCCGGCTTACAGGCGCGGATATCTCCGCCGGCCCAGCCATCAAGCTCCGCTGGATACTCCAGGACTTCAGAGTCCACGTCGACCCATGATACGGGAGAGCCGACCTTTTCCATCCAATCTAGGATGATCGTCGGCTTGAAGCGTCTCGCCTCCATGACGTGCCTAGGCTCCCCGCCAATCTCTACGATCCTATGGGGGATGCCGTACCTCTCAAGCGAGCGCTTAAAGCGTGGGATACAGCGGTGGTACTTCTCCCCCCACGCCATTGAGACGGCAAAGACGGACACAGCTACTTCTTGGCGTACTTCCTGATCGCGCCTTTGCCGAAGCTGCCAACGATGTAGGCGAGGAGCCCGCCAAGGCTGTAGAGGAGGCCCTGGTCGACCGGGCCAGGCGGAGTTGGGATCTGCCCAGGGAGACCCTTGAGGGCTTCGGACACCTTCCCGAAGTCGTCCCCGAGGCGCTTGTCCACAAGCTCCGCCAGTTCGTCAGCGGCAATCTCGCCGGCCATCTGAGCGCCACGATCCGCGAAGCCCCTGCCGAACTCCCTAGCCTGGGCGCAGCCGATCAGGCCCAGCAATCCCACACACAGCAAAGCCTTCACACCTCTCTCCTTAACAGCCACTTAACCCCCTCGATAGCCGCCGCCGCAACGCCGACTATGGCGGACACGACTCCCCAAGTCTTCGCTGGGTTGTGGTGCTTCTCTTCGTGCGCCTTGACGTCCTTGCAGTCCTCTGCCGCGAGCTTTACCAACTCCGTATTCAGGTGGTGAATGTCGGATCCCTTGCGGGCCAGGCGCTCTTCAACAGCGTCGATGCGTGAATGGACGCGGTTGAACTTGTCCTCCAGCCATTCCCGGTCATCGTTGCTGAGCATCTTCGCCAATCCCCCTCACTTCCTACCCCGGCCCGTGCCCTACTCCTCAAAATCCGCGTCCACCTGCGCCACAGCGGCGTCGATGGCGGCGGACTGAGATTCCCTAGCTTGACTCTTGAGAACGCTCTTGATGAAGCGGATGACGCAAAGCTCCGCCCAGCGAGCGTTGCTCATTGCTTCCGGCTTTCCTGAGATGGTGGCGGCGAAGGCGGCGGCAATCCGCTGCTTCTGCTCAGTGGTGGCCCCCGTGATGTCGATTCCGAGGGCCATTATTTCTTCACCTCTTCGGCCTTGTCGATAGCGTCGTAGTACGCGATCAATTGACGAGTGACACGCGGAATGTAGATGACACGCTTGCATGCGGCGGCGAGGAGGTCGTACTGGGTGTCTTCCAGGGCAATCGTGCCGTTCCCCGCTTCGATGGCGTCGATGACTTTCTGGGCCTCCCTGATCTGGGAGACGGTCTTGAGTTCCCCGTAGTTGTCGAGGTGAGCTACCAAGGTCTTCTTGAAGGGAAACTCCTTCTCGCCGTCATCGAGCTTCACGACCACGTCCGCCGGGCAGGTAATCAGTCTCATTCAGCGTCTCTCCTATGCTGTATTATAGCTAATTCCCTATTGCATCACCGTCCCATAGGTGGTCACTTCCCAGGTGATGTTGGCCGCTATTCCGGTCAGTCTTGGGACGATAGTCCCGCCGCTGGCTACAAGGGTTGCGGTCGCGGAAGAGAGCGCGGTGTCCCCTTGGGCGGCCATGAGGTTCTGAACGGTCCCGATGAGAGCGGCGCTCCCGCCAACCGCTCTCTTAAAGGCGCAGCCCAACCTCCACACCTTTCCGCTCGTCCCGCTCTTGGCGACGATGACGCACTCCACGCTGCCTACTTTGTCCTCGGCGATAGAGATGGCGGCGGAGGTAGCGTCTACCGGAGTAGCGTTGGCTGTAGCCACTACCGCTGCCTTCTGGTCAAAGATCAGGCTCACGCTACCCCCAGGAGAACGGCCACGGCGCTAAAGTCCATGTCGCGTCTCAGGTATTCTTTCCGCTGATCGTCCGAGAGGAGGGCGTGGACGTCCTGCGGCCCCTTAGAGTATGTAGCCCCACAGTGGCCGCAGACAAAGCGATAGCTCTGCCAGGTGGTGTTGAGCGTGGCGACGGTCCACTCGTCGTAGCCGCAATCGCCACAGTGGGGACCGGCTGGGCCAAAGGCTGTCACCGTGCCGCCACTACCTCTCCAAGTGCCCGCCCCAGCGTTTGAGTAGAGGATGCCGCCGCCCGTGGGGTTGGTGGATGGATTGGTGCCAGCGTTGGCGATACCGATAACGCCAATGCCTCCGCCCATGCTTGGGGTAGCGCCGAAGTAGGTGTTAAAAGACCCCTGCCCGCCAGCGGCCACCCAGAAGGCCAGGGAGGTCGTGTAAGTCGCGTTCGTGCCCTGGACTGGGGAGCCCACAATGGCAAGCGTCGTTGCTCTCGTCACCGTGCTTGCGCCAGCGAAGGCGTGAGTGCGGTTGCGGATGAGGACGCTGCGCTGATCTGTGATCGCCCCCGTCGCGTGGGTCATGATCGCGTCAAGATCGAAGTCAACGTCCAACACTTCCGTGCTGGCCGTCTGTCCAGTATGCGCCGCTCCGACAAGAAGCCAGCCAGTGTCAGCGCCGCTCGTGTTGGTCGCCTGCGGGAAATAGTAGTTCGCGTCGCCAGCCGTGGAGGCAGGGTTGACCCCGTTAACGGCAAACCTGAGCGCGCCGCCACAGCTAATACCGATGGAGTCTTCGGCAACGCTGTAAATCCCTGAATTGGTATCCGTGCCGCTTGGGCAGAGCGCCGGGCTGCTGACGTTACCGCCAGAAACGCGGATAACCCCTTGGCACGTCGTTGTCGGGACAAGCGTAATCCCTGACGAGGAGATAGAGACCCGGTTGCCGCCACCAGTGGTGATGTCGAGGACGTTTGACCCGGTCGAGTAGATACCAGTATCGAGGTCCGCTTCGTTCGGGCATAGGCTGGGGCTGGCGGCAGACGTGCTACCGCTACCCCCGAGTTGCCCGTCGAAGCGCGAGACGCCAGAATCCACCCATAGGGCGTAAGTGTCCGTCAGAGTGACGCCGCTTCCCGTCGGAGCCCCTCCGATGTAGAGCGTCGAGGACAGGGAGATGCTCGTCACCGTCCCGGCGTCCGTAATGGTCGGCGCGTTAAGGGCGACCATGTTGAAGCCGGTAGCCGTGGTGATATTGGTGGAGCCAGAGATGGACACGTCTGCGTCGATGAGGACTTCGTTCCAGGTGGCTCCAGCCGCGCTTGCGATGGTGCGGGAGCCGTCTACGAGAAAACCTCCAGCCGTGGTGCCGCTACCCGTGAGGCGCACGGCTCCAGAGTCAACGGTGATGGTCCTTCCAGCCCCAGCTCCGCCACTGTCGTAGGCTTGGTCGAGCGTGCCCCCAGACCCGGAAGTGCTGACCCACCCGCCGTCATAGGCGTAGAGGATGTTGTTGGTGGAGTCCCAGACAAGCGGGATCTGCCCCGTGGGGATTGAGGCTGGAGTTCCTGAAGGGGTCCCAGCGCAGCTCTGGAGATGGAAGAAGCCTTCCGTGGCGTTGGTGGCTAGGGCGGACGTGCCGTGGGCGAAGCGGTAGTTTCCGCCCGTCGTCAGCCCACCTGTGGCCGCGATTTTCCAGTGAGCATTGGAGTTATCGGCGCTAAAGATGATCCCCGCAGGCGCGTTGGTCCCGACGTACATGCAGCCGCTTGAGTCGAAGAAGCGGTCCACTCCGTACTGGGCCAAGTACTCAACCCCGCTTACGGAGCCTAGAGTCTGGTTGTAGACCCCTGAGAGGTTCCCGATGTTCGCCGCGCTGTAGCGGAAGCGGAAGAGATAGTTCCCCGCGCTAGATGGAACGCCTACCGTCGTAAACCCAGTCGTCGTGGACTGTAGCTCCGCGTATACCGTCCCATCCGTGTGCGTAAGCCTGACCTGTGGGTTGGAAGCGTCGAGAACGTCCAGACGCCTATCGGGGCCAGTCGTGTTGACGCCGAGATTTGTGCCATCCCACGTCGGTCCTGTCGTAAGCACGCTTGACGAGTCGGTGACGACCACCCTAGACGCGGTAAGAGCCGTAGTCACGCTGCCGGCGAAGGTCACGTTCCCGGAGGTGTCGATGACGAAGTAGTCGTTCGTCCCAAGGGCCGTGCTTTTGCTGATCTTGAATTTGTCCGAGTCCGAGTTGTCCACTCCGATAGCCCAGGAGGTACCCGCCGTCATGATGGCGTAGGCGTCCCCAGAGCCCGCCGTGGAAAGCCCGAGGAAGGAACTTGCGCTTGCGCCGGAGGATGTATTCGTCCAGATGATGCCTTTGGAGCCATCAATGCTGGTTAGGCTCTGCATCGTCTGCGATGCGTTCGTGGATGCCGGGTTCAGGTTGAGGATGCCGGAGGAACTTACGAGAACATCCCAGTAGTTGTTCGCGTCGTAAGAGAGGCGGAGTTGCTTGCCTGCCGTGCTAGTGAGGCGCAGGAAGTTATCCGTGTCATCCCAGAAGAGGTTCGTATTGTCCTGGCTGACCAAGCCGCTAGCACCGACGAAGAGAACGGATCCCTGCGTTAGCTGTGGGAGGTAGAATCCACTATCCGTCACTCGCCAGATTTGGGTTCCGGACTGATACCAGCCGTAGTCGCTTGCGGCGTTCCTGACGAGGCCGTTGTCGCCCTCTCCACTGATGGCCCATCCAAGCGCAACCGTCGTAGTGTCGCCCGATGGAAGTTGGATTCTTTTCCCAGAGATAGGGTCTGGCAGTTGGGCCAGCGTGAGGGTAACGCCCCCGGTGGCCGGGTCCGTGTCCTCCAGAGGCTTAACTAGCTCGTTGTAATCGCACTTTGTATACAGGCTGTCCCTGACACCGTAGTACTTCTCGGGATCTGGACGCCAATAGGAGGCAACCAGAGTCTTAGGGGTATCCCCGTCTGGCGCGACCTCCGAGTATTTGCCCTTCTCCTCTTCCGCCATTACTCCCACACCTCAGCGCGTTCGAGGTCCCGAAGGATGCTTTCAAGCTGCATCCGCGTCTCTGGATCCACTCGGCCGGCGGCGCTGCGGAAGCGCCTAGCCATGCCTTTCTTGAGGAGCTGGTGCTGCGCTTTCACGCGCTCTGGATCTTGGATGCTGACGGGGAATCCAGCCGCCCGAGCGATAGCGTGCATGTAGGAGCGGTCGTAGGTGAGCGTCCCGTCCGGGTTTATAGGCGGCGTCGCCTTTCCCTGGATGGCAGCACTAATGCGAACGAGGCCGGAAGCCTCAAGAATCTCACTCAGAATCCGCATATGAGGGATCTGCTGGAAGAGGCTGTCCACGATGGGCTTTTGGGGGATGATCGACTCGATCTTGCCCGTGTCAGGATCGAACTGCCACACCGTCCCGTTGAGCGACACGAACTGATCCGGTGTCACCATCGGCTTTTCGGTGAAGAGGTCGTAGCCGCCGATGGACTCAACCGCGATCTTGACCAAGGGGTTATTGCGCGGATCCATGAACTGCGGAATGCCGCCAACGCCACCTAAGCTAGAGAACTTGGTAGCCTTCTCGAAAGGGTTGATGTTCCTCAAGTCTAGGAAGACGATGTTTCCTTCCTCGTCGCCCCCGATGGGGAGGTAGTTCCGGAAGCGGTTCGGCAGGCGGTCGTCACCCACCGAATCAATCATCATCTTGGCGAACTGATGCCAGAGGAAGGCTTGCTTGGTCCGCAGGAAGGGGAGCTGGAAGGCGAGCTGGAAGACGGTCTTCGAGAACGTCCAGAAGGGAATGACCCTGCGGATATACTCCCGCTCGATGGGGTGAAGCCTCCCGTAATTCCCGAAGAAGCCTTCCATCCGAGAGACGACCTGCTCTGCAATGTTCGCGTAAGGCTGAAGCGCCCTCTTCCTCGCCTGAAGCTCCGATAGCCTAGCGATATCGGGCAGCTCGTAGACTTTCGAGCCGAAGTTTTCCGCCAGCGTCTTCCCAGTCTGTTGCTCCAGGCGCGTTACCGCGGCCTCCATCTGAGCCTTGAGGTCCGCGATACGTCCCTCGGCCTTGGACGGGTCGAGATTCGACAGTGCCTTCTCACGGGTAATCTGTGTCTGGAGATTGGCGATCTCCTTCATCGTGAGGTCCGCCTGGGACTGGACCGTGCCAGGCATGACCTTGGCGCGGAGTTTGTAGGTCCTGTCGACGTCCCCACGGAGAGCGGCCTGGATGATGTCGTTCTGGCCCTCGGTGGCCTTGAGGATCTTGCGCGTCTCCGTCAAGGCGTCCAAGGGAAGCCCGAGGACTTCACTCCGAGCCTTCATGAGGATAGCCACCGCGTCGGTGGCGGCTTCCTGAGCGACGAGGGCGGCGGCAGTCGTGTTATTGAGCAGGGCTTCACGCTCGGCGATCTCCTTGCTGGCCGTCGTCAGGAAGACCTGCCGAGCCCGCGTATCCGTGATCTCGGCCATCTTCTCGGCGGCACGCCTTAGAGGGCGCTGCGCTTCCATCCAGGGCCTAGCAAGGAAGGACGATGGGCTACCAGCCTCAGCGCCCAACATCGACTGCATGGCTTCGCCAGGGATATCACGGCTGCTCATCGCCGCACGCTTCCCAAGAGGGGAGTGCCCGCCGAAGAAGAGCATGGCGGCGTTGCCGATCAGGTTGTTCACGTAGTAGCGCGGCATGAAGGTGAGGATCAGGTCGCGCCAGGTATCGAGGACGGAGTCGTAGAAGCGCCAGAAGCCACGAGGCCCCGTCACCATCTTGTCCATGACGTAGGCGAACTCTTCGGGGACCTGGACGAGGACGTTCTTCGGGTCGTCTAGAGCGGCCTTGAGATCGGCCTGGAGGAGGTCGACCTGCGCCTCAAGGTCAGCCTTCGTGCGCTTGATCCCCTCGTAGATGGCCAGGCCATCGTCGGCCTGCCCAGCCTTCTTGAGCGCCTGACGGGCTTCGTTCACCCGCTGAAGGAGCATCGTCTGGGCGTTGACGACGTCGTTCTCTACGTAGCGCTTGAGGAGCGGCGGGACGATGCGGTAGCCCGGGTCCGCCTTGAGGCCCTTGAGCGGCTTCCCGTAGCGAAGTGTCGATTCGTTCCAGAAGTCGATAGCGGCGCGGAGACGCGCCTGATTCATCATGCTCCGCGCTTGCCAGATGTCCGGGTTCTTGACGTAGACGTTCTGGCCCGTGCGGTGCTGGAAGCGGCTCTGCACCCCCGTAGCGTGGCTCTTCGGGTCTCCGCCTCTGAGTGACTCGAAAAGCTCGTCCAGGGAGCCAAGGATAGTGCGCTCCGTCTGGAAGGGGCGGTAGATGGGGTTGGTCGGTATGCCCCAAGGGTTCTGCCCAGAGACCCAGGCTTTAGCGGCCTCAAGAGCCTCGTCGCTCATGAGGAGGTCTTCGCCTTGCCTCTTGAAAAGCTCCCCCTTGAAGTGGCCTTTCTCGTGGAGCTTGAGGGCGACCTGCTGGAGGCGAGCGGTTTCCATCCGCTGCTCATCCATCACGCCCCAGTCGAGGAACTCCCGCTCGTTCGTCTTGACGTTGTCCCACCAAGCGTTCGCCCGCTCGAGGAGCTTCGGGTCGTCGATGGCTGACATCGGCATGAAGCCGTCGATCAGGTCTTCATGGACGTCTCGGAGCTTCTTTGGGACCGTTCGGGAGATCATGGCGCGGTAGTCGATCTCAGCACGCTTAACGTGTTCTAGCTGCTTCGCGCCGGCGAGAGCGACCGCCTCGCGGCCAAGAGGCGTGAGCGCCTTCGCCCGCATGAGATCCCCGATGTAGGGGGTCTTCTCCAAAGCCCGCGCCGTCAGCTCGAAGGGCTTCTTCATCATGCGGCCCGGGTAGCTCTGGATGCTCTGCCCGAGCCTGGCGATCTGCTGGCCTTCTTTTGCTCCGAGCTTCATGGCGGCCTTGCCGCTCGCCTTGAGCGCGCCGCCCGCGAGGTCAAAGACCGTCAGGATGTCGAGCATGACGGAGAATGGATGCTTATAGAGGGCTTCCCCGAAGCCTTGGTCGTAATGCTCAACCATCCCCTTGAGGACGGTGCGAGTAGTCTTGTCCAGTTCCCTAGTCAGCAGCTCAGGATTCTTGGCGAGGTCGTCGAGCCATTCGTAGTTCTTGACGATCTCGCTGCCCGCCTTCCAAGCGACCTTGATTGAGGCGGGGAGGGCGACGAAGAAATCCTCAACGTCCCTGGCGAAGTTCTTAAACCAGCCAGAGACAGTCTTCGTATGCTCGACCTTTGGACGCTCGGGGAAGGGGACCGCCGTAGAGGGGGCGCTATCGTCCACGTCCGGAGCGAGATCCTGCTGCATAGAAGGGATCTGCATGGCGGGGAGCTTCGGGAGCTGGAGCGTGGGGAGCTGAAGCTGTGGCATCTGGCCGTAGCCAGCATCGCCGCGATTGTCCTGTCCCTGCGGACCCCTCTTCTTGGGAAGCCCGGTACCAGTGGCCTCGAAAGGCTTTACGCCCCGATACGGACCCTGAGGCAGGAGGGGCGGCATTAGGCGAACTGATCCCCAATCAGACTACCGAACATCCGGCTCTGCCGCTGGTCCTTCGGCTGCGTCTGCTGACGCTGCTGAAGCATCCGCTGGAGCGACGGGTCGTCAAGCTGAAGCAGCTTCTTCATGAGGTCTCTGGAGGCGGCAGACTTCTTGCGGGTGGCCTCGTCCATGGAGGTCCGCTCAGTCTCCGACTCCTGCCCCGCAAGGGAGCGGAGGAGATCCGCCATCTGGTCCTGCTGCTTGAAGCCGAATTCCCGGTCGAGGTTCGCCTGACGCTGCGCCATCTCCTGAGCGCGGCGCTCCGCTTCCATCTGGGCCATACCCTGCTGCGCCTGCATCGAGCGGAAGTCCCTCCGCCCCTGCATACGCCCATGAACCTGGGCATCCTGAAGGCCCATCACGCGGCCTTCCAGCATCTCCTCCCGATGCGCCTGGTCATCGAGGCCAAGGACCATGGCGGCTGAGGTCTGCGGAGGAACCCCGGAGAGGTTCATGAGCGCCATGGCGATGTAGTCCCAAGCGCTTGGCTGCTTACGCTGCATCCTGGCGTCGTCGAGTGCCCGCTGCGCGTTAGAGAGGGCTTGGTCGATCTCAGGGGTACCCTCGAACTCCTTCTTGAGAGCTAGAGTCGCCTTCTCGTAGTCGTCCTGCGCGATGCCGTACTGCCTGACGGAATCCTGCACGGCCTCGTTGATGCCAGGAGGAACGAACTGGCCGAAACCCTGCATCTGGGCAGCCTGGTCTTCGCCAAGCTCTCCAGCCTTCCACGGGCGATCCTGCGCGTCTAGGCGCTGGAGAAAGGATGGTTCACCCTGGCCCTGAGGGGTAGGGGCCTGCTGCTGCGGGACGGGGCTGCGACTTGCGCTTTCACGCTCATCCTTCACCGGGAGCCCAAGGACGGGGTTGATAGCGGATTTCGCCTCGTCTCCAAAGATTGCCCCGATAGCATTACCAGCAAACGAGTCGGCATCGGGGGCTACGCTGCTCATGGCGAGAGGCTTAGGGCCGATCTGCTGAGTCGCTGCGGGCATCCGAGCCCCAAGCTGCGCCCTCAAATCACCAGGGCCACCCTTGCCCATATCCAAGAGAGCCTTCATCAGGGCTTCTTTTTCGCCCGGGACCGGGGCCGTTGGCTCCTGTGGCTCAAGATCTGGTGGCCCGCCCTCTGGCAACCTCACTGGAGGCGTAGAAGGCTGTTCCTGCTGCTGTAGGAGCGCGAGGAGAGGGTTTCGGTTAGGCTGTCTCGCCTGAAACGGATTGCGAGGCATCGGAAGCTCCTACCAAAAGTTCTGCCGATAGGCGTTCGTGGCCCACTGGGGGGCCTGCGGCTGAGGAGCCATCGCACCCATAGCCCAAGCGCCAAGGCCAGCGTTGGCAAGCCCAAGGCCGAGATCAAGCGCCATCGCCATCCGCTGTTGCTTGAGCTGCTTCTTGAAGGCACTCATCCCCTTGCCAGCGAGAGACGCCGCCTCCTGAGCGCCAGCGAGACGCCGCCCCGCCGAGCGGTCGAAGTGGGCGAGATCCCCTTCGCGGATAGAAGAGTCACCAAGTCCACGGGCGAAGAGAGACTCCTCAAGCTGGCGACGACCCCTCGCGCTATCTTCCTGCGTCTGTGACAGGAAGCGGTTAGCCTGGTTCCTCTCGTATCGCGCCTGAGCCTTCCCGAGCTTCTTCTGGGTCTTGTAGTTCTTGTGGCCCATCGCGTACTTGCCGGCCGTGCCCAGCAAGTTCAGCCCCAGCATGGCGATAGCTGGCGATACCATCTGCTTCCCCTCCTACTGACTGCTCTGCGTCTGAAGAGGCTCCGCGTAAGCCTCGATCCTATAGAGCGTCACGTCCTGCCCAGAGGCGTTGTTCGTCGCCCTTATTCTATGATAATTCGCGGGAGTCGAGTCGGCCTCGAAGCGTTTTACTGGCCCCTCAGTAGAGACGTTCATGGTCCCGCCTAGAGAGCGGGCCGTCCCGTCCCCATACTGCTCAAGAGACAGTGAGAGAGAGCCTGTATTCTTCGCGTGGACGAAGATAGAGTGCATCCGCTTCTGGGCGTTCCCGTCCGCGAAGTCGATGTCGGGAGTCTCCCAGTAAAAGTCGATGGCAGAGCCGTCGTCATTCGTTCCGTTCTCGTCCTCCCAGACCAGGACGCTAGATCCAGCTTTCCCTAGGAGGAGTCTCCCGTCCGGGTGGTTGGCGTAGACCCTGACGGCCTTCCCTGTATTAAGCCCCCAGACGCCCCGCTCAACGTCCAAGATCAACTCGCGGTTATTCGTCGTCCCAGACGCGGGGTAGGCGATCCGAATCGTCTTCTTGTAGCGGCCAAGCGCGATAGTCCCCTTGTTCGGGATGGCGTCGTAGGTAGGCCATACCGGGTCGTCCATGCGGACGGGGTTACGACCATTGATGCCGAAGATCCCCTTCGGGGTTGCCACCACCACGAAGTTGTCGTAGGCGAGCATCGCGGTATTGGAGAGCGCGGGGTACGAGAGGATCTTCTTCGTGACGAAGTCAAACGGAGAAGATCCAAAGATGCTGTAAATCGCCCCTTCCAGGCTGCCCGCGACGTTGCTGATCTTGCTGACCAGCATGAAGTCGCCGGCCGAGCAGATGCCGTTCACCACGTAGCCATCGCCCTTGTTGAAGCCGATAGACACGCAGTTGTCCGGGTTCGTGGTCGTGTCCCACAGCTCCGGGTTGTTGAGGCCGCTGCCGTTTACGCGGCTGGCGTCCGATGCCGCCCCTGAGTAGTCATAGCCTGGTCCAGCGATCCAGAGCCGACCCTTGTGGACAGCCGTGTACTTGCCGTTTGGAGGAGGGCTCCCACCCAAGCTCGCCGTAGCCCCAGAGCCTGTCCACTTGTAGGGACCTCCGCCAGTATTGCAGATGATGAAGAGGTCGTTAAACATGGTCATGCTGACCATGGTGTCGGAGGTAATCGTTGGCCCGCTGATCGCGGACCATGTCCCAGAGGTGATGTCGTAGAGAGCCGTTCCGACGCTCGCTAGAATCTTGGTCGTCCCAGCCGAGGTCGTCGCCCCAAAGAGCCCAGAGCAGAAGTTTCCACTCTGGGTAGAGCCCGTGAACTTGATGTACCCCTTGCGCTTCTTGACGCAGCCGACTTCCGTGGGATCAAAGTTCTGGGCGTCAGGGGACTGGTTGGCCCCTAGCCGATGAGCCGGGAAGCGCGTCACCAGGCCCCCGTCGAAGCCTTGCGCTGTAAACTGGGCAAATCCTTCGTCGATAGGCATTAGATGTAGGGGGTGTAGATCGAGAAGTACTCGTCCCGCTGAATACGCCTCATCTCCCTCTTAGCTTCGAGCTTCTTCCCCTCGTAGAGCCCAAGCTGGATCTGCGCTTCATCCTCACGGCCAAGCTGGAAGAGCGCCTGGGCTATGGCATGGTGCAGAAGCGTCTTGTGCCAGCGCTGGGGGATAGCGGGCTCCGCCGTATCCGACGAGAGCTGCGGCGGGACGTAGAAGTAGTTCATGATGAGGTCTAGGCGGTATACGGGGAGGGTGGCAGTTCCTGGGTTGTGGGCCGCAGCCGTCGTTCCGCCCTGACCGCGCACGCAGAGCGTGAGATCGTTGTTGGACGTGTCTTGGCCTTGGTGAAGGATCTGCTCGCTGTCGATCAGAATCATCCCGCCGTTCGAGTGGAACTTCGTTACGTCTCCAACCTGGATCGTGGTGGCGGAGCTTGATACCGTATTACTGATCGTGGACGTGTTCGACGAAGTCCCGGGAGGTGGGCCAAGCCAGAGGCAGTTGTCGACGATGGTGTAGGCGACCGGGCGCGTCGAGGTAGCATCCCAGTCGAAGTACCCAGCCCTCTGAAAATCCTTCGGACTCATGTAGGTCAGAGGATACTCGCCGTTCTGGTACCAGTGGACCGTCTTTGGCTTGATGAAGTCGGACGGGAGGGCGTAGCGGAACTGCTTGGCCGTGACGTAGTAGCCGTATGGCCTCCAGAGCGGCTCAACCGTCGTGGTCCAGTCCTCTAGCGCGTTGTTGATGTACGTGCCCGCGACTGCGGAGGTAATCTGCTTCCCGTTGGGGGCGTTCACCCTCCGAAGCAGCTCCGTGCGGAGAGCGGAAAAGGCCGTCATGCAACCTCACCCTGCTTGGCGTAAAAACGGTCAAGCATCTCGAATTCCTTGTGGATGGACGTGGCTTTGAGCGGGAGTTCGCTTTCGATGCCAGAGGCGTCCCGAAGCGTCACCCAGTCAGGACACCAAAAGGGAAGCTCGTTGAGCGCCCGGTTTACGCGGACCTTGAGGCAGGTGTAGTAGTCCTTCACCTTCTCATAGGTCTCATCTTCGCGCCCTTCTTCCTTCCTGACCTCTTCGAGCTTCGAGCGCATGTACTCTTCGGAGAAACTGTTATCGCTCCCGACAGTGACGATGCGAGGAGATCCCATAAGCATCGCCATGCCCATCGCCCCGATGAGCGAACAGCCACGATGCAGGATCTTGAGGTTCTGGACGTCTTCAGGCAGCTTCTTGGCCGGCTCCCACAGATAGACGTCTGGCTCGTAATGCTCCGCCCAGTTCTCGACGCCAATCTTGATGGCGGCTTTGGCATTCGGATGGTCCTTGTAGAGGCGATAGGCGAGGGCGTCGATGAAGAACCAGTACTCCGCTTTGACCTTCGTGATGGCGGAGTTGATGGCGATACGGAAGCTGTGCGGGTGCGGCTCCGCCAAGTACTTCTCCGCCTTCTTGACCGACGGCCCAGGGCAGATAATGAAGCAAAGCTCCCTGACGTGCTTGCCGTAGAGCTGGCGGGCGAGGGGATTCAAAGGACGTCCTCCAGCTTCACTTTCGGGACAGGCAAAGCGCCGTCCGAGGCGTCGAGGATCTCAACTTCACGCTCATACCACTGGGGCTTGTCGGGGCCAAACATGTCCCTCATTCTGGCTCGGGAAACGTATAGAACGGCATTCGTCTTCAGCCCCTCAAAGCCCTTGGGCTCGTAGCCGTCGAAGTAGCGGTCAATCGAGAAGTCGCAGCCAACGCAGACGATCCGCTTCGCGCCCATGCGGACGAGGAGGTGAAGGGCGGTAGAGAACGTGGATTCATTCCAGTAAATCGGACGGTCTTCCTTGACCTTCCAGCGAAGAGGTTCGCCGGCCGTCTCAAGGAGATAGGCTGGCTCGTTCTCAAGAGCCTTTGTCACGTTAAGGCCAGCGTTGATGAGCTTCTTCGCGGCGATGGCGTTGGGATGCTGAGAGCAGAGATTCCAAGCTACCGCGTCGATAAACGCCCAGTAGTCTGCTTTAACCCGCTCAATAGCCCTGTTGATAGCGATGGTCACTCCAGGCAGCTTTTCGGGGCAGGAGTTGAGACTAGGGCCGCTGCCCACCAGGAAGGCCGTCTTACCCTCCAGGGTCCCGTAGAGAGAGCGCATGTCGAGGAATGGAGCGTCGGGTCGACGGCGCTTGACCGCCTTCCACGTCGCTGGATACATCTTGTTGGACCAGACGGTGATCCCCTGGGCTTCCAGATCCTTCATCTGGGCCTTGCTCATCACCCCATCAGCGATGAGGGCCGTCCCGACGTCCTTCGGTAGGCGCATAAAGGGATGGGCTGAGTTCCCCCAGCCCACCCGGATTCGCGCCTACTCGAACTGGATGTACGCCTTGCCGCTCGTCGCGGTAGACGTAGCAACCGTCGCGGCCCAGCCGACCTGACGCTCCAAGAAGCGCTCCAGGGCCGTCTGAGTGACCTGAGTGTTCGCGGCTCCCAGGTCGATGTTGATGGACATGCCGTCCTGCGAAGCGTTGCCGGCGGCGTAGAGGTACTCACCCTTACGCCAATTGAGGCGCGTCCCGTTCGCCTTCTTCAGGGTCGCCTCGTAGCCAAGCACCTTCACCCAGCCGTACTTCGTGTCACCGAGTACGGACTGGTAGACGCCGCACGCGAACGCCGAGTCCACGTCGGACACGTCCATGCCGACTTCCCAGATGTTGCCAAGGGTCTGACCGCGATAGGCGATGCCGCCCGCCGCCGCCGTGACCGTCGACTCGTTCTGGTAGACGTAGCGGTACTTCTCGCACCCGCGCCCGGACGTGGAGGACTCTTCCTCGCGCACCGTCCCAAGTGCGTAGCGCTGAATGCTGTCTCCGGTCGTGGTGACGTCCTCACCAAACGACTGGACAGCGTGACCCATTCTGCCGATAGCCATTTCTTCAGTCTCCTTTCTTCGCCCACCGTTAGGAGGGCTTGATCTTCGACAGCACCGACATCATCCGGCGGTTCGTGCAGAGCAAGTTGCCCGTGAACGTGAGCCGCTGGACATGGATGTCCTGGTTGATCGGCGTCGGCAGCTTCGTCACCGTCATGTTGTCGTCCTCGTGGACGTACAGGAACAGGTGCTTGCTGTTGAGCAGGAACATCCAGTTATCGTTCGCGCTCGACCCGGTCCCGGGAGAGTGCGAGTCGAAGAAGATCGGCACGCCGTTGAAGAGCAGGTACTTGAAGCCACCGGAGCCCGTCGCCCCCTCGCCGTAGCGCTGGTTCGAGGTGAGGAGCGCCCAGTACTTCTTGTACATGGCCTTGTTCGTCACCAGGATGTCAGGCATATCCGAGCCAATCGTGGCGTCGAGGTAAGCCTGCTCCAGGCGCGAAAGCGACAGGTTGGTCGACGTCGCGTCCACGTCCGCCGCCCAGTTCGAGAAGTCCGTCGGGCTGATGTTGTGGTGCGTGGTGGACGTCGAGCCAAGGTTCCGGAGACCCGTGAGACCCGTCGCGCTGTCGCCGTTCGTCGAGAAGAGATCGGTCGACAGCATGTCGGCCATCTTGAGGTGCGCGTTCCGGGTCTTCGACTCGATCAGGGACACCTTGGCCGAATCGCCGCTGTTGAGCAGCATTTCGTGCCGGCTCAGGATGACGTGGACGTAGTACAGCTTCCACGCCGCCTTGAGAGCCGTGTCCGTGTCGGTCGGGTTGACGTTCAGGTTGTCATAGCGGGTGTACGAGCCACCCGCGCTGATCTTCTGATACATCAAGTCGACCTGGATGTCAGCGCCACCCCGACGCATGACCTGATCCGTCTCCTTGAGGTGGTAGAACAGAGGAGCATCCCCGTAGATGTTGTCCTCCGCGAACTCCTCAAGCAGATTGGTCGTCGTGGAGACGACCTGATCGCTAAAAGGGAGAGCCATCGTTTAACCTTTCCTGGCGTTCTTCTGCCAGAAGCTCATCGCCGTTTCAGTTCGGTCAGCCGGGCGCATCTTGGAAGTCGGACCTTTCTTAGGGGGAGCGGCCTGGGCTGTCGGAGAAACCGTCCCGAGAGAACGTGCCTTTCTCCCGTTCTGGATCTCCTTCTCCTTGATCTGCTGGCCCTGCTGAAGGGCCTGCGCCTGGAGAGCCGCGGCCTTCTTCTCCTTGAAGAGGTGGGCGTACGCCGTATCAAGGATCTCTTCGTAGGACCATCCGGCGTTTTTCAGCTTTTCGGTCCTGTCCGTGACCCACTGAGTGATGTACTCCTCGTCCTCATCCGAGAGGTCCGGGTGCTGGTTGCGGAACGTCTCTACCGCCCGTTCCTGCTTGATCTCTTCCATCTGGGCGGAAAGGCTCTCAACTTGATCGAGTCGAGGGTCATTCTGAACCGCGCCCTGAACGGCCTGTTGCGGCGTCTGCCCGGCGGCATAACGTCTCCGCACCTCCATCCAGAGCTGAGGGTCATTCCTGACAAACTCAAGCAGTTCTTCACCAGCGGTCCTCTTCGTCTGAAACTCAGAGAGTTGCTGACGGGACCGCGTGAATTCGCCGTGCAGACGCTTGAGGTCTTCGACCCCCCGCGTCTTCCAGCTCTGCTCGTCGTACTCGGTATCTCCGATCTTCACCTTCCAAGGCTGCGAGACCGGAGCGCCTTCCGCCACGTTGCCCTGCGTAGCGGGAACCTCTGGCGCGGGAGCCTGTCCCCCCTGTGGGACCTCACCCGCCGTCTCGTTCCCCTCCCCGCTGGCATCCAACATCCGCTTCCCCTCTTTCCAAGGCCCGTTGCCTGGCTGACCTTTGGGAGGCTCTTCAAAGGGGGCCTCCCACGCCCTCTTCTATGCGCTAGTGAAGTTGCTTGATCGCGTGGAGGATTCGGCTTCCGTTCGGACTATGGCGCTTGTTGTCATTCGCCATAGGCTTGCCGCCGAGCCGCCCTCCTCGATCCCTGAGTTCAGCGATCCCGCCTGGGTTGGTCTTCTTGAGCGTGGAGAGAAGACCCTTCACGTCGAGGTCGCCTTCGCCCGCGCGATACTTCTTGCTCATGCCGCACCTTCCTCGTAGACCGAGAAGCTGACGTCGCCTTCGCCACCCTGCCTGGATCTCTGAGCGATGCGCCTCCGGGCGTCAGCGAAGTAGTTCGGACTCTCTCCTTCCATGGCCTTCGCCTGCTGTTTCGCGGCCTGGTTGGAGTTGTAGATTGACCGTGCCGTTCCAGCCGCTCCGCCAGCGAGAGAGGCCCCCAGCGCCGCGCCGCCGGCCGTCCCAAGCCCCGGGAGGAGCAAGGTTCCAAGAATCGCGCCGAGCGCGGTCGCGCTCCCAACGATGATCGGGTCCTTGTAGCGGCGGTAGCCCTCGTAATACTGGTCCTTCGCCCGCTGGCCCCACTCGCTCGTAGAGTCGAGGCCCTTCTTGACATGCTGGACGGAGGACTGAACCCCCTGCTTCACCTTGTCTAGAGCCCCGCTGAAGAAGTTCTTAGCCCTTTTCCTGTATCGCTTGAGTCCCATGGCTGTTTCCCCCTCCGGCCAGAGCCGTTAGTCCCTCGCGGCAGGACCGCCCGGGAAGCTCTTCCCGTGCGGCTTGCCACGGGAGCCCGAAAGCGTGGGCGAGGCGATGCCCTTGGGCAGCCCCTTGCACGCGCCCTGCTTGGGAGGAATGCCCTTGCCGCCGCTGCACGACGGGACCCGGAACTTCTTGCTGTCCTTCATGACCTTCTCCTATGCCGCTTCTTGTTCGGGCGGCGGCTCACCCACAAGCTCTTCGGCACTGCCGGGTACCTGAACACCTTCAGGAGCGACTCCCTGCTGCGCCATCATCATCGCCATCTGTTGCTGCTGCATCCGAGCCATGACCTGCTCCCACTTCGGCCACGCGGCCGACTTGAGAAGCTCTTGCTGGTCGATAGCCCCACGGTCAAAGAGGGTGATCGCCTGCTGGAACCTCGCCGTCTTAGAGACCGGGAGGGTCGAACCCGCTCCGATGCGGATGTCAAACTCCGCGTCGGGCGGAATATGGTTGCTTGTCTCGTCAAAGATAGGCTGCTGCGCGGGCTCCCCAGTCTCGGGGTCAATAACGGGCTGCCCGTCCTCACCAGGGGGAACAGGCTGCATGCCCACTGGCTGATTGATTGAGAAGAACTGGGCCGGCTGCTGAAGCGTCTGGGCTTCCTGGTCGCCCCCGACGATGCGGAAGATCCGCATTCCCGTGTAGTGCTTCTGGATGAATTTCAGGAAGATGTGTCCAGCTCGTCTAAGAGACGACTCCATGAGCCGGACCTTGAGTCGGAGACGGGTGTTGGCGGATTCGGCCAGGATTTCGAGGGCGACACCGGCCTCCACGCCTGTCGGGTTTTTTCCCTGGACGATATCCACGTTCCCGAGGATCGTGTCAAAGTCAGCCTTGTCTCTATCGTTGACGCTGAAGAGGCCCCCGAGGTCCATCTGGGGCGAAAGAATGCCCACAGCCGCCGGGCCACCCTCCGCAGGAATGACAAGATTAGGCTTGGCCTTGATCGTCTCATGGTCGACCCCCGCCGAAGGATCAACCACCATCATCGGCATCGCGCAGTGACGAAGGATGTCGAGGATCATGCCGCGACGACGGTTGATCTCGTACTGAAGACTCTCGACGTGCTGCACTTCTCCGGTCGCCCAGATGGTCCAGGGGACCGGGTAGTCAACGAAATGGACGAAGGGGGGAGTGTCGAATTCCGACTCCTCGTCCTCAAGAAGAACTTTGTTGGCGATGACGGTCTTTCGCCACACGCCCGTCATGGGATCGCGCTTCCAAGACTCCATGACGGTCGCGGACTGCGGCGGAGCGTTTTCCGTGTTCGATTGGGAACCCGATGGGTAGGAGTACGTCTGCCCCGTAGTAGCGCGGACCTCAACGGGCTCACCGCGCCCCTTCACCTTCTGGGGCATATGGGGACGGTTGACAAGGATCGTCCCGTCTTCGACCCCAGCCTTGACCATGTCGGCCTTTTCTGGGTAGGTCGCCTTGATCCACGAGAGCGGCATCTGCTCGACGTGGTACATCTCCGTCGCGTCGTCGATGCTGGTGGCTTCAGGGTTGAAGAACATGTTCGTCGGGTCGATGTTCTTCACCACGATGTCCCCCAGGCCCTGCCTGGCCGAGGGATCCCACATGACCTTCCAGAAGCCGTTTCCGAAGATGAGCGCGTTGAGCATCGTCTTCGGGAGGAGTACGTCGCAGTTGCAGTACTCCCAGAGCCACTCGATGACTTTCCCGATGACTTGGGCGATAGAGTCGTCCTCTGGCTCACGCGGGATGACGGCGATCTGCGGCCTGTTGTCGGTGATGATGGGAAGAATCGAGTTGATGGCCGAGAAGACCATGTTGATGGTCGGGGTCGACTGCCACTCCTCGTAAGTGGCGCTATCCCAGTGCTGGTCGCCGTAGAGCATGGCGTAGCGGCGCTGATCCGCCGGGCGGCACATGATCCACTTGTGATTGCGACACTCCTGGTAGCGCTTCCACCTGGAGCGGACGATCTCCTGCACGTCCTTGGGCTGGTCCGCGAACGTCTCCGAAGCGGCGTTGTGGACGTCGTTGTTCGGATCGCCCTTGCTGGCGTACATCGCGGGACTATCGACTCTGTCAGCCATTACTCACCGTGGTTATTCCGGTCGTCTCCAAGGCGCTCAAGCGGGAAGGGGTCCCGCCTGCACGGGCCGGGGGGCGGCAGGTGCGGATAGCGACGGGAGAAGTCCGCGAAAGCGGCGTCCACGTCCCTTGTCGTTTCTAGGCGCTGCCCTTTCCTGAAGAGCGGCTTGAATTGACCCTTCGTCTTGTCGGACATGGCGCGGTCGCGCACAAAGGCGTCGAGGTTGAAGCTCATCCCGAGCTTCGCCCAGCCCTTCTTGCAGACGCCGCACTTAATCCGCTTGGGGATCTTCGACATCGGAGCGACCCGCTCCGTCTGATGCTCGCCATGGAAGAAGGAATAGATCGGCATGGCTATTCCCACCTCGGCCTAAAGGACCAAGCGTCACGGGTAGCCTTGGGTTTGGCGAGCGCCGCCGCGTGAGACTCCATCTGAGCCGTGAGCTGCTTTTCGAGGGCTGTGGGCTCAGGGAGTGTGCCGCCAAGCACGACGGGTCCATCCGTCTTGAGCGCCGCCTTGTTCTGACTCTTGACCTTGTAGCGCCCCTGGACGACTTCTGAGACCAAGGCGTACTCAACCGAGTCCGTCCCGTGGTCGTAACCAGGCGCGGGCTCGTCGCCGGCATTCCGGTCGACTTCCTTGCCCTTCTGGTCCATGACGCGGACGCGGTCGTCATCTCCAACCACCGTGTAGCGCTTCCACTTGCGGCTCTCGAAGTCCCCGAGAATCCCAGGGCAGGCGCGGGAGATCCGAAGAAGCGGCTTCCCCTCCTCGTCCCGCGCCAGGAGAAGCTCGTTGAGCGTGTCGATGCGGAAGCGAATCCAGCTAACGCCCGTCGAGAAGCGCTTGCGGGCCTTAAAGAGGTTGCGAAGCCCACACTGCTGAAGCTCGATGCTCTGCTGCTTGCCGGATGGGTCGTACCACCAGCGTTTAACGCGGTGAAAGAGCTTGCAGCGAGCCTTCATGTCCTCGACGTGCTTCTTCATCGAGCGAGGCTCGCCCTGCCAGTAGTACTCGTCCACGATATGCCAGGTATCTCCAACGCGGGCGAGGAAGCTGACCACGAAGGGATCGTTCACTCCGAAGTCAATACCAGCGATGATTTCCGCGTCGGCGGGCACGTTCGCCGCCGTGTAGTCGCTACGATGCGTATCGCGGTCGAATGAGCGGTAGACCAGGCCCTCAAAGCCGCAGACTTCGCCGTACAGCTCGCGCCGAGCGATGACAGGGTCCTTGAGCATGTACTTTTGCTCAAGGGTCTTGATGAGGTCTTCCTTCAGGTGCGTGTTGTCGAACGTGGCGCATTGGATGACCGCGATTGAAGTATCTGGCTTCACCCCAATGGTGTCGCAGTAGAGGTCGGTCGGCTCGTGATCGTTCAGGATGAGCTTGTTGTCGACGCGCCGATACTTGTGGTCGTGGTAGAAGTTACGGCAGCGACCGCATCGTGCGGCGCGGGAGATGATCTCGGTGTAAGTCCAGTGAGACTTAGTGCTGGGCGAGGTCGTGATGATGATGACCCCGTCATTTTCCATGACGCGGCCGAGGACGATGTCGTAGACCTCGGGCTTCATGTTCATGGCTTCGTCAAGCCACGCCCAGGCGGGAGCCGCGCCGCGCAGACGGTCAGGGTGTTCGCCGGAGTGGAACTCCACGATGTACGCCTTCGCGGGCATTCCCTTGAAGGGCATCATCTGGCAGTTCGGGGGGCCGTCGTCGGAAGCCCTCTTGTAGCGGAGAAGCGCACCGCCGGCCGCGTTGATGAAGAGACGGCGAGGGACGCGGCCCATGTTGACCGTGGGAGTGACGATGTAGCCGAGGTTCGGCAGCTTCTTCGACTCGTAGATGAGCTTCAAGCACTCAAAAGCGCCCGCGAAGCTCTTTCCGCTACGGATACCCGCCAAGAAGAGGACGATCTTCGCCCCATTCCTGATGGCCTCACCGAAGACCTGCTGCTTGGGGTGCGGATCGTAGGAGATCCGGAGGGATGGATTCTTCGGGGCGCAGTTCTTGTAGCGCCTCGGCTGGTCGATTTCCTCGTCCGGAACAGGGACTCCGACGAGCTTTTCGCTCGCGGAGAGCGGCTTCGTGCGAGGACGCCCTACGGGACGCTTGAACGAGACTTCAAGCCCGGTCTTTTTCTTGTAGGTGCGGCGAGGCTTGGGTTCCGGGGTAGCCGGTGGAGAGGAGAGAGTCTCCCCACCGGCCTTGGCCACAGTCTCCGGATTGCTAGGGGACGCTGGTTTCCCCGCAACCGGGCTGGTTTCCGGCTTCGCTTCTTCCCCCCGCTTCTCTACGCCGTCTGGGATCTAGCTACCGCTCACCTCCAGCGTCTCTCTTCTCTCTCTCTGCTTTCGTCGTATGAGATTCGATGATGACTTCCTTGAAGTCCTTCTCCTTGGGAGCGTTGCCGTGCTTGATTATACCCTTCATGCGGGCGAGTAATTCAAGGGCCTTGAGCCTATCGGCGTCCTTCTCCGCGCCCGTAGCGATGGAGATGACGTAATCCTCGATCTCCTCGACGGACATCGTGCGGAGCTTGTCCGTATCGAGCTTCACTTCTTCCCCTCAGCCGCGAGATACTGATCCCGCGTGAGAGAGAGACCACCAAGATAAGCCGCCGCCAACGCCTTCTCTTCCTCGGCGAGCTTTGCCGCCGCCGAGATCGCCGCGTTTCGCTTCTTCTCGTTGTCCTTCGCCTGGTACACCGGGAGCCAGCGATTAACGCCGATGCGCCCGAAGTGATAAGCGAAGAACCCCAGCGGGGCTCCGAGGATGAAGCCCACGATGAGCGCTACGCCCACTAGGATCAAGGTCACTTCAGGGCTTCCTCTTTCACGTCCAGACAGAGGCGGTCGATGTCGCGCTGGTCCTGCTCGTCCGTGAGGACCATGTTCGCAATCTTGCCTTCACGATTCTCGAAGTAGCCGTAGTCGACCATGAGCTGCATCAGCCGGCGCTCAAGGGCAGCGCCCTGCGGGGCGACTTCAAGCTCCTTCTTGCCGGGATCCATCGAGCAGATGTACGCCCGATTGCAGCGTACGCACTCGAAGTACTTAAAGTCCTTCGCGCCGATCACGCCGCCATAGGCGCAGGTGACGGAGATTGGGCGGTCAAAGAAGACGCGGCTGCCGCACTCGCACTTATGCTTGTGGCCTTGGCTCATTACTTCGTCTCCTTCGGCGCGGCCATGTTCACCTTGCCGCTCTTGACGAGTTCCTGATCGCGCTTCTCGGCTTCGTCGATGGCGACGAGCTGCTCTTCGCTCATCTTCTCCTTGGCGACCTTCTCCATGTAGCGCCAATCCGCGAGCTTGTAGCCCTTGATGATCGGCATCATGTAGACGCGGCCATTGGGAGCCTTCCGCTCCTCTAGCCTCGCCTTGGCGATGGGGAGACCAGAGGTCGGATGGATGTCTTCCTCGTCGAGGTAGGAATCCTTCTGCCAGAGAATCCCGCAGCCAGGAATACCCTTACCGTTCGGGCGCTCGCAAGAGAAGGCGTGTTCGGAGTCGACGACGCGCCTGGCGTGCCCGCAGGAGCAGACGAAGACAAAGCCAGAAGGCACGTCGACCGGGCCATTGGATTTCCCGACGTCAGCGGCGACGCGACGCATGCCGAGGCCCTTCTGAGCGGCGGTGTGATCCCACGCGCCGTCAAGAGACTCGAACTGCGCGGGCTGATTGGGACTCACCCAGTTGGTCGTGTCCGCGAAGACAGCCGACTGACTGGGCGTGGCGAGAATCGCCATGATCTTGTCCCACTGCGGGACCTGGATTTCGATGTCTCGGTCGCCCACCCGGATAGACTGCGGCTTGGCCATCTGATTCCCCCTAATAGACTCTCTCCCGTGGAGTCACTAGGAGTATAACGGTTTCTCATCCTCCTCTTGCCGGAAAAAGAAAACCCCCGATTTCTCGGGGGTCCTTACGAGCAGGTTGTGGCTTGGAGAGTGAGGTTACTCGCTCTGGCCCTTTCGGGCAAGTGTCATGGCGTCAGCTAGTACGTACGCAGCCTTAGCGTAGACCGCCGCGCTCTCCTTTGAGATGAATATGGCTGTACCCGAGTCAGCGGACCATAGGCGTGGAAGTTGTTCGTGCGCCCCAATAGTTCTCTGGGAGCTTAGAAGCCCGACCAGCGCGGCCTTAGCGAAATCGTCTCTCTGATCCATCCCAATCCTCCCTTATTTCAGCTTGGCCTTGAGAGCTTCGTGGAAGCCAGATTCCGTCATGCTAGTAACGAGGTTCGTGGGCATGCGCCGGCGCGAGATCGCTCCTACGCGCCAAGAGGAGCCTTCGGGCTCGAAATACACGCATGAGATCGTCCCGTGAGACAGAAAGCTGGGAGGGAAGGCGGCATACAGCTCCTTGGACTGAGTGACTTCCTCGATGCCTTCCGCGCCGCTTTCCCTCAGCACGTCCTTGCTCTTAGCCCAGAGCGTCTCAAAGGAAGCCTTGTAGACCTCCTCCGTGCCTCGTGCGCTCACTCTACGATCCTCCCTGAGCCCTTCCATGCTACGGCAACCCAAGATCGACAGCGGGAAGATGACCAGCGCCAGCGTCTTCATAAGCCTCTCCCTTAACCGCGTAACCTCAAGAATAAGCCGCATCTGATATACCACACTCTTGCCCCGCAGGGCCCACGGCTTCATGGGTCCTCATAGAGACGCTGTAGCAGGCCAGGGAAATACCTTTTTGCGTACTTGGTGATCGACTTGATGTACCTAGACTTTGAGCGTCTAGGGCGACTAAGCCTACGCAGTATTCCTATCGTAGAGCTTGCTGCCCAGTTACTTCTGAGGGCCTTCACTGCAAACCCACCTCCTACGCAAACGGATTCATAAGACCTGTCCACGCGGCATTATGTGTCGTTCTATCGTGGATGTACTGGTAGCACTCCATAAAGCCACGGCGATAGGCGCTGATGAGCTGCTCTTGCAACTCCTTATGGAATCGCCTAGACTGCCTACGAAGCTCTCCCAGTTTCTCCCTAGCTTGGGTTGACAACCAATCCTCGGCGTACTGCCGAGATAGCTTTAAGAAGTCTTCGCAGCCTTTAAGCCTTTCAGCGGCCTCACCCGTCTTTTGGTCAGGCGCTTGGGAATCAAGTTTAGCGTTGCCGATTCCGCCAGTTCTCGCGCTATCCATTGGTCCCTCTCCCTATCAAGCTCATCATTCTTTGACTCAAGAAAGCCCTCAAAAAGGCCGAGCCCGTACGCCCAGGTGAGCAGGGCCTTTAACTTCTCTTCGCTTGGATCCGCCTGATAATCCTTCCCCGCTAGATAGATGCGTCTGAGATTGTTATTCTCATCGATGGCATTCCAATTGGCAACCCAAACATCCTTAAGCTCGATCACTTCTTACCTCCAAATCCGTTCCCCTCTAACCAACCGATAAGGATGTCCCATCGCACCCAGATGGATTTGCCCCACTTGACCTTGACGCCCTCTGGTAGCTGTGGAGCGTAGCGGTCCAAGCGCTTACGTAGGCCGTTAGCGGTCAGGCCAAGCCGCTGCGCAGCGACCTTGAGTGGGGTTAACTCGTGCGTCTCTCTCATGAGTGGTATAGAAGACTACACCAGCGTATCTACCGTGTCAAGGAATCTGTTACGAATCTCTGGAACTACTTACCCCTTCTCTTACCCACCACCCAGCAGCCTATCACCAATAGACAGGCTAGGAGGAGCAGTGTCCCTAGCCCTATCTTAATCCCAGGCCCCCGGGGTACATCATGCCTACTCTCACTCCTACCCCCCACTGGATCCGTCTGTCTCAGCACCATCCATCACCTAGCTTACCGAGGGTTATTCTACCCGTCACCAGGTCTCCGTTTATCCTCAGACTTCGTCGCCTGCGGCTCCTAGCTTTGCAGCGTCCAGTCTACTTGATGCTTAGAATCAGATTCTTGCGTGAGACGTGTAGACCAGTATCTACACGTCGATCAAAACGGGGGAGATGGGGGTCTGTAATCTAGAGTCTATGATCTAGATCTATATCTAGTAGTAAGATGTAAGAACTCGATACATCAGATCTCATCAAGACGTATATTCAATCAACACGATCAGCAATCATCAACAGCAAGCAGCGTCATCATGGATGCTTCAGTAAGGCATCTTCATCTATATGCATCGAATGAATACGGTTGCGCGGACGCTTGCGCGGGGGGATTGTCAAGGGGGGTAGAGATACGGTAGCGTCGACAGCCGAATTGTCAAGTCCTAAGCATAAACATGGGTGAAATTGTATAGAAATTAGCCATGTCTAAGATAAGGGTTAATAACATGTTGAAAGATTGTGGAAAGACGATGTAACACCTTGGCGTAGAGGTGGTTGATAAAAGACTGCGTATAAGTCGATTTGACGCGTTCATTTCGAGCTAGACGTATTCTGGGCCTAATCCGCTTGATGCGCGCGCTGGCGGGCAAGCAGACGCTTCCTTTGCCTATGCGGAAGCCCTTTAAGCGGGTCGGGCCGCCAGCTTAGCTGCTTACCGTAGCGGCGGCGGTTGCGTAGCCTGATGATGCTTGGCCATTGTCTCCCTCGGGTGATAGCTATACAGAAAGAAGCCGGTAAAAGCCATACCTGGAAGATTTTTCCTAGCTACGCAAGCGTATGCAAGACATGAGCTTGCAAGAATCTGCATCGAAAAATGATCGAGATTTGAAACTATTGACTACGCTTGCGTATAATAGGCGTGCTGCGCAACGGTAGCGTAGCCTGGAACGGAGGATGGAAGATGAGCCACAAGACGAGACCCGCGTACCTGAAGGCTGTCGCCCGCGAAACCAAGTCGCCCGCCTTCTCTCATGAAGAGTGGGCTGAGATCTACTACGCCGTGGCCCGGAAGGCCAGCGACCTAGAGAACGGCTACTACGGCTCCTCCGACAGCGAAACCAACGTCGAAGAGTGGGCCGCGCAACTCCGCTCGATCATGGCGCGGATCGAGGCCGCTGGCATCAACGTCTAGTCCATCCTCCTCTGTAACCGGCTCTCTCACTCCTGGGGGAGCCGGCTCAGAGTGGGATGGATGAGTGGATGGAATGGAGGAACTATGAAAAAGGTGCTGAGCTTCCCCGCGATTGCCTTCGAGATCATGCCCAAGGCCACGGATCTATGCATCATGCGGACGCACGTCCTGATGGGCGGAGAGTCGTACCGCATGACCCGCAAGGACGCTGCCGCCTACATCAAGGCGCTTCGGTCGAACCTGAAGAAGCTCCACGCGGAGCGCGAAGCCGCCGTCTTCGGCGGGTAGGGGGAGGCCATGAACGACGCTGAATTGATCGCGGCTGCCGCCATCGTCAATGCTTGGACGGTGGAAGTCACGGAAGCGAACCGCCAGCGCGAACGCCAGGGGAACGCGCTGGCCTACGACGGGCTCCCGCCCGAGGCGTGGAAGTACATCGAAGCACTGAAGGCCGGGCTGTCCCTGCGCGGAACGGTTCCGACGAGCGCATAAGGAGGATTCTATGGCTATGAAGATCCCGCCCCCTCCGCCGAAGCGGAAGGACATGGAGACCCTGGTTAAGGTCTGGGAAAAGGTCCCGGTCGGAACCCGCGTCAGGTACATCCAGGACGACGGCTCCGAGATCTTGACCAACACGCGCTCCGCGCCCTTCCTGATGGGCGGGCACAGCGCCATGATCCAACTCGAGGGCATGGCCGGGAGCTTCGCTCTGTGGCGTGTCCGGGAAGCCTAGAAGTACCAAAACCTGAAAGGACAAGGAATGACGCTGACCACGCTCCCTAGGGGCCTGAACGAAGCCGCCGAAATGCTCATGAAGGGCATAGATCAGGATGGCGCGGCTGGCTTCCTTACGAACGCTCTCGCGGCGGTGTCCTGGTTTGAGCCCGCCACGAAGACGGCAAAGAAGGAAGCCGCCAAATGGTTCCGGCAGGCCGCAAACGCCGCGCCTGTGCTGGAGTACGCAAAGAACGCGCGGAGGTAGCCATGAGCAAGTGCCCGCGATGCTTCCATGGGGACCACTGCGGCGGCAAAGGCACATTTCCTGACGGCGTTCCATGCTGCTGCGCCGATTGCCCGCCCGCGAAGCTCGACGCCCCTCCCTACCCCTTCTGCTGGGACAAGAAGGGGTGCGCCGGGAAGACGTATTGCACGAAAGAGCACGCCTGCAACGACTGATGGATATGACAACCGTCTGCCCAAAGTGCGGCCATGCCTGGTGGAAGCACTCCGCTACGTACTTCCAGGCCTGCATCGGGAACGCGCCCAACGGCCGGGCCGACGATGCCTGTGGGTGCGAATACACAAAAGAACAGGCGGAGCGTGAGGCGGAAGCCTAGAAGTACCAAATGCGCTGCGAATGCTGGTGCGACGATAAGCCCCTTGGGTCCTGCTACCCGGACCTGTTGATCGGGGATGGCTGGACGGAGCTTCATTGCGTGGACTGCTGCACGAGCCGTGAAGACTGGAGGCCGAGGTGAATAAGGCATTGACGCTGACCGAGCTGATATACAAGGCCGCGCTGATCGGTGGGGATTACAAGCTTCTGACCAAAGATGAGGTCAAGCAGTTAGAGGAGTTGGCGAAGGCCGTCTACGGCTTCGAACTCAAGGATCTAAAGATGGCGATTGCTAAGGGCGTGGAATAGGCACAGTTCTGACATTGAGACTTTTGAGAGGAGATAGCGATATGGCGATCAAGAAGGCGACCGCGAAAGACTTCATGGACGGCAAGACCAAGCTGGAGGATGCGCGGAAGATGGCGCGTGCGACGAACGCCATCGTCAAGGCCCTGTTGCCCCTCAGCCCCAAGAAGCGAGCGGCGGCGCTGGTGCTGGCGACTCCCGAATAGACCAACCAAGCATTAGGAGAAAACATGGCTAAATGCGCTGGCTGTAAGGAGGAGTTCCCTGTCGGGGTGTGCCAGGGAGATCCCCTTCTCTGTCCCGAATGCGGGCTCAGGACTGCGGCGGCAACGACCGAGATCAAGGGCAAGAGGTTTATCACGGTCGATGGGCTGCGCTTACTCCGTAGGGCGCTAAACCTTCCGGACCTAAAGCCCTTCCAGGAGTTCGGGGGAGACATCCGCGAGTACCAGAAGTACATGCGGGAGACTCGCCTGGAAACTTTTAGGGCGTGCCATCCCGGGATGTGGGAGTTCTACGCGAACGACTTGGACGACGGGTCGGAAGGCATCTAACAGGTAAACGAGGACTGCATGAGCGAGATGGAGAGATTGCTGCGGCGGGCGATTGAGAGGATTGCGGAAGCCCGCGCAACCTGCCGAGACGTTAACACGATGCTAGTTCAGGACTGCGCGTTGTGCGGGCCTCTAGCCGAGGCAACCAGACTTCTTCTCCAAGCCAAGAAGCTCGACGAGCAAATCCAGAAATGAACTGATCGAACGTTTGGAGGATGGTTATGAGCCCGACTACCCCGGCGGATCACGACAAGGATGCTTGCCCCGGCGAGCCGGATCTGTGCCTTTGCGGGTGCGCCAAGTGCGAGACTGGCAACTGCGACTACCAGAAGTAGATCGAAGAGAACTTATGACCTTTGAAGAAGCAATCGTCGCGTTCGAGGAGTGGATGCAATCGCGGGAGCGCCACTTCTGGGCACCGCTTGCGTGAATCTACCGATTGAGGAAAGGAGATTGAGCATGTCCAATCACTGCCACTGCCACGTCTGCGGCAACGTCGTTGCCCGCTGAACCGAAGGATTGGTCAATGTATTACCCGCTCAACGTCCTGTTCATGGGGCAAATGCTCTACGTCAAGCTGGACCCCGGCGTCTATGGTGAGAACGAGCATCGTGTGAGGGAGCAGCTAGAGCAGTTGGAGAAGCGATTTAAGGACATGCTGGCGGAGCGCGACTGGCTGCGCTTCTAAGGCGCGAGATTGCTATTTCGTCGTTGGGGAGAGGCGATGGAAACCTGGTGTGAGTATTGCGAAGAAGTGCGGATCTACCCGCACGACTGCCCGTATGTGGCCGGCGTGCGCCACGCCCCGGAGTTGATCGTGAAGGACGATGAGAAGCCGAAGAAGGTTCCGCTTGGGCTGTCTATGGCGGTTATCGCCATGGGCTTGCCCGCTGGCTGGATCCTGTATCGCGGGTGCTTCTGGTTTTGGGAATGGATGGGGACACGATGACAAAGAAAGAGATGGAGCTGTGGTATTTGGCCGTCGTTAAGGCCGCATCCGAAGTGCGACCGGGAGACACGCCCGAGGAGCTTGAAGAGTGGGATTTCTTCTTCCTCTGGTGGGCTAGGGATCTCTGGCTTCAGGCGGGCCGGCCGATGCGCTCGCCTTGGACGACGGAGTAGAGACACCCTTCGGAAAATTCTATGTCTCAGGACTGCTGGTGCGAGGCGAAGGTGAAGGCCCTGGAGCATCAGGTCCGCCAAGGGATCCTGAAGTCGGACTACTGCAAGACGGAAGCGAAGGAGGGCGACAAGTGGGTGACGATGCACGAGTGGACGGTGAGCGCCGCCGGGACGAAGCTCTACTGCCGCCCCCGGAAACTTACACGATGAACACGGGTAAGGCCGTCGAGGCTACCTATCGTCTGGAGCACGCCGAGGCGGAGCGCCTTCGCTGGGAGCGTGCGGCGGTCCAGTGGGAGAAGAAGTTCCACGAAGAGCGTCAGAAGCTTGATTCTGTGTCCCGCGAGCTTGCCGAGGCGAAGGCCAAGGCGACGGAGTGGAACGCCCGGTGCAACGAGGCTCGGTCCGAGATCGAGCGGCTGAAGGCGGAGCGGGACGAACTGGCGCGCCAGGTCGCGTGCCTGAAGGTCGACATCGCTGGTCGCTCCAAGATCACGCTGGAGGAGCAGCACAAGAAGGAAGTCGCTCTTCTCCAGCTTGAGTCGATGACCGAAGACAAGCGGATCCTCTCCCTGAAGTGGAAGGACTCCGCCGAGCTTGCCGATAGCCGCCTGGCCGAGATCGAGCGGCTGAAGAAGTCCCTGCTGGACAAGGAGCAGATGATCGAGGCGTTCGAGGGGACGCTGAAGGAAGCCTTGAAGCGGGCCTCGGACGCGAATCTCCAGAATGGTGAACTCCGGGCCGCGCTGCTGGAAGCCTCTCGACTGCTGACCCTCCACGTTCTGAGGGATCTTGAGGACAAGGACGTGAAGGCGTTTATGCCGCGGGCTGAGGCTCTCTGCACCGAAAAGCCGACTGATGGCTGCCCCCGCTGCTCCCTGACGCACGGGCAGCATCGGCCCGATTGCTCACAAAAGCGATCCTGCGCAAAGTGCGGGAAGGCCACCGAGACGCGCCACCAGGAGACGAGCATGGAGGTTTTTCAGGTTTGTGCCGAGTGCGGCACCGAGACGCCGAGGGGGTGAAGCATGAAAAAGCCGACGCGGGAACTGCTGAAGAAGGCGTGGATTGCTGGCGTGAAGGCCCAGCGAAAGAAGTACCTCAAGATCGAGGAGATACAGGAGCCGCCATACCACTGGCGGAAGCCCGAGGATTTCAAGTTCGAGGGGTCGGAGTACGAGGCTGGGATGCTGGCAGCGGCGAAGGTGCTGCTGTCTGGCATGAGCCGCTGAAGGGCTATTCGGAACTTTGAAGGAGAAGGGTATGAAGCGGATCTGGGATGTCTACGTGGTGTACCACGAGCCTTCGATCACCTGGGAGATGGTCACGAGCGACAAGGACGCGGCGGAGCGAAT
>Ga0196964_10000171_pt1 | contig 45448 bp, 76 predicted proteins | sample S1_10metaG_FD_148615 | JGI IMG/M metagenome (GOLD analysis project Ga0196964, IMG submission 148615) | Soil microbial communities from Anza Borrego desert, Southern California, United States - S1_10 | ecosystem: Environmental > Terrestrial > Soil > Desert | place: USA: California | collected...
TAAAAGCTTCCAATTGTATTCATTGACCGTCCTTTTGCAAGAGATAAAATGATATAACTATAAGTAGTTAAAAGAGTTACAACAAAGCAATTGCATGGATTTTAAGAACTGCACAAAAAACCGGGCAGTTAATAAATGACCCTTTCTTTGGTTAGGTCCGTTGCATTAAACCCAAAAGCTTTTAATAAAAATCAATGGTTAAAGGCGCGGTTTTAATCTCCAGTAATCTCAGGGGCAAGCAATCCGTTGCTTCCCCAGTCAGTCATCAAGCCTGTTTCTTCAATCAGTTTCTTGCCGTAATCATGTCCGGCTTCTGCGCCCCTAATCTTGAGCGCATAGCCTCTGGCATCTCCGTTTACATAAAAAAACGGCGGAAGCTTAACAAACAATACCTGTACTTCTCTTTCGATCATTTCTGAAAACTTATCCCATGCGTTTTCATCGGCGTTAAAATCATATTCTCCAAATATATTGGATCTGTATGTTTCGCCATTGCAATATGCTTCTGCGCCTTTATGTGCATCCCGTTCGATTTTAAGCAATGCAACACTCAGTTTCTTCCCATCTGCCTTTTTTACTCCGCAAGCCTCAGCAAGACGAACTAAGGCGGCGTAATGACGTTCTAATTGTGCTTTTCTGCGTTCTTTCTTGTTCATTTTGCTTCTCCTGCGCTTTTCGCGCTGTTAACCTGTCCTATTCGCGTAGGGCAGGGCGGCTTTTAATTAGACTTGCCTAGTAAATGAAAAGTATCTGTAAAGCCACTGTACGCATAAAGCAAGCGTTCGTTTGTTTCGACCACGAAATTGACGCGCAATTCTACCGGGTTTTTAAATGTACGGCGCACGGCTTTAAGGAACGCTTTTTTCTCATTTCTTGTGCGGTCGCATTTATCCCAAAAATCCTGCTCTATCTTGGCTTGCTCGATATTAAATTCCATGACAACCTCCAAAAATCCCGGCTTTTAATGAATGATCTTTAGGGTTAAGGGTTAACTCCGGCTTTTGCTAGGGCTTGTCTTATCTCGTCGCGTAAAAAAGATTCGGCTTCAACTTCTTCTAAAACGGCTAAGGCTTTTTGAGCTACGCTAACCAAATCCTCATGAGCATTACAGGCAGTAATAATAAAATCAGCGTTAGCTTCGTTTTCTGGCGTTCTTGTTAAAGAGGCGATATGAATGCCAGATGGCCTTGCATCAATCCCTGATTCAATTCGGATTAACCCTTTCCCGTTAGCGTTTCCCTTGAAGTATTCCCAGGGCAACGCTGTATGTTTTGCTTTTAACATATCCATTGTCCTAACCTTTCCGCGCATTTCGCGCTTTTAATATTAAAATCAATACTTGCCGTAGAGATCAGCCGCTGTATACGTTTTGTGCCCGTATTTAACGTATTGGCCATTATGACGAGCGAGGGATTCTAAAATTTTTCGGCTTTCTTGTTTTAAACTCTTGACTTGACCAACCGCTAGAATGTTTTCATCTTGACCGATTATTTGATAATTTTTCATTTAACCTCCCCCGTTACGTTCTAGTTAAGAGCATCACTGCTACTTGCTGAATATAATACATGAGCGCTCTAGCATTAGTCAATAACTATTTTCGGGTATTTAATAAAAAAACTTTAGGGTTTAATTTTATCCCAACGAGCCCTGGCCATCTTTTTGGCAAGGTCTGAGCGTTCAGCGGGGGAAAGCTTGGCCCAACGACTTTTTCCGCCCTTTAAGCCGCCTTTACGGCCTAGAGAGACAGCCGCCCGGTTCTTTTTAGGTTTATTAAGCATATTGCGGCATTGTATATGACCGCTCTAGCATAATCAAGTGCTATTTATGACTCTTGGAAGCATTGGAAGGTTTGAAAGCGCCGGGTTTTAATAAAAGAAGTAGAGAAAGCCCAAAACCCCGCGCTTTTAATAAAAGAACCACTACTAATAGTATTAAATCACATAAATATCATTGATAACATACAGTATATAGTGTAAAATGGATTTAATGGCCAAAGCTATTAATGCTATGGAAGCGAAGTTCATAGCGTTCCTTATCTCTGATCCTGAGCAAAACGCCACTCAAGCCGCAATTAAAGCAGGTTATTCCCCAAAATCCGCATCTCAGATCGCTTGGCAACTCATGCGAAAGCCAAAGATAACCGCAGAATTGGATGCTTTTAAACGAAGAAAAAGAGAGGAAATAACAAAGGAAGACTACGTAGACCTTGCGATCAAGGATTATAGATCTCTTGACGTGACAGAACCGAATAAGCCGCGTTTCCTCGACATTGCGGGCAAAGCTTTGGGGTATATTGGGGCGAATGGTCAAGAAAAGCCGCAAACTATTAATAATTTGACGCAGATCAATATCAACGGCGCGGAAAAACAGTCTGAATTATGGGAAATGACGCGCAAACTGTTGGGAAATGATTGAAGAATCTTCAAGACAATTTTGTAAGTCAGTCCATATAATTTATGAAAGTTATACATAATGCTGATAAAGCGCAATCCCTTGTGTCTCAAGGCTTCTAAGGCATACAAGATATAGAAAACGTCCGAGATTGTACATACTCGGACGTTTGTATTTGTGTAAGGATTGGAAGGATTGACACAGGCTTTGTGCGAGTGGGGCAAGGGGCCGGGCACCCCCTAGATCGACCGGGGTGGGGTAGTTGTAATACACCCTCTCCCAAGTTTTATAAATTTTTTAATATCGACCATGCCCTATAAAGACCCAGAGAAGAAAAAAGAGCATAACAAACGGTACGCAGAAACTCACAAAGAAGCGACGAGAGAGCGCGTGAGAAAACATCGTGAATGTAACAGTCCCGGCAAAACATGTAACAGACCCTGTAACGGTCCCGAAGACAGCGTAGTAATCGAATATGAGCATTTTAATTAAATGGGAAAGCCGACTACGAGTTCCGCGAGAAGTTTAAACGCAATGACGGCATCTTTAGATTCGATTGATTATCGGGGAGAAGAGAAAGAGATTGAAAGCTTTTAGCAACAGGATTTCGGAAGAATCACCGTTGTTAAGTTTAAAGACGGGACTGTTGAGAGCCATCAATCCAACAGTCCTAGGTTGGCGGAGATGATAAAACTGAGCCGAAAGAAAGAACCAACCTTGGTAAAAGAAGTCATGGCAGATTTAGAGAAAGGGGATAGGACGGAGGAGCAGTTGAAGGTCATGAGGATGCGGGAGTTTCAAGAAATGAGACGAGCATCAATCCCGCCCATGAATGTCATTATAAGTTCCACGATATTTTCAACCGCAACAACGAACTGGGAGAGGTAAATGGAAAAGACAGAAACCGTGACATACGATCTGGACAGACTGGAAAAAGCGGGCCTTAAAGGCATGGCCGCAACGATCAAGAAGCTGAAGGACAAGAAAGCAAAGATGCTGGTTGCTTACGAATGCTACCGTTTTGTAAAACCCGAAAAGTTCGACGCTTTCAACGAACGGCTTCGTAAAGAAACGTGGAATCCCCAGACTTACACCTACAACCGCCTCAGATTCACAGCCCTTGAAAACTACGACAAAGTGCCTCCGATGTCGGTGATTGAAGAAATCGAAAAAGCCAATGACCGGGCGTGTTTTGACAGATACGAAGTAGCTGATATTGAAAGCGTTCAGGAATTACCCGACCCGATTGTGTTTGGTGTGATCGACGGTTGTTCGGATAAGTTTTATATCGCCCAGTGGGACAACGATGTGAAGATCGAGGACATACTTAATTCCAACGAGGGTTAATGGTCGAAAATAAAAATCCGGGGGTTGTGGACTCGCCCCCGGAAGCAGTGATCGCTGAAGTTATAACCAATTCCACGATATCCCCCACGGATGTAACGTCCTCCTATTCCCAAGACTCCGTTGATTCGACGATGGAGATGATCCCAAAGGATTTAACGGAGAATACGAAAAGACGATTTAAATTAATTTATCACTGCGCGAAGACTCCTGAATTAAGGGCCATCCAGTACAAGATGTGCCAGAACGATATTTTGTACTGGGTGAATCTGTATGCAGCCACGTACGATCCCCGCAAGACCCCCTCGACGATTCCCTTTATCACCTATCCCTACGAAGACAAACTTCTTTTAGACCTCGTTGAGTGCATTGAAAAGCAGAAAGACATCCTGATTGAGAAAAGTCGAGATATGGGCGTGACGTGGTGCGTGGTTCTAGCCTTCACATGGTTTTGGAACTTCAAGGGTGAAGGTTTCGACTTTCTCGTTGGTTCCCGTAAAGAGCAGTACATCGACCAGATTGGCAACATGGACACGATCATGGAGAAAGTCCGGTTTCTCATTCGGAACATGCCGACATGGATGCGACCCAAGGGATTCGATTGGAAACAGCACAGCAACTACCTGAAGATCGTAAATCCCGACACGAAGGCCACGATCACCGGCGAAGCCACAAATAACAACTTTAGTAGATCGGGACGCCGTAGGGCCATCTTTTTTGACGAATTCGCGTTCTGGGAATGCGACCAACAGGCATGGAGGGCAAGTGCCGACGCATCAAACTGCCGGATTGTAGTTAGTACCCCATGTGGATTTAACAACCAATTCGCCAAATTAAGACACTCCGGAAGTATCCGCGTCGAAACCCTGCATTGGAAACTCCATCCCGAAAAAGATCAAGCGTGGTACGACAACGAGTGTAAGCGTAGAAACAATGACTCGGTCGAAATCGCGCAGGAACTGGATATTAACTACGAAGGCTCTGAGGAAGGCGTTCTTTATGAATTCGCCGAACTTAAGAAAGCCGTCCACAACCAGCCTCTTTTAAGCCCAGACCGCATTGTAGTGGCCTTAGATCCTGCGGGAGAGGGTGAAGACGAAGCCGTGTTCTATGTCATGAATAACGGCAACGTGGTGGAAAGAAAGTTCATCGCAAAAAGCAATGATCCCATGCTGGCCGCCGAAACGGTGATGCTTTTAAACAAATGGAAAGCCCAAGTTTTTATCGCAGACTCCATCGGAAACTCGGTCGCCGATCTTGTGTCTCAACTTCTCGGTAAAAACGAAAAAGGCATTAAAGTTATAAAATTCAAATCCTCCGAAAAATCCCAAGACCCGTCTTATTTCAACCGCAGGGATGAAGTCTATCACCGCGCCGCGATCCAGATGAAATCGGGAAATGTTCAGGTCGACGACGACTACACCCTGATGAAGCAGTTAAACGCCACCAAATACAAAAAAGACAACGGACGCATTTACATCCTGTCCAAAGAAGAAATTAAGGAAGTAATAGGCACCTCACCCGACCGGGCGGATGCATGGGTACTCGCAGTTGAAGCGCTTAAATACACACATTCACTCAGGGAAGTCAAACAAGCGGAGGGCTACCGGAATGTCATTCAGTTTAACGAAGTCCTCTCAGGCCAAGAGTATGGGGATTGGCAGGATGTTTTGGAATGATAGACCAAATAATCGTTTGCAGAAAATGTAAAAAAGAAAAAACGACAAAGGACTTTTACCCGGCAGAGCTTTTAAAGAAATCCAAATGTTGCAGGTCGTGTCTGTATACCGAAGTAAGGGCCTGTAGGGCCAAGAATCCGGAAAGATACAAAAAAAATCGAGAAGCCTATCAGAGAAACAATGCGTTTAGAGCCAAGTTACTAAGGATGAATCTTAGCGATTCTTTTTACGCCGAAACATTGGAAAAGCAAAACGGAAAATGCGCGATTTGCAAGGCCGAAAAATACGACAGGCTAGGTAGAAGATTCGCCATAGACCATTGCCATGATACCGGAAAGATTCGAGGTTTATTATGCAGTCAATGTAACGTTGCCTTAGGGATGTTTAAAGACAGCGAGGAGGTTCTTGAAAATGCGATCAAATATCTACGGCAATATCCGTCCTGACAGAAAAGAGCCTCCAGTCGGCGCAAACCTTCCCGATCCTTTTTTTGATTCCTACAACGAAGAAATATTGACGGCCTATGATACCTTGAACCTAATAGCAGAAGAGCGCAAAGAACTCATCACTATTACGATAAACCGAGCTTTCCTAAAGAAAATTGTGTGGTCACACATTCATGAGATTTGCAAATTAGCTGATGCCCACCGACATTGAGCCGCAAGAGAAGACTGAAAAAATAAGTCCTCCGGGTTCGGAGCGTCATGAGTTTATTAAAAAGCTCGCCCAGAAAGTCCGTCAGGATGATGCAGACCGTCAGGTTTGGAAAGACAAGCAGGTTGTCGCCTATAACGCACGACTTGGACTGAAGCGCCGCACCAATAGACCCTACCCCGGAGCCGCCGAAGTCCCTATTCCCATCACCGATAAGTTCATCACGAAGCTGAAGTCCATGTTCGTGTCGGTGGCAACCCTGATGAAAAAGCAGATTGTCGTGTCTGTCGATGACGGCGAGATCGTAACCCCTGAAACCAAAGCATCGGCAGAACGAATTGAACGCGCCTTAAATAACTTAATTAAAAAACGAGATTTTGGATGGGCGAAGAAAGTCACTCTTTTCGTCGACTACTTCCTAGAAAACGGACATGCGGTTTTTAAGATCATCGAAAAGTTCTTTTCCAGAACGATCAACCGCACCATCGACATCGAAAACAACTATTCTCCAGAAGATATCAAATATCTTAAAAGTCTTAAAAAACAGGAACTTCGTCTGATTCTCGCCCAACGCGAAGAAATGGACATTACGGACGAAGACGATTTAAAACAGATCGACAAGGCCATTGACCAGTTCAAGTCTGGAAAAAAAGTCCTCAGTTTCACCAAAAAAGAAATTTATTCCGAACCCACCGTCATTCCGGAACGCGGTCTGAGAATCATCGTCCCGTCAAGCGGAACGGATGTTCAGACGCTTCCTCGTATCACCCACGAAATTCCGATGTACTATCAACAGCTTGTCGACAAAGCCAATAAAAAGATTTACGACAAAGCCGCCGTGGATTCTCTGGACGAAGAGGCAGGTACGACGGATGACGGTTTAACAAATACTTCTTGGGCTATTTCGGAAGGCATAAGTACCTTGGATGTAAAGTCCGGGATGTTCATGGTGCGTGAATGCCAGACTTGGTACAAAGGTGAGAAGTGGGTATTTACTTGGATCGAGCAGTCCGGCGCACCTAGCAACGACTCTGAGGAAAACAAAGACATCAAAGTCCTTCAGGAACTCAAACTTCCCTATGACCACGGAATGTGGACGTATGTAAAACACGATTACGAATTAAAAAACACCAGATGGTATTCCAGTCGTGGAGTTCCAGAAAAGATTCGTGGTTTACACCAGACCATCGAAAAGATGTACAACGCCCGTTTGATTCGCGACGAACTGAACAACGCCCCCATGTGGCGTGTTTCTAAACAACTCGGCATGGCAGGGGATGAGATCAGGATGCGGCCCGGACAGGTGATTCAGGGGGAACCGGGCGAAATCGAGATGCTGAACAAAGGCATCACGACCGACGTGTCCTCAGAACGTCTAGAACAACAGGCCAAAGCGTATGCTGAAGAGTATTTGTCCATTACGGACTTCTCGAATCGTTCGGCGGTGAATCAAGGCGGCTCCAGAACGGCCACCGAGATTCAGGCGATCAATCAAGCGTCCACAAGACAAGTCAACATGGACATCGCGCTTTTTCTCGACACTCTTTCCGAAGTCGCGCAGCACATGTATTTGATTTTAAAACAAGCCGTGAATCGTCCGATGAAAGTTGCCGGTGTTTTTTTAAGACCCGAAGATTTCCTCGTTAAAACATCGGTGGCGTGGTCGGGTTCACTCGATGCGACAGACTACCAACTTCAGCTTCAGAAGGCTTTGACCCGCATGCAGATCACCATGCAGTACGGTCAGCCCGTCGGTGTCGTCACGCCCACGAACGTCTACAACATGTTACAGGACATGTACGACAAAGACCCGGATGTGGACGTTTCATCGAAATTCATTACAGCCCCTCAATTTGCAAGCATGGATCAGATGTCGAAACAGCAGGAAGAAATCGTCCGAATCCTGAACGGATTCGATGTTCCCGTATCACCGGATGATGATGACAATATCCATCTTCAGGTCATTGAGGAATGGGCCAACACGCCTCAAGGTGCCGCCGCAATGCAGAATCCCGGCGTTGCCCAACTCCTTGAAAAACACACGCAACTTCACATCCAATCGGAGCAGTTAAAAAATGGAATCCAAGCGCAAAAAGCGGCAGGTTCGCAAGGCAACCTCGGCGATCCCCGCGCCGCAAAAGTCCGCTCCGCAGTCGCCTAAACAAGAGCCTCCCAGTTCTGCGGAGGCTTTGATTTATTTTAATGCTGAACTTGTGCAATCTCTCTTTAATTCTCAAGGGTGGCAGGAAATCGCATTTCCGCTTCTTCAGGAATCGATTGCTTCCGTTGCGGGCCGTTTTACGAACGGGCGGTATTACCACGGAGAACTTACAAGAAGCAAAGAAAACCGAGATTTTAATGCCGGATATCAATTCGCATTGGAAGAATTTACTAATCGACTGCATGACTTCATTCTTGCCAAGGAGAAGTTAGAACAGAAAAAGAAAGAAGAATTGGAAGAGACAAAAGCCCCGATTATAAATCCTTTCATGGAGGGTAATGAATTTGAAGACTAATATAAAAAAAATAATTCAAAGTATCAAAAAAACAAAAGAAAGCGTTGAAAAGTTAGAAAGAAAACCGATGCGTCTCGACATTGATTACGAGAAGAAATACCAACAAAGAGACATGCGTCAGGAAGCGATGGACATGGGGGCGCATGGCGCAAGTGAAATATGGGGAGGAGGAGACCAGCAGTGACCAGATCATCGGAAGAATACGAATTTGCGAGAAAGATCATAAAAAGAGAAACCAAGAAACCGAACGTTTATTCCGCAAACAGGAAAGAAGCTGTTTTGCAGCGTGTAGCCAAAGAGTTCGGCGAAAAAGGTGTCCGCGAATTTACCAAAGAATTTAAAAAAGAATTGGGGATCAAGTGATTCCTAAGAAGTTACTGGAAGAAATAAATAAGTGGATTCAAGAAAAACGATACGGAAACATTCAGATCAATTTTGCGGGTGGAAAGATCGTGAATGTGAACCGTGCCGAATCCGTGAAGGTGGATATGCTGGGTACTGATTCGTCCTCTCTTGACGCGGGTTCGTATACTTAATTCATGGACTCCTAAGTCCCTAAACTAGTGAACAGTCATCTCGGAAGACTATAAATTCCTTGGGAGAGATATGACAGATGAAATTAAGGCCCCTGAAGCGCCTGTGGTTCAACCCGAAGCTCCTGCCGATGAACCGCTCATTGATAATCGACGTGCAGAAATAGAGAAGTTGGTCATTGCCGAAAACGAGAATGTTCCGGAACCTGCGCCTGTACCTGAGACTGAAAAGCCAAAGGAAGAGGTGAAGGGAGAGGAACCCTCGGAAGATCCGGTTGAACGCATCAAGAAATCGGTGCAGAAGCGGATCGACAAGGTGGTGGCCCAAAAGAAATCCGTTGAAGAAGAACTTGCTGAGACGAAAGCTGAACTTGAGCGTTTAAAAGCAAACCCTAAAGTCGAAGTTCCGGTTGAGAAAAAGGATGATACGCCGCCGACCCCTGAACAGGTGGAAGCGTACATCGCCAAGATGCAGGAGGAAGGCAACCATAAAGAGGCTGCCGCTGCAATCCGGTATCTTGTAAAACTGGAGAAAGAAGAGGCTTTGAGGGTAGCGAAAGAAGAACAGGAACGCGCTCAAAGAGAAGCTGAAGCCCAGAAAACCCGTCAGTTGCAGGATTGGACGAACCTTTGTCGTGATTATGTTGTTTATGATTCAACGGGCAATCCAGATCCAAAATCGGATATGAGTCTTCAGAACCAGAACGGGCTTCTCTATAAGACGGCATTGAGTCTTTATAACGACAAAGAGCTTCATGCCGACTTCTACAATGATTCCAATGTGATACAGGGATTTCGTAGAGCTGTCGCCGATGCCTATCGAGAGCTTCATCAACAAGGTTTGGTAAACAAAACTCCCAAGGGAGAAACGGTCATTCCGAGAAATCCGAGACAAGTTTTAGCTGAACCAACGGCTGAGATCGTCGAGGATACCCCGGTCAATAACTCAAACTCCCTCTCCGACGCCGACAAGGTGAGAGAAGAAATCAAGGCCCGGAACAAGAATCGGTTCCTCCGAAAAATTCCGCAATAATCTAACGGAGCATTAAATGGGACAGCAACTTTTCGCGACAAACTCGCTCGGCGGGTTCTTCACGAACAATCAGTTGTCTGCTCAGGTGCGTTACAGATCTCAGACCATGCAGAAGTTTCGTCAATTCTGCGATATGGAGCCTGCGGCTGGAACCAACCGTGGTAACAAGGTGTTCTTTGACAAAATCTCGAACATCTCGACTTCCGGTGGAACGCTCGTTGAAACAGACACGATTCCGAAACGCAATTACACCATCACGCAGGGTACGCTTACGATGACGGAATATGGTAATTCCATTCCGTTCACTCAAAAAGTGAAAACCCTCTCTGACATTCAGGTTCCCGAAACGATTCGTACCGTTCTGATGAATGATATGCGCGTTGTGCTTGATTCTGCGGCCGCGACCCAGTTCAAGACCAATGACTATATCGCCACCATCACGAACACGGCGACGACCACTTTCGGAACGGCGGGTCTTGCTCTCGCAACTGCCGGGGCCAATATGTCGGATAAGAACGTTCGCGACATCATCGACCAGATGAAGAAGCTGAACATTCCGACCCGTGATGACAATAACTATGTCTGCATTGCTTCGACAAACTCGATCCGGGGTCTTTATGACTTCTTCGAGGCGAAAGCACAGCAGACAACCATTGATCCTCTTTACCGGGGTGAAGTGGGGCGGTATTACGGCTGTCGTTTCGTCGAAGAAACGAACTTCCTTTCCAATACGGACGGTTCCGGTGGTCTGTACGGCGAGGCGGTTTTCTTCGGTGCAGATGCGGTTCGTGAAGGTATTGCAATTCCTGAAGAAATCCGGGTTGGTATTCCCACGGACTTCGGGCGCGATCAGGGTATCGCGTGGTATGCCCTCCTTGGCTTTCAGCAGACTTGGGATTTTTCAGCTGACGGCGAAACCAGAATTATCGTTGTAGATTCACTCTAAGAAAGGGGGGATAACATGGCTACTGGCTCAAAAGGTGGACGTAGTTACTCCGACCAATCTTACGGTGGAGTGCATCAGGTTGCTTACAATCAGGTCACGGCGGGAACTCGCGCTACGGCCCTTGTAGCATCATGGAAGGCGATGAATCCGATCACGGTTTTGGATTGGAATTTGTCGAATGCGACGCTTGGAACAGGCGGTTCGTCCCAGTGGGTTTTGGCGGCGACTTCTGATTCCGGCACTTCGGCTCTGGGAACGCTCGTTTTTGTTGGCACGCATGGAATAGGTGCCACTCTTGACGGCTCGATCACAGAGACTGAAGTTGCGGCTGGCGGGACGATTAATCTTTATTCAGTCCTTTCCACTGCGGCTGATTTGGGTGTCACAGCCCGTTTTAGTTACCGGGAACGCTTCGTCGCTTCTGATAACTAATTAAATTCGGGAGGGTGGAGCAATCTGCCCTCCCGTTTTCTTAACCTCAAAGAGAGGTCGATGGATTACAAGTTTATTACAAATTGTCGTGTTTGTGGATCTGCAAACCTTAGAAAATATCTTGATTTAGGCCGACAACCTCTCGCAAACGGTCTTCTCAATTCTCCGGAAACCCCTCGAAAGTACCCACTTCAGGTTTTATTTTGTCAGGAATGCAGTCTTTCACAGCTTTCGATAGTTATTGATCCTAAAATTATTTACAAGAATTACCCTTACCACTCTTCCGTTTCGGAAACGTTTAAAAACCATTGCCGGGAAATGGCAATTACAATCAAGAAAATGTATGAAAATTCTTACCCAGAAAAAGTCGGGACTTTAAAAAAAGACATTAAAGGAAGATCGTATGTGACGGATTCGATATCAAAACCTTTTGTCGTAGACATCGCTTCAAATGATGGATGTCTTCTTGAAGAGTTTAAGGCTCAAAATTATTACGTTATGGGTGTTGAACCCTCTAAGAATTTGGCTCAGATTTCAAATAAAAAGGGAATCAGCACAGTTAATGGTTTTTGGGAAAAAGAATCTGCAAAAGGTGTTCCCAGTTGCGATGTAATAACAGCTACGAATGTTTTTGCGCATGTAGATGATATTAAGAGTTTTCTGGAACTTGCAAAATCCAAGTTGAGGTTATACACAAAAGGAATAATGGTGGTTGAGGTTCCCTATCTTTTAAATCTAATAGAGCAGATTCAATTTGACACTATTTATCATGAACATCTTTCTTATTTTTTGGTTCGTCCTCTTAGGATAATTTTTAAAAGAATTGGTATTCCAATTTTCAAGGTCGAGCAATACCCGATTCACGGCGGTTCCATTCGCATTTACGCCTCTCCGTATGAGAGAAAAGAGCATCAATCAGTTAAGGAAATGGAAGAAAAGGAACGAGCCGCCGGCCTTTACCAATTCAAGACATATACACGTTACGCCAAGAAAGTAAGAGACATCCGGGATCATATGGTAAGTCTTCTTAAAGATTTGAAGTCTCAAGGGAAAAAGATAGCGGCTTACGGAGCGTCAGCTAAAGGCATTTCTCTTATGAATTACTGCGGCATCACGAATACGGATATTTCCTATATCGCGGATGACACTAAAGCAAAACAAGGGAAATACGCTCCGGGTTGTAATATTCCGATTGTGAGCAAAGACCACTTCGATTCAAACCATCCTGACTTTATCGCCCTCCTTCCGTGGAACTTCGCAGACGAGCTTATGGCAAAGACAAAAAAATTTAAACTTAAAGGCGGGAAGTATATTATTCCGATCCCGCAGGTAAGACTGGCTTGAAAACCTGCTTTATCTCCCGCCTCGGAGGCGCAGGGGATGTGCTTCATGCCGCGCATTTACCGAAGTTAATCAAAGAGCATTACGGAGTTGATCACATTACTTTTGAAACAAACTACCATGGTATGCACATCCTTTTAGGGAACCCATTCATTGACGATCTCCAGTTTATCGATGTGAATAAAATGACCTATAACCGGATGTCTAAGAACCTCGAATGGGCGCATTATAAATACGATATGGTCTTTGATCTGGCTAACACAATCGAGAAAGCCTATTGCACAAACGAAAACGACTGGCGTTATTACACGACAGATAAATGGCGCCGCGAAACTTTAGGTAAAAAGTCTTATTACGATGTGATGACTGATGCAGCAGGGCTTCCAGACCGCTATTACGGGACAAGGGGCCAGCTTTACTACACCTGTGAGGAAGAAGCGCAGGCGCTTAATTGGATCAACAAAAAACACGAAACCTACGATTTCGTGATCATGGTAAATATGTCTGGGTCGACTCTGCATAAGAAATTCGTTCAAGCTGAGAGTGTCTGCCGGAAGATTCTTGAAAAGTACGAGAAGGCTTTAATCATTCTTACCGGAGATGAGTACTGTAAAGAACAAGTCTTTCAACATGAAAGGGTCATATCGTATGTGGGATCTAAGGAAAACGGATTTCGGTCTGTGGCTCTTAAGTGCCGTTATGTTGATCTTACTATTAGCCTGGAATCTGGCCTTGCTCTTGTGGCTCATTCGTGGGACGCGCCTACTCTTCAACTGCTTACTGCTGCATCTTGGGACAATCATGTGAAATACGCGAAGAATGCATACTGGCTTCAATCTCCGGTGCCGTGTTCTCCCTGCCATAAAAACCCAAGGGAATATTTCGGATGTCCGGTTGTTTCCAAGCATCCTGAATGTGTTTGGTTTAACGAAGATGAGATTATGAAAAAAGTCGAAGAGGTCTGGTTTGATATGGATCAGAATCAAGACAAATGGAGATTTCATGCCGGATAACATTTGTCCTGTTTGCGGTGCGGAATGCTGGGGTGAGAATGAGGACGATGTTCCAATCTGTATGGAATGTGGATTTGAGGGATATCCATGAGTATCGCAAAAGAGCTTCCTGAAATTGTTCCGTTCTTCACTCAGTATTGCCCTTTCTGTAATCGCTCAAACCGGATGGTAGTAAAAGGCATTTACAGGAAAGATGAAACGTCCCCAATTGAGCAATACCCGGATATGGGCTATTCGTTTTGTAACTGCAAGGCTATTTTCTACACGCGACCTGAGAATTTAACGGATGAAATCAAGCCCGAACCGAACGAGGAGGGGATCATTACCTACCCCGACCCTTTTTTCGCATGGCCCGATCCCTATGCTTTTAATTATTGGGATGTCAGGCGGTACCGAATTATCTGGCCGATGGATTCAATGTGTGAACAGTTAAAAGAAGATGGTTATGAGGTTTTGTCAGCTGAAAGGGACTTTGATGTCCAAACCACAACTCCTCAGCACTTTCATATAAAGGTGAAAATTGGAAAATCGTAAGAAAGTATGCGTCATTATCCCGATGTACGGAAAGGCCGAATACACAAGAACCTGCATTGAATATACAAAGAAGAATGCAGGGATTGAAGACTACGACATCCTTGTAGTGGATGATGGGAGCCCGGAGCCGTTCAGAAGCGAAGATGCTATTGTTTTAAGACTTCCAGAAAACAAGGGTTTCACAGCCGCCGCGAATGCCGGGATTCTGTGGGCGGGAGAGATGTATGATTACGTCCATCTCCTTAATAATGACACGGAACCTGAGCCGTCTTTCCTAAAGCTTCTTCTGGAAGTGATGGAGGAGCAGGAAGTCATAGGGATCGCAGGGTCGGCCAGAATTCTTGAGACGGATTCACAGCATAAGATTGAACTTTTCGGAGCTGATCTTATCCGGGGTTTTCAGGTCTGTACGGATGGGAATATTCCGGAGAAGATTATTTACACATATTGGGTGCCTTTATGCTCTGCTCTTATCAGGGTAAAAATGATCCGGGAGATTGGGATTCTCGATAAACGAATGAAGATATGGTGTTCGGATAATGACTATTGCATCCGGGCGAACTTCAACGGCTGGAATGTGGCGCTAGTCGTGGATTCGAAGGTTAAACACAAGCACGCCGTCACAACCGATAGCATTCAAAAAGAAAAGAAATACTCTCCTGAAGACGACCAGAGAATTTTGATTCAAAAGATGGCGGGAGTGCAGTATGCGGAGCTGATGCAGAAACTGCCTCTAGATGCAGATCAGAAGACATTCGGGAAGCTGACTTTCGAGGTTTATCAGAAATGAGGATTTTAATCTTCCGCTCCGGAGCCTATGGCGACGTTCTTATCACCACCCCTGTAATCCGGTATTTAAAATCCCAAGGACATGAGATCGTGTACGTTACCTCAAAGCGTGGCATGGAAGTCCTTAAAAACAACCCGCATATCGAAAGAGTTATTCAGCACAAAGAAGACACGCCTATTGATCAGCTTGCCACAAACATTGAGAATTTAAGGAAAAAATTCAAGTGTGAAAAGGTGATCGACTTCAGTGAATCGATTGAAGTGTCTCTGTCTCAACATCCCAGAAGTCCCAATTACAAGCTCCCAAAACCGGAGAGAATTGCCCGATTTAACCGCAACTTTTATGAGTATGCGTTTGAGCATGCTGGCCTTGATGAATGGGATGGTAGCATGGCTTATGATCCGACTGACACTTACGATTATCGCCCGGAACTCTTCTTCGACAAACGCGAACTCTACGATGTCCGCGATAAAGGGCGCTGTGAAGCCGCTGACTTCATCGACGAATTTAAATTCAATGTCCTTGTAGGCATGTCGGGAAGCGGCACTAACAAAGCTTGGCCTTACATGGAAGATATGTGCCTCAAGATATGCGCAGAATATCCTGACGTACACATCATAACAATAGGGGACGAAAAGTGCCGTTTGATTGAACCGGAACTTGAAGGAAGGATTACAAACCTTTCAGGCCGAATCCCTATGCGAATGTCGATGGAGATGACGGGTCTTGTTGATCTTGTTATCGCTCCTGACACCGGGATTATTCATGCCGCCGGATGTTACGACACGCCAAAAATCTGCCTACTGGGTCACAATACGAAGGAATGTATAACCAAACATTTCACGAATGACTATTCAATTGAAGCGGATGAAAATCTCGCTCCGTGTGCTCCGTGTCTTTATTTAATCTACGACAAGAATCTCCAATGTCCAACAGTGGATGAGTGCGGCGGGGCGGTGTTATGCATGGCGGATGGTCTGCCCTTAGATCGGGTTTACAAACGATTCCAAGAGGTTTACGCGAAACATGCTAAATCCTAAAAAAGAAGCCGAGACTTTAAAAGTTGGCCATATCGAGCTTGGCACCTGCCCCGTATGTTCATCTTATATTTCCCACATCTATTTTATGCAAAACGCGGACACGAAACAGCATTCCAAATGGTATTCATGTTCGTGTGGCGTGGTCTGGCAGACCCAGAAACCGACACTTGTTTACGACAAGAAATACGCGGATAAGTTCGACAATAACGACCCAAAACTCCGGGACGCCTACGAATACCCCGTCCGCATGTACGCGCCTTTAATAGAAGAACTGATCTACGGTAGAAAAGCGTTATTAATAGGAAGACCTACTACGCACCAAGAGGACGCTTTTACCAAAAGAGGCTGGATCGTAAAGTCTATAGATAGGAATGTAAGCTTAGAACCATCGAATCGTTTAATTGTCGACAATTTTGAAACCTACGAATTTAATGAAAAGTTCAGCATGATCTGGCTCTATCACACGCTTGAATGTTTCCACGATCCGATCCAAGCCCTTAAGAAGATCAAATCTTTCTTGACCGAGGATGGCATACTATTTATAGCGAGCCCCGACACGGATTTTATCCATACGCGGGGTTCTTCAGGATTCCGCCACTGGCGGCCTGACATGAATTATTTGATGTGGAATCGCCGTTCGATTACGAAGCAACTAGAAAATCTAGGCTTCAACGTAATCATGGCCAGACAAAACTGCTGGCAACGTTTTCCCGAAACGGACGACTACCACCTCATCGCGCAAGTCAAGTTCTTCTAAAATCCCACCTGAATTAATCAGGCCAACAGAATAAGGAGTTTCTGTGGCCACCAAAACATGCACTTGCGGCGCTGCCGCTTTTAAATTTGAAGATCCTTCCGGCATTGAACACGTCGTTACAACCAACCAAACTTTTACCTTTGAACTCACAGACGGCGGCGCGGCGGCGGTTACTTACGCACAAGATAACGCCACTTCTGTAACCACCACAGATGGCCGCAGACTTACCTTTCGTCCTCAAGTGACCATTTCCCAGCCCGGCGCGACGGCTTTTAATGGCAATCGGTTGACATGGGGGCCGACGGCTGATGCCCAGAATGGGGTTGCTGTCTACTCGCTTGCGGGTGAATTCGTGACTGAATTCTCCGAAGGAAACATTCCTCAATATTGGAAGGCAATTACGATAACTGCTAATGACGTGGATGCGCCGACACAGCTTGACGGTACTTTTGAAGACCAGTTTGGCCGCAAGATGACGTGGGTCGCTATTTCGGTGGCCTAATTGATTAACGACACCTACAAACGCATTCAAGTTCGGGCGATGGCGATGGTGCAAAACACCAGCACGTCTACGTCCAACGCCAATGACCTCCTTCCGAAAGTCAAAGATTGGTGCCGGACACGTTATGACCGCGTGATGCGGGCATTTCCTTGGATTGAGTTAATACGGAATTACAGTCTTTCCGTCACTGCCGGAACAAGGGATTATGCGCTTCGATATGACCTTGAAGAGATTATTAAGATGTGGGATGTGACGCACGGAAATGAGATCACGGCCTATGACATAAGAGATCATATCCGGTTCAATGCGATCAATCTGGAAGTTTCTGGGAACGTCCAAACGGGTAATCCCGATCAGTATATCGAGATTGGATCAAGGTCGGTTTCAGCCCTTCTTTCAACTTCCGATCAGGTTCAGGTGTTGTCCACTTCGGCGTCTGACACAACTCCAAAGGTCATAAGAATCACAGGCGAGGTGAGCGGGATGCCCGTTTCGGAGAACATTACTCTTACAGGAACCTCTGCGGCCACATCGACAAACACCTTTGATTCTGGGTCGGAGCTTTTTATCACGGCCGGGACTTCGGACGGAACGCTTTCGGATCTTGTGGGTGTCGTGACGGTTCGTGAACAGGACACAACTTCTAATGTCCTTGCAAAACTCGCTCCGGGTGAAAGAGCGCCTCTATATAAGTGGATCAGGTTGTCTGTCACTCCTGCCTCTGCTCTTACCGCTCAGGTCTGGTACAAGAAAAGATGGATGCCGCTTTCCAATGACAATGATGCGCCCCTTGTGCCTTGTGCCAATGAAATCATTGAGGGGGTCATTGCCGACGCGCTTTGGGAAGACGGGCAGGAATCGGCGGCCCAAATACAAGAAACGAAATTCGCTAACAGCGTCAAGGAACTTTGGATTTCAAGACGGCCCCAGAATTTAATTACTCAAATCGTTCCTGACAACGGTGATCCACAAGCTCGGAGTGAACGGAATCTCTATAACCTAGGGAATAGTTATTAATGCCTGTCCTCACATCGAACAGAGTTAAAGAGCGGGTTGCGGACTTCTCCGGTGGGCAAAACAGCGGGTCTGAACCCTCCGTGCTTTTACCCAACCAAGCAGAGCTTTTAGAAAATTGTTTGATAACCCGAAAGGGTAAATGCGAACAAAGAAAAGGCATCGCGAGGGTGGGTGACAATCCCGACACTCTCATTTCGCACTGGACATTCGACGCCTCATCATCCGTGGATGACAAGGAAGATAATGACGGTACAGACACTTCTATCACCTATGTAGATGGGAAATTCGGAAAATGCGCGTCTTTTAATGGCTCGACCAGTTCCATTCTTGTTGCCGCTGATTCCTCGATTAATGCAACTTCTATGGGGCCTTTTCGGATTTCTGTTTGGGTTTATGCGGATTCAGATGGTGAAAATGATGAAGGAAGAATTGTAGACAAGATGGCCGGGACGGATGCGGGGTATCGGTTATTCGTTAAAGGCCAATCCGGAAGCACGGTCATTTTGGACTTTGAGGTGGGCGATACGGGAACCAACACGCGGGTTGTGACATCCACCACAATGTCAACGGGAGCGTGGCACAAGATCGATGCGGTTTATAACTCGGATCGGTCGGGAGACATTTATATCGATGGCGTCATTGCTTCCTATTCAACTGATACGACGGGTGGTACGGCAACCGCCAATGACAGTGCCAATGCTCTTTATATCGGAAATCGAGCGGCGGGCGACAGGGCTTTTGATGGGGAAATTGATGATCTCAGAATTTATGACGGAAGTTTCACCGCAGATGACATCGAATTAAAACCGATTTTAGGCATGACGGTTTTTAGTGTGGGCACAACCTATAACAAACCGATTCGAGTGAAAGACACCGCCGTCCAAGAACTTAATTCTAATTTTAAAACATGGGACAACATCACAGGTCTTACGTCTCTCACCGCAGGGCTGACGACAAATCTAGTCCAAGCCAATGACCGACTTTTTATTTTCAACGGCACCGATAACGTCCACAGTATTGATTCGTCTTTAACCGTTACGGACGAAGGCGACACGAATACTGACGTTCCCAAGGGAACTTTCGGAGAATATGCCTCGAATAACCGTCTTTTTGTTTCCGGTTCAAAGACTCAAGCGGATAGAGACATCGTTTGGTTTTCCAATGCCTTGGCTCCACAGACCTTCGTTAGAGACACGAACTTCTTTAAAGTCGCTCAAGGCCGGGGTGGAAAAATTACATGGCTCAAGATGTTCAAAGAATTTGAGTTAATCATCTACAAAGATACGAATATCTATGTTTTAAACATGGAAGGCGCGACACCTTTAACCGATTGGTCACTTAAACCCTTATCGATTGCGATTGGATGCCCGGCGGGGAGAACGGTTTGTGATATCGGAAACGACCATATTTTTCTCGCCAATGATGGGGTCAGACTTCTTTCGAGAACGACATTTGACAAACTCCGGGTAGGAATTATCTCCGAACCGATTCAAGACATCATGGATGAAATCAATCAGGATGCGATTGAAAATTCGGTCGGATTCTTTGAAAACGGGATTTATATCTTGGGAGTTCCGGTTGGCACATCAACTACTCCAAACAGGTTCATGATTTGGGATTCGATTGCAGCAGTCCGGAATGGTGATCCGAATTCCGCATGGACGACAATTCCTGAAGACACTTGGAATTTCTCCTGCATGGCATCCTTTGGATTTGGCGACAACATAAAAACCATTATCGCGGGCGATGCGAGGGCGTTGACACTTTCCTACAAAGTCCTTTCAGGAAACACGGACAACGGCGAAACCGTGGTTCAAACGATTATCAGCAAAGAGCATGATTTTGGAGACCCGTTTGTAAAAAAGATATTCGATCCTTCACAGTTTGTGGCCGAGACCGGATCAGATGCGAATTACAACTATTACATGGACGTTGACCGAACTGGATTCGTTGCCATCGACAGTTCCGGAACGCTCTCCGGGGGACTTACGACCCCGTTTACTACCCCTGCGACAACGGGGGGTTCTGAGCATGATTTTGGAAATTACAGAACGAAATTTATAGGAAGAGGAGACACGCACAGGGTCAAAGTAACTAACTCTGTTTATAACAAACGTCCAACATTTCTTGAATACACAACCTACGCGCGTCCATACCCGGGGAGAATTTAATGGGAATTGTAACCTTACCTAGTTTCGGAACCGATCCAGCCACAGTCAATGCGGCAAATCTTGACGGTAAAGTCGATCCTCTGGCAACCGAATTTAATGGCGGAATTGATAACGATAATATTGCCTCAGACGCCGCGATTGCGAATTCCAAGTTAAATCTCGCATCGATCTCTCAAAACATCGCGCATTCCGGCACCATGACCCATTCTGGCGTTGTGACCTTGAGTGCCGCGACAACCATGAATGGTAAAGACTTCACCGAAGCCAAGGGTGCAGACGTGGCCTCCGCTGCAACCTGCACCATTTGGGTGACGGACGGAAATTTCATTCACATCACAGGTACGACCACGATCACGTCTTTTGGAACCGCAGCGCAAGCTGGTGATGAAAGAACCATTGTTTTTGATGGAGCTTTGACTTTAACCCACAACGCTACATCTCTGATTCTTCCAACAGGAGCAAACATTACAACTGCTGCCGGGGATACAGCGATTGTAAGGGCAGAAACGACAACCAATGCAAGGGTGATTGCTTATCTTCGAAAAGACGGAACTGCTGTTGCGGCGACATCAATAACTGCTGCTTCTCAGTCTGAAATGGAGGCGGCAACAAACAACACAAAAACTGTTACTCCCTTGGCTGTGAACTGGCATCCAGGAGTTGCGAAGTGTTGGGTTCTTTTTGATGGAACTGGAACTCCTGCGGTGACTGTTTCTCATAATATTGATTCGTCTATTACGGATAACGGAACGGGCGATTGGACTGTTGCGGTGACCACTGACTTTTCGTCTGCGAATTGGGCATTTGCCGGAATGTGTAACGACACGACCGAAGCTGGTTTTTTATCCGTTGTGGGCAACCCGGCTGCTGGAACACTTAGAATTGTTGCCAATAACCATGACGGCGTGGATCAGGACAAAACTAAAGTGTCAGTTGTTGGATTTGGAGATCAATGATGATTACTTATTTAGATAAGGTCGCTGTTCGGCAAACGGGTGAAAATATTTCGATAACTCGTTTTTCTGTAAATGATATGCAGAAATACGGTTATTCGGATGAAGATTTATTTATTGCATGGTACATGGAACTTCGTTTTCCCGGCGAAGCTTTTACGGTAATTGATGAAACTAATATCCCAAAAGACCAAAACGGAAATTGGGACAAAGCCCAAAGAAAAGAATGGTCTTTAATTAATGGAAAAGTCGAAGTCGATCCCGTTAAAGTCAAGAAAAAAAACGAGAAGTTACAAAACAGACAGGCTGTTTTGGCAAAACTAAAGATTTCGGAGACAGAGCTTGCTGACCTCCTTAAAAGATAACGAAGGAAAAATAATCTCATATTGCGAGTGGAGATTAGTCGGCGAATCGGGACTCGAAGTTCCAAGCGGTAAATATGTTTGGGTCAACGATTTTTGGGTGCATGAAAAATACAGGAATAAAAACAAGGTGAATAGGATGATAGACGAAATCATGAGGATCGTTCCCCAAGCAGAATATGTTTATTTCCAGAGGAAAAACGTGAGTGACAAAATCCATATTTACAGCCGTTCTCAAATGGAGCGTAAGCGGAATGCTTACGAAGTGAAATAATGGGCGGCGGCTCCAAACCTGCACCTCCTCAAGCACCACCACCTCCACCGAGTACAACGGAGACATCAGCTCAGGCCATCCAAGCGCAGATCGATGCGCTTCCGAAGATACTGGCGTCCCAACAGCAATACGGGCCGCAGTTCAGTCAGCTAAATCTGGATCAGTTAAAGGAATTCGGGCCTCGTTATGCTCAGGCGGCTCTTGATTTACAGAAAGAGTTCGGCCCTGCTTTTGCTGAAGTAGAGAGGTCTCTTTCTCCGGAGCTTGCCGGAGCGCAAAAGACTCTGGCGGATTTTCTTTCCCAAACAGAGGATGCTGAATACAACGCCTTAAAGCCGGGTTTAATCGAGGATATTCGATCAGCCCAATCAGCAAGAGGAATCGGTGCAATCTCTCCGCTTGGATCTATTGATGAAAGCGTGCAACTTGCAAGATTGAAACAATCGTTAAAAGAACGTCGTTTAAATGTAGCTCTCTCAACAGCCGGAAGAGTTCCCATTTCTGGCGTTCCTCAGATTCAAGGACAAACTGGAACAGGACAGCTGATAAGCAATGTTTCCCCGCAGAGCATTTTCCAATATCAGGACAGTCTAAACCGATTTAATAGCGATGTGTTCGGAACAAACGCTAATATTTACAACACAACTTATGGAAATGTTACGGCCAGGAGAGGCCAGAATATAAGCATTCTTAATACAGGAATTTCTGCAACCGGGACTGCTATAGGAGGGCTGCAATAATGGGAATTATGGAAGTTCTGGCCAGAAAAAAGAAAGAGCGGGAAACCGAAGAATTTAAAAGCCAGTTTCTTGAAAATTTGAAAGCTCAAGGAGCTGAGGACAGCACGATAAAGACATTAAGCAGTATTAAAGCTGAAAGTCCTGCTGTTCTGTTGCAAACGTTTAAGAACGTCCAAGATATTATCGCGGCACAGAAACCAAATCTTGAGAATAATATCAAGGCTTCGAGCGTGATTAATCAATCTCAGCAACCGGGAGGTATGGAACAGCTTATTGAGCAGAATCCAGCAGGTTTAAGGGCCACAGAGGGCGGCGTGACAGTTGAAGTTCCTTCCAGCATGAGCCAAAAAATAAAATCAGCTCAAGCGAAAGAAAAGAAAGCTGTTGCGGCAGAAGAAGCCGCCAAAGGAACCTATCGATTTCTTCAGCAGTTTAGGCGGTCATACGAAGAACTCAAGGCTTTTGACCCGTCTATTGGAGACGTTGGCTTTGGGGGATACGTTTCAAAAAATGCCGCGAAGCTAGCCACTAATCTTGACATGCTTCCAGAGACGAAAGTTTTAAAAGCTGATATTCAGGCAACTGCTCAGGAAATGGCAAGCGAGTTGGAGGGTGGAAGAATAACAAATCAAGATAGGCAGATTCAGGCAGATAGATTCGCCTCAGCGCTTAATTTTCCCACTAAAGCAAACATTCGCCTTATGGCTAATTCGTACATTCGATTGCTTGATAAAGGCGGGGACAGTAATGGAGCAATTACGAATCAGCTTAAACAATTAATTGCTACGAAAACTGATATTTTCAATTCCGTAGTTGAGCAGATCGTGGTTGAGTATCCCGATATGGCAAAGAAGATCTTCGGCGAAGATTACGAGGTCATAGAATGAAGATCAGAAATAAAAAAACTGGTGAAGTGATCGATCTTTCCGCTCCGAAAGAATCTCCCAAAAGCAAAGAAGCTCAAACGGATGAAAGAATAAAAGAGCGCGGCACGATTCAAGATACCGTTAAGAAAGTTTCAAGCGAAAGCTCCGGAATTAAAAAGGCTATTGCCGCTTCAGAAGTAGCTGACGCCCCTTTTGCCGCCGTTGAATCTGCCATTGCTAACCCCGCTTTAGAAATTCAAAAGGGGAATATCGGATTATCCAAGACGGCATCGATGGCTGGGCCAGTCGGGGCTAAACCTGAAGATGCGCGCGATATGGGGAAGGTAATTAAAGAAGCTGTTCTTGGGTTAACTCTGCAAAAACAAGCCCAATATGGCGACATCATGAAAAATGCCGGGTATAACCCAATCTTGGCAGATGCCGCAGGCATGGTTCTTCATTTGTCTCCAATAAAAATTTATAGCGAAGTTGCGAAAACCTTTGGCGCTATTTCTAAAATGTCTGACAAGGGGATGCTGAAGGCCGGGGAAAACTTACTAAATGCTGTTAATCAGGCAAAAGAAGCCGCTGGAACAAAACTTACTCAGGAGTTCGCAAAGGTTGCTGACAATGTTCCCGTTGATGGATTGAAATTCATCGAAGACATTTCAAAGCTCCCAGCACCTATTATGAGCAGGGCTGAAGCTGTTTTTGGGAATTTAGCAGATTTTGCAAACGGCCTTACGATAGCAAGGGTTAGAGAATTTAAAAGATTTTTGGGTAAATTAAAACCTAATTCTTACGGACAAGGCGAAAGGGGCCTTCAGGAAACGCTGGACGTTCAAGATTTACAGAAGGTTTATTCAAATTTAAAGCAGAGAATGGTGGACACGCTTTCGGATAAGAATGTTTCCGGAATGGATAAAAAGGCTGTCGACTACCTCATGAAATTAGAAGATGTTTTTTCGGATGTCTCAGATGCGGGTAGATATATACGGAAAGCGATAGTTGATCCTGTTTTAAGCGCTCCTACAAAAGTCGGAAATTTTGCTAAAAAAGTCAGTTCTGAAACGGATTCAGCGGCAAGGATGTCTTTGACGACCATCAAAAAAACAAGCCGGGAAGCCATGAACCGAATCAATAAAGCTATGAAAGAAATAGAATCTTTCAACAGAAACGAGCAATTAAAGCAGGTGGCTGGTCATGCGATAAATGCCGCGGCTTACGGTGGTGTTGCGGGCGGTATTGGCGGCAGGATTCTAAGGTCAGCGCAAGGAAATTCTAACGAATAAATTTATTCGATAAATAACTAATACCAAGCAAAGCAAACCATACGCCGATTGCATGAACGATAAAAGCAGGCATAAAAACGGCAGTTAAGATGATTGAAACAGCCAATAAAATAGCCATGATTATCTGTACCTCCTTCTCCCGGTCACATTCACTGTTGTCACTCTCTCAAGATTGTAATTCTCAACTTCAGCCGCATATTTCGTCTGATATTGAACAGCGTCAATCTTACCTGCCTTGTATTGCGCGTCGAGTTCTTGAATTTTGGCTTGATGCTTTTCCGACAAAGCGCGGTCAGTGGTGGCGCACGCAGTTAAAGAAAGGGCCAGAATGAACATGGCCCAGACTTTAATCATCCGTTCAACCCGATGGTATTCGCATTATTCCACGAATTGCCATCATTTGAGCTGTCGCGGAAGTAACCCGTACCGTTCTTATTAACGTGGTACTTGTAACCCGCGAAAGCGTTTTGAGAAAACATGATGAGGATAAAGAGAAACGCAAGAAGTCTAAACATAGTTGAATCTCCTTTGTTTAAGGTTGCTTCTATTATATCGGGATCAGATTTTAAATGCTTCAAAAAAATCAGGATTTTTTGCTGAGAATAACAAGTCACACATAAGTAACAATGGGAGGAATTAGGTAATGGCAAATTACGCTTTAACAACATTGCAGTATGAAAACAAGCAGTTCCAGAAGGTGGCCGCAGACTTAGAAGCCGCCGCTGAAGGAGTGGATACAACGAAAACGATCTATCTTTACAGCATTGTTTACCGTGCCGCTGAAGATACGTTTGTGGGGACACTCGTACACGCGACATGAAGCGTCTTTCGGGCTTTCATTACGAACAAATTCCGGCAGAAGACAAAGCCGTTGGAATTCCGAAACTTCAAGCCGAGGAAGTCTTCATCACTCTTTGGGGTGGCGAAATTCGTTACCGATATGACGGTAAAGACCCGGACGCTTTAACGGGTCATCTTCTTTATGACGGAATGAGTTTGAGACTGACAAGCATCGGGCAAATAGAAAATTTTAAATTCATCCGGGCGAGTGACCGTCCTTCGGTGCTTTCAATTACATACGAGAAAGAATAATGGAACAAGGGCAGACCAAGAGAACTGAAAGTGTTGACACCTACAAAGTCGACAAACCTGTTTTTGTTGAATACCCAGTTCAGGTTCCGAAGTTTGTTGAAAAACAAATAGAAGTCCCGTCGGGCTGGGAAGAAGTGATAAATGTTCTTGCCGAAGACATAGCAAAACGAGTTCTTGATAAATGCGAAGAGATGATCGTTGAACGGCTTGACCGGGCAATTACGAAACGACTTACCGAAGTCGAATGTCCCAAACTTACGATTATTGAAGAAACCCGCGTGGTTTATAACGATCTTCCGATTGACCGCCCCGTCATTACAGACAGGCCCGTTATAAACGCAATCATTAAAGACGTGGAAGTTAAAAACGCGGTGGTTCGGGATGTCCCGGTTTTAAATGCTGTGGTTGAAAATATTACTGTAAAGAATGCAGTCATTGAGAATGTTCCAGTCACGAACATCATCATGACAAAGGACGTAAAGGTGAAACATGGCGGATAGCGTAACTTTAAGAAACGGAAGCGGTGTTGAAATTGGCGTCGCTGGGAATCCGGTTGTCGTAACCGGAGGTGGTGGTGGAACGCAGTATGCGGATGGGGATGCTGTCCCAAGCCCTACCACTGGAACGGTTGCGCTTGGTACCGACGGGACGAATCTTCAGGCTGTTAAAACCGACTCGGATGGTAATCTTCAAGCTGACATTTTAACCATCGCCGCCGGAGACAACAATATCGGAAATGTGGATGTTGTCTCTTCCGCTTTACCTACCGGAGCTTCAACTTCAGCCAAACAAGACACGATTATTGGACATTTAGATGGCGTGGAAGGGCTTTTGACAACCATTGATGGGGATACTGGAACCATTGCAGGAGCTGTGTCGGGAACAGAGATGCAGGTGGATGTTGTGGCCTCACTTCCCGCAGGGACGAACAATATAGGTGACGTTGATATTCTTTCTATCGCGGCTGGGGACAACAACATTGGTAATGTGGATATTGCTTCAGCCATTCCGGCTGGAACAAATAACATAGGGCAGGTTTCCGTCGCACCTCAAACATCCAACGGTCTTTCCGTTTTTAATGCAACATCATCAGATGGTGCAACCGCTCTTACGAATTCTGCTCAAGCGATTAAGGCATCGGCTGGTCAACTCTACGGATGGTACATCTACAATCCCAATTCTTCTGCTCAATTTGTTCAGCTTTACAACACCGCAGCAGCTTCCGTCACCGTTGGTACGACCAATCCACTTTTCATGCTTACAATTCCAGCCACGTCTGCCGCGAACGTAGAATTTACGAATGGGATTACTTTTTCGAATGCGGGATGGTCGTGCGCCGCAACGTCAACAGCAGGTGGAAACGGTGCGCCAAGCACGGCCCTCGATGCTGTGTTTTTCTTTAAATAGTGAGGATATATGCCATTTATTGCAAAGATTAAAGACAAGGAAAAGAACAAAGACGGATCAGTTAGAATCGTGGCGCTTATCACCGACAACGACAAAATTGAAAAGCAGATGGTTTTTAATGTAACGCTTCCTTCTCAAAATCTCACGTGGTTAAAAGATAATTTGAGAAATGAAATTACAAACATCCAAAATATTGACCCTAATATTTTAAGCCTTTCAAATGGGCCTATTGATCTAAGCTAATGGCTGTTGCATTTGATGTTTTTTCAAGTTCTACAGGAACGGGAACTTTAAGTCACACTCATACGCCCGTTGGGACACCGCGAGGGATCATCGCAATTCTCGTAAGCGTTGCGGGTACGGATTCCGCGAATGCAGCAACCTATGGCGGTGTGGCGATGACAGAAGTGGCGCTTTCCCCTGAAGTCTTGACGGGTGGGGAGACTGGAAACGTGAGCGTCTTTTTTCTTGGCAGCAGCGTTCCGTCAGGTGCTCAGACCGCGCAAATAACTGTCAATGATGCGGAAGCCAAAGCGTTTGGCGTCATTTCTTTAACAGCCTCGAATGATACCGAAGTTCAAGATACTTCTTCTTTACAATCCACTTCTCAAGGGAATCCCTCGGTCACTTTAAGCCTTGGAGGAAAAGACTGCTTTTGCGCACTCGGCGCTTATTCAGGAATCGGTAACGGTTCAATCGCTCCCTTAACCAACTGGACAGAACGACTTGAACATGACTTTGGAAACGATGAGGCTTATTTCGCTACTTACAACACCATTGGATCAGTGGACGTAACAGCCGGGTATACAGCGGGTGCAGATGATGTGGCTTTAATTGCAATAGCAGTGACCGAATCAACCGGAGGCGGAGGCGTGACGGTCAAGACGCTAGCAGCATTAGGTGTAGGATGAGTTGGGACGGTAATGAGCGTAGAAAAGGAGGTTCCGGGTTGGAAAAGATTAAAGACGACATTGTTGATATTCACACCAAAGTTGTCCTCTTAGTCAACAAGGTAGACGCGAACCATGAGAGTTTAAGAAAGACAATTAACAGCATGGAAGAACTTTTAAAGAAACACAATGAAACGATTTTTGGAAACGGTCAGCCGGGTCTTAAAACAAAAGTTAGCAGTCTTGAATCGATGAAGCAAGATTTTAAAACCCATACCGACAATGACGCGAAAGTGTTTATAGCATTTGGTACTCTTCTCGTCACGATTCTTCTCGGAATTGGGAAATTGGTGTTTTTTTAAATAAGGAGGCAGCATGGGAGTATTTGATGGAATTAGAGATTGGATTTGGCAGATTGCGATTAAAAAAGCGGCAACAAAAGGGCTTAAGGCAGGAGTCGCGGCTATCGCAGCCCCGGCAGTTTTAGCGTTTCTTGCTCAACATGGCGTGAAGGTGGAAGTGGATAATGATGTTGTTGTTGCATCCTTAATCGCAGGAGGCTTGGCGGGTTATGAGTTCATCCGGAACTTCCTTAAAGGAAAAGGTCTTAACTTTCTTCCGTAAAAGGTCTTAACTTTCTTCCGTAAAAGGTCTTAACTTTCTTCCGTAAGATTAAAGTTCTTGATTGGAAATGGAACAAAAAGGAAAGATGCGTCATCTTTGGATGGAGAATTAAATGGTAATCGGAACTAAAACAGGGGCTATTTTAAGAACGGTTGGGTTGTGGATTTTAATTCTCGCCGCCTGTGGGATGCTCTTTTGGTTCTATGCAACAGGAGAGTTTATTTGGCTTGGCACCATGACACCCATCATGCTTTGGATCTTTTATAAAGAAGCCTGGGGTTTAATTGTGGGCTATCCTGAAGAAGATGGGAAACTAAAGAAAATGACCATTTCAACGGCGTATAAACTTTACATCCAGAGAGTTGGATGGATTGGTTACATTCCGCTCATTCTTTTCTGGATCGCCATGACAGGACTTGTCTTACACCTAGCCGTCTGGTAAGGGGGAGACTATGAACAAATTTGAATACGCTCAAGATATGTTTGAACCCTACACGGAAGAAAAACAAGAACAACTCGCAACGCCTCGCCGATCTCTTTACGGAACATATATTGATCTTCTCCAAAAGGCCGACCAAGAATCTAGAATCAGTTCTAGCGGAAGACGGTACTTTTAAGAGGTTCTTATTAGCATTCAGGAGCAGTTAGAAGCTATCCGATTAAAGCGGTGGAATCCGCTTCCAGCGAATAATTACGTTAATCCGCAGTCTTTTAAGAATAACCAAAAAGTTCCTAAAAATAGGACTATTTTGGTTATCTCAGACATCCACGCGCCCCTTCAGCATCCTGATACTCTCGATTTTCTCTCCGATACGTACAAACGCTTTAAATGTAATCACGTTGTTTGTATCGGCGATGAGATTGACTTTCATAATCTCTCTAAGTGGCCCAAAGAACATGACGCGCCGGGACCGGAAGATGAACTCAGTAAAGCACTCGATTTTATGATGGATCTTTACAAGCTCTTTCCAGAGGTGGACGTCTGCATTTCAAATCACTCATCTCGTCCGTATCGAATGGCGAACTCAGTTGGCGTGTCGAACCACTTTATGAAACCCTATTCTGAGTGGCTAGCGGCTCCACCGGGTTGGCAATGGCAATCTCGGTATATTATCGATAACGTCCTTTATTTCCACGGCGATGGATACTCCGGTGAAAAAGGACACATCAACGCTGCCAAGGATAGTCATATCAGCACAGTCATCGGACACTTACACGGACACGCGGGAGTCCACTACATTACAGGCGCCATCGACCGCATCTTTGCCATGAACGTCGGGTGTTTAATTGATGTCAATACTTATGGGTTTAGATACGGACAGCATTCAAGGGTAAAACCCAGCTTGGGATGTGGGATTGTTTCAGAAGGGAAGGAGGCTTACTTTGTGCCCCTTTGACTGGTCGAAAAAGTCTTTAGGTGATCCCGATGTCGTTCCGTCTGATTGCCCTTCGTGTGGGGTTAAATTATGCGTGAAAGGCTGGATCAGGTTTGAAGACTGTATTAATTGCTTGGCTTGTGGATTTAGTTTTAAATTGTAATGCTTTTAAGGCTAGAAGTTTACGGTTGTTTCTCGATTAAATACCGATGCGGTTAAAATCCTATTTCTTTTTCTTCGTTCTCTTGCAAGCATTCTGATTCTGGATCTGTGCTTGTTGTTCCATTTCAAGGAATAAGAGATTAGTTTTAACCTATTCTTTCGGTAATGTCTTCTTTTCTGTATGCGTCTTTCCTCTTTTTTACAGGGTATGCAGATATTGAAATAGTAGCGTTTACGGCCAAATTTATTTTTTAAAAGCCCGGAAAAGAATTTAACTTCTCGGTTGGTGATATGACATTTCCGGCACCATCTTTTTATTCCCGGATTTACTTCCTGTACTATTCTAAATTTCATTTGTGTTAAAAGCGGTTGACTGGGAAGCGCCTCCAGTGCCGCTGGAAGGTAAGCTCCGTTGCCCCTGCCCTCAAAACAGGCCAGTCAACCATGTTTGTTAAAACTTCGACTCCACAATCTCCACCGTCCCGTCACAGTCAGGACAGTGTTTTAAGGGGTTAATCGAATCGTATTCAAATTCAAGCCAGCAGTTTTTGCATTTATAGTGGCGGTTAATGGGCATCACTCCTCCGCAACCTTCCTCTTGTTTGCATTTTCCGCATCATTGAACCATTTATCATATAATCCTAACTGATGGCGGAGCTTCCAGTTCTCGTCCTTCGCCGCAGCCAGTTCTTCCTGGAGCGCCGCGTTCTCATCCCTTAACCGCCCTTCGGCATTAAGAGCAGCGACATACTTTTCTTTTAACCCCTCCGCTTCGCGGTCTTTGTTATTAAGAGCGGCCTCTACCTCGGCTTTAATAACTGCTTTTTGTTTCAAGCGCTCCTCGATATTAATTTCCGCAATAAAATCAACAACTCGCAAGCTTATTTCGTGCGCAATCTCGCTATTCTCCACGTTGTTTCTCCTCCTCCGCTTGTTCAAATGCCCTTGCAGCATCCCGGCAGGCTCCGGCTGTAAAGGCTAAATTCGCTGGCTTTCTCTTTGGGTCTTTCATCCAGTCCACAAGTCTGCGGAATTCAAAGGCCGTCATGCGGAGATAGTAGTCGTTAAGATCTATGGCGCTAATCAGATTGCCCCCCACCACGGCTGTTTGTAATCTCAAACGCTCTTTTGATTATAATTTCACTCGGCTTCATACCCGCCCCTCTTCCCCTTCGTTAAAACCAGTCCGCCGTCGTAGACAAATGACAGGCCGTGGTCTTTGCAATACGTTATCTTGACGTAATAACGGTCATCCACGCTTATGTTTTCTTCAAGATCGCAAAGCGCGTGTTTCATAAGTTCTGCGCCAAAGTTATAGCCTGGCCTCGGTATCGTGCCGAATAATTTTATTGGTTTATCCGTCACTTTCTCTTCTCCTTTGGGGGTAGGGTAAATTCGATGGTGCATGGAACAATCTTCCAGTCCAATGCTTCTGTTGCTGATTCAGGATTCGTTATCATCCATGCGCCTAGTTTGCTTTTCATGGCCCGATGAAACCTGTTTTTATACAGGACTGCCCACGCCTTTACCCGCTTCTTCGCTCTCTTCATTTTGTTAAAACCTCCGGTTTGTGCGCTTGTTCGTATTCCATGAGAAAATCAATTCCGCAGCAGAGCGCGTTGTTGATCGCAAAATCGGATGTGCCGTTTTGCTTGAGTCTTTTCTTGTACCGCTCGATGGCGATGATTAGTCGCTCTTCACGCTTCATCTTATCTTCCCGTTATTAAAAACCAAAGCCGCTTCCACCATTTACAGCAGCAGGGGTACGTCCTTTGGTTGTCTTTGGCTGTTCTCGTTCGCCACTGATGTCGCATAATTCCTTGAAAATAAGTGGGCCGGGGGAGTTCGGAGAGTTCAGCTTCCCGATCTCCTGTCACAGCGTTTTGCTGAATAACGCCGCTCCCGGCTTTTAATCTAAAGTTAGTAAGGGCTGGCCGGGAATTTCACCCGACACGCTTGGTGCCTTCCCAAGCCTGGCTTAACTCCAGGTAGAGGGCGCCATTACGCGCTACTTGTCTGGTGCTGGGTTTAAAGTCAATTAAGCGCCAGTTTGCGTCTTATTCCGCCACAGCCCTTACCATCCACCGCCCCCTTGAGAGTGCTGTCCCCTTGGGAGCGGGTGAAGTCATTCTTTAAAAACAACTACTCCAAAAATAACGCCCAAAAAGAATGCTATAAGCAAACTTACCAAATAAGCAGCTTCTGGTGGTGTCATGCCCGTCCTTCGGATGGCTTCTCTGTTAAAATCTTGTCGATTTGATCTTGGTGTCGATGCCTTACTTGCGGGTAAATGTGATGACCGCATATAGGGCAGATTGGAAGATCTCCAACGCTCACTTTCCCCGCTCCTTTCCCTCTGGCTCTTTAGGTAAACGATGCTCTTTGCCATGACAACGAGAGCAAAGCCATTCAATTTCTAGGGGCTTTGAATAATCGTGATGATGGGCTTGAATTCTGTCTTTAGAAGATAGGCATTTAGGGCATCTTTTTGGCCGAATGAGAATTCCGTTCATAACGGCTTTCCTAACCTCAAGCCTAGCTTTTTGATGTTCAGGAATGCGTTTAGATTGAGGTTTTTTCTTAGCCCATCGTCTTTCACGCTCTCTAAATGCTTCAAGGTTTGCATCCCGTCTTTTTCTGTAAGAGAGGCGCTTCCTGATTTTTTCTTTTTCTGCAAATGCCGGGTCGAGCATCCATCTCGCATATCGCTCCCTGCATTTCCTGATGTGTTTTGAGTAAATTTTATACATTAAATCCTCGCTATCCCTTCCTCCTCAGTCATGGATTAAAGGCCTCCGGTTTTCAGCATATTAAAATCCTCTCGCGTCTTTTACGCGCACTCTTTTGCCGCACTCCACGCACTTTGCCCAAATGGGGCCGGGGCCTTTATGTAAATATTCGCATTGATCTGATTCATTTCCCCAAGCGCCACTTTTTTGAAGAATGACGTCGCGATCATTATAAAAGTACCCACCAACACCACCGCAATGAGGACATTTTGAAAGAGTTTTAGCTCTCATCTATCTCCGCTCCTTCAGGGCTTCGGCTCACGAATTAACTACGCCCGTTCCCGCGCAGGCCTTACAGACTTCGTTTCCTGCGTTGGATGAGCCGTATGTTGGTTGGTATTTGGTTACTTGATAAAACCCGGCTGGTACAACGCCGTGGCCGTCACAAACAGGGCAAACTTGTTTCATTCTCCCTCCTTGCCTTCGGCGGGGGAGGCCAGCTTGTTTTCGAGTAAATAGATTAAAAACTTGGCTCTGGCATCGGCTTCAGTCATTTTTTCAATTCGATCAAGGACAATTTTTGATTCTGCATATTCCGTGAACGGGTCAAGGAACTTCCAGCATTTTCCCTGTTCGTGCGAATAATGCTCAACAAATGGCAAGCTAAAGCCTTTTTCAAGAAGCATCTCCCCAAGCTCCGCGACGGTGAAGGCGGCGTAGCGATTCCAATATTCGGCGGGGTAATATTCTCGCGCCTCTGCCCACGTTCTAATGCCTTTGCATTCGGTATAATCCCAATCTTTGATTTGAACGTGCTCTATGTGACACAGAAGGCTTTCCTGTTTCACTCCCGCTCTTTTTAATTGCTTCGCCAACTCTAAACTACAAACCTGCTCCTCTACTCGCATCCTTCCACCTCTTCGGTTATTTTTTAACTGCCTGACGTTGCGCGACGGGCATTTTGACTAATTCAATTCCGATGCAAGCCGCTGGGCTTCGGTTTCCGTAAATTTCCCGCCATGTTTCTGTTTTGCAAATCAAATCGCTTACAACCTGGAAAGAGGTGATAACCCCACGAAGCCGATGTTTCTTGCCGTAGCCTTTGGATAAAATAACGGGCCGCCCAACAATGCAGGTCTTTTCATTCCATCGGGGGCCGTAGGGCCGATATTCCGCACATTTCATGCCCGATTCAAAGGCTTCATACCACTTGGTTTTTAATGGAACAAACAACGCTTTCATTCTCTCCACTCCCGTTTATTCCTCAATGTTTTAAAATCATCCGCTATTTTATTTTTCTTGAATAAGAACGGACAATTAGAAACTAAGCTGTTTTGGCGCCTGAATCACTTCTTTGAATAACGGCCTTGGCGTTGCTTTCAGCCGTTTCTTTGCAATCTCGCAATACTTTTCGTTGATCTCGATGCCGATCCCGTTGCGGTTCATCTCTTTACAGGCAACAAGTGTTGTCCCAGAGCCAAGAAAGGGATCTAACACTGTGCCTTCAGCAAAAGACAAACACCAACGCATGACAGGTACGGGTTTTTGCGTAGGGTGGAATCGTTCTTCTTTTTCTTTCATGTTTTCCTGAAGCATTCCCATCCACCGATGTCGAATCTTTCTTACAGCTTGAGGGAGGTTTGTCCAAGCCAGCTCGCAATCAGCATATCTGTTATCTCCATTGTCTTTATCCCAAACGAGCCACCCAGAAGATCCCGGCATACCGAAATAATTACCACCCCAAATAATTTGATAAACCGCCGATTTAAGAAGAAGATCAAATATAGCTTTGCTTGGTTTTTCATTATCCCAGTCAGATGGTTCATAACGAATCCCGCTCAGAGCTAAAGACTTTCCAGTTTGTTTTCCAGATCGAGTAAATGCTTTCGTTGAAGCTCCTATACCGTAAGGCGGATCTGTTACCACAAGATCAACACTAGAAAGCATAGGTACAATTTCAAGGCAATCCGCGTGATAAATCTTCAATTCCGGGTCTTTTTCTTCGTAGTAAAGATAATCACTCAACTGCTTTGACAATTTCAAACTCCATTCCGCAAACTACACCGTGTTTTTCGGCCTCTTCTTTTTTCTCGAAAACCTTCTTGCACCACTTACAACGCCACATATTTCTCAATGCCCTTCACATCCCCAACAAGTTTTTAAAAGACGACCTCTGAGGGCTTAGGGGGTTAGTGTTGAAATCTCGTAATGACACTCGGAATCGTAATACATTTGCTCTTGGCCCCATTCGTTGGCCTTAAATTCATCGTCAAACTTCTCTTCGCGGAAATAATTCTTCACCTTCTCATATTTGTAGCGCCACTGTTCTTGCGTTCCAACGGGATCGCCATGCCGGATGCTTTCCATGCGGCCTATGGGAGTTTCGTATTCTTCAAAGTAATAGAGTTTACAGACGAAGCTCACACTTCCCTCCGTTCGGTGGGGTTTTTTATTAAAAACATCCGCGCTCTAAGTTAATGGGCGTCCCTACTGGTAGGGTGCTTTTATCATCGTCCGTGGCCTTAAAATGAGCCTTCGGATGCGCCGGGTACATAAACTCAAACATGGCGTAATTCGCCACATCGACCAGATATTCGGTGTTCCCGGTTTTTTCGTAAGCCAACAGCTTTTTCCGAAGCGAAGCCACGGCATCCACGCGCCCTTCGTGGAAATTGTTTTTTGCTGGCCCGTATTTGTGATAGGACACCTGAACCGCGCACCTACGGAGATCGTCAAATCTCTCTGAATATTCTTGTTTTAATATATCCTTCACTCTCCGCGCTCCTTCCGGGGTTAGGTTAAATTCAAAACTTCTCGCCAATAAATGTTGTAGCCGTATTCGTCCTTACACTCCACATATTCGCCCATGAACAATTTTTTGTCTTGCCGCCGGAGCCAGCGTTTTCCAATTCGTATTCCCGTTGGTATGGAAAGATCGTACTTAGCCATTTTCTCAATAAGCGCCGGGGGAATGAGAGCGTAATTCGCATCCGTTAAAATCTCTTCGCTGAAACTCCCTGGAAATTGATTCGGGTCGGCTAACTGAAACTTTTCCATCCCGCTCTTCTCCTTCCTCCGTTAACTAATTTATTAAAAACTTGCAGCTAGCGCCACGGGCATTGGTTTGCGTTAATGGGGCATGTACATAGTTACGAGAATCACGGTATGACCTTCGTTGATAACGTCCACGATGCCCATGGATTGCGATTCTCCGTAATTCGACACCCAGATCGGCGTTGCTTTACCCATTACGAATTCGCCGCCTTTATAGCCTTCGAACGTTTTTCCAACCGCTTCTTTGCAATCTTTCAGCAGATCGGCCAAATTCTTTTTCTCGCCGCCGTAGCCAAGCGCAAGCTCCGCATAAATACCGCGCCAGCTATCAAGGTAAGTCGGATACATCCCCGGAAAGTCATAACGCACTTCAACGGGCGTTACACTGTTATTGTATGACCACTTGTATTCTTGGGGGATAGGCTCCAATTTCGCTATTAGCTCCCCAAGCGTAATAACGGGCATTGTTTTTAATTGCTCCGCTCTCATTGCGGAAACTTTATTCTGAACAATTTCTTGAAAGTCCATTTCCTCTCCCTCCCTTTCCGTTAGGATCTTCTTTTAAAAGCATCCGTGCAACAGTTGTCTTGTTCGCTAACCGCTCCAGTGAAAATAAAATTTGTCTTTGTCTGGTTTCTCAAGAACGTAAAGAATCGTATCGCGCACAATCTCAAGGGCTTCTATGTACCACTTCATTTTCTCTTCGGATTCGTAAACAAGATAAGTTTCTTGCATCGGCTTACCGAACATGGTTTTGGTAAATGAATCATAAAATCCGGGAAGCATGGCAACGACCTTTATGCCTTTCGGATAAAATTCCCCTTCGCCATTTGAGTAGCCATGCCCGTCTTTATAATGCTCACTACCCCATTTTTTTAATTGTTCATAGAAAATATTGAGTGCATCTTGCTCCGATTGCGGATATTCTTCCGGATTCCGAAAGGGGTTTGGGCCAACGTGCATAATGTCGTATTTCCCGGCAGGGGAGGCCGCGTGTTCAATGGCTTTTCGCAAAGCATTTTCGCACCGTTTTAAACTAGCTTCCCAATCAGGAATAAAATTGTATTGATTGCGTTTATGGTCAAAGATTTCGTAAAGCGTAGGGATTCCAGCCCTCTCTAAAACATTGTTTGTGCCGCCGCCGTTGTAAGATGATCTAAAATACCCGATCTTAAAATAATGATCCTTATACTTTGGGTGCGGGATCTCTATTTTTTCCTCTGGATAGCCGCCGTCCTCGTCAAGCCCAAGAGCCGTTGCCACTTCTTTGTTTTTCTTCCTAGCGTTTTCTTTCTCTTCATCCGTTAAGGATTTGTAATCCCGGCCATCATAATTCCAGTTTTCTTCTGACGTTTTTTCGTACTCGTTTTCAAGCCGCTCTTTCTTTTCCAGATCGTCGCATTTGTAGAGATAAATATCTAATCCCATATTTCCTTTCCCAATGCCCGTTGCGTTATTGTCACGGTTTTGATTTTAAAACCACAATGCCTACTGCAAAATTGTCAGGGGGTTGTTTTTAAAATCATCCGTTATTTACGTTATCTCGAAAATGCCCGTGGTCGTAGCTTGCACGGGTTTAATCGAGAAGTTTCTCTGCTACTTCCTCGATCAAATCTTTATTCTCTTCCCAAAGCCTTGATATCCCGTGGCTGTTAATGGCCCACATTTCAATACAGTCAAACATTAAAAGCAGGGCTTCGGCCTGTTTATCGGTTATCTGTTTCATGATTTCCGTTCTTTTGGACGATCCGCTTTTAAAAGCTCGTCTTTATCTTCCTCTGAAAGCAGGGGAAGCCAATAAAGTAAACCCTCAAGCAGTTTGTTCTTCATGCCATTCCTTCGGGTCAAATTCGACAATCCATGTTCCGTTTTCGAGGTATCTTTTGGACAGTCCGTACGTTTTCGCCGCTCCTATCGCTACCTTCTGGGCTTCTTCAAAGTCTTTGCACTGGAGTTTCATTTAAGTTCCTTTCGTTTTTAAGAGCATCCAGTTCGCGTTTCAGTTCGCTATTTACTTTCTCTTGATGCATTAAAGTCGCAAATTCAGGGCAGCATTTCCGGGAGGTAAAAACAAGATCATCAAACCTGTTTTTACCAATCCGCGCTTCGCAGATGTCTCTGACTGTCAGATCAACCCACTGGCCTTTACGAAAACTCTTGTGCGTATGGTGTTCTGAGCAGATAAATTGCAAAATGTCCGTTTCAAAAAACGTAATCTTGCATCCCCGACTAATCACGTGATCAAGATCAAGCCGTTCCGTGGCCCCACAACCGGGGATTATGCAGACTTTGCCATCTCTTAACTCCACAATCTCATGGCAAAGACGCCAGTTCTCGTCGTAAAGTTTTCGCCAAGTGGGTTTCTTCTTTCTCTTTTTTTTAATCATCAGACGCCTTTTGGTTTTAATTTATTCATTAAAGCCCGCCAATCATCCGGTGGCGGCGCCGCTTCTTTAACTGCTTTTTCCATTTTTTCTCTAAACTCTTTTTCTTCTTTCTTGTAATCTCGGACAGGTTTCGTCACAGGCTCCGTTTCTTTCACACGGTTCAGCCAGTTTGTCATAAATCTCGCCCAATTTTTCTTTCTACTCTTTCCGGGCTTTCCATTCACTGTCCAATTCGTCACAACCCAAACCTCCATCTTGATCAACTCTCTATCAAAGAACGGATAAATTCTTTTAAAATACTGTTTCGTCCAATCATCAATTTCAAATCTTGTTGCATGATGTAACCATTCGATCTTCATCCTCAAAACTTTCAAATAATTTCAGACATAAACCGACTTTGCATTTTTTCCTGGGATATCCTTTTTGAACGAAAAGACCAAAACAAGTCTTCTTGTTACAAAAAGACCCACGAAAAATCTCAATTCGCAAGTCGCTGTATGTATGAAGTCCGTTAGCCCTTACGGGCGTATCTCGTGGTATTCAGCATCCCAGTCGAGGCCGTGAAGCAAAGTCGGCAAAGCACACGGTGGTTCCTCTTTAAAATTACTTATGCTTTGAGTTAAGGTCAAAGGTCTCTGTGAAACACCTTAAAAATTTACTTTTCAACTTCCATGATGTAATTGACAACCGCCTCAGACCATCCGTCGATATGCGTCCACGCCCCGTAACCAAGGCCGTTTTTGTCTGTTGAGACATTGAGAACGTAGCCTTTGGTTTTTGGGTTTGGGACGCTGTCGGCTGACTGTTCGTCCGTAATCACGATTAAGCGGTCATATTCCAGATTGGCGTTTAAAGTCTGCACGGCTTGCCCTAAATACGTGCCGCTATGTTCTTGAGAATTTTTCACCGAATCCCGTAAAGCAAACCCGCGCCGAGCTGGAACTTGAACAACCTTTTCCGAGAAAGTGAATATCTCAACCGTTTCACAAATTTCCCGGAGAAGGATCGCAAGGCCGCAAGCGGCATCAATTCGGACGACTTCTGATTTTCCTGAAATCGTGTAATCCATACTTCCTGAAACATCAATTAAAAGCGCGGTTTTTCCTGATAGCTTTTCTTGAGACGAAAGACATTTCATCATGGCTGTTTCGAGTTGCGGCTCCCACTGTGGCGCATACCGAGCGGCTGAGATAAAACGAAAGGGAAGAACTCGCTCAACTTTCATTTCGGCCAATGCCCCAAAGATTAGACTCTCTTTTACCTTCACTTCTTTCATGTTCCGAAGATTTCGGAGAAGGGCTAGCGCACCAAGCTTGTTTTCGCTTAAAAGCCTTTCCCATGTTTCTTTTTTGTCTTTTCCTGCCGACAACTGAACTTCCCATGTATCGGGGGATTCAAGGGTGTTATCAGCAAGCTTCTTCCACACTGCCGCCTGCTCCTCGTCTTTTGGCTTAGGACACGTTAAAAACAAAACGTCGCGAAGTTTTACAGAGCCATCCCGGTTATATTTGGCGAGATCGTAGGCGCTGAATTTAAGAAATGATTTTGCCAGCCCTTTTTTGACCTGAGCGGACAAAGGCTGTCTTTTTTCTTTCCAGTAGATCGCTAAAAATTCGGTGAGTTCGTCGGCTCTTTGAATAACCCGTTCCAGTGTCTGAGAAACAAACGCTTTGTGTTTTGGAAGACGTGCCATTTCACGCACAATTAGAAGCGGAACGTGGCGAAGCTTCATCTTTTCTCGCGCTTCGATGGCGATATCAGACACCTTTTGAGGGTCGACTTGAGGGATCAATTCTTTGATTCTTTCTGTAATGCTTTGTCCGTCCTCGTAGAATGTCTTTTCCCAAAGCAAACAAGCCATGACGGATCGTTTGAGTTGTAGCTCCGCATTAATTCTTTTGGCGGGAGCGCCTTCATGGGTAGTAAGGGTATTTTTTTGTTTCTGATTGATACTTGCCATAACTTCTCCTTTTTTTGTATCGGGGGAACAGTCGTCTACGGTGTTTTCTACAATGAAGTAACCGCCGACTTCACCACCCGAATTTAAAACTGCTGAGGAACAAGCGGTTCAGGGCTTTTCATTTAGCAGATGAAACCCTGACCTTCACCATCAGCATTACTAAGAGCGGAGGAACCAGCGATAACGGCGCTTTTTGACTGGCGCTCTACCAACTGAGCTATTCTGACCGAAGTCAGAAGCGAGATTTGAACTCGCGACATCCAGTTCCTGTAGAAGTAGCCGTTATCTTCACCATCCGCTTTAAATCTCTGCTTTTTTCCTGTAAATCGTTTCTTTGCAAAGAGGACACGCCCCAACCCAATAACTAGGGTCTAATGCTGTCTGCAAAATAACTACAGGACGCATTGTCTTTTGACAGTCATGCTCTAAAATTAAAGTCTTGGGAGTTTCAGTCATGTCCAGTTAATGTATTTCTGATAGAGTTTCTTTATTAAAATCTTTTGGTTGTCGGTCAATTCCGCATCTGGATTGTTCGGATCAAGGTTGTTGTAGAAATTCCGGATTTGGTTTAGTTCGTAAGGTTCTAAACCCGAATCTTCTCCAAACCCATGAGCATACAGAGCCAGCATCTTGACCGCTTTCCAGAGTTTCATTAGAAGGGCAGGTCTTCGTCGGGTTTAAGTTCCGGGCTGTCATCGATATTCACTTCAGGTAGTTCTTGAGGATGGACGTTCTTCAAAGCGCCGGGCCTTGAAACCGTCCAGACCGTTTCTTTGTCTTTACCTGTTTTATGGATTAAAAGCCGCTCACCGGGCTTGGGTCTCGCAGCACAAAACGCTTCAAAAAGGGGTTTGCTTCCGGTTTCAAGCTCGCCTTCATCAAAGACGTAGATAATCGAGTATCCTTGTGGAAACATGGGGTCGTAGTACCTGTTTTGAAAAGGCTGGCCGTCTTTACCGAGCATCTTTTCACCCGTCGTCGTATCAATGGCCCATTCGGGGTAGGAGTAACGCAGAATATATTTCAGTTTTTCTTTCCACGTTTTGCGGTTTTTCTTGTCAACCGGATCGTCTTCGTTGGCCTTTTTCTTCCAACCGCGATAAGTCAAAAGCACTTCTCGGTCTTGAAAGTTATCTGTTTTTAAAAACTTAGAATTGTTAGTCGGGAAGTCGGTATACATGGTTAGTCTCCGTTAGTTAGTTATTCCGAAACGCTTTGTAAATGATTCTTTATCTTTTAAAAACATCGCCTTGAATTGGGCAATCTCCGTGGTGACGATAGGCTTTGAAAATCCCTGCTTCGTGTCGTCGTTGCAGGGGATGAGCATCATCTGTTCGTAAGGTTCAGCCCCGTTGTCTTCTTCGATAAGGACATATCCGGCGGTTTGTTTGAAATGCTTGGCTTTGTCGGGTGTTCTTTTAAAATCTGCAAGCGTACGAAGGCCGTTATAAACACATTCGCGGATGTCTGGAGTGCCGCCGACCTTGTATTTACAAGACACAACAGGCTTTCCAACCTGCATATTGACCAATGGATATTTTTCTAAGAACGCCGGAAAATTCCAGCCGTTAACCGTAAGATTTAAATTTCCCTTTTTTAAAATGACCAAGTCAGTCCAAGATCCTTCGATCTTTTCAACAGGCTCCCATTTACCTGTCTCAATAAAATGTTTCGCTTGAAGGTCGTAAAGATTTCCTTGGGAAGCGTATTGTTGAAGCTCGTGAGGTGGCACGAAGAAATCCAAGTCCCATGAAGTAATGGAGCTTACAGACGGATGTTTCTTTCCGCATTCGGGACAGTCATAAAACCGGATGTCCATCCTTTCTTTGTTAATGCGTTCGATAATGGCTTGTTCTTCACAGGCCTTGAAATTGTCATAGCAGACTTTCTGCAAATCCTTTTGAACCTTGTCGGTAAAGGTTAAAATCGCATCGCCCTCGGTCATTTCCATTTCGACTTCCGCGCTAAAACCGGGGCGCGAGTTTTCGTAAGAACCACGTGAGATCACCCCACTAAACGAACTAGAGATTTTAATTTTCATCTTCTTTTCCTCGGCGCGACAATAAAAGCCATAAATAAAACAATTAAAATTCCAATAAATTCACGCGACATCGCCGTTGTCCTCCCATTCCTTAGGAACATATAAGGCATCTTGAGCGGGTTTAATTGCTCCCCGAATGAGTCTTTTTGTTTCTGCTTTTGCTTTTAAAAACGCGGCCACCATATCAAGGTCATCGGGTTCCGGGTTCCAAGCGAACTCAGCTTCACGGACGCATTTAAGAAATTCCTCATATCTTTCTTGAGATGTCATTGGTCACGCTCCTGATCGTATTTGAAATCCTCCCACCGTCCACGGCGGCATTCGTAACATTCGCAGATTAAAACTTCACCAAGTTCAGCCTCAATGTCTTCTCGCTCGGCCCGCGATAATTGGCAGATAGCCAAAGGGTTTAAATACTTCATGACTTCACCTTCACAATGGCTTTATTCTCAATCCACTTCTCAAGCTTTTGCTTTGAAAATCTCCACTGCCCGCCAATTTTTGAAGATGGAATTTTCTTTTCTTTGAGCATCCGGTACAGTGTCACAATATGGAGTTTTAAATACTCGGCCGTTTCTTTTGGGGTTAATATGTCACTCATGCCTGAATTCCTCTTTCTTTTAACTTCTCGATTTCCTGGACCGTTAATTTCTGGTTCGGTTGACTCATAATTTCTTCCGGCACAACCGCATAGCCATCTAAACAATTCGCTTCTTCGTTGAACTTGATGTCATACATAACCTTTTTACGAATCGAACAGTATTCAGCCTTGGTGACCGTTCCCACTTTGGTAATTAAAACCAAATCCCCGATCTTAAATTCTTGGTTCATTTCAGCACTCTCCTTTTGTTTAAAAAATGGGTGACATTGGCAATCCAATGACGATTCAAGTTTGAAGGGTCATTCTTTGCGCCCAGCGGGGCGTAGGAAGCAGCCAAGTAAGGAATGAAGCCACCAGCCTTAGCGGACGATGGTTCGCTTAAAAACGATTTAAAGCGATTCTTGAGGGTATTAAGGCAAATGCGGCGGCAATAGTCAGGAGTGGTTTTTTTGCAACCGGGATAAAAGATGCCGTAGGGAACTTTAGCTTTTGGGCCACCTTCGGCGAGATAGATAGCGTCTGCTAATTTATTAAAATCCGGAACTTCGGCATAGACAGGAACTCCCAAACTGAATAGAATGGCGATCCCACCTAATATGGCCGGGTAGCTCAGTCGGTAGAGCGAGGGACTGAAAATCCCTGCGTCGGCGGTTCTACGCAGTTTAAATCTCCAGTTTTTACCTTCCGAGGGGTCTTTCGAGGGTTTCATGGTTGCTTTATCGACCTAGTTGATTAAAACCTTTAGCTTTATTTTTAAAGAAAAGGCCAGTCGCCCGGCCCCTGGACGGTACGCGTTGCGCGATAGTGAGTGAACACACCAAGCGACTGGTTTTAAATTTGTATTTCGAGATAACCATTTTTCCGTCCAGGAATATTTAAGTTCATAAAAAATCTTTAACAGATCCGGCTTTTAATGTCAAGCTGTTTTGTGATATTCCATGTACTTTTTTTTAATTTCTTCGCTTCCAAGTGTCGCATAGATCCGGGTTGACGATAAAGATTTATGCCCTAAGACATCGGCAATATCTTCTAATGGGGCACCGTTTTTTCTCATGTTCCGGCCTACGCCATGACGGAACATATGGGCCGAGATTTTTAGTCCAACTTCGCGCCCTCTTTTAATAATAAATTTAATCAATGTATTGGTTTTAAATCGTTCTCGCCTTTCACTAAAAAACAAAGCTTTTCCTGTGTACCCGATTTTATTCAGTCCGTGAATATATTCCCTTAAACTAGTAATTGCTTCTTCGTTGGTATAAGCGGTACGGAATTGCCCGGTTTTGCTTTCAGCGATTTTAATAAAGCCCGTTTCTAAATCAACATGCTCTATATCCATATTGCATATCTCTGATATTCTCGCACCGGAAGCCCATAGTAACCGATAGATACAGCCATCTCGCTTTGTATGAAAGGGATGGCTTTCTAGGGCTGTTAATGTCTCTTTGTAGTTTTCGATATATCTAGGTGGTGGAGATGTCCCCTTACTAAATTCATGGCCAAATTGCATCGGGTTTTGATCAATGATTCTTTCTCTCGCTGCCCAGGTATAAAAAACAGTGGCCATATCGGCTGTCTTTGCTGCCATATTATCGGTCCAGGTATCTTTGTTTTTACCTTTTCTTGATTGTTTTACTTTTCGAATTAATGCTGCGATAGATGCATAGTTTTTAAATTCTAAAATTTCCATACTCGCTGCTTCGTATAAATAATTAATGTGTCTGATATAAGACTTGGCAGAGCCCGGCATTAAGCCTTTCTCTAAAATTAAATAGTCGTGAAATCGCGCTTTTAACTCTTCGTTCATTTCCTTGATGTCCGTAAAAGCTTCCAATTGTATTCATTGACCGTCCTTTTGCAAGAGATAAAATGATATAACTATAAGTAGTTAAAAGAGTTACAACAAAGCAATTGCATGGATTTTAAGAACTGCACAAAAAACCGGGCA